>Ga0307372_10002853_pt1 | contig 28205 bp, 25 predicted proteins | sample OX1MG_FD_202533 | JGI IMG/M metagenome (GOLD analysis project Ga0307372, IMG submission 202533) | Soil microbial communities from Risofladan, Vaasa, Finland - OX-1 | ecosystem: Environmental > Terrestrial > Soil > Coastal area > Acid sulfate soil | place: Finland: Risofladan, Vaasa | collected... | reverse complement strand
CTTCTTCGGCAACGGCTGTTACTGCCCTTCCTTCGATGTCGCAGGTGCCAGAGCGCACATACGACCCTCCATCCTCGCACATCACGCCACCGGATTTTCCGGACCGCTGTGGCCCGGGTCCCCGGTGACAAAACCGAACTCCTGTCTGAGGCGATCGATCGCCGCAGTGCCCACCGGACCCCGCAACGCCCGATCGAACGCCCGACGCCTCTGCGCCGAGTCGACGCAGGCCGCAGAATCCCGGCACAACCAGGCACCGCGACCCGGGAGCGCCCGACCCGGGACCAGTGAACCGTCCCCGAGCCGGACCACCCGCACCAGGTCCTCCGCCGGCTGCGTGCGCCGGCACCCGATGCAGGTCCGTCGGGGGACTATGCCGGACCCTCCTCGGCCGTTGCGCCCGACGCCGCCGTGGCACCCGTGGCTGCCCCCGGCGCCTCGGCGGCCACCCCGTCGGTGGCGGTCGCGTCATCGGCCGCTCCGCCCCCGCCCTCGGCCGCATCGACCGGGCTCTCGTCGGCACCGTCGGCGCCCTCGGCCCACTCGCTGGCCGAGACGGCCGAGCCGCCCTCGGCGGGCTGCCAGACCATCTCGCCGGCCTCGTTCTGGATCCACTCGCCCTCGGCCCACTCCTCGCCGGCGTACCCCGACTCCTCCTCGGCCAGCTGGGTCTCGCTCTTGATGTCGATGCGCCAGCCCGTCAGCCGTGCGGCGAGGCGGGCGTTCTGGCCCTCCTTGCCGATGGCCAGGGAGAGCTGGTAGTCGCTCACGATGACGGTGGCCGTGCCGGTCTCGTCGTCGAGCCGGACCTCGCGGACGCGGGCCGGAGCCAGGGCCGACTGGATCAGCTCCACCGGGTCGTCCGAGTACGGCACCACGTCGACGCGCTCGCCGCGCAGCTCGTTGGTCACCATGCGGACGCGGGAGCCGCGCGCCCCCACGCAGGCTCCGACCGGGTCGACGTTCGGGTCGTTCGACCACACGGCGATCTTGGTCCGGTGCCCCGGCTCGCGGGCGGCCGCCTTGATCTCGACCGCGCCGGACGAGATCTCGGGGACCTCGAGCTCGAACAGCCGCTTGATCAGGCCCGGGTGGCTCCGGCTGACCACGATCTGGGGGCCCTTGGTCGTCTTGCGGACCTCGACGATGTAGGCCTTCAGCCGGGCGCCGTGCTCGTAGCGCTCGTAGGACACCTGTTCGGCCTGGGGGAGCAGCGCCTCCACCTTGCCCAGGTCGAGCAAGGTGTAGCGGTTGTCGGTCTGCTGGACGATGCCGGTCACGATGTCGCCCTCGCGCCCGGCGTACTCCTCGTACTTGAGGTCGCGCTCGACCTCGCGGATGCGCTGGAGGATGACCTGCTTGGCCGTCTGTGCCGCGATCCGGCCGAAGTCGTCCGGGGTGTCGTCCCACTCGCGGACGACGTTGCCGTCCTCGTCGAGCTCCTGGCCGTAGACGCGGATCTCCCCGGAGTCGGGGTCGATGGTGACCACCGCCTCCTCGGCCGCGTCGGGACGCCGTTTGTAGGCCGCGACCAGGGCGTTGGCCAGGGCGTCGAGCAGTGTCTCGACGGAGATCCCCTTGTCCCGTGCGATCTGGCCGAGCGCGTCCAGGAACTCGAAATTCGTCTTGCTCATGGGGTGGAGACCTGCTTCCTCTTCTGCGTCTTCTGCTTCGCCGTCGGGCTTGCGGCGGACGCCGTTCCCGCCTGCTTCTTGCGCCCCGCCTGCTTCCCCTGCCCGGACGCGCCGGAGGTGTCCCGGCCACCCCACACGAAAACCGTCCGCGCCCGGTCGATGTCGGCGTAGGCGAGCTGGACCGGCCCACGCCCGTCGTCATCGACGTCGACGTCGACGTCGAGGGTGAAGCCGTCCTCGTCGGCGGCCACCAGGGTGCCGCGGAGGCGACGCTCGCCCGGGACCTGCGGCCGGGTCTTCACCGACACGGTGGACCCGATCGCCTTGGCGAAGTGGGCCGGTGTGCGCAACGGTCGCTCGATCCCGGGACTCGAGACCTCGAGGGAGTAGCGCCCGGGAATCGGGTCGACCTCGTCCAACAGCGCGGAGACGGAACGGTTGGCGTCGGTCAGCGCCTCGAGGTCCACGCCCCCCTCGCGGTCGACCGTCACCTGGAGCACGCCGGACTTCATCTCGACGTCCACCAGCTCGAGCCCGGCGCCGGTCACGACCGGCTGGAGGACGGCGAAGAGATCCTGGACCATCTGCGCTGCCTCCTCTCCGTGTGCCGTGGGTGTCGTCGATTGCCGTACTGCGGGTGGTGCGTCCTGCGTCCGAAGGCCGGCGACCTCGCGGTCCCGACCCGTGCTGCGCACCCGGCGGGGGCGTTTCCGACCAAAACAAAAGCGTGGGCTGACCGCCCACGCTTCGTCAGCGTCACTACACCCCAACCGAACGGCAGAATGAAAAGTATAGCAGCGCTCGGCGCCGCCCGGGACCCCTGACCAGGTGGTCCGTGGCACACGGACCCCTCCGGGCCCGGCGCGTGGGCGCCGAGGGGCGGGTCAGACCCCCCGCAGGGACTCGACCGGGGCGTCGAGGTCCGCCTCGCGCTCCTCGCCGGTCGCCCGGGACCGCCACTCGACGACGCCCCGGGCCACGCCCTTGGACCCGACCACCAGCCGGGTCGGGATCCCCAACAGGTCGGCGTCGGCGAACTTCACCCCGGGCGACACGTCCCGGTCGTCGTAGAGGACGTCGATCCCGGCCGCCACCAGGCGGTCGTGGAGGGCGTCGGCGGCGTCGGCCACCTCGGGGGCCCGGCCGGCACCGAGGGCGACCAGGTGGACCTCGAAGGGGGCGAGCTCGGCGGGCCAGACCAGCCCACGGTCGTCGTGGTGCTCCTCGGCGAGCACCGCCAGCAGGCGCGAGACGCCCATGCCGTAGCAGCCCATCGAGAAGACGGCCTCACTGCCGTCCTCGGCCACGAACGAGGCGCCCGGCATCACGCTCGAGTACTTCTCCCCCAGCTGGAACGTGTGGGCGGCCTCGACCGACCGGACGAGGTCGACGGGCGTGCCGCACCGGGGACAGGCGTCCCCGGTCTCCACCTGGGCGTATGATCCCCACTCGTCGACGGTGAAGTCGCGGCCGAGCACCGCCCCGGCGACGTGGTGGTCGGCCCGGTTGGACCCGGTGACCCACGGGCCGGGCCGGGCCACGCCCCCGTCGGCCACCACCGTGATGCCGGCCTCCTGGAGGCCCATGGGGCCGATGTACCCCTTCACCAGCGCCGGGTGCGCGGCGAAGTCGTCGTCGTCGAAGAGTCGCCAACCGCTCGGCAGCCGGGCCTCGCGGTCGCCGGGCACCAGGAGCAGGACCGGGCGGCCGCCGTCGTCGACGACGGCGAGGGACTTCAGCAGGTCGGCCCCGGTGAGCCCCGGATCGTCGAAGAAGGCGACGACGTCCTCGATGCCGGGGCGGTCGGGGGTGTGGTGCTCGACCATCGGCGGCGCGTCGGCCGGGGGCGCCCCGACGACGTCGAACCCGCCGCGGACGGCCGCCTCGACGTTGGCCGAGTACCCGCAGCCCGAGCACCGGACGAAGTGGTCCTCCCCCACCGCCGAGGGGACCATGAACTCGTGGTTCACGTCGCCGCCGATGGCACCCGACTCGGCTTCGACGGGTGAGACGTCGAGTCCCATCCGGGCGAAGATCCGCAGGTAGGCGTCGTAGACGACCCGGTAGGACGACTGCATGGCCGCCTTGTCGACGTCGAAGGAGTAGGCGTCGCACATGATCAGCTCGCGGGTGCGCAGGAGGCCGAACCGGGGGCGGGCCTCGTCGCGGAACTTCACCTGGATCTGGTACACGGTGAGCGGCAGCTGACGGTAGGACTCGACCTCGGCCCCGACGGTGACGGTCACGACCTCCTCGTGGGTCGGGCCCAGGACGAACGACCCGCCGCGGCCCTCCAGGGTCATGGCCGGGAGCGCGTCGCTCCCGAACAGCGCCGCCCGTCCGCTCTGCTCCCACAGTTCGCGGGGGTGGAGCGCCGGCAGCAGGAGCTCCTGGCAACCGGCGGCGTCGAGCTCCTCGCGGATCACCGCCTCGATCCGGTGCAGCACCCGCAACCCGAGGGGGAGGAACGTGTAGACACCCGACGCCAGGCGGCGGATGAACCCACCCCGCACCAGCAGTTGGTGGCTCACGACCTCCGCGTCGGCCGGGGCCTCTCGCAGGGTACGGACCAGGAGGCGGGACATACGCATGGGCGGAGAGCCTAGTGTCCGCTCCGGCAGCCCCCCGATGGCATCGGAGCCCGTCGGACGCGGTGGGACCGGTCGCCGCGTCCGGTTCAGTCGGCCCCGGCGCCGTCGTCGGCGAAGCGCTTGCGGATCAGCTCGACCTTCGTCTCCGACGCGTTGGCGTCGTCGCCCTTGGCGTCGAGCAGCTCCCTACGGTCGGCCTCGGCCTCGGCCTCCGCGTCGGCGTCCGCCGCTGCCAGCCGCGCCTCGACGCCGTCGCTCACGAGGCGTTCCGCCTCGGCCACGAGCGCCTCGACCATCTGGTCCTCGGGCACCACGCGGACGATCTTGCCCTTGATGAACAGGTGGCCCCGCTTGCGGCCCGCCGCAATGCCGAGGTCGGCCTCGCGCGCCTCACCCGGGCCGTTCACCACGCAGCCCATGACGGCCACCTGGATGGGTAGGTTGCGGTCCTGGAGCGCATCCTGGGCGGCCTGGGCAACGGCGATGACGTCGATTTCCGACCGCCCGCAACTCGGGCAGGCGATCAGGTCGAGGCCCTTGCGCTCGCGGAGTCCGAGGGCCTCGAGGAGCTGGCGGCCCGCCCGGGCCTCCTCGACCGGGTCGGCGGTGAGCGAGTAGCGGATGGTGTCCCCGATGCCCTCGGCCAGCAAGGTGGCGATCCCGGCGGTGCCCTTCAGGAGCCCGCCGGGCGGTGGGCCGGCCTCGGTCACCCCGAGGTGGAGCGGGTGGTCGAACGTCTCCGACGCCAGGCGGTAGGCCTCGATCATCAGGGGGACCGACGACGCCTTCACCGAGATCTTCACGTCCTCGAAGTCCACCTCGGCGAAGTAGGCGAGCTCCATGCGGGCCGACTCCACGAGGGCCTCGGGCGTCGCACCGCCGTGCCGCTTGTAGAGGTCGGGGTGCAGCGAGCCGGCGTTGACGCCGATCCGGATCGGGACGCCCCGGTCCTTCGCCTCGGCGGCCACGAGCTTGATCTCGTGGGGCTTGCGCAGGTTCCCCGGGTTGAGCCGGAGTCCCTGCACGCCCGCCTCGAGGGCGGCGAGGGCCATCTCCACGTGGAAGTGGATGTCGGCGATGATCGGCACCGGGGACCGGGGGATGATGCGGGCCAGGCCCTCGGCGGCCGCCTCCTCGTTGCACGTGCACCGGACCAGGTCGGCACCGGCGGCAGCCAGGGCGTAGATCTGGGACAGGGTCCCCTCGACGTCGGCCGTCTTGGTCGTGGTCATCGACTGGACCGTCACCGGGGCGCCGCCACCGACGGCCACGTCGCCCACGTGGATCTGCCGGGTCGGCCGCCGATCGGTCAGGGAGCCTCGCGGGTGTGCCATGGCTCCATGCTAGGGCCGGAGGTGCCCGATCGAACGCCGCGGACCCGGTGTCGGCGGGGTGACCGCGGTGCCGGTGCCGGTGCCGTCAGCCGAACGGGTTGGCCTGCGGATGGAGCAGGTCGGTCACCAGTGACGTCGTGAACAGGATGCCCAGGAACGCCACCAGCGCCCACGTGTAGGGCAGGAGCTTCGCCACGTCGGCGTGGTACCGGACCCGCGACCGGGTGCTCCGGATCTTCTCGTAGACGGCGATGGCCACGTGCCCCCCGTCCAGGGGCAGCATCGGGAACAGGTTGAAGATCCCGACGAACAGGTTGATGGAGACGAGCACGATGAGGAGGTCCCCGATGCCGGCGTGCACCGCATCGGTGGCCGTCTGGACGACGCCCACGACCGACTGCACCCGGGTGCCGTTGGCCGACGCCTGGCTGGCCGCCTTGGCGTCGGTCAACTGGCCGAAGCGTTGCACGGTCGCCGAAGGCGTGAAGAGGTGGGCGACCCCGACCACCGACGCCCACGAGAACCGGGCGATGTCGCTGCCGGTGCGGGCCAGGCCGGCCAGCGGGCCTACCCGCTCCACGGGCGAGTCGAGACTGACACCGATGAGCCCGTAGGGGGCGGAGCCCGGCGGCTGGGTCACCCCGGCCTGGTGGACCGTGCGGCCGTCGACGGGGGTGACGACCAGGGTCCGCTCCGTCCCTGCCCGGTCGACGACGAGCGTCACGGGCCGGTCGGGGCTCCCGTGGAGGGCGGCGACCAGGACGTCACCGTTCCCGCCGACGGACCGGCCGTCGACGGAGACGACCACGTCGCCGGGGCGCAGACCGGCCACCTGGGCGGGCCCGGGCCGACCGGCGACGTCGACCACGTGCCGGACGGCGACCTTGTCGCCGTTCGGCAGCCCGACGAAGGTGACCAGCGTCCACAGGAGGACGAAGGCCATGACGAAGTGCATCGCCGACCCGGCCACGGCCACCAGCAGGCGGGCGTGGAAGGGCTGCTCCCGGTAGGTGCGGGCCTCGTCGGCCGGGTCGACCTCCTCCAGATTGGTCATCCCCGGGATCTTCACGTAGCCCCCGAGCGGGATCGCCTTCACGCCGTACTCGGTCTCGCCCTTCCGGAACGACCACAGCCGCGGTCCGAACCCGAGGAAGTACTCGGTGACCTTCATGTGACCCCGCTTGGCCGCCAGGAAGTGGCCCAGCTCGTGCACCATGATCATCACGATCAGGCTGGCCACCACGATCAGCAGCGCCACCTGGCCCGCGGCCACTGCGAGCGCCACGACGGCACCCACCACCACGACCAGCTCGACCAGGGAACGGACGGCGGACTTCCCGCCCGCCGAGTCCTCGTCGGGTGGCGGCGGGACCCCCGGTGCGCCGGAGGGACGCAGGTCGACGCTGCTCACGCGTCCCCCCGGTCGCGGACGGCGGCTCCGGCGACGCGGCGGGCCGCGCCGTCCGCTCCGAGCACGTCGTCCACGGTGCGCTCCCCCGCCGGACCGGCGTCGTAGCGGTCGAGCGTCGCCTCCACCACGTGGGCGATCGCCGACCACGTGATCCTCCCGTCGAGGAAGGCGGCGACCGCCACCTCGTTTGCGGCGTTCAGCCACGCGGGGGCGAGGTCGCCGGTGCGGCCGGCCGCGTAGGCGAGGTCCAGACAGGGGAACGTGGCCCTGTCCGGCGGCTCGAACTCGAGGACGGACAGCGCAGCCCAGTCGATGGCCCCGAACGGTGTGCCGAGCCGCCCGGGGTGGGCCAGTGCATAGCCGATGGGCAGGCGCATGTCGGGCAGGGAGAGCTGGGCGATGACGGCGCCGTCGACGAACTCCACCATCGAGTGGACGATGGACTGGGGGTGCACGACGACGTCGATGGCGTCGTAGGGCACGCCGAAGAGCTCATGGGCCTCGATGACCTCGAGCCCCTTGTTCATCAGCGTGGAGGAGTCCACCGTGATCTTCGGACCCATGGTCCACGTCGGGTGCGCCAGCGCCTCGGCGACGCCCACCTCGGCCAGCTCGTCGGCCTTACGGCCCCGGAACGGGCCGCCCGACGCGGTCAGCAGCAGGCGGGCCACGTCCTCGGCGCGACCGGCGCGCAGGCACTGGTGGACGGCGCAGTGTTCCGAGTCCACCGGGATGATCTCGGCGCCGGGCGTGCGACGCACCCGGGCCACGACGGGGGCCCCTGCGATGATCGACTCCTTGTTGGCGAGCGCCAGTCGCCGACCGCCCTCGAGCGCGGCAAGGGTGACGGTGAGGCCGGCGAACCCCACGACTCCGTTCACCACCACATCGGCCTCGGTGGCGATGGCCGCCAGCCCGTCGACCCCGGCAACCAGCTCCGTACCGGCCGGTAGGCGCGCCGCCGTCTCGGCGGCCAGCGAGGGGTCGCCGATGGCGACGGTCCCCGGACGGAATTCGAGGACCTGGGCCACGAGCGTGTCGACCGAACGCTGGGCGCCGAGCGCCACTACCTGGTAGCGGTCGGGCTCCTCGCGGACCACGTCCAGCGTCTGGGTCCCGATCGAACCGGTCGAGCCGACGACGCTCACCCGGACCGGAGCGGTACCCGCGGCAGGTGTCACCCGGGGCCTCCGGTCGGTGCGGTCATCCCACCAGCCTGCCCGATCTTCACCCGATGTTGAGCGCGCGGACCAGGTAGTAGGTGGCGGGCAGCACGAAGATGAGGGCGTCGACCCGGTCGAGCACTCCGCCGTGGCCCGGAAGCACCGTCCCCATGTCCTTCAAGCGCAGGTCGCGCTTGAGGAGCGACTCGCACAGGTCCCCGAGCGGGGCGACCACGGCCACGACCACGCCGAGCAGGGCCGCGTTCGCCGGCGACCAAGGATGGATGGCCCCCACTGCGACCGTCGACACGAGGATCGAGGCGAGGGCCCCGCCGGCCAGGCCCTCCCATGTCTTGTTGGGACTCACGTTGGGCGCCAGCTGCCGGCTGCCGATCCATCGGCCCACGACGAGTGCTCCCACGTCGTTGGCCACGGTGGCGATGATGGCGCCGAGCAGGAAGGCGATGCCGTGTCGGTTCGGGAACGCCGTCGGGTCGAGCAGGAGTCCGGCGAACGAGCCGAGCAGGGCGACCCAGCCCACCACCAGGAGGGTGGACGCGGTACCGGCCACGGCCGAGCCCCGCTCCACGCCGAAGAGGTACCAGAGCAGGGTGAACGCCGTGATCAGGACCAGTACCAGCGGGAGCGCTGCGATCCCCTTGTCGTAGGCGCCGACCATGAGGGAGATGGTCCCGACCAGGCCCAGCAGCGTCGCCGGCCGCCAGCCCGAGCGGCGGAGTACGGCGAAGGCCTCGCCGGCGGCGAAGGTCACGACCACCAGGCACAGCAACAGGGAGGTCAGCGTGCCGAGCTTGAACGCCAGCAGGGCCACCACGGCGACGGCCACCCCGGTGCCGACCCGCAGTCCGGTACTGCCGCCCCCCTCCTGGCGCTCGCGTCGGCCCCGGTCGGCGGTGGGTGCGGGTGGCGGGCCGCCGCCGGTGACGTCGGGCGTGTAGTTGCCGCTCGAGCGGAGCGGTCGGTCGTCACGGGACCGGCGCAACCGGTCGTCGCCCGACCGACGGCGGGTGCGCCGGGCAGGCGGCTCCGGGACCGGCACGAACTCGACGTCGGGTTCGACCACCAGTGCCTCGGACGCGTGCTCCTGCTCGGCCATCCGGTCGGCTGCGGCCAGTCCGGCCAGTCCCGTCTTGCGGCGCCCGGCACCGGGGACGTCGGCCACCGACGCCCCGGGGGGCTCGGCGGCGAGCGGCTCGGGGAGCGCGCCGTCGGCGTCGTCGGGACGCTTCGCCTTCAGGCGGGCCGGGAGCAGCCCGCTCCGGCGGGCCCGGCCGACGCGGGGGGTGCCCGACGGGAGCGCGGCGTCGGCCGGACCTGCGCCGACGCCACCCGCATCGGGCCCGGCGACCGGGACCGACGGGACCGACGGGACTGCGGACCGTTCGCCGGCGGCGGCGACCTCCGCCGACGACACGGACACGGTCGGCTCCCCGGTCGGCTCGGGCTCGCCGCGGGACGGCTCGGTCCGACCGGCGCGTCGCTCGTCGTCCCCTCCCTGGGTGCCGACGGCCGGGACCGGCTCGGTAATCGGATGGGCCGACGGGGACGCCTGTCCCGGCTTCACCGAGTCGAGGTCGAACTCCCACGGCCGACGCTCCTGGTCGGTGTCGTCCGTCTCGTCGAGGGCGCCGAGCGACGCACGCTCGTCCCCGAACATCGCCGGTTCGAACTCCTCCTCGTGGGCGGTCCAGTCCGAGTCCTCCTCGCGCCAGGTGGGCGGCAGGATCCCGTCGGGCGCCCCTCCGTCGTCGTCCCGGACGAGCACGGCCGGCACCTGGCCGGTAGCCGGCTCCGTCCAGTGCGGCAGCTCGGCGTGGGCGGCGTCGGCCGGTGGTTCGTCCTCGGCCGCTGCGCCGGGCTCGTCGATGATCCGGACCGACCCGTGGGTGGAGGGGTCCGGGACGATGTGGGCGGGCGGCACGACCGGGAGCTCGGACGTGATCTCGGCGGCCGTCTCGGCGCCGATGATGCGGACGCCACCGGTGGACGGGCCCGACGGGTCGGGGCGCGACGGTGTGCCGTCGTCGTCCACGTCGCCTTCTTCCCTGTCCGGGCCATGCTCCACGCTGATGAATCCTCCCCAGGATCGGGCCCTCGGGCCGGCCCGTGTCGGTGCAGGGCCGTCCTTCGGCCCGGTGTCGTCCCCGGACCACCGTCCGGGTGCGCTCAGATCTCGAGGAGCTCCTGCTCCTTGTGGGTGAGCAGCCGGTCGATGGCGGCGACGTGGTCCTGGGTGAGCTTGTCCAGTTCCTTCTCCACGCGCTCCAACTCGTCGGTCGAGAGGTCGCCGTCCTTCTGCATGCCCTCGAGCTCCTGACGGGCGTTGCGCCGCATGTTGCGCACGGTGACCCGCCCTTCCTCCGCCTTCTGCTTGACCACCTTGACCAGCTCCTTGCGCCGCTGCTCCGTCGGGACGGGGAAGGACAGGCGGATCACGGTGCCGTCGTTCGAGGGCGTGATGCCCAGGTCCGAGCCCTGGATCGCCTTCTCGATCGCAGCGAGCGAACTCTTGTCGTACGGGGAGACGACGAGCAGGCGGGCCTCGGGGACACTGAACCCGGCCATCTGGCGGAGCTCGGTCTCGACCCCGTAGTAGTCGACCCTCAGGTGCTCGACGAGGGCGGGCGTCGCCCGTCCGGTGCGGATCGCGCTGAACTCCGACTGCGTGTGCTCCACGGCCTTGGCCATGTGCTCCCCGGCCTCGGACACCACGAGTGCGATCAGGTCGTCGTCCATTAGCGGACCAGCGTAGCCATCGTGGTCCCCGTGCACCCGGTGACGGCCCCGAACAGGGGATTCATCGGACCAGCGTCCCGATCGGCTCGCCGCTCAGCGCCTTGCGGATGTTGCCCGGCTCCATCAGGTCGAACACGCGGATCGGGAGGCCGTTGTCCTTGCAGAAGGTGATGGCCGTGAGATCCATCACCCGCAGGTCCTTGGCCACGACCTCCATGAACGAGACCTCGTCGTAGCGGGTGGCCGTCGGGTCGAGCCGGGGGTCGGCGGTGTAGACGCCGTCGACCCCACCGTGGGTGCCCTTGCACAGCAGGACCGCCTCGATCTCGGCGGCCCGCAGGGCGGCCGAGGTGTCCGTGGTGAAGTACGGGTTGCCCATGCCGGCGGCGAAGACGACGACCCGTCCCTTCTCGAGGTGGCGGATCGCCCGGCGCCGGATGTAGGGCTCGGCGACCTCGGCCATCTGCACGGCGGACAGGACGCGGGTGGCCTGGCCGTGGTGCTCCAGGGCGTCCTGGAGCGCCAGCGCGTTGATGACGGTCCCGAGCATCCCCATCGTGTCCGACGTCGCGCGGTCCATTCCGGCACCGGCGCCCGTGGTGCCGCGCCAGATGTTGCCTCCGCCCACCATGACGGCCAGCTCCAGGTCGAACTCCTGGCGGGTCTGGGCGATCTCCACGGCCAGCTGCTCGACGGCGGCCGCGTCGATCGTCTCGTCCGACGCGGAGGAGGCGAGTGCCTCGCCCGACAGCTTCAGGATGATGCGCTGGCGCTCGCCCACCGTGCCGTCAGTCGCCGACGACGACCTGGGCGAATTCCGTCACCGTGGCGTCGCCGAGCAGCTTCCCGATGGTCTGCTTCTCGTCCTTGACGAAGGGCTGGTCCACCAGGACCCGCTCCTTGTACCAGCCGTTCAGGCGGCCCTCGACGACCTTGGCCAGCGAGGCCTCGGGCTTGCCCTCGTTCCGGGCGATCCGCTCGATCGTCTCGCGCTCGGCGGCCACCTCGGCCTCGGGCACGTCCGTGCGGTCGATGTACAGGGGGCGGGCGAAGGCGATGTGGGCGGCGATGTCGTGGGCGAGCTCCTTGGTCCCGCCGGCCACGGCCACGGCCACGGCGTTCACGCCGCGACCGGCCTGCAGGTGGAGGTAGGAGTCGACGGCACCGCCGGCGGGTGCCTCGATCCGCACCACCCGTCCGACGGAGATGTTCTCCTTCAGGGTGATCTTCATCGTGTCGAGCTCGTCGGCCCGATCGGCCACGGCGTCGACGCCCTTGGCCGCCACCAGGTCGGCCAGCTCGTCCACGAAGGCGACGAACTGCTCGGACTTGGCCACGAAGTCGGTCTCGGAGCGGAGCTGGACGATCGACACGGCGCCGTCGTGGTTCCCGATGGCGACGGCACCCTCGGACGCCTCGCGGTCGGCCCGCTTGGCCGTGCTGGACAGGCCCTGCTCACGGAGCCAGGTCACCGCCTTGTCCATGTCGCCGTCGTTCTCCTCGAGTGCCCGCTTGGCGTCGAGCATACCGACGCCCGTGAGCTGCCGGAGCCTCTGGACGTCCTTGGCGGTGAATGCGGACACGGTCAGACCTCCTCGGTCGAAGCGGGTGCGGCAGGGGCCTCGGCGACCGGGGCCTCGGCGGGTGCGGCAGGGGCCTCGGCGACCGGGGCCTCGACTGCGGGCGGGGCGGACTCCTCCGTCGTTGCGGGTGCGGCAGGGGCCTCGGCGACCGGGGCCTCGGCTGCGGGTGGGGCGGACTCCTCCGTCGTTGCGGGTGCGGCGGCTGCAGGTGCCGCCGGAGCCGGGGTCGGCGCAGGGGCGGCCGGAGCGGGGGCCGCAGGCGGCGCTGCCGCAGGGGCGGCCTTGGGCGCCGGGCGGTTCTGGGCGATGAAGCGCCCCTCGGTGACGGCGTCGGCCACCACGCGGCAGAGCAGTGCGCCGGAGCGGATGGCGTCGTCGTTGCCGGGGATCACGTGCGTGATCACGTCGGGATCACAGTTGGTGTCCACCACGGCGACGACCGGCAGTCCGAGCTTGTTGGCTTCGGTGACGGCGATGTGCTCCTTCTTCGTGTCGATCACGAAGATGGCATCGGGCAGCTTGTCCAGGCCGCGGATTCCGCCCAGGTTGCGCTGGAGCTTCTCCAGTTCACGGCTGTGCCGGAGCGCCTCCTTCTTCGGCATGGCGTCGAAGTCCCCGGCCTTCTGCATGGCCTCGAACTCCTTCATCCGCTTGACCCGGGTCGAGACGGTCTGGAAGTTGGTGAGCATCCCGCCCAGCCAGCGCTCGTTGACGTAGGGCATGCCGCACGCCTCGGCGTAGACGGCCACGGGGCCCTGGGTCTGCTTCTTGGTCCCGACGAACAGGATCGTTCCGCCGCCGGCGACGAGGTCCCGGATGTACCCGTAGGACTCCTCGATCCCCTTCATCGTCTGCTGGAGGTCGATCAGGTAGATCCCGTTGCGCTCTCCGAGGATGAACCGGCGCATCTTGGGGTTCCACCGACGGGTCTGGTGCCCGAAGTGGACGCCCGCGCCCAACAGCTGCTTCATGGTGACGACGGCCATATGACTGCTCCTTGTGACGGTTGATCCCCGACAGCAGCACCCCGTGGTGACAGGGCGACCGTGGACGCGGTCGGGTGCGACTAGATACCGCTCGGACGGCCCACCGGACGGCGGGACCTCCTCATGCTAGTGCGCGCCACCCCCGGCCTCCACTCGGGCTCTGCCGACCGGCACGCGGCCCGGACGCTCGCGGTGCGCCCTCAGGCGCCGGCCGGAGCGGCGGCGACCTTGGCCCCGCCGGCCAGCTTGCGGCCTGCGCCCTCGGGGCGGTCGGCGAGCTTGGCCCGGAGCTGGAGCACGGCCTTGGTGTGGATCTGGCACACGCGGCTCTCGGTCACCCCGAGGATGTCGCCGATCTCGGCGAGGGTCAGTCCCTCGTAGTAGTAGAGGGTGAGGACGGTCTTTTCGCGGTCGGCCATCTCGCTGACGGCCTTGACCAGGGCCTCCTTGGTCTCCTTGACCTCGTAGTTGTCGAGGGGCCCCGCGGTCGCGTCGGGGAGCGTCTCCCCGAGGGTCGACCGGTCCGAGTGGTCCCCGCCGCGGAACACCTCGTCGAGGGCGACCACGCCGACGAAGGAGATCTTGCGCAGTGTCGTCTGGAACTCCTCGTCGGACATCTCGAGGTCGGCCGCGACCTCGGCGTCGGTCGGGGTCCGGTGGAGGGTCGCCTCGAGCTTGGAGTAGGACTGCTCGACGGCCCGGGCCTTGGCCCGCACCGACCGGGGCACCCAGTCGATCGAACGGAGCTCGTCGATGATGGCGCCCTTGATCCGGGGCACGGCATACGTCTCGAACTTGATGTTGCGGGCCGGTTCGAAGCGCTCGATGGCGTCGATCAGGCCGATGATCCCGTAGCTGGCCAGGTCCGCTTCGTCGACGTGGCGGGGCAGGCCCACGGACACCCGGCCGGCCACGTACTTGACCACCGGGGCGTAGTGCACGATGAGCTGGTCGCGCAGCGCCCTGGCGCCCGTCTTCTTGTACTCGGCCCACAGGGTGTCGATCCCGTGCCCGGCCGTGTCGAGTTGCGTCGCCAATTCTCCCCTTAGGCCCGTGGATGCGTACCGGCGTACACCGAGCGCAGGCGCTCCTTGCTCACATGAGTGTAGACCTGCGTCGTCTGCAGGCTCGCATGACCGAGCAATTCCTGCACCACACGGAGGTCGGCACCCCCGTCGAGCAGGTGCGTGGCATAGCTGTGCCGGAGGGCGTGGGGGTGGGTCGGGACCGGTGAACGGCGGTCGAGGATCCGGCGCACGTCCCGCGGGCCCAGCCGGTTCCCCCGGGCGTTGAAGAAGAGGGCGCCCGCCGCCGGACCCGGTCGGGCCATGGCGGCACGGGGCTCGCCCAGCCAGGCACGGACCGCCGCCACACACCGGTCGTGGACGAGCACCTGGCGCTGCTTCGACCCCTTGCCGGTGACCGTCACCACCCCCCGCTCCAGGTCGAGGTCGTCCACGTCCAGTCCGCACAGCTCGGCCACCCGGATCCCGCTGGCGTAGAGGAGTTCCAGCACCGCGTCGTCGCGCACGTCCCGCGGGCCGGTTCCGGGCGTCGCCGTCCTCGCGCCGTCGTCCGTCCGACCGGTTGCGCCACCCGGCCGGGGCGGGTCGAGCAGCCGGTCGAGCTCGGCATGGCCCAGGACCCGGGGCAGCCGGGAGTCGGGCGCCGGGGCCGAGAGGCGGACCGACGGGTCGACCGCCACCACGCCGCGGCGGGCGCACCAGCCGAAGTAGGAGCGCAGGGACGCCGCCGTCCGGGCGATGGTCGCCTTGGCGTAGCGCCGGGTGGCCAGGAAGGCGAGGTAACGGCGGAGCGTGATCCGGTCGACGTCGCCGGGGCCGTGTGCTCCGCCGCGGGCCGCCCACTCGGCGAACCGCCCGATGTCGGAGGCGTACGCCCGGACGGTGTCCGGGGACAGGCCCGCGACCGAGCGGCGATAGGCCTCGATCTCCCAGTCCACCCCGTCGAGCGTACCGGCGCGCACCCTGCCGGTCGGTCATCCGGCCCGGCCACGGCCCGGTCGACCCGTCGGCACCCGCGCACGGGAGCGGAGGGCTATCGTCGGGCCGAGACATCACGGGTACCGATACCCCGGGGGATCCTGGGCATCGGCCGTACCCACGGGACAAGGAAGCACCGCATCGAAGCGGCGACCGGCGAGCGCCGGGAGCCACCGTCCAAAGGGGGACCATGACTGACCGCATCGACCGCCGCTCGTTCCTGGCCAGGAGTGCCGTCGCCGGCGCCGGACTCGCCGTGGCGGGCGCATCGGGCGGTCTGCTCTCCGCGTGCTCCAGCTCGAACTCCAGCTCCTCGACCACGGGGGGCGGCTCGACGGGGTCACGCCCCGACGGGGTCTCGACCGCCACCCCGAAGCGCGGCGGATCGCTCGTCTTCGGGGTCGACGCCGAAGAGAAGGGGTTCTCCCCGACCCAGGGCACCTTCGACGAGGTCGGGATCATGTACGCCCGCACGGTGTTCGACACCCTCATGATCCTCGACGCCAACGGCGAGCCCCAGCCCAACCTGGCCGAATCGGTGACCTCGAACGCCTCGGGCACGGTGTGGACGATCACCGTGCGGCCGAACGTGACGTTCCACAACGGGACCCCGTGCGACGGGGCCGCCGTGGCCGCCAACTTCAAGGCCCACCAGGCCTCCCTGCTGACCGGCCCCGCCCTGACGCCGATCCAGTCCATCGATGTGACCGGCCCCCTCGTGGTCACCATCACGATGAAGACGCCGTGGGTGCCCTTCAACTACTACCTGTGCGGGGGCATCGGCAGCCAGTTCGCCTTCATCGCCGAGCCCACCTGGCTCGCTTCGGGCAGCCAGACCAATCCGGTCGGCACCGGACCGTTCATCTTCCAGGACTGGGTGCCCAACGACCACTTCACCGCCACCCGGAACCCGAAGTACTGGCGCACGGGGATGCCCTACCTGGACAGCATCACCTACCGGCCCATCCCCGACCCCCAGCAGCTCCTGGCCAGCCTCAACTCCGGCGCCATCGACATCATGCACACCGACACGGCGTCGGACATCTCGCAGCTCCGGTCGAACACCTCGCTCGCCTACTGCGACGACTCGGTGAAGGTCGCCGGCGAGCCGGACATGTCCTGCATCCAGCTCAACCTGTCGAAGGCACCGTTCGACAACCTCAAGCTGCGCCAGGCGATGGCCTACGCCACGAGCTCCCCCCAGTACGTCAAGGTCATCGACGGCGGGGTGACCGAGCCCTCCAACGGGGTCTTCACCTCGACCTCCCCCTATTACCTGGCCGACAACGGCTACCCCGCCTTCAACCTGTCCAAGGCCAAGCAGCTGGTGTCCGAGGTCAAGGCATCGGGCGGGTCGGTCTCGTTCACGCTCGGCCACACCCCGGACCCCAAGGGCAGCCAGATCGGCCAGTACCTGCAGCAGCAGCTGCAGCAGGCGGGCATGACCGTCACCCTCCAGCCGATCCTCCAGGACTCGATCATCAACGTCGCCCTGACCGGCGCCTACCAGGCGCTCACGTGGCGCCAGTTCGGTGCGGTGAACCCCGACCTCAACTACATCTTCTGGTCGCCGACCAACGCCGACACACCCGGATTCGCCATCAACATGGCCCGCAACAACGACCCGGCCATGCAGACGGCGCTCCTCCAGGGCCGCTCGGCGACCGACAAGGCCGGACAGGTCGCCGCCTACCAGCAGGTGAACCGGCTGCTGTCGAAGGACATCCCCTACGTCTGGTACGCCCGGGCCGTGTGGGCCTTCGGTGCCGTCGCCAAGGTGCAGAACTTCAACAATCCGACCACGCCGGCCGGCAACAAGGCCTTCGGACAGATCGGCGGGTCCATCTGGCCCCAGCAGATCTGGCTCTCCTGACAGCCGGGCGACGCCCCGCCCGTCACCACCGGCCTGCCCGGTCCGGATGGCGCGGTCGTGCCATGATCGGGCCATGAGTCGCATCCTGATCGTCGAGGACGACGAGCGGATCCGGTCCTCCATGCGCCTCGCCCTCGAGGACGAGGGCTACACCGTCGACGGGGTGGGCAGCGGCGAGGAGGCCGTGGCCCGGTTCGGGACCGAGCCCTACGAGCTGGTACTCATCGACCTCATGCTCCCCGGAATCGACGGGTTCGAGGCATGCCGCACGCTGCGCCGGACGTCCACCGTCCCGGTCATCATGGTGACCGCCCGATCCGACACCCACGACGTGGTGGCCGGGCTCGAGGCGGGTGCCGACGACTACGTGACCAAGCCGTTCGTGGCCAAGGAGCTGGCGGCGCGCATCCGCGCCCTGCTCCGGCGGTCGCGCCACGAGGGCGAGGAGTCCGCCCTCCTCAGCTTCGGCGACGTCGAGATCGAGCCCGACGCCGGCGTCGTCCGTCGGGGAGGCGAAGAGGTCCACTGCACCCGGACCGAGTTCCGACTCCTGTGCGAGCTGGCCAACCACCCGGGCAAGGTGCTGAGCCGCGAGCAGCTCCTCGAACGGGTCTGGGGCTACGACTACTTCGGCGACGGCCGCCTGGTGGACGTCCACGTGCGCCGCCTGCGCACCAAGGTGGAGCCGGACCCGGCCGTGCCCCGCTTCATCCTCACCGTCCGGGGCATGGGCTACAAACTGGCGGTCTGACCGGTGGCGCCCCCCGAGACCGGCGTCCGGTCGGGACGGAAGCGCCTGTCGGCAGGGCTCGGGCTGCGGGCCCGGGTGACCGTCACCTTCGCCGTCGGCGCCTTCGGGCTCTCCACCCTCATGGCCGGGATCACCTACTTCACGGCCCGGCAGGCCTTCCTCAACGAGCGCCACACGGCCGAGCAGCGCCAGGCGTTCGCCAACGCCGCCCTGGTGCAGAACGCCCTGCGCTCCCCCACCACCCAGGTGAACCAGCTGATCGAGTCGGTCGACACGTTGCCGGGGTCCCGGTCCGTGCTGCGGACGGGCGGACAGTGGTACGCCACCTCGATCTCGGTCGGCCAGAGCGCCATTCCTGCCGGCGTGCGGGCGCTCGTGCTGTCCGGCACGCCGGCGACCCAGCGGTTCACCCTGGCCGGCACCCCCCAGGAGGTCATCGGGGTCCCCCTGCCGGCCGTGCACGCCGCCTACTTCGAGGTGTTCTCGCTCGACGAGCTGGCCGGGACCCTGCGGGCACTGGCGGTGGCGCTGGCCGCCGCCGCGCTCGTGACCACCGTCGCCGGCGCCGCGGTGGGTCGGTGGGCCGCCTCGCGGGCGCTGCGACCGCTGGCCGGCCTGACCGACGCCGCGGTCGCCATCGCCGGGGGACAGCTCGACACCCGGGTCGAGTCCGGGGACGACGCCGATCTGGCGGAGCTGGCCGCCGCGTTCAACCGCATGACGGCGAACCTCCAGGACCGGATCGAGCGCGAGGCCCGGTTCACCTCGGACGTGAGCCACGAGCTGCGTTCGCCGTTGACCACGTTGACGGCCACCGTGTCGGTGCTGGAGCGCCACCGGGACCAGCTCGCACCGAGGGCCCGGAGCGCGCTCGACCTGTTGGACGGCGACCTCCGGCGCTTCACCCGCATGGTGGACGACCTGCTCGAGATCTCTCGCTTCGACGCCGGTTCCGCCGAGCTCTCGCTCGACGAGGTCGACCCCGGCGAGCTCGTCCGACGCGCCGTGGCCGCGTCGGCGCCGGTCGACGCCGACGGCGTCCGGCGTCCGTTCACCTTTCCCGTCGACGTCGGGCCGGGCGTCGAGGGCCTGCGACTGCAGGTGGACAAGCGCCGGTTCGAACGGGTCCTGGCCAACCTGGTGGAGAACGCCGCCCAGTACGCCGGCGGGGTCACCCGGGTGCTCGTCGAGCGCCAGCCGCCACTCGTGACGTACGCACCGTTCCCGCCGACCGCGATCCGGGTCGTCGTGGAGGACCACGGGCCCGGGATCCCGGCGACCGAGCGCGACCACCTGTTCGAGCGCTTCTACCGGGGCGGGAGGGCCGGTCAGCGGGCCTCGGGGGAAGGGACCGGTCTCGGCCTGTCGCTGGTGGCCGAGCACGTACGCCTCCACGGCGGCCGGGTGTGGAGCGAGGACGCGCCGGGCGGGGGGACCCGGTTCATCGTGGAGCTGCCGCTGCACCCGATGGGCGACGAAGACGAGCCGGCCGACGGGGAGCCCTCGTGACGGGGGCACGACGCGGCCGTCCCGTCCCCGGAGGTGCCCGGGTGGGCCTCCTGATGGCCGCGATCGCCCTGGGCGCGGCGGCGTGCGGGATCCCGACGGCGTCGTCCCCGACGCCCATCGCCCGGTCGGACGTCCCGTACCACCTGCTCGACCCGGCAACCACGACGACCACCACCGCACCCGGTACGGCACCTGCCGTGGGAGTGGCCGAGCAGATCTACTTGGTGGCCCCCGACGGTCACCTGGTGGCGGTCACCCGCGAGGTCGCCGTCCCGGCCTCGCTGACCCAGGTGCTGGGTGCGCTCCTGGCCGGCCCCACCGCGACGGAGTCGGCCTCGGGAATCCTGTCGTACCTGGGCGACACCGGGGTCCAGGTCACGACCGACGCTGCCAGTGGGGTGGCCACCGTCCACTTCGCCACCGACCCGATCCAGGTGGTCGGGCCGGACCAGACGCTGGCCATCGCACAGGTCGTCTACACCGTCACCCAGCAGCCGGGCATCACCGGCGTGTCCTTCGAGATCGGCGGTACGCCGATCGAGGTCCCGACCGCGGCCGGGGCCCAGGTGCAGGGGCCGGTGGGCCGGGCCGACTACGCGCCCCAGGCGCCCCTTCCCTGAACGGCGCCCCGGGGGGGGTCAGGCCGCCGATGCCCAGGGCACCCGCGGGGCATCGGACCACAGGTGCTCGAGGTCGTAGTAGGCGCGCGCCTCGACCATGAAGACGTGCACCAGGAAGTCGCCGTAGTCCATGAGGACCCAGTCGGCGTCGTCCTTCCCCTCGACCCGCACCGGCGACCGGCCACTGGCCAGCTTCACCTGGCGCTCCACCTCGTCGACGATCGTCCGGACCTGACGGGAGTTCCGTCCGTTGGTCACGACGAAGGCGTCGGTCACCCCCAGGAGGTCACCCATGGCGAGGATGACCGTCTCCTCCCCCGACTTCGCGTCGGCGGCGCGGGCGGCCACCAGGCAGTCGTCGGGGACGGCGGGCACGGCGGACCGCACTGCGGACGTGGGCTCGGTGGTCGTCAAGGGTTGCCTCCTTCGGGCGCCGGGGCGCCGCGGGACGGGACCGGCGCCGACGCGGTGCGGTCGGCGACGGGCGCTGCGGTTGCTGCGGGTGGTACGGGATCCGGCGGGCCGGCCACGACCCGGGGCACGGCCGGCAGCGCCAGCGCGGCCGATGGGGTGAGTGGGCGGTACCGGGCGAGTGTGACCGTCACGATCGTAAGGCCCAGGCACAGCGCGACGATCGCGGCGCACAGCCAGGCGGTGCGGCGGCGCTGCCGGCGGGCCTCGCGGAGGGCCAGACGACTCCCGCCGTCGGCGGGCGAGTCGGGCGGGTCGGGGGCGTTCTGCGGCGGTGAGGTCTCGGACTCGGTGGGGGTCAGCCGCACAGTCATCTCCCCGTAGCGTACAGACCGCGCTCGGACACGCAACGGATGACGGCCTCGGGCACCGAGTCCCCCACCGGCTGACCCGCCTCGATCCGGGCCCGCAGGTCCGTGCTCGACACGTCCACCGGGGACACCTCCACATGGACGACCCGCCACCCCGGGGGCGGCTCGACGACGGCCACGCCCGGCCGGTCCACCACGGCGAGCGTGGCCAGGTCCCGCAGAGCCTCGGGCTCGTGCCACGTGTCGAGGGCGGCGACCACGTCCGTACCGACCACCACCACGACCTCGGCGCCGGGCTCCTCGGCCAACAGCTGCCGGACGGTGTCGACCGTGTAGGACGGTCCGCCCCGGTCGAGTTCGATCCGCGAGGGTTCGAGCCCGGGGTGGTCGGCGAGCGCGGCGGCAACCATGGCGTAGCGGTCCTCGGCCGGGGTCACCGGACGGTCCTCCTTCTGCCACGGCCGGTTGGCCACCACCACGAGCATCCGGTCGAGTCCGAGCGCGTTCCGCACGGCCTCGGCCAGCTCGACGTGTCCCCGGTGGATCGGGTCGAAGGTGCCGCCGAAGACCCCGATGCGGGGTCGGCCGGGTCGTCCGCCGTGCCGGGGAACGGGCAACTCAGGTACCGGCCAGCGCCGCCACCACGGGAGCGAAGGCCTCCATCTCCGCTTCGTGGACCACCACGTAGGAGAAGCCGAAGCGCTCGCGGCGCTCGACGAGCCGCTCGATGATCTGCTCGACGGTGCCGATCAGCGCGATGGGAGAACCGTCGACCTGTCCCGCCGTGACACCCATCACCTGTGCGAGCCGCTCGGTGGCGTCCTCACGGTCGGGCACGATCTGCACGAGGAACGTGAGGACCTGCAGCTCGAGATCGGCGAACCGCTCCCCCGCCGCCTCGCGGATCCAGTCGAGGCGACGGTCGTAGTACTCGGCGGTCGTCGTCTCGAGCACCTCGGGGCCGACGTAACCGGCCGCCAGGCTGGGGTTGACCCCCACGATGTCCGCCTCCCGGGCGGCGATCCCGAGCACCCGCCTGCCTCCGCCCCCGATGATGATGGGAGGGTGGGGCCTCCGGTGGGGCAGCGGGGCGCCCGTCGCCCCGGTGATCGTGTAGTGGTCGCCCGCGAACGTGCACTCGCCGGTGGACCAGAGCGACTTCATGATCACCAGGCTCTCGGCCATCCGGCCGATCCGCACGCCCGGGGGATCGTCGGGGATGCCGGACTGCTCGTAGTCCGTCGTCATCCACCCCGCACCCAGCCCGAACTCGACGCGTCCCTCGGACAGGAGGTCGAGGGTGGCCACCTCCTTGGCCAGCACGAGCGGGTGGCGGTAGTCGTTGCCGAACACCAGCGAGCCGACCTTCAGCACGGTGGTCGCCTCGGCGGCCACGGTCAGCGCCACGAGGGGCCCGAGCTGGTCCTCGAAGTGGTCGGGGATGAACAGGGTGGAGTAGCCGAGCCCCTCCACGGCACGGGCGAGGTCCCGCCAGGCCGGACCCGAGGAGGCGTTGGACAGTTGGACACCGAAGCGGAAGGGGGCCATGGAGCGAGCCTAGAGCCGGAGGCCGTACGCTGTGGGGGTGGCAGCGCCGGATCCCAGCCCCGAATCGACCGCACCCTGGACACCCGACTCGTGGCGATCGCGCCCCGCGGCCCAGCAGCCGACCTGGCCCGACGAGGCCGCCCTGAAGCAGGTCCATGCCAAGCTGGCCGGCCTCCCGCCCCTGGTCTTCGCGGGCGAGGCCCGCCACCTCACCGCGGCCCTCGGGCAGGCGGCCGACGGCCGGGCCTTCGTGCTCCAGGCCGGCGATTGCGCCGAGTCGTTCGCGGAGTTCACCGCCGACGGCATCCGCGACAAGCTCAAGGTCATCCTCCAGATGGCCGTCGTGCTCACCTACGGCGCAGGACTGCCGGTGGTCAAGGTGGGCCGGATCGCCGGTCAGTTCGCCAAGCCCCGCAGCTCACCCACCGAGCGGGTCGGCGACCAGGTGCTCGACTCGTTCCGGGGTCACATGGTCAACGACGACCTGCCCGAGCGCGGCGCCCGCGTCCCCGATCCCGCCCGCCTGGTCACGGCCTACGAGCAGTCGGTGGCGACGCTCAACCTGCTCCGGGCCTTCACCAAGGGTGGGTTCGCCGACCTGAGCCAGATCCACGCATGGAACCAGCAGTTCGTGGCCTCGTCGACGGAGGGCCGGCGCTTCGAGGACATCGCCAAGGGGATCGACGCCGCGCTCCGCTTCATGGAGGCCTGCGGCATCAACCTGACCGCCGAGGACACGCTCCACCAGGTCGACTTCTGGACGAGCCACGAGGCCCTCATCCTCGACTACGAGGAGGCGCTCACCCGTCGGGACTCCCTCACCGGTGACTGGTACGACTGTTCGGCCCACATGCTCTGGGTGGGCGAGCGCACGCGCCAGCTCGACGGTGCCCATGTCGAATTTCTCGCCGGGATCCACAACCCCGTGGCCTCGAAGATCGGCCCCTCGGCGACGGCCGACGACATCGTGGCCCTGTGCGAGCGGCTGAACCCCGGTCGGGTCCCGGGCCGGCTCACGCTGATCGGCCGGTTCGGCGTCGAGGCCATCGACGACCACCTGCCCGCGCTCGTCCGGGCCGTCGAGGCCGAGGGCCACCCGGTCGTCTGGATGTGCGACCCGATGCACGGCAACACCTTCACGGCCGAGGGTGGCCAGAAGACCCGGGCATTCGACGACATCATCGGCGAGTTGCAGCGATTCTTCCAGATCCACCGGGAGATCGGAACGTGGCCGGGCGGCGTCCACGTCGAGCTGACCGGGGACGACGTGACGGAATGCCTCGGAGGGGTCGAGGACATCGTCGAGGGCCAGCTGGGTCAGCGCTACACGACCGCGTGCGACCCCCGGCTGAACGGGCGCCAGGCGCTCGACCTGGCATTCCGCATCGCCGAGCTGCTCCGGAACTGAGCCGCCCCGGTCGGGAACGGAGCAGACGGGCCGAGGAATCGCAGGTCAGCGGGGGGTCGTTGCTTCACTCCTCCCAGACCTCCACAATGGTTCCCGCGCCCGGGGTCGTCCCCCATCCCGGCCGGCGGCACTTCCGCCAGCCTGCCACGGGCAATGCAACTCGACCAACGGAGCCACGCTTCCCATGCCGCACATCCACGCCCCTGCCACGCATGCCTCCGGACGCCCGCTCCCCCGGGCGCGACGCTCACGAGGAGTCGTCGTCGTGGCGGTGCTCGGCGTGCTCACGGCGCTCGGCGTCCCGACCGGCGCAGGGGCGGTCGCCCCGACGGCCACGTCGGCAGGGGTCGCCGCGCCTCGGGTGCAGCAGACGGCGGTGACCTCGGTGTCGGCGTACTGGGTCGTGGCGAGCGACGGAGGCGTGTTCTCGTACGGGGGGACCCCCTTCTACGGTTCGACCGGGAACATCCGGCTCAACAGGCCCGTGGTGGCCATGGAGCCCACCTCCCCCACCGACTCGGGCGGGTACCGCCTCGTCGCCTCGGACGGGGGGATCTTCTCCTACGGCGATGCCGGGTTCTACGGGTCCACGGGCAACATCCGCCTCAACCAGCCGATCGTGGGCATGGGCACCACCAGCGACGGCGGCGGGTACTGGCTGGTGGCGGCCGACGGCGGCGTGTTCACGTTCGGCGACGCCAACTTCTTCGGGTCGATGGGCGGGACCCACCTCAACAAGCCGATCGTCGGCATGGCCACCACCGGCGACAACGGCGGGTACTGGTTGGTCGCCTCCGACGGTGGGATCTTCGCCTTCGGCGACGCCGCGTTCTACGGGTCGACCGGGAACCTGACCCTGCAGAAGCCCGTCGTGGGAATGGCCCCCACCCAGGACCACCGGGGGTACTGGATGGTCGCCTCGGACGGCGGGATCTTCGCCTACGGGGACGCCCCGTTCTACGGGTCGCTGGGCAACGTGCCCCAGAGCCGGCCGATCGTGTCGATGACGACCACCGCCGACGGCGCGGGCTACTGGTTCACGAACGACAACGGCGCGGTCACCGCCTTCGGCGACGCCACCTACTGGGGCTCCGCCCCCCAGGTCCTCACACAGCCCGTGGTCGGGATGGCCCAGGCCAGGGGGAACGGCTCGTTCACCGGGTCGTCGTACCCGTCGGGCAGCTACGGCTACGACATCTCGAAGTACCAGTGCCCGGGGACGACGAACGGACTGCCCCCTGCGCCGCACACCATCGGCATCGTCCAGGTCGAGGAGTCCGGCTACCCGGTCAATCCGTGCCTCGCCCAGCAGGCGGCCTGGGCCGGCGCCGGCCTGAACCTGTACGTCTACCTGAACTTCGGGCTCAGCGCCTCGAGTGCGGACGCCTGGTGCACGACGTCGGCGTCGCCGGCTTCGTGCAATTACGGGTTCAACGCCGCCGTGCAGGCGTTCCACGACGCGCAGTCCGCCGGGGTCGTCACGTCGGTGGCGTGGTGGCTCGACGTGGAGGACTCGTCGTTCAAGGGGAACCAGGCCGGGAGCGCGGCGCTGGTCCAGGGAGCCATCGACGGACTCCACTACGCCGGCATCAACAGTGTCGGCATCTACGCCAGCCCCGGCAACTGGAGCTCCCTCGTCGGCAACTACCGGCCCGCCGTCCCCTACTGGGCGGCCGACTGGGGACCGCTCCCGTGGGTCACCTGCGGCAACGTGACGGTGCTCTACTCGGGCCTTCCCACGGGCCCCGTGCAGATCGTGCAGTACAGCAGCCCCTCGGCGCAGCTCTCCCTGGGGGGGATGGACGCGGCGCACTACGACGACGACTACGCCTGCTGATCCTCTGCCCGCGGCGGGTCGTCGGGCGGTTGCAGCCCGGCGCGGACGACGAGGTGATCGCGGGCCACGGTCCGTGCGGCGTGGGTGCGCACCAGAGGTGACGACGAGCGCACCGAGACCTCCTGCACCAGGTCGGAGATCGCCTCCCTGACCATCTCGTCGCGTCGCTCGCCCACCGGGCCGTCCGGCTCCGGTCCTGCTGCCAGCCGACACACCGCGCCCTCGAGCCCGGCGAGCTCCGGCTCCTCCGCCGCGAGTTCGGCGAAACCCTCCTCGGGAGGCAGCTCCACCAGCCTGCGGAGCCGATCGAACCACGCCCGCTGCTCGTCGGTCAGCGGATCGACCGGCCGGCCGGTGGCGGCGGCCACCAGCAGCCGCTCGGCCCGGTAGCTCGCCAGGTCCTCGTCGATCCACCGGTCGGACCGGATCGTGGCGGCCGCCCGCCTCAGCTCTTTCGCGTGCCGCCCGGCGGCCCGGGCCAGGACGACGGTGGCCTCGATGTCGTCCCTCCCGGCATCGACCAGGTCGAAGGCGACGCGCCGCAGCTCCGACGAGCGCGCCGTGTGCCAGACCACCTGGGGATGGGGCTCGTCCAGCTCCTGGTCGCCGAGGGACTGCAGGAGCGAGCTCGTCCCGAGGGCACCCAGCAGCCGGGCGATCGGACCGGGCGTCCTCGAGTAGCGCAGTTCGTGGTCCGACACCGGACGAGTCTGTCACCCTCGCCACCGGGTCCGGTCGCGTCCACCGGCCCGCCACCGACGGTCATCCGATGTGGCGACCCGTCCCGACGCCCATCCACCCCCGACCCGATGCGGTCACGCCCTCGGCACCGCCCCCCGTGCCCCCGGTCCCGAGGTGGTGGGCGCCGTCGTTGTAACCGATCAACTTCCACGCGGCCCCGTCGACCTCCCAGGTGGTCAGCGACGCGTGCTGGGTCCGGAGCTGCATGCGGGCGCCCACCAGGCCGTCCACCACCGGGGTCTTGGCCAGGAGCGACGCCTCGACGACCCCGGCGTGGCACGCCACGACGACCAGCCCACCCGGGTGGCGGGCCACGACCGTATCGAGCGTTTCGGCCACCCGGTTCACGAATCCGATCCAGCTCTCGCCCCCGGGTGCGATCCTCCGGCCGGGGTCGACGTCCCAGTCCGGGTTGCCGAACCGCTGGCTGAAGGCCGACCAGTCGAGCCCGTCGGCCGCTCCGGGGTGGAGCTCGCAGAAGCCGCACTCCTCCACGATCCGGGGCGGTTCGCCCGCCGTCCCCCCGTCGCCGACGGGCGCCAGGGCGGGGGCCAGGATGGCCGCCGTCTCGACCGCCCGGCGCAGGATACTGGCGTACAGGGCGTCGGCTCCGGCCAACTCGCCCGTCTCGTCGAGGCGGTCCCGCAGCACGGCCACCTGGGCCCGGCCCCGATCGGTCAGGCCCGTGCAGCCGATCGGGCCGCCGCACACCCCCGACACATTGCAGACGGCCTCGCCGTGGCGGACCAGCACGAGGGTGGTGGCCGACGGGGCGCTCGCCCCCATGGTCCGGATGCCGGCCGGGGGCGCCCCGGGCGAGGGACCCTCGGGGGCGCCCGTCCCCGCCCCGGTCAGCGCGTCGAACCCCGTGCCCGCCGCCCCGGCGGAACGGGTCACGCGAGCTCCCCGACGAACCGCTCGAGCTGGCGGAGGGTGCGGCACTCCACGACCTCGTCGCAGTGGTTGGCGTACTCGCCCACGATGGAGTCCCCCGAGTCCCAGTAGGCCCGGGGCTCGGGGTTCAGCCAGTACACGTGGCGTGCCCGGGACCGGATCTCCTTGACCACCCACGATCCCGAGGCGTGGTAGTTGTTCCGGGCGTCGCCCAGCAGGAGCACGCTGGTACGGGGCGTGATCTCCTCGCCCCACCGCTCCCAGAACACGGTGAGGGCGTGCCCGTAGTCGGAGTGCCCGTCCACCCAGACCACGTCGGCCTCGGTGTTGATCCGGTGCACCGCCTGGGTCGGGTCGTCGACCCCTTCGAAGAAGCTGGTCACCTCGTCGATCCCGTCGATGAAGACGAAGCTCCGGACCTTGGAGAACTGCGAGCTGATGGCGTGCACCAGGTGGAGGGTGAACCGGGCGAAGCTGGCCACCGACCCCGAGATGTCGGCGATGACGATGATCTCGGGCTTCGACGGACGCGGGTAGCGGAACCGGGGCTCCACCGGCACCCCTCCCGTCGACAGCGAGTGGCGGACCGTGGAGCGGAAGTCGAGGGGACCCTTGCGCCCGTGCCGGCGCTTGCGGGCGAGGCGCACGGCCAGCTTCCGCGACAGGGGAGCCAGCGACCTGCGCAGCGCCACCAGCTCGTCACGGGTGGCGTGCATCACGTCGATGTCCTCCGGGAGCGGCTTCCGGATGGACTTGGCCAGCGCCTCGCTCCCGCGGTCG
>Ga0307372_10002850_pt1 | contig 28228 bp, 27 predicted proteins | sample OX1MG_FD_202533 | JGI IMG/M metagenome (GOLD analysis project Ga0307372, IMG submission 202533) | Soil microbial communities from Risofladan, Vaasa, Finland - OX-1 | ecosystem: Environmental > Terrestrial > Soil > Coastal area > Acid sulfate soil | place: Finland: Risofladan, Vaasa | collected... | reverse complement strand
AATGTCCCAGCTCCAGATCTCCTTGGCTCTCCTGGCGCACAGGACGGGGACCGGACGGGGCCCGGTCGACCTCCGCTGGTCGCTGCGGACGGCCGTCTCACCGTTTGCCTCGAGGACCCGGTAGAAGCTCCGTATCGACGCCAGGTACTTGCCCTCGTCCAGGAGGGCAGCGTAGACGTCGTAGGGGCTGTGATCGACGTGGGCGTCGGAGTGCAGCACCGCCAGGATCCCGGCACGCTCGTGGTCACCAAGAGCGTTGGGCTGTGATCCGCCGCCGCGTGGTCGGCGTTCATCTTCGGGGACCGGGTGGTAGTAGTAGCTCGAGCGCGAGAGGCCGAACAGCGCGGCGGCGCGGCTCACGCCGATGACCTCACGGAGCTCGCTGACCGCATCGGTGGCGATGGCATTCATGACGCTTGCCCCGAGATGTTCTCGAGCAGTGCTGAGACTTTTTTTTGAACCTCGATCACCGCGTTGGCGCGGGTCAGCTCTGCTTCGAGTTTGGCCACGCGGGCCTTGAGCTCGGCATTCTCGCGGACAACCGGATCGGTGGGCTTGCGTCCCGCTTTCGATGGCACGCCGGCGTGGACCGCTCGACGCCACTGGCTTATCGAGGAGGAGTAGATCCCGGCTCGGCGCAGGTAGGAGCCCTTGGACCCGTCTTCAGGCAACGACTCGTAGTAGGCAACTGCCCGACGCTTGAAGTCCTCGGGAAACGTCCTTTTCTGGCCTGGTTCCCATTTCGGCAGTTCTGGTTCCGTCGGCAAACCGGCGGGTTTGTCCGTGTTCTTCGCGTCCAACGTTCCTGGCTCCTTGGTCGCCCTCGTTGCTCAGACATTTCAGATGGGGAACTGTCCAAGTCAAGGTTGACACAGAGGGGGTACCACCGAATCAGTCGCACACCACGGATCCGGTCACCCGTCAGCCGACAACTGAGGCTGCGCAGCAGCCGATGGCGTCAGCGCCATCGAGGCCGGATGGGACTGCACTTTGACCGGGCTGGACGGGGAAGTGGGCCGTCCGGGGACCCCAAAACGTCATCTGAGGTGACCTACGGCGTCGTCTGAGGTCGTCCGTTTCGACGGAAGGCTCGAAAAGTCGGCGGCAGAAGGCCAGGTCACGGACCATCTTTCTCTCAGATGATGTTCATGTGAGGGTTCAGATGAGGGTCGGTCGTCATGGTGTCGGCCATGGAGCCAGACACGCTTGGAGCAACACCCGTCGCATTGGCCGGTACGGCGTGACCCCGTCCGCCGGCGACCTCTTTAGTGATCCCCGACTACCGGAGGCCCTGGCCCGCCTAGCCGCCCCCGGCGGCTACGAGGCCTTCGAATCCCAGGTTCAGGGGGCGCGCTTCTGCCGGCGTCCGGTGCGGCTCAAAGGTGCGGTGGTCGAGACCCTGGCCGACGGTACCGGTCGAGTGCTCTTCGACTCGTCCAGCCAACCGGACCGGGTGTTGCTGAAGGCGTGCGGAACCCGGCGCCAGACGCTCTGTCCCCCGTGCGCCTCGATCTACCGGGGCGACGCCTTCGCATTGGTGGCGGCCGGTCTCCGTGGCGGGAAGGGCATGCCCGAGGAAGTCTCGAACCATCCGGCGGTGCTCGTGACCCTGACCGCTCCCAGCTTCGGCGTGGTGCACCGGACGAGCCGGGACGGGAGCTGCCACCGGTCGGGGCCACGGTGCCCCCATGGCACGGCCCTTCGCTGTGGCCGCCGTCAAGCCGGAAATGACCCAGAACTTGGCCAAGCCCTCTGCCGCTCCTGCTACGACTACGACGCCGCCGTGCTCTTCAACGCCAGCGTGTCGGAGCTGTGGCGCCGGACCACCATCTATGCCCTTCGGGCCCTCGGGAACTTGGCCGGCCTGAGCGTGCGGGCCGTGGCCAAGGAGGTCCGCCTGAGCTACGTCAAGGTGGCCGAATTCCAGCGCCGGGGCAGTGTCCACCTGCACGCTCTCGTTCGGCTTGACGCCGTGGGAGACGGACTTTCGGCCCCGCCGGAACGCTTCAGCGCCGATCTGCTGGCAACGGCCCTCGAGCTGGCCGCTCGTCGGGTGTCGGCACCCGTGGCCGGAACCCGGACCACCGCCGATGACCGGGTGCGCTGGGGCCGGGAGCTCGACGTGGCCATCGTGACCGACAGAGACGCCGGCCGGCGACGGGCGGCCGCCTACCTGGCCAAGTACTCCACCAAGTCCACCGACGACCACGGTGTGCTCGACCACCGGCTCCGGGCCGGTATCCCGGACGCTCTCGAACTGCCGGCCCACCTGCGCAGCCTGGTCGAGAGTGCGTGGCGACTCGGAGGACAGGAGGAGGGCAAGGAGCTCCGTCTTCGAGCCTGGGCCCACACAGCCGGCTACCGGGGACACTGCCTCACTAAGTCGAGGCGCTTCTCGACCACCTTCGCTGCGTTGCGGGCCACCCGCCAGGAGTGGACGGTGGCGGAGAAGCGTGCCGGTGCAGAAGCGGACGTCGAAACAGGGACGGACGACGACCAGACCAGAATCGTCAGTACGTGGACCTTCGTCGGGATGGGGTACACGACCGCCGGCGATGCCTGGCTGGCCGAGTCGATTGCCGAGGAAGAACGGTTGGCCCGGCGTTGCGCCTATGAAGAACGCCAGGACGAGATGGCGGAGCCGGACCGATGAGCGCCCGGAACCAAGGGGCGCCTGTTGCTCCCCGGGGCCAACAGCTCCCGGCGCTTCTCGACGCTGTCGAGGTTGCCGAAGCGCTCCGCACGACGCCACGACATGTACGACGTCTCGTCGAGGAGCGAAGAATTCCGTTCATCAAGGTGGGGCGGTTCGTCCGCTTCGACCCGGCCGAAATCGGGACGTGGCTGGCAGGGCATCGAGTGCAAGTGACGGACCGATCGAAGCACACCGGCTGGTAAATTCAGTGTCGAAGCCGGTTTGCCTTCTCACAAGCCGGCGCCTTGCGCCGAGGGCCATCGCCAGCAAGCGCCGTAGAAATAGCGCAGGACCGAAGTCGGGTCCTCGACACGGTGAGGCCCGCTCATGAGCAAGCGGCAATTCGGTGCCGTTCGGAAGCTCCCGTCAGGGCGTTGGCAGGCGCGCTACCGAACCGTCGACGGACGGCGGGTAACGGCCCGGGACACCTTCGCCACCAAAACCGACGCCAGCTTGTGGCTTGATGGGAACAGATCCGATCGGGCCTCTGGTTTGCGTGTCGACCCACGGGCCGGGGAGATCAAGCTCGACGACTACGCACAAGAATGGCTGGCACATCGCGTCGGGTTGGCCAAGAGGACCCGGGAGATTTACGCCTCTCAGCTTCGACTCCACATCCTCCCGCTCATCGACCCCGACGTCCCCGCTCTTGGGATGGTCAAGCTGGTCGATCTCAGTCCCGCTCTCGTACGGGCGTGGTATCAGAAGCTGCAGCATCAGCGGAGTCCCTCTGTAGCCGCCAAGGCGTATACGAGACTGCGACAGATCCTGACCCAAGCCGTGAACGACGATCGGATCCTCAAGAACCCGTGCCGGATCGATCGAGGCGGCGTTGAGCGACACCCCGAACAACGGTTCGCATCCCTCGAAGAGCTCTACGCTCTGGCCGGCGTGGTGCCGGTTCGTTATCGGGCGCTCGTTCTGATGGCCGGACTGGCTGGGCTCCGCCAAGGTGAACTCGCCGCCTTGCGTCGGTCAGACGTCGATCTGGTCGGACGGACGGTCTGTGTGGTTCGCAAGCGGCTCCGACTGGAATCAGGGGTCGTGATCGAGGAGGCGCCGAAGACCGAAGTGGGTCGTCGGACCGTTTCAATTCCTGCTCCGCTCGTGCGGGAGCTAAAGGAGCACTTCGAGTCATTCGTGGGACCTGATCCGGACAGCCACGTCTTCACCTCCCCTGACGGACGTCCCGTCGAGAGGAGCAATTTCCGTTTCCGGGTATGGGTTCCGGCGACGGAGCAGGTCGGCGTCGGAGGGCTGCGATTCCACGACCTGCGCCACACCGCCGGGACTCTGGCAGCCCGTACCGGGGCCACCACGAAGGAACTGATGGCTCGGCTCGGACACGCCAGCCATCAGGCGGCCATGGTCTACCAGCACGCCGCCGCTGATCGTGATCGTCAGATCGCCGACGGCCTCGAGCGCATGGTCACGGACGCGGGGCTGAGCGAGTGAGTGGTTGCCGAAAACACATCACGGGGTGCCGCGGCCCGACACCGACTTTGGCGGCCTGAACCCCCGAAGCGAGCCCCCCGATCTACCCCAGACGGTCGCTGGCGATGCCGACTCCCACCCCGAAGAGGACCCCAATCTGCGTCCAGAACTGTTTCCGGTGGGGCACGGGTGGGGCACGAAATCCGGCAGCCAAAAGACGACGTCCCCGGTCACTACCTCTGACCTGGGACTTTTCGGTGGTCGGGACCGGCGTCGATCCGGTGACCTCACGCTTTTCAGGCGCGCGCTCTACCAACTGAGCTACCCGACCGAAATCTCTCGGCCCCCGACAGCGAGGCCTTGCGGTCCTGACGGGATTTGAACCCGCGACCTCCGGCTTGACAGGCCGGCGTGCACTCCAAACTGCACCACAGGACCCCGGTTGGTTCGTCCCCCATCGGGTGCACCCCCAACGGGATTCGAACCCGTGTTACCGCCTTGAAAGGGCGGCGTCCTCGGCCGCTAGACGATGGGGGCTAGGACCAATCAGGGCGTCCGCAGGTTATCAGGTCCACCCCGAGCCCCAGCCTGGAACGCCGGATCACCAGACCCGTGCCTCCGGGAACCCGGATCAGGAGCCGGACAGTTTCCAGGTGACCCCGTCGGCCGTGTCGTGGATCTCGAGTCCCAGCGCCAACAGCCGGTCGCGGACGGCGTCGGCATCGCCATAGCGGCCGTCGGCCCGGGCTTCGGCCCGCAGGGCCAACGCCAGATCCACGAAGGGACCGATCACACCGGCCGGATCCCGCGTCCCGGACTCGGCCACCTGGCCCAGCTCCGCCACCATCGCCCGCAGTGCGGCGCGTCCGCGATCCATCTCGTCGGACTGCTGGGTGTCGGCCCGCCACGACCACATCTCCTCCTCGAGCGCCAGGATGGCGCCCACCATCGCCGGGGCGTCGCCGTCGGCCCGCCCGGCCCGGAAGCTCGCCTCGTGCGCCCGGATGGCCTCGAGCAGAGGAGAGCCGCCACCGGCGACCGGAGTACCGGTCACCATCTCGGTCGCCTTCCCGCCGCCGTCGGTGCCTGATCCCGCCGCTCCGCCGCGCCGGCCGCCGCCGTCAGCACCGCCGGCCCGCACATCGGCACCGGCGTCGCCTGTCGCGTGGGCGAGTTCATCGGCCATGTCGGCCAGCCGGTCGATGGGGACGGTGCTCCCGGTCTCGATCCGGATCGACCGGCCCCGGGCCCGGACGGTGACGCCGCCGTTTCCGGCCACGGTGGCCGTGCCCGCGTCGAGATCCAAACAGAGGGCGGTGTGCTCGTCGACACCGAGGACGAAGACGTCCTCGGGAAGCTCGTCCTCGAGACCGGCCAACCGTTTCTCCCCCAGATAGGAGAAACGGGTGTCGTGGGTCCCGCCTTCGGCGTTGTCGTAATGCGGGATCAGCGCCACGTGCAGACCCAACGCGCCCAGTAGATCGAGCCCTTCCACCCAGCGGGCGTCCTCGCCCACCTTGTAGACCTCGTAGACGGGAACGGAGACGACCCCGAGTGCCAGCGCCGCGGCCGAGGCGAAGGTGACGGCTCCGCCGAGGGCCAACTTCTCGGCCAGCACCACCGGCACCAAGGTGCCCCGCCACTGCCGCAGCGCATAGGTCGGGCTGCCCGGACCGGAGAAGAGGAAGGGCGCGGCGGCCAGCCGGCCGATCAGCGCGTCGCCGCCCGGCGGTTCCAGGTCAGCCGCCGACCGAAGCCCGGCCACCTCCAGGGTCGCCCCCACGCTGTCGCGGAAGTAGTCGACCGCCCGCGCCGCGATGTCGGCCGCGTTCGTCTGGAAACCGAAGGGCGTGTCGAGCAGTACCCCGTGCACCGGCCCCGGCCCCAGCCGTTGCACCACGGCCCGGTGCACCTTGATCATCGTCGGCGCCGTCTCACCCGAACCCATCACCGTCAGCAGTCGCGGCAGAACGCCACCGCCACCCGGACCACTGGCCGGACCACCGGCCGGCGCCGTCATTCGTCGCCCCCGTCGGGAAGTCCGTCGGCCAGGGCCTGGACGATCTCCTCCTGGAGCATGGAGAGGTAGTGGTAGACGGTGAACTGGTCGATCCGGGGATCGGCATCGTCGATCTCGAGGCCGCCCTCGGAGACGTCGAGCTGCGTACCGAGAACAAGCCGGAGCACCTCGACGGCGTCGAGCCACTGATGGATCTCGCTCTCCTCGATGGTGGCCGCCGCTGCCGTGGCGGCCAGGGTGGTGAGCGAGAGCTGGTGCTGCTGCAGCAACTGGGCGCCCATCATCTCCTGGTAGTCGGCCTCGGCCCGGGCGTCGTCGGTGTAGGCCACGGGGAAGACCCGGGCCGTCGAGGGATCCTCGCTCTCCAGCAACTCGAGCGCCTGGCCCGGCAGCATGGCCAGCAACTGTTGTTCGGGACCTTCCAGCCCCAGCCGGAATCGGCCCTGCCGGTCGCGCTTGAAGCGGCCCCGGGCCATCAGGAGGACTGTTCCATCAGGAGGACTGTTCCATGGTGGCCCAGAGCCCGTGCTCGTGCAGCCGGAAGACGTCGAGCTCGGCCCGTTCGCGCGGTCCCGACGAGACGACGGCCCGTCCCTTGTGGTGGACGTCGAGCATCAGCCGGGAGGCCTTCTCCTTCGAGTAACCGAAGAGCTTCTGGAAGACGTAGGTCACATAGGACATCAGGTTGATCGGATCGTTCCAGACGATCACCAGCCACGGCCGGTCGGGCCGGAGCTCTTCGTTCCCGGTGGGCTCGTCCACCTCCACCGGGGCGGCCGCCGGGCCCGGGCCCGAGCCCGCCACCGCCTCTCTCACCGATCCGACCCGAGCAGAACGGTGGAGCCGTCGGGCCGGTCCCGCTCGTCGGGCCGGCCCCTTTCGCCGGTGACGACCGGGTGGTGGGTGAAGCCGTCGTAGAACCAGAGCATCGTCGTCCAGAGCACGGTGACCCCGAAGACATGGACCCCGACGAGCAGAGGGGGCAGGTGGGAGAAGTACTGGCTGTAGCCCACGATCCCTTGGGCCACCATCACCCCGAGCAACAACCGGCCCCTCTCGGTCACCGTCGCCGGCGCCTTCGTCCTCTGCAGCAGATAGAGCATGGCCAGCGTGGCGGCGGCCAGGACGATCACGATCTCGGCGTGGGTCCGGGCCATGTCGGAAAGCGCGACGGGGATCCGCCTGGCCCCTTTCCCCCCGGCATGGGGCCCGGCGCCGGTGGTGGCCGTCCCGGCGGCGATGGCCAGCAGCAGAAGGCCGATCATCAGACGACCGAGCCGGCGGACCCCGACCGTCACCTTGGACACCCCGGGCCCGCCGCCGCGGCTGGAGCCGTGGGCCCCGGCCGGCCGGCCGGCCCGGAGGGCCAGGACGACGGCCACGGTCAGCAGACCGATCCCCACCAGGAAGTGGGTCATCACCACATAGGGATTGAGCTTCGAATAGACGACCACGCCGCCGAGGACGGCCTCGGCCAGGATCCCCCCGATCAGGCCGGCCGAGAGCCAGCACAGATCGCCACGCCGGGGCCGCCGGCCGAGGGCCAGCAGCACGACGGCGGCGGCTACCAGGCAGAGGACCACTACCACCAAGCGGTTCGAGAATTCGATGGCCGGATGAAGCGACAGCGGCGGGGTCAGCCGGTGCCGGGAGCAGTCGGGCCAGTCGGGACAGCCCAGCCCCGAGTCGGAGAGCCGGACGGCCGCACCCGAGACGACGTTCAGCACCACCAGGCCGAGCGCCACCCGGCTGGCGCGGAGAAAGGCCCGGGATCCGACGTCGGGGAGCACCGCCCGAATGGTACCGGTGGCCACCGACCGCCTTCGATGGCCCCGGACCCCTTCGAAGGCGCCGCACAGCCCGGACACGCTTTGTCCGGCCCGGCCCCGACCCGTAGGCTCAGCGGCGATGACCTCGCTGTCCGGATCCCTGCCGGTCGTCGCCACGGGGAAGATCCGCAGCTACGTGGCCCTGACCAAGCCCCGGATCATCGAGCTGCTCCTGGTGACCACCCTGCCGACCATGTTCGTGGCCCGCCGCGGCGTGCCCCCGGTCGGTCTGATGTTGGCCACCCTGCTGGGAGGCGCCCTGGCCGCCGGCGGGGCCAACGCCATCAACATGGTGGTGGACCGGGACATCGACAAGCTGATGCACCGGACCCGGAACCGTCCGCTCGTGACCGGGGCCATGACCCCACGGGCGGCGCTCGTCTTCGCCCTCAGCCTCGAGGCCGTGGCCTTCGTCGAACTCTGGAGCCGGGTCAACCTTCTCTCCGCCGTCCTCGCCGTCTCGGCCACCGCCTTCTACGTCTTCGTCTACACCCTCTGGCTGAAGCGGATCTCGGCGCAGAACATCGTGATCGGCGGCGCCGCCGGGGCGGTGCCGGTCCTCGTCGGCTGGGCGGCGGTGACCGACCGGCTGGGCTGGGCGCCGGTCGTCCTCTTCGCCGTCATCTTCATCTGGACCCCCCCGCACTTCTGGGCCCTGGCCATCAAGTACCGCGACGACTACGCGGCGGCCGGGGTGCCCATGATGCCGGTGGTGGCCACCGTCAAGCGGACGGCGAGCCAGATCATCGTCTACACGGTCCTGCTGATCGGCATCAGCCTGCTCTTCGCCGCCGTCGGCCATATGGGTCTGCTCTATCTGGTCTCCGCCCTTGCACTCGGCGCCGGCTTCCTTCTCTACGCCCTGCGGCTACGCCGGCAGCCGACCGTCCGGGCGGCGATGAAGCTCTTCAGCTACTCGATCACCTACCTGACGCTGCTCTTCGCCGCCATGGCCGGCGATGTCCTCGTCCGCTTCCACTGATCCCCCGGCGCCGCCGGCGGCGCCGGCCCGGGTTCGTCGACGGCTCTTCTCCCTCGCCGTCGGTCTGCTGCTGGCCGGACTTCTCTGGCTGGCCCTCGTCTCCTTCTCGCCCGCACCCTTGAAGACGGCCCAGGCCTTTTCGTTGCCCCGACTGGGCGGGGGGCCTCGGTTGACCGTCACGTTCACAGGAATTGGTGCCCACCCGCCTGCGGTGGTGACGTTCTTCGCCTCCTGGTGCGGGCCCTGCCACACCGAACTGCCCATCCTGGCCACGGTGGCCCGCAAGACCGAAGCGGCGGGAAAGAAGATCCGCTTCGTCGGCGTCGACGACAACGACGCCCCCGCCAGCGGCCTGGCCTTCGCCCGTAAAAGCGGGGTGGCCTTTCCCGTCGGCCGCGACGCCCTCAGCCGGGTGGCCCCCACCTTCGACATCCCCGGCAATCCGGCCACCGTCTTCGTCGACGGCCAGGGAAAGATCGTGAAGACCGTGCTCGGCCCCATCAAGGCGGCCACCTTGGAGGCGGAGATCGCCCGGATCGAGCGGACCTAAGGGGCCGTGCCGCCGACGGCCAGGGCCAGGGCCAGTGCCGCCGCCTCGTCGGGACCTGTCGCCCGCCGGACGCCGGCCACCGCCGTGCCCCGGCGTTGCAGCTCCCAGCTCTCGAGCCCGACCACCGGCCTCCCCGCCTTCAGGGCCAGGGCGATCTCGGAGAGGGTGCCGAACTCCCCACCCACGGCGACCACGGCGTCGGCCGTGGCCACCACCAGAGCGTTCCGAGCCTCGCCGATGCCGGTGGCCACGGCCACGTCCACAAAGTCGTTGGCCGCCGACCGGTCGGTTCCGGGCAGGATCCCCAGAGTGGTCGCGCCGCCCGCCCGCCCGCCGCGGCAGGCCGCTTCCATCACCCCGCCCAGGCCACCGCAGACGAGGACGGCCCCGGCCTCGCCGATCCGCCGGCCCACCTGTTCGGCCGCCCGGCACTCCCCGGCCGATGCCCGGCCCGGCCCGACCACGGCCACGTAGATCAGTCCCGTCGGGGAGATCACTCCCATCGGAAGGTCATCACCGCGGCCACCGGGGCGAGCACGGCCCAGACGACCAGGACCAACCAGGCCCAGCCGGGCACCGGGGAGCCCCGGCCCAAGGTGTTATGGAGAGCCTGGGCGAGTGCCGCCGCCGGCAGTAGTTTGGCCAGCGCTTCCAGCCAGCCGGGCAGCTTCGACAGCGGGGCCAGCATGCCGCTCACCAACAGAAGCAGCAGCCAGAGGCCGTTGGCGGCGGCCAGGTTCACCTCCGCCTTGAGCAGCCCGGCCAGCAGAAGGCCGAGACCCCCGAATCCGGCCGTGGCCAGCAGCACGACGGCCACGGCCAGACCGATCCCCCCGGCGGAGGGACGCCAGCCGAGGGCCAGCGAGACGGGCACCAGCACGACGGCCTGCAGGATCTCGACCACCAGCACGGCGGCCATCTTGGCCCCGAGCAGAGAGGGCCGACCGAGCGGGGTGGCCCCCAGCCGCTTCAGCACCCCGTAGCCGCGTTCGAATCCGGTGGCGATGCTCAGGTTGACCAGCGCCGTCCCCATCACGGCCAGGGCCAGGATGCTCGGGGCCAGGAAGGAGACGGGCTGCCGGCTGCCGGTGGGCAGCAGATCGACCTTCGAGAAGAAGACGACCAGGACGACGGGGATGGCCACGGTCAGCAGCAGCGATTCCCCCCGCCGCAGGGTCATCCCCACCTCGGCTCCCGTCTGGGCGGCCAACCGGCGCAGGCCCGGCGCCCTCATGGTCCGTCCCCGGTTCCGGCCCCGTCCCCGCTACCGGGCCCGCTGCGGCGCGTCTTCATGGCCTCGAGATAGGCCTCCTCGAGGCTGCCGCCTCCGGTCCGGAGCTCGCCCAAGGGGAGATCGTGCTCGTCGAGCCAGGCGGCCAACGCGGCCACCCGGCCGGCCGACGGGGCCCCGGCCAGGGCGTACTCGCCGGGCCTCTCCTCCACCAGGTCGGCCGCCGCCGCCCCCACGGCCCGGGCCAGTGAGGCGGTGTCCACCCCGGCCGGCGCGCCGAAGCGGATGGCCGGGGCCGATCCGGAGGCGGCCAGCTCGGCGACGGTCCCCCGGGCCACGGCCCGGCCCTCGGCCAGGATGACCACCTCGTCGGCCAGCCGCTCGGCCTCGGGCAGTTCGTGGGTGGTGAGCACGACACAGACGCCCCGGCGCCGCAGCTCCGAGATCACCTGCCGGATGGCCAGCCGTCCCTCGGGGTCGACCCCGGCCGTGGGCTCGTCGAGGAAGACCACCTCGGGCCGGCCCACCAGTGCCAGGGCCAGCGACAGCCTCTGCTGCTCGCCCCCCGACAACCGCCGCCAGGGCGTGCCGGCCACCGACGTCAGGCCCACCAACTCGAGCAGGCCGTCGGGGTCTTCGGGCTCGGGGTAGTAGCGGGCGAAGAGCCGCAGCGCCCGGCGCGGACCCATCACCGGATAGACCCCGCCGCGCTGGAGCATCACCCCCATCCGGGCCGCCAGGGCCCGGTGCTCGCGGCCCGGGTCGAGACCGAGCACCCGGACCGTGCCCGCCGCCGGTCGCCGGTAGCCCTCCAGGGTCTCCACCGTCGAGGTCTTGCCGGCGCCGTTCGGACCGAGAAGGGCCAGCACCCGGCCCCGCTCCGCCTGCAGTGACAGGCCGTCCACCGCCGTCCGTGTGCCGTAGCGGACGACGAGGTCGCGGCAGTCGATGGCGGGCATCGCGGCGAGGCTACCGTTGGGCCGACCATGATCGACATCCGCCTGGCCAGGGACGATCCGGATGCCGTCAAGGCGGCTCTCTCCCGACGCGCCGTCGACCCCGCCGAGATCGACAACCTCCTCGACGCCGACGCCCGCGCCCGCAACGCCGTGGGACGGCGCGACGAGCTCCGGGCCCGGGTGAAGGACCTCTCCCGGCAGGTGGCCGAGGCCCGCCGCGGTGGTGACGACGGCCTGGCCGCCCGGCTGGCGGCGGAGAGCCGGCAGCTCGGCGACGAGGCCACCAAGCTCGGAGCCGACGCCGATGCCGCCCAGGCCGAAGTCCGCGACCGGCTTCTCTGGTTGCCCAACCTGCCGGCCGAGGAAGCCCCCGACGGCGCCGGCCCCGAGGACAACCCCACCATCCGCCGCTGGCCCGACCAGCCCCGGAGTTATGAGGACCACCAGAGGATGGCCCACTGGGAGGTGGGCGAGCAGCTCGGCATCCTGGACATGGAACGCGGCGCCAAGCTCTCGGGTTCGATGTTCCCCCTCTACCGCGGAGCGGGGGCCCGGCTCATCCGGGCCCTCACCGCCTTCGCCCTCGACCACCACGCCGAGGCCTTCGAGGAGATCCGACCCCCCACCCTGGTCCGGACCGACACCATGGTCTCCACCGGCCATCTCCCCAAGTTCTCCGACGAGGCCTACCACCTCGAGCGCGACGACCTCTGGGCCATCCCCACGGCCGAGGTCCCCCTCACCTCGATGTATCGCGACGACATCCTCGAGGAGCAGGCGTTGCCCCTCCGGCTGACGGCGGCCACCGCCTGTTTCCGGCGCGAGGCGGGGGCGGCCGGGCGCGACACCCGGGGACTGCTCCGGGTCCACGAGTTCGACAAGGTCGAGCTCTTCGCCTATGCCACCGCGGCCCAGGCGCCGGAGGTCCATGCCGACATGGTCGAGCGGGTGGAGATCCTGCTGCGCGCTCTCGACCTCGAATACCGGGTCCTCGACCTCTGCACCGGGGACCTCGGCAATTCGTCGGCCCGGACCTTCGACCTCGAGGTCTACGCCCCCGGCTCCGACATGTGGCTCGAGGTCTCCTCCGTCTCCTGGTTCCGCGAGTACCAGGCCCGCCGGGCCAACATCCGTTACCGGCCGGCCGCCGCCGGCCCACCCCTCTTCGTCCACACCCTGAACGGTTCCGCTCTGGCCTGGGCCCGGATCTGGGCCGCACTTATCGAGACGGGTCGCCGACCCGACGGCTCGGTCGCCCTGCCCGACGCTCTCGGTCCCTATCTGGGCGGCATCACCGTTCTCCCGCCGCGCTGACCCTTTCGCCGTCCGGTCTTCGGGACAGTTCTTCAGGACAGACCTTCGGGACAGTTCTTCAGGACAGGTCGGCCGGGACCTCGAAGCGGTAGCCCACGCCGCGCACCGTGGTGATGATGGTCGGGGCCGAAGGATCGCGTTCCACGTGGGTCCGGAGCCGCTTGATGTGGACGTCGAGGGTCTTCGTGTCGCCCACGTAGTCGGTCCCCCAGACCCGGTCGATCAAGGTGTCGCGGGTGAGCACCCGGCCGGGGTTCTCGATCAGCAGAGCCAGAAGCTCGAATTCCTTGCGCCGGAGGTGGACCTCCTCGCCCCGGACGAAGACCCGGTGCCGGTCGGAGTCCACCCGGACGTCGCCCACGTCGCGCGCCCCGGAATCCGCCGGCCGGCTGACTCCGGCCGCGCCCGGCGTGCCCTCGGGGCCGGCGTGCGGGGCCCGACGCAGCACCGCGTGCATCCGGGCCACCAGCTCCCGGAGCCGGTAGGGCTTGGTCACGTAGTCGTCGGCCCCCATCTCCAGACCGACCACGGTGTCGATCTCGGTGCCCTTGGCCGTGACCATGATGATGGGTACCGACGAACGCGAACGGATGGCCCGGCAGACGTCGATGCCCGAGAGCTTGGGCAGCATGATGTCGAGCAGGACCAGATCGGGCTCCAGGCGGTCGAACATCTCGAGGGCCTCGTTGCCGTCCCGGGCCACCATGATGTCGAAGCCCTCGCGCGACAGCCCGATGGCCAGCGCGTCGACGAAGGACTCTTCGTCCTCGGCCAACAAGACGTTCACCCGTGTGCTGTCAGATCCCTCCGCCACCGCTCACCCTTCCGCCACCGGTCAGCCCACTTCGGACTGGGTGGGCAGGATCAGCCGGAACGTCGATCCCTCGCCCTCGCGTGATTCGACCTCGACACGACCCTGGTGATTGGCGGCCACGTGCCGGACGATAGACAGCCCGAGCCCGGTGCCGCCCGTCGTCCGGCTCCGGCCCTGGTCCACCCGATAGAAACGTTCGAAGATCCGGTCGAGATCGCGCGCCGGGATACCCACCCCGCGGTCCTCCACCTCGAGTCGGACTTCTCCGTCCGCCACCGTCCCGGTGAAGGTGACCAGGTTGCCGTCATAGGAGAACTTCACGGCGTTCTCGAGCAGGTTGTACAACGCCGAGACCAGTTGCCGCCGGTCGCCCAGGACGGCCATCGGTGGGGTGGGCTCGCTCATCTCGATCTTCACGTCCCGCTGCTCGGCGGCGGCCCGCATCCGTTCGACCGCTTCGGCCATCAACAGGTTGACGAGCACCGGTTCGCGCGGCGGCGCCTCCTCGGACTCGATCCGCGACAGGTCGAGCAGGTCGTCGATGATCCGGCTGACCCGGAAGGCCTCGGTGTGGATCCGGCTGGCCAGACGCTGGGCCACAGTGGGGTCCGTTTCCGCCACCAGGGTTTCGGCCAGTAGTCCGAGCGCCCCCATCGGTGTCTTCAGCTCATGGCTCACGTTGGCCACGAAGTCGCGGCGGATCTCTTCGAGTCGGCGTCGCTCGGAGATGTCGTCGATCACGGCGATTACGCCGAGGGTCCGTCGTCCGTCGTCGATCACCTGCGTCCGGACGGCCAGAGTGCGGCGCGGTGGACCGTAGAGATCGAGGGTCTTGTCGGCCGCCCCCGTCTTCCAGGCGTCGGCCAGCAGCTCCACCACCGCCGTCGCTGCCAGAGCGTCGCCGTGGCGACCTCCCATCAGGCCGACGGCGCGGGTGTTGCGGAAGACGACCTCTCCGTTCTCTTCACAGACGATGACGCCCTGGGGCAGCGTGTCGAGGGCGTGCCGCAATCGGATGGCGTCGGCCGAGGACTCAGCCACCGCTTCGGCGGCGCGGTCGGTGACCTGTTCCAGATGGTGCAGCGCCGGCTCCACCCCGGCCGGGTCCTCCTGCGGGGTCTCCACACCGAGCCGGGTGGCCAGGGCGGACAACCGCTGTTCGAGGGAGCTGCGCCCCGACCGGCGACCGAGGGCGGTGGCCACCACGATTCCCACCAGGGCCAATACACCCAGGGCGACGAAGCCGGTGATGGCGACCTTGTCGGAGATGCCTCCCGTCGCGCCGACCACCAGCGTTTCCCCGACCATCGCACTCCAGCATGGCAGGCCCGGACCGACACCCGGTCCGACCACCTGCTGTGTCATGAAAAATCATGAAAGATCTTGAAAAGGATCTATAGACGCCGTAGGGTGCCGTCCATGCTTCTGGCCGATGTGACGATGTCCCCCAATCCCGGAAACCTGCCCGGTGGGGCCGTGCTCCAACACCTGACCGACGGTCTGGCCGGCTGGGCCCTGATCGGCGCCCTTATCGCTCTGCTCATCGGGGCGGCGGCCTGGGCTCTGGGCTCGCACGCCCAGAACTACCAGCAGTCCTTCACCGGCCGGAAGACGGTCCTCGTCGCCGGACTGGCCGCTCTGCTCATCGGCGCGGCGCCGGCCATCATCAACTTCTTCTTCCACGCCGGCCAAGGCGTCCACTGACATGCCGGTCGGCCCCGGCCCGGTGGTGGCTCCGGCCGCCGGCCCAGTGATCGGTTCGGTGGTCGCTTCGGTGGACTCCTCCGTCACCGGTGGTCTCCATCACGTCGTGGGCAGCGTCCTCGGGATCGGCGTCGGCGCCGTCTTTTCGGCTGCGGGGCAGTGGGTGGCCTCGGGTGCCGTCTGGTTGCTCGGCGAGGTGGGCGGCGCCATGTCGGCCACCACCACGGTCAACCTCTCGACAGCCTGGTTCGCGGCCCACGAGTCGGTCATGGCCACCGTGGCCGCCGCCGTCGTGCTGCCCATGGTCCTCTGCGCCGCCCTGCAGGCGATCTTCCGTCAGGACGCGTCGATCCTGGCCCGTTCGTTTCTCGTCCACCTGCCTCTCGCCCTGCTGTTCACCGGTATGGCCGTCGAGCTGGTCCAGATGGCACTGGCCATCACCGACACCCTGTCGGCCCAGCTCCTGTCGAGCGCCGGCGTCGACACGACCAACATCCTCGCCCCGGTGTCGGCCTTCCTGGCCGGCGCCACCCTGGCCTCGCCCGGAGTCCCGGAGTTCGTCGTCTTCGTCGTCGGTCTCCTGGTCGCCGTGGCCTCTCTCGTCCTCTGGCTCGAACTCGTCGTCCGGGCCGCGGCGGTCTCCGTCGCCGTCCTCTTTCTCCCCCTCGCCCTGGCCGCACTGGTCTGGCCGGCCGTCTCGCACTGGTGCCGCCGTCTGGCCGAGACACTGGCCGCCCTCGTTCTTTCCAAGCTCGTCATCGCCGCCACCCTGTCCCTGGCCGCCGGGGCCCTCGCCGGTGGGCTCGGTGTCGGGACCACTGGTGGCGACGGCGGCGGATTCGCCGCCGTCATCACGGCCATCGCCCTTCTCGCCGTCGCCACCTTCTCGCCCTTCACCCTCCTCAAGCTGATCCCGGCCGTCGAGGCGGGTGCTATCTCTCATCTCGAGTCCACCCGCCATCGTCTCGCTGCCACCGCCCATGCACCGCTCCGGGCGCGCAACCTGGCCCTGGACATCGCCCGGGAGGCGGGGACGGGCTCCGGCGGTGGCGGTGCTCTCGCTGCCGCTGCTGGAGCTGCCGCCGGTGCGGTGGGAAGTGCCGCGCCAGTGACGTCGCTCGTGTCGGGAAACGCGATCGTGAAAGCCGACGCGCCGCCGGAATCGTCGGGCGCCGGCGTCGGTCTGGCCGATGGCGTCGATCTGGCCGATGGCCACGACGGCAGCCGGAATGCGCCGTCCGATCCGTCAGACGAGGCGCGCTCCGCCGCCCGTTCCCTCGCCGACGCGGCTCCGTCGGTGCCATCGTCCACCGAGGCCACGGACCCCGGAGGCCGACCGCCGACGGCCGGGCGGGGGCCGAATGGGTGAGGACGCAGGGGCACCGCGGTACCGGTTCGGACCACTCGAGCGCCGGGGCCTGGTGGCCGGATGGCGCGGTGGACAGATCGCCGTGGTCGCCCTGGGTCTGGTGATGGCGGTCGGCATCCTGCGGATGAGCGCCTCGGCCGGGGGTGTGGCCGGCGCCTTCGTCGCCGTGGCGGCCGCGGTGGCGGCGGCGACGTGGCCGGTGGCGGGACGGACGGTGGAGGAGTGGGCGCCTGATGCGGCGCGCCACGCCGACGTGCTCCGGGGCCGGAGAAAAGTCGGTTGTCGCCACCCGTTCGCCACGTTGCGTTACCTACAGGTGGATCTGACGGCAGCGGGGACCGAGTCGACGAGATTCGGGACGACGAGGATCGGGGCGACGAGGTCGTCGGGCCGCGGGCGCGGGGACGGCAACGGCAACGGTGAGAGGCGAAGGGGTCAGGGTTCAGGGGCGGGGGTGGTCAACGACGTGGCCCGGCATACCTATACGGCCGTACTCAGTGTCTCCGGGCCAGGGTTCGTCCTGCTCGGTGGATCCGACAAGGCCCGCCGTGTCGGTGCCTGGGCCGGCGTCCTGGCGTCGCTCGCCCGCGACGGTTCCGCCGTGCACCGGGTGCAGTGGATCGAGCGGAGCCTGCCCGACGAGGGGGTCGAGGTCCGTCGTCATCTGGCCGACGCTGCCGTGCTCGACACCGAGAGCCCGCCCCACCGGTCGTACGCCGACCTGCTCGAGGGCGAGATCGCCGCCGTGCACCGTCACGAGGTGCTGCTGGCCGTGACCATCCACGCGTCCCGCACGGCGAGGGCCGTGCGCGCCGCCGGAGGCGGTCAGCGCGGTGCCTGCACGGTTCTTCTCCGCGAATCGGCGTCGTTGGCCCGGCGCCTGGGTGAGGCGGGTTTCCAAGTGGCGGGAATCCTGGATCTCGACGCCTTGGTGGCGGCCGTCCGCTCCGGTTTCGACGCCGAGAGTCTCTCGCGTCCACGGCTCGACGGAGCCGCGCCACCGTCCGCCGGGGACGGTCCGGTCCGAAGATCCACGTCGTGGCCGGGCCCCATGGGTCTGCTCGCCGAGTGGGGCTCCGTCCGCACAGACGCCACTTGGCACTGCACCTACTGGATCGCTGAATGGCCACGGACCGATGTCGCCCCCGATTTCCTCGGCCCTCTCCTGCTGGTCTCCGATGTCCGGCGGTCGGTTTCCGTGGTGATGGAGCCGGTCGGGGCATTGCGGGCGGCGCGCCACGTGGAGCAGGCCCGGACGGCCGATGTCGCCGACGCCGAGCTCAGGCGGCGCGGGGGCTTCCTGGCCACGGCCAGGCGTCGTCGTGAGGAAGAGGTCCTTCTCGAGCGCGAGGGGGAGCTGGCCGACGGCCACGCGTCCTTTCGCTTCTCGGGCTATGTCACCGTCAGTTCGACGGACCGGGACGAACTCGAGGAGGCGTGCGGCCGGATCGAGCGGACGTCCGGCCAGGCCGGACTGGAACTGCGTCGATGCTACGGGGACCAGGCCATGGCCCTCACCTGCACCCTTCCCCTCGGTCGCGGTCTGTCCTGAGCGCGGGCGCCAGAGTAAGCATGGACATGACCGTGGCTCACGAAGGAGGCTACGAGGCTAGGTGCGGGTTCATGCTTCAACGAAGACCCGACACCGCCAGGTGCCCCCGTCCTCACCGACTTCGAGGCCGTGCCAGGACACGGCTTTGGGAATCGGCCCGATTAGGGCCACCTCGGCGACGCCGACGACTTCCAGGTCGCCGGCCATCCCACCGTCCTCGGACTCGGCCAGATGGACGTGCACGGGCACCTTCCCGAACACGTCGACCGTTTCGATGACCTCTTCGAGCAGTCCGACGAGAAGGTCGGGGGTGGGGGCAGACTCCAGGACCATCGGGAGCATCGTCGTTGTGGCGGAGTCACGGAGGTCGGCAAACATGCTCACCAGAGCGCCGACAGCTTCCGCCAGGCAGGTAACCCGATCCGGTCCCCACGCTTCGAGGACGTTGCCGGCCGTCCGGGGCGCAAGCCGGAATCCGCGGTCGCCGGATAGATCGTCTGGCCCGTACCCGGATTCCATCAGCGGACGCCCGTCCGCGCCTGAGCCGGTGCCTCCGGTGCCAGATGCGCCAGGGCGGAGCATTTCCGCCCACCGGGACAGGTTCCCAGGTCGCTGCGGTGGGCCAGCGCAGTCCGTACGAGTGCGCCTTCGAGGTCGCGGGGATCGACACCGGCCGCCAACGACAGGGAGCGCACCTGGCCGAGCGAGTCACTGGCAGGTTCGTCGACGAGTCCGAGGTGGTGGGCAAAGCCCGCCGCCCGGTGATCGAGTGCGGGCGCGGCCAGGTCCCACACGCCGCGCAGTTCGCGCAGGAAGACGCCGACGGTGACCGGCCCCCAGCCGGGCAGGTCGTCGAGCGCCTTTTCGAGTTCCGCCGGTGTGCGGGAGTTGTCCGGGATGGCGCACACGCGCCCGCCGTAATGCTCGCCGAGCGCGTCGCACAGCGCGTGCAGCCGGGTGGCCGTCTTGTAGTCGTATCGTGCGTACCCACCACGGTCGAGCAGGGCCACGAGGTCGTCCCATCCAAACGCCCGGGCCGTGGCCACTGTCACCCCCGCCTCGTCGAGCACGTGAAAGGTGCGCCCGGCGATGGCGATCGGAATCGGCGCCCCGAACAAGGTTGCCGCCATGAACCACCGGTCGATCTCGGCTTCACCGGCCTCGACGTCTATGCCCAGGGCCGTGGAGAACCGGCCGCCACCCGCCACAAGGCGACGCACCATGTCGGTGCGGGCGCTGCGAGTGGTGAGTGCAGGGGCAGCGGCGATCGTGTCCACTGTCTCACCGTCGCCCCGGGACGACCTCTACCGCAAGTGCCGAAGGTCACCAGCTCGACAGGCTCTGCCGCCTGCCGTCGAACGTCGTCCGTGCCTCACCTTAAGGTCCTTCGGCCCTGGCGGCACACGGGCCCCAGGAGCGATGCTGGAACCGTGAATGACGACAAGCATCGTGAGGCGACCGAACGGGCCAACGAGGACGAGCCGTCGTTGCTCCATCCCCATCTGCACCCACACCTTCGGGTGAATGTGTGTGAGCGCTGCGGATCCAACGACAGCGTCCGAAAGGGTCTATGTCACGGCTGCCGAGAGATCCTGCGCGGCGAGGGGAAGGTGATGGCACCCGAACACACGGAGAAGCCGCACCAAGCGCAGCCTGAGCCCCTGCACAGTCCGCCGTGGCGGCGGCGCGGCGCCTGAAGACCCCCGGCCGGTAGGAGCAAGGCGACCCACGGTCGTAGTGCTCCGTGGCGCATTGAGTTAGGCGGGCATCAGTAGAGGCCCGGTTCTCAGCCCGCCCGTCGGGTGCTGGGCATGCCGATTCCGTAGCGTCAGCGGGAGGTCCACCCCAAGGTCCACCCCCACTCACACGTCCGGGATCACGGGCTCTGAACATCGGGCCGTCGGCGACGAGATCGTTACTGTCCGATTGCCCGAAGCCATTCTGGGAGGACCGTCGCCAGGAAGTCGGCAAGGTGACCAGTCCATATTCCGCACATGGCCGTCCCCGCCCATCAGGCCACCACCAGGCATCTCGGGGCCGCCTATCCCTTCGCCTCGGAAGCCGGACTGGGTGGTCGTGGTGTCCTGATCGGGCGGGACCTGCTCGGCGGCGCCTTCGTCTACGACCCCTTCGAGCTCTACGCCGACGGGGCGCTCACCAATCCCAACATGGTCGTCTTCGGACAGATCGGCCGGGGCAAGAGTGCCTTCGTGAAGTCTTACCTCTGGCGCCAGGCGGTCTTCGGCCGTCGGTGTTGGGTGGTCGATCCCAAGGGCGAGTACGCCGCACTGGCCGAGGCATGGGGTCTGGAGCCGGTCTCTCTGCGTCCCGGGGGACACGTTCGACTCAATCCCTTGGACGCCCCAGCGGCCCGGGCGGAATCGCACGATGACACGACCCGACGCAGAGCCGAGCTCCTCGTCTCCCTGGCCGCCGCCAGCCTCGGGCGAATGCTGGCGCCCACCGAACGTACGGCCGTCGAGCTGGCTGTGGCCGAGGTGTCGTCCCACGAACGACCAGGATCCGGTGGCGGCGGACCGGCACCGACGTTGCCCCAGGTGGTCGACGCCCTGCTGCAGCCGAGCGCGTCGTCGGCGGCCGCGGTGCGGACGACGGTGGACATCTTGGCCGGAGACGGCCGTCAGGTGGCGCTCGAATTGCGGCGTCTGGTGGCCGGCGATCTCCAGGGCATGTTCGACGGCCCGACGTCGGCGGGGATCACTCTGGCGGGCCCTCTCGTCGTGCTCGATCTCTCCGCCGTCTATCACTCGGCCGCGCTGGGGGTGATCATGACGTGTGCTGCCGCGTGGTTGCAGGCGGCCGTCCTCGGGCTCGAGCCGACCGCCGGCGTTGTCGTGGTCGTCGATGAAGCGTGGGCCATCCTCGCCAATGTCGGAGTGGCCCGTTGGCTCCAGTCCAGTTGGAAGTTGTCTCGTGCCTGGGGCGTGTCCAACATCGCCGTTCTCCACCGTGTGTCGGACCTCAGCTCGGCCGGGGCGTCCGGTTCCGAGCAGGTCGGTCTGGCGCAGGGGTTGCTGGCCGACTCGGAGACCCGGGTGGTCTACGCCCAGCCGCCGGGCGAGGTCGAACGGGCGGGAGAGCTCCTCGGCCTGTCATCCACCGAGATCGAGTTGGTCCCGCATCTGCAGCGGGGCGTGGCCCTCTGGAAAGTCGGTGGTCGGTCGTTTCTCGTCCAGCATCGGCTGTCGGGAGTGGAGACGGCCATGGTCGACACCGATGCCCGCATGGCGGCGACCGGTTCGACCGCCGGGAGCTGAGATCGCCCGTGGGTGCCGTCGTCTTCTTCCTCGCTGCTGCCGTCCTGCTGTCGGCCTGGCTGGTCACCGGAGCGAACGGCGCCGGCCGCGTCACCGGCGCCGCCGGTGCGCCCGGTGCCGGCGGTCGGTGGGGGTGGTCCGGAAGGCTCGGGTCGGCCGGTGTCCGTTGGGGGCGTTGGACCGGTGGCGCGTCGGAACGGGCGACGGGTCGCGACCCGGCGCGTTGGGCCCGCCGGAGCGACCTGCGAACTCTCGAGGTGCGGGCACCGACGGCGGGCCGGTTGACCCTCGGGGTGACCGGCGGACGGCTGCTGGCCGCCGACCCCGGCCATTCGCTGCTGGTTGTCGGCCCGACGCAGAGCTTCAAGACGACGGGGCTGGCCATTCCCGCGCTGCTCGAGTGGCAGGGTCCGGTGTTGGCCGCCTCGGTCAAGGGCGACCTGGTCCACGACACCGTCGGCTGGCGTCGGCGCCAGGGCACGGTGTGGATCTACGATCCGTCGGCGTCGACCGACCTGGGCACCGCCCAGTGGTCGCCGCTCTCCGCCTCGGTGACGTGGGCGCAAGCGCGACGCGTGGCCGACAGCCTGGTGGAAGCGGGACGGACGGCACCCGGCGGGCTGACCGACGGCGACTTCTGGTATGCCACGGCGGCCAAGCTGCTCGGCCCCCTACTGTTGGCCGCGACCGTGTCGGGGCGGACCATGGCCGACGTGGTCCGCTGGGTCGATGTTCAGGAGACAGACGAGGTGGTGGACGCTCTCGAGAGCGCCGGCCAGTGGCAGGCCCTTCAGGCGCTGCGGGCCACCTGGGGTCGCGACGAACGCCAGCGCAGTGCCGTGTATACGACGGCGGAGACGGTGGTCGAGGTCTTCGCCGATCCGACGGTGGCCGCCTCGGCCGTTCCGGGACGACGCGATGTCGACCCGGTCGGACTGCTCGAGTCGGGGAACACCTTGTATCTCTGCGCGCCGGCCCACGAGCAGCGCCGACTCAGGCCGCTCTTCTCGGGTCTGGTCACCCGGGTGATCGACGCCGCCTACGAGCGAGCCGCCCGTCAAGGTGGGCGCCTCGACCCACCGCTGCTCGTGGTGCTCGACGAGGCGGCCAACGTGGCTCCCCTGGCCGAGCTCGACGTCTTGGCGTCGACCGCGGCCGGCCACGGGATCCAACTTGTCACCGTCTGGCAGGACCTGGCACAGCTGACCGCCCGCTACGGACCCCGGGCCGGCACGGTGGTCAACAATCACCGGGCCAAGCTCTTCCTGTCGGGGATCGGAGACCCGGGAACCCTCGACCACGCCAGCGCCTTGATTGGCGAGGGGGAGCGGCCGGTCACCTCCACCACGATCGATCGGGGCCGCTCGGCCGGGTCGACCACCATGACCGCCACCTACCGCCGTCTGGCCCCGGCTGACGCGTTACGCCGGATGGCCCCGGGGACGGCGGTGTTGATCTCGGGGCACCTCCCGCCTGCACGCGTACGGCTGCGGCCCTGGTATCGCGACCCGGAGTTGCAGAGACGCTCGACGGTTGACTGACCGGCGGAGCGGTGAGATGCGCTACTGCCGTCCCAGGGTCTCCGCCACCTGGTGCAGCTCGGCCCGGAAGTCGGGATGGGCGATGTCCGCCAGCGCCCGTGCTCGCTCACGCACGGTGAGTCCGCGCAGCTCCGCCGAGCCGAATTCGGTGACGACCACCCCGGTGTGATGGCGCGGCGTCGAGACCACGGCTCCTTCGGGGAGCAGGGGCAGGATCCGTGACCGCATGACGCCGTCCACCGTCACCGTGGCGTTCAGACAGATCAGGGAATGGGCGTCGGTATGAAGCTCGGCTCCGGCCACGAAATCCTCGTGCCCGCCGACGCCGGAGATCTGTTTGCCGCCGATGCTGTCGGCCACGACCTGGCCGTAGAGATCGAGGCATATGGCCCCGTTGATGGAGACCAGCTTCCGGTTCTGCCCGATGACCGTCGGGTCGTTCACGATGTCGACGGGCAGGAAGGCGACGTCGGTATTCCCATCGAGCCAGCGGTAGAGCTCGGCCGTTCCCAGGGCGAAGGTGGTCACCGAGACACCGTCGAAGACGCCTTTGGCGTCGTTGGTGACCTTGCCCGCCTGGTGGAGGTGCATGAGGCCGGTGGTGAACATCTCCGAGTGGATTCCGTAGCCGCCGCCGGCACCTCCGGCCAGGGTGGTGGCCACGATGTTGGGCACGGCACCTATCCCCGTCTGCAGCGTGCAGCCCTCGGTGATGAACCGCAGGGCATGGCCGGCGATGGCCGTGTCCTGCTCCGAGGGTCGCGGGTCTTCCAGGGCGTACGGCTCGGTGTCCGTCTCCACCAGGACATCGATCAGCTCGACGGGAAGAGTGTTGTCGAACCGGGGCGGGAGACTGGCCGTGCGGGGGAGCCGGGGATTGATCTCGACGAGAAGAAGGCGGTCGGGGTCGTTCCCGGCCTTGAGCAATTCGTCGCGGGTGGCGCCCAGGTGGAGAGAGAGACTGACCCTGCCATCGGCATCGGGCGGGGCTGCCTGGGCCGTCATGATCCGCGGGGCGAACCGGGAGAGGATGGGCGCGAACTGCCGGAAGCCGCCGGGGACGAGTTCGATGTTGTGGCCTTCGGCCAACAAGATGCGCTCGGCCGGCCCGAAGAACCCGGAGCGGAAGGAGACGCCCGGCTTGGTGAGGACGGTGTAGTAGTTGAGGAGCAAGGCACCGCCGAGCACCAGGTCCTGCCAGTCGTCCCGGGCGCCCAGGGCCGTCAGAAAGGCGTCGGGAATCCCCGGGCCGAGTCCGAAGCCGATGGTGTCGCGTGGACGGACGAGAGCGGCCGCGTCCTGCGGTGTGCAGATCCTGGTCATCGGCGAGAGTCTGCCTGGTCCGGCAGGGTATGGGCGGCCGGTGCGGGCCACCGGCCGCCCACCACCTCCCACCCACCCACCGGGACCCTCCCGCCGAAGACGGCGAAGCAGAATCCGGCGCCGACCAGGCGGCCGCGGTCGTCGTGATGGCGCCCCTGCGGCTGAGCTTCGAGATCCGGTGTTCGGTGGAGCACGCCTTCGAGGTCTGGACGACGCGCTTTGCCCGGTTGGTGGCCGAAAGGGCACTCGGGGTCGGGGAATCCTGAGACGGCGGTGGTTCTCGAACCGGGGGTGGGGGGCCGGATCTACGAGCGGAGACCGGACGGCACCGAGATCGCCTGGGAGAGATCACGGCGTGGGAGCCTCCCGCCCGGTTGGGCTATCTCTGGCATATCGCCCGCGATCGTGGAGACGCCACCGACGTCGAATTGCACTTCGTCGACCTGGGACACGGCCGGACGCGGCTCGACATCGTGTACAGCGGGTGGGAGCGGGTGGGAGCGGCTGGGAGCCGAGGGCCAGGTCTGGGGCCAAGCCAATACGAGCGGCTGGGAGGCACTCGTGCCCTGCTACGTCGAGGCCGCCGACGAAGCCGGAGAATAGGTGGCGCCTTCGGTCTACCTTTAGCGGGTGGCCGCTTCTGAACTGGAGACGGAGCAGCTCCTTCTGCGTCGTTGGCGGGAGGAGGACAAAGCGCCCTTCGCGGCCATGAACGCCGATCCGGCGGTGATGGAGTACTTCCCCGCCACTCTCTCGCACGCCGAGAGCGATGCACTGGCCGATCGATTCCAGGCCGAGCTGGACCTACGGGGCTTCTGCCCCTGGGCTGTCGAGCTGCGTGAATCCGGGTCCTTTATCGGATTCATCGGTCTGCATGGCGTACCCGAGTCTTTGTCGTTCGCGCCGGCCGTCGAGGTGGGGTGGCGTCTGGCCCGACCGTTCTGGGGCCGGGGCTTCGCCACCGAAGGGGCCAACCGGGCCCTGTTCTATGGATTTGAGGAACTCGGTCTCGAGGAGATCGTGTCGTTCACCTCGGTGGTCAACCTGCGATCGCGGCGGGTGATGGAGCGGCTCGGGATGACCCGTCGTCCCGACGACGACTTCGACCATCCCCAGGTCGCAGAGGGTGACCTGCTTCGTCCCCACGTGCTCTACCGGCTGCGGCGTGACGACTGGCGCGCCCGGTTGGCGTGATCGGTGTTTCGGTCGATGGGGGAAGGGTCGGGCCCGGTGGGCGAGGAGGAAGCCGCCGGGTGGCATGACCTCGCCTCGAACCGACCCGGCCAAGCTGTGCGGGACAAAGCGACGGAGGCGGCCCGGGCGGCACCGGTGAAGACGGTGCTGGCCCGGGTTCTCGGGGTGCGGACCGATGAACGAGCCTGGGGGGTCGGGGCCGACGGCGAAGTGGAAGTGGGGTGGAAACTGCGGAAGCTGGGGCCCCGGTGGCGGGTGATCCACTCCGTCCCCGTCGGTCGCGGAGACAGCGACATCGACCACGTCGTGATCGGGCCGCCCGGGGTGTTCAGCCTGAATGCCAAGAACCACGGCCGGGGCAGAGTGTGGGTGGCCGAGAAGGTGCTGATGGTGAACGGGCAGAAGAAGGACTATCTGCGGAATTCGCGGTTCGAAGCGCAGCGGGCGTCCAAGTACCTGTCCCGAGCCTGCGGCTTCGATGTCGCCGTCGAGCCGGTGATCGTCGTGATGGCGGGCTCGCTGACGATCAAGGCGGCGCCGGCGGGGGTCCAGGTGATCGGCCGCAAGCAGATCTCCGGGTGGCTGTCGAGGCGTCCCGCAACGATGGGAACCGAGAGGGTCGAGCAGATCTTCGAGCAAGCCCGGCGGGACTCGACCTGGCGGAGTTGAGCGGCGTGAGGGGCCTGATCAGTGCGGTGCGCCGGGGGCGACGAGGGGCCACGGGCGCTCGCGTTCGGCCAGGAGGGCCAAATCGAGCAGGAGCTGCTCCTCGTGATGGCGTCCGATGATCTGCATGCCGACGGGCAGGTCGTCGACGGTGCCGACGGGGACGGAGACGGCGGGATTGCCGGCCAGGTTCGCCGGCATGGTGAGGGCACCGTTGTTGCCGAGAGCACGTTCGAATCCGAACTCGGCGATGAGGTCGCGGTCTCCGATGGTCGTGGCCATGGGGCCAGCGGCGTTGAAGGCGACGTCCGGGTTGGTGGCGGCGAATATGAAGTCCACCTTGTCGAAGGTCTCCGCCATGATTTCGTTCAAGGCGACGCGGAACATCTCGTTCGCCCCCGCCATCTTGAGATCGAAGCGGCCGAAGGCGATGTTGACGGCGAATTGGATCTCGGGGGTGAAGAGTTCCTCGCAGTCCGGGTAGCGGTCACCGAGATCCCCGATCAAGGTGACGAGGTTGCCCATGGCCCATTCGAAACCGGCTTCGGGCAGCTTGACGACGAGATCGACCTGCGTGAGCCCGGCGTCGGCGATGAGGGCTTCGGCGCCCGCCACGACGCGGTCGACCACCTCGGGTCGGACTATGGCGTCGCCGATGTCCACGACGATGGTGGCGCGCTTGCCCCGGAGGTCGTCGAGGTGGGTTCCGAGGTCGCGCTCCCATCCCGAGACGCGGGGCAGGCTGAGGGTGTCGCCGGAGTCGAATCCGTTGCAGACGTCGAACCAGCGGGCGGTGTCGCGGACGGAGCGACTGATGCAGCCGACGACGACGGTGAGCGGCGTGTGGTGGGTGCGCGGACCGCGCGGGATGCGGCCGAAGGTCGCTTTCAGGCCGAAGGTGCCGGTGAAGCCGGCCGGGATGCGGATCGATCCGCCACCGTCGCCGGCGGTGGCCACGGTGAGGATGCCACCGGCAACGGCGGCCGCCGTTCCGCCGGAGGAGCCCCCGGGCGTGCGTTCGGGATTCCAGGGGTTGCGGGTGGAGCCGTGGAGCCGGGTGTGGGTGTAGTTGACGCCACCGAATTCGCTGGCCGTTGTCTGGGCGGTGAGGACGGCGCCGGCCGCGGTCAACCTGTCGACCATGGTGGAGTTGCGGGTGGCCAGCCGGTCGGCGAAGACGAGTGAGGCCTCGGTGTCGGGCCAACCCTTCACGTAGTCGAGCTCCTTCACCCCGATGGGGACTCCGCCGAAGGGCAGGGAGGTATCGGCCTGGGCGGCGGCGGCTCGCGCCTCGTCGGCGGCGACATGGCTGAAGGCGTTCAGCTCGGAGCGCTCGATGGCGGAGAGCGAGAGTTCGAGTGCCTCGGGAGGAGAGATGTCGCCCTTACGGAAGGCGTCGACGAGCGAGGAGGCGTCGCCCGGCCACGGCTGGTCGGTCATGGGGGCAGGCTACGCCATCGGATGGGGCCGCGACGAAGGGAAGATCCCGCCTGGTGGCCTTGACTGGTGTTCGTGGCCGCGGAAGCGTGGGGGCATGTCAGAGGACTCGAAAGACAAGATCGTCGTGGCCGCAGCCCCCGCGGAGACGGGAGGCGTTCCCCCGGCGGCGGCCTCCGTGGCTTTGGCGGCGACGGTGGCGGAACGCCCGCCGGCGGCGACGAGCCCGACGGCGCCCACGGGACCACTGACGCTGGCCATCGATATCGGGGGCACGGGATTGAAGGCGTCGGTGCTCGATGCCGACGGGGCGATGGTGGCCGACCGGGTGATCGT
>Ga0307372_10002849_pt1 | contig 28233 bp, 24 predicted proteins | sample OX1MG_FD_202533 | JGI IMG/M metagenome (GOLD analysis project Ga0307372, IMG submission 202533) | Soil microbial communities from Risofladan, Vaasa, Finland - OX-1 | ecosystem: Environmental > Terrestrial > Soil > Coastal area > Acid sulfate soil | place: Finland: Risofladan, Vaasa | collected... | reverse complement strand
CCAGGCAAGAGCATCTCGATCGAGTGGCCCGTGGGCATCGGGGCCAAGGGCACCGAGGGCGTGGCCGGTCAGATCAAGCAGGTCGTCGGGGCGATCGGCTACGTTGAGCTCGCGTACGCGACCCTCAACCACCTGCCGTATGCCCTCATGAAGAACGCCGACGGCACGGCCTATCTGGCCCCGTCGCTCGAAGGCGCGACGAATGCCGCGGCCGGCACGGCGGCGAGGCTGCCCAAGTCCACGGATTTCCGGATCTCGATCGTGAACGCGCCCGGGGCCAAGTCGTACCCGATCTCCTCGTTCACCTGGATCGTGCTCTACAAGAACCAGTCGAACGCCGTGAAGGGGAAGAAGCTGCTCGACTTCCTTCGGTGGGCGATCAACAGCGGCGAGGGGATGGCCGAGTCGCTGCAGTACGCCCCGATGCCCAAGAACATGCAGACGATGGTGCTGGCGCGCCTGAACGAGGTGACGCTGAAGTAGCCGATCGGGGGTGTTACACGGCCGTTACAGAGCGGTCAGCATGTTGTGGTTCCGGACGGCGAGCCTTCACGTTCACTTAGGATGCTGCACCTAAGGCGAACGTGGAGGCTCTGCCGTTGGAACATTCCGAAGGGTCCGAGGATGTCACGATGTCTCGGGCCGCGCCGCACATGGCCGGGGCCGTCGTGGGCGACCGGATCTACCGGTGGCTGACGACGCTCGCCGCCCTCATGGTCCCGGCCCTTCTGCTGTTCATCGGGATCGAGGTATTCATCGCCGGATGGCCGGCGTTCCGCCTCGCTGGATTCTCGTTCTTCACGACGAGCCGCTGGGACCCCGTCCACAGCGTGTTCGGCGCGGCGCCGGCGATCTTCGGCACGCTCGTCTCGTCTGCCATCGCGCTGCTGATCGCCACCCCCCTCGCGGTCGGGGCCGCGGTCTTCCTGGCCGAACTCGCGCCGCGGTGGCTGCGCCAGCCGATGTCGTTCCTCGTCGACCTGCTCGCCGCGATCCCGAGCGTGGTGTACGGGCTGTGGGGGATCTTCGTGCTCGCGCCGATGATGCGGCAACACATCGCGCCGTTCATCAAAGAGACCCTTCATCTGGGGAACCTCCCGATCTTCAGCGGACCGGTATACGGGCCCGGCATGCTGACGGCGGGCATCATTCTCGCCATCATGGTCCTGCCGTACATCTCCGCGGTCACGCGGGAGGTCCTGATGGCCGTGCCGCGCTCGCAGCGCGAGGCGGCGCTGGCCCTCGGCGCCACGAAATGGGAGATGATCCGCGATGCGGTGATTCCGGGCGCGCGCTCCGGGATCGTGGGCGGGATCGTCCTCGGGCTGGGGCGCGCGCTGGGCGAGACGATGGCGGTCACGATGGTAATCGGGAATACTCCGAAGATCTCGGCGTCGGTGTTCGCCACCGGCTACACCATGGCATCCATCATCGCCAATGAATTCAACGAGGCCGTGAGCAATGAGCACGCCTCGGCCCTGATGGCCGTGGGCGCGTCGCTGATGGTCATCACCTTGGTGGTCAACATCATCGCCCGGTGGCTGGTGGCCCGCGTGGGGGCGCGCGCCGCATGATTCGCCGAAAGATCGCCAACGTGGTGATGCTCGCGCTGATGTGGCTGGCAGCGGCGCTGGTGCTGCTGCCCCTGGTGCTGATCCTCGGACGCCTCATCGTCCAGGGCGCATCTTCCCTCAACGGCGACTTCTTCACCAAGATGCCCCTCCCACCGGGGAGCACCGGCGGCGGAATGGCGAATAGCATCGCCGGCACGCTGGTGCTCCTGCTCATCGCGTCCGTCGCCGGCCTGCCCGTGGGAGTCGGCGCCGGGATCTATCTCGCCGAGCACCGCTCGGCCAAGACCGCCAGCGTCGTGCGGTTTCTGGCCGACGTGCTGAATGGCGTGCCGTCGATCGTGGTGGGCATCTTCGCGTGGGAGATTCTCGTCAAGCCGCTGCACCACTTCTCCGCGCTGTCCGGCGGGATCGCGCTCGGAGCGATGATGATCCCGCTCACGGCGCGGACCACGGAGGAGATGATCCGCACGGTCCCGAATTCGCTGCGCGAGGCGGCGCTCGCGCTCGGCTACACGAATTGGCGGACCTCGCTGTCCATCGTCACGCGGACCGCGCTGCCCGGCATCGTCACCGGCGCTCTCGTTGCGTTGGCGCGCGTAGCCGGTGAGACGGCCCCGCTCCTGTTCACCGCGCTCGGAAATAATTTCTGGTCGCTCCGCTTGTCGCAGCCGATCGACGCGCTGCCCCTGCGGCTGTTCCTCTACGCCACCAGCCCGTACGACGACTGGAACCGCCAGGCATGGGCCGGCGCTCTGGTGCTGATCGCGCTCGTACTCATCATCGGCATCGCGGCGCGCTACGCGGCGCGTCCGAGATTCGGAAAGGCGGTGGACTAGATGACGGCTCCGACGCCATTCCAGACGCCGATGCCTCTTCCGGCACCCTCCCAGTTGCCCACGTCGCGGCCGATCGCCACGACGGTGCGCGCTCCGCAGCCGATGGAGGAGCCGGGCAAGGTCCTGCTCGACATTTCGGGGCTGAATGCCTACTTCGGGGCGCTGCATGCCGTGCGCAACGTGACGCTCGGGTTCCGGGAGCGCGAAGTCACGGCGATCATCGGCCCGTCGGGGTGCGGCAAGTCCACCTTGCTGCGTTGCCTGAATCGGATGCACGAGACGGTACCTCTTGCGCGGGTCACCGGCCGCATCGAATTCCACGGCCAGGACCTGTACGCCCCCGAAGTGAATCCGATCGAGGTGCGGCGCCACATCGGCATGGTGTTCCAGCGCCCCACCCCGTTCCCCACGCTCAGCATCCGCGACAACGTATCGGCCGGACTGCGCACGGTGAGCCGCGGCCGGCGGCCGCCCAAGGCGGAAGTCGAACGTATCGTGGAGCAGGCCCTGCGCGCCGCCGCCCTGTGGGACGAGGTGAAGGACCGGCTCGACACGAGCGCCGTGGGCATTTCCGGCGGACAACAACAGCGGCTGTGCATCGCCCGCGCCCTGGCCACATCGCCATCGGTGCTCCTCCTCGACGAGCCCACCGCCTCGCTCGACCCTCTCAGCACGCAGAAGATCGAGGAACTGGTATACGCCCTCCGCACGAAGGTCACCGTCATCATCGTGACCCACAACATGCAGCAGGCGGCCCGGGTGTCCGACCGTACGGCGTTCATGCTCGACGGCGAACTGGTGGAAGTGGCGCCCACGGACAAGCTGTTCACGACGCCCTCCGATCCGCGCACGGAAGCCTACGTCACCGGACGGTTCGGATGACCGGAGAGATCCAGGCCGAGCAGTTCTCCTTCTGGTACGGGGAGACGCAGGCACTCAAGAATGTCACGATCAGCGTGCCGGCGGGACAGATCACGGCACTCATCGGGCCGTCGGGGTGCGGCAAGTCGACGTTTCTGCGCTCGATCAACCGGCTGCAGGAAATCATCCCGGGTACGCGACACGAAGGCGAGCTCCGCCTGGACGGGACCGAGATTCACTCCCCCGGGGTGGACGTCGTCGCGCTGCGCCGGCGGGTGGGCATGGTGTTCCAGCGGTGGAACCCGTTTCCCCGAACGATCTACGGGAACGTGGCCTACGGCCCGCGCATCAACGGCGCCCGCGATACGTCCAAGCTCGACGAGATCGTTGAGACGTCGCTCCGCCGAGCCGCGCTCTGGGACGAGGTCAAGGACCGGCTGCGCCAGAGCGCCCTCGGGCTTTCCGGTGGCCAGCAGCAGCGGCTGTGCATCGCCCGCGCCCTGGCCAACCAGCCGGAGGTCCTGCTGCTCGACGAGCCGGCCAGCGCGCTCGATCCCCTCTCGACGCAGAAGATCGAAGAACTGTTGTTCGAACTGCGGGGATCGTTGACCGTCGTCATCGTCACGCATAATCTGCAACAGGCAGCACGCGCTTCGGACCACACGGCCTTTTTCTTTCTCGGCGAGCTGATCGAGGTCGCGCCGACGCAAACCATTTTCACGGCGCCTTCGGACGAACGGACCGAAGCATACATCACGGGGAGGTTCGGATGAGCCCAGCCGACGCATCCGGCACGTATCGCCACTTTCACGAACAGCTCGCCGAACTCACCCAGCGGTTGCTCGACATGTCCGACCGCGCCACGTCGCTCATCGACCTCGCGGTGGACGGCCTGCTCTCGCGGGACCCGAGCGCCGCCGAAGCGGTGCTGGCTGGAGACCGTGAATTGGACGCGATGGAACTCGAGATCGAGGATCGCGCCGTAGGGCTGCTCGCCCTGCAGCAGCCGATGGCCCGCGACCTGCGGTTCCTCGTGAGCGCGATCAAGGTCTCGAGCGACCTCGAGCGGGTGGGCGACCACGCCGTGAACATCGCCCAGAGCACGCTCCGGCTGGCCGCGATGCGCACGCGCATCACGCCGGACCCCGAGATCGCCGACATGGCGCGCCGGGCTCGCCGCATGCTCGGCGACGCGCTCACCGCCTTCGTGCGTGCCGACGGCGCGCTGGGCCGCGCGGTCTGCCAGGCCGACGACGCCGTGGACTCGCTCCACGACTCGATGTTCCGCATCCTGCTCACGCACATGATGGCCGATCCGCACACCATCAACGCGTCACTCGAGTTGCTGCTCGTGAGCCGCAACCTGGAGCGCGTGGCCGACCTGGCCACCAACATCGGCGAGGACGCCGTGTTCCTGGCCGAGGGCAAGCAGATCAAGCACCACGCGGAGAGGCGGACGGACGGAGGCTGGGGTCCGCCCGCGGAACGCAAGGCGAATGCGCCGGGGCCCGCAGCCGCGCCCCCCGACCAGTCAGACTCGGGGGCGACCCCCGACTCCACCGGGAACTAGTTCTTGACCGGCTCGGCTACCACGGCGAGCCATTCCCCGTCGGGGCTCAGCGCGAGACGCGAGAGGTTGCGCAGCCCTTCTTCCTTGAAGTCGGCGATCGGCGTCCACTGGGCGCTGGCGCCGGCCGACAGATCAAGACGGAGAATGTCGGTGCCGGTGGCGGTGAGCACGGCCGTCGGCGACTCCCACACCACGTAGTCCGCGCCGCGGGGCATGGCGGTCACGCGCTGGATGGCGCCGTCGCTCGCTGCCGGGTCGGCAGTCTCGAGATACCAGGCCCCGTCCACGCGGTGCAGGAACGAGAAGCGGGAACCACCCGGCACTCGCTGCAGCGATCTGCCGATGTCGTGCGCGATCGCGTGCGCGTCGCCCGTCTGCGTGTCGGCAATCTCCAGCGAATTCGGATTGCCCAGGACGAACAGGGCCAACGTGCGATCGTCCAGCCAGAGGTGGTAGCCCACCGGCGCGATGCCGGGCAGGAGCAGCACCGGCGCGGCGCCGCTGTCGTTGAACGCCCAGAGGCGCTGGGTGGAGTCCATCTCCACACGCACCACGCTGAACCCCGTGCCCGTTGGCAGCGGCGTGGGCGAGTACTCGCTCTCCGGAGTGTTGGTAACGCGCGTGACGGCCCGCGACGCGAGGTCGATGCGGTAGACGTCGGCCTGCCCGCCTTCGTGGATGGATGTGAAGAGAATGGAGCGGCCGTGCGGCGTGAACGCCGGCTCGTTGTCGTAGCCGGCGCGGTTCGTGAGGTTCACCGGGGGATCGCTGATCGACGTGCCGCCGCTGCCACGCAGCCGCACGAGATAGATGTCGGTGCTCGGCGGCGCACTCTGCGCTGCGAGCGCTGAGGCCGCCAGAGTTGCCGCGAGTGCCAAACCGATCGACCGTGCCATGTCCGTCCCCCCGGGCTGTTTGCCGTGCGCTATTCCATCTCCAACAGTACGGTTCCCTTCTCCACCGCCGCGCCTACCGTCACGAGCACCGCCCTCACCCTGGCCGTCGTCGTGGCGCGGAGCTCATTCTCCATCTTCATGGCCTCCATCACCACCAGCCCCTGCCCGGCCTGCACCTGGTCTCCCGCTTTGGCGTGGATGCGAACGATCAGCCCCGGCATCGGCGCGACCAGCGGGGCCGGGCCGGCGGCGGCGGCCGAGGCGCCCGACAATTCGCGGATCGTACGGCCCCGTTCGTCGAGCGCATCCACCTCGTAACGGTGGCCGTCGATCGACAGGGTATAGACGCCACGCCGCGCTCCCCGCCGCACGAGCACGCGGTGCACCGCATCGCCGATCGTCACCAGCCGCACCGGCGTGCCCTCGACGTCGGCCACGTGCGCCCGGACGTCGCGGCCGTCCACGTGCACTCCCCCCCCGTCGAGCATCACCTCGTGCTCCTCGCCGTTCACGGTCACGAAGTACTTCACGCCGGCGTGCCCTCCAGGCGCAGTTCGCACACGGTCTCGACGTGCGCCGTCTGCGGAAACATATCGAAAGCCGTGACCGACGATACCCGATAGGAGGGCAGCCGGCCCACGTCGCGGGCGAGCGTGGCGGGGTCGCAGCTCACGTAGATGATCGATGCCGCTCGTGGCACCGCGGCCTCGAGTGCCCGGGTGACCGCGTCGGCCACGCCGGCCCGCGGAGGATTCAGGAGCACGAGATCGGCCGGCAACAGCCCGGGGAGCGATCCCTCCACCGTTCCAGCCACGGCACGCGACCCTGCCGGCAGCCGCGCCGCGCACGCGCGGCTCGCGTCGCGATCCAGTTCGATGGCTACTACGTGGGCTCCTTCGCGCGCGATCGGCTCTGCAGTGTCACCCACGCCGGCATAGGCGTCCACCACGCGCCGTGGAGCGCGCGACCGCACCAGGGCCAGCACGTGCGCGCGCATCATCTCGGCCACTTCGGCGTTGACCTGCGTGAACGACGCCCCGTACTCCTCACCCGGTCCGCGGCCAGCCATATACCTCCGCTTGCCGAGGGCACCGTCTCCCTCGGGCACCCACCAGACGGCCACGAGCGACGGGACCGCCTCGAGCAGGTCCGCAGCCCGCTCCCACGCCGAGCCACCCTGGACCACGAACGCGGCCCCGTCGCCGAGCAGGCGCACCGACCCGCGCAGCGATGGCGCGTCGGGAAGCAACACGCCGTGCGCGAGCACGTCACGCCACACCGCCAGCACTCGCTGATCGGTAATGGGGCAGTCGTCGAGCGCGAAGACCGCGGCCGAATCGTCGAACCGGTGCAGGCCGCCGGTCCAGCCGCCGGATGTACGACGCAGGGCGAGCGTGAGTTTGGCGCGGTACCGCCAGGGCGAGCGGCCGTGCCGCACCTCGGGCAGGTCGAGCGGACGCTTGGCGATCCGCGTGAACGCATCGCGGATCATCCCCGCCTTGGCCCGGCGCTGCGCGCCATCGCTCAAATGTTGCAACTGGCAGCCGCCGCACGCGTCCCCGTCGTAGTGCCGGCAGGCCGGCGCTACGCGGTCGGAGGATGGCGTTAGTATTTCCGTATGACTTGCGCGAGCGAACCGCTTGCCGCGTTCGATGGTGGCCCGCACGTGATCGCCCGGCGCCGTACGCGGAGCGAATACCACCAGCCCGTCCACGCGCCCCACGCCGTCACCGCCGGCGGCGATGGCGTGGATGTCCAGTTCGACGGTCTCCGGCGTCACAGGCCGCCGTCCAGCCGCGCGGCACGCGTCCACGGCGAGTCCGCGTCCGTTGTCCCTCTGGCCGCGCCCCCGTTGGGCCGCCGCGCCTGGCGGTCCCGCTCGGCGAGCAGCGCCGCGGCGATCGCCGCCACCCGCACCCCTTCGGCCGGAGGCCCGGCCTGGGTGAGCGAAGCCAGCCGGCGTTCCAGCCACTGGATCTCGATCGCCCCGCGCCGGAACTCCTCGTCTTCCATGACGCGCAGGTGGAAGTCGCGCGACGTTTCGATGCCGTCCACCGCCAACTCCAGCAGTGCGCGGTGCATGCGCGCCACGGCGGCGTTCCGATCAGCGCCCCATACGATGAGCTTGGCAAGCATCGGATCGTAGTGCAGCCCGACCTCGCTCCCCACTTCCACCCCGCCGTCCCACCGTACGCCGGGTCCGGCCGGCACATGCAGATACGAGATCCGCCCGGTGGATGGGAGGAACCCGTTGGCGGGGTCTTCGCTCGTGATGCGGCACTCGATGGCCCAGCCACGCGGCGTGAGCCGCTCGAACGACTCGGGGATGGCCTCGCCGGCGGCCACGCGGAGCTGCCATTGCACGAGGTCGATGCCGGTGACGAACTCGGTGACCGGATGTTCCACCTGGAGGCGCGTGTTCATCTCCAGGAAGTAGTAGTTCCCGTCGGGGTCGAGTAGGAACTCGCACGTACCGGCGTTGCGATAGCCGGCCGCCTGGGCCATGCGCACAGCGGTGTCACCCATGGCGCGGCGAAGTTCGGGGCTCACGGCCACGCTCGGCGCTTCCTCGATCATCTTCTGATGGCGCCGCTGCACCGAGCACTCGCGTTCGCCCAGCGACACGCAGCGGCCGTGGTGATCGGCCAGCACCTGAATCTCCACGTGCCGCGGACCCGCGATGTACTTCTCCACGTACACGCTGTCATCGCCGAAGGCGTTCTTCGCCTCGCGCCGCGCGGCATCGAGCGCCCCCCCCATGTCGGCAGGCGTTTGCACCACGCGCATGCCCTTGCCCCCGCCTCCCGCTGCGGCCTTGAGCAGCACCGGATATCCGAACTGCTCGGCGGCCGTGCGGGCGGCGTCGGCATCGGCTACCGAATCGGTGGTGCCCGGCACGATGGGCACGTCGGCCCGCTGCGCGAGCTGACGCGCCGCAGTCTTGCTGCCCATCGCGGCGATCGCTTCCGCTGGCGGGCCGATGAACACCAGACCGGCATCGCGCACGGCACGCGCGAACCACTCACGTTCGGACAGAAAGCCGTATCCGGGATGGATGGCCTCGGCCCCCACACGAGCAGCCACATCTATTATATGATCGCCGCGCAGGTAACTCTCGCCAGCCGCGGCTCCGCCGATATGGACGGCTTCGTCGGCTTCACGTACGTGCGGGGCGCGCGCGTCGGCGTCGCTGTATACGGCCACCGAACCGATGCCCATCTCGCGGCAGGCGCGGATGATGCGCACGGCGATCTCGCCGCGGTTGGCCACGAGGACTTTGGCGAACGGACGCGCCCCGGGAACGGCCGCGGCGTGAGGTGCGGAAGCGGCCGCCGCAGCGGCCGTGCGGCGACGCGCGGTCACAGCGGGATGTTTCCGTGCTTCTTGGGCGGATTGCGGTCGCGTTTGGTCTGAAGCGTCTCCAGAGCGTCGATCAGCCGCGGTCGCGTATCGCGCGGGTCGATGATGTCATCCACGTAGCCGCGCGACGCCGCCACGTACGGGTTGGCGAACTTGGCCGAGTATTCGGCCACCTTGGCGTCCATGGCGGCCGCCGGATCGGGCGCGTCCGCGATTTCCTTCTTGAATAGAATCTCCACCGCACCCTTGGGCCCCATGACCGCGATTTCGGCAGTGGGCCAGGCCACGTTGAAGTCGCCGCGGATGTGCTTGGAACTCATCACGTCGTACGCGCCACCGTAGGCCTTGCGCGTGATCACGGTGAGTTTCGGTACCGTGGCTTCGCAGTATGCGTAGAGCAGCTTGGCGCCGTGCTTGATGATGCCGCCGTGCTCCTGCGTCAGCCCGGGCAGGAATCCCGGCACGTCCTCGAAGGTCACGACGGGGATGTTGAACGCATCGCAGAATCGAATGAACCGGGCGGCCTTGATCGACGCATTGATATCGAGCACGCCGGCGAGCACGGCCGGCTGATTGGCCACGATGCCGACGCTGAACCCACCCAGGTGGGCGAACCCGCAGATGATATTGGTGGCGAAGTCGGGCTGCACCTCGTAGAACTCGCCGTCATCCACCACCCGGCGCAGCACGTCGTGCATGTCGTACGGCTTGTTCGCGCTGTCGGGCACGATGTCGAGCAGTGCCTCGTCGCGGCGGTCGCGCGGATCCGTGGCGGGCCCGCGCGGCGGCGTCTCCAGATTATTCGACGGCACGAACCGGAACAGGTCGCGGATGGCCTGGAGACAGGCGGGTTCGGAGTCGAATGCGAAGTGCGCCACGCCTGACGTGCTGGCGTGGGTGTCGGCGCCCCCCAGCTGTTCCATGGTCACGTCCTCATGTGTGACCGTCTTCACCACGTTGGGCCCGGTGACGAACATGTACGACGTGCCGCGGACCATGTAGGTGAAGTCGGTGATGGCGGGCGAATACACGGCCCCGCCAGCGCATGGACCGAGGATGGCCGAGATCTGCGGCACGACCCCCGATGCGAGCGTATTGCGCAGGAAGATGTCGGCGTACCCGCCCAATGAGACCACCCCTTCCTGGATGCGTGCGCCGCCGGAGTCGTTCAGGCCGATCATGGGAGCGCCGTTGCGCACGGCGAGGTCCATCACTTTGCAGATCTTCTCGGCGTGTGTTTCGGACAGCGAGCCGCCGAGCACGGTGAAGTCCTGCGAGAAGGCGTAGACCAGACGGCCCTCGATGCGGCCGTAGCCCGTGACCACGCCGTCGCCATAGACGATCTGTTCATCGAGCCCGAAGTCGGTGGAACGGTGTGTGACGAACCGATCGAACTCGACGAACGAGCCCTCGTCGAGGAGCAGTTCGAGCCGTTCGCGTGCGGAGAGCTTGCCCTTGTCGTGCTGCAGCTTCAGGCGCTTGGCGCCCCCGCCCTGTTCCGACTCGGCGCGGCGCTTCTCCAGGAGGTCGAGCTTGTCACGCATGGTCATGGAGCCAAAAGGTAGCTCGCGGATGCGGCAGCTTCCAGACGCTGGTGCGCCCGCGGCTGGGCAACGGTGCACCCGCATTCAGCCCGTTTAGAGAACGGGGCGCCGTGCCGTGCGGACCAGAGGCTCCGGATCTGGCGCATGCTCCGGATCGAAACCGCGGGGAAGGACGCCTTACCATGAAGAAGAGAAGGGGAACCACTCCGCCATCGAGATCGCGAACGAGCCGCGATGGCGGTGTAGTCCCCCCTGGTTCTTTCGCTTCTTGCGGCGTCCTATGGTCGCATCCGGAGCATCCGCACATCAAGCGCGGGGAGTTGCCCTGGAGTACCCCGCCGCGCGTCGCGCGCCGACCTCGATTCCGAGGCTCAGCCCTCGAGCTTGGGCTCGGCTTCCACCGTCTCCTCTTCCTCGATCACGGCGCTCAGGTCCACCGGCACCGGCACCACTTCCTCGTCCTCGGTGTGCACCTTGGACGGCGTTTCGGGACGCGGCGGCTGTTCCTCGGGAATGTTCGTCACGCCGAGTACGATGCGGCGGTGAATGGGATCCACTTCCAGCACACGCATATCGAGATTCATCGTCTCGTAGACGAGGTCGGCGGGGCTGTTCACCTCCTTCTCGGTCGGCGACAGCTGCGAGATCGGCACGAAGCCTTCGATATCGTTGCCGATATCGACCACCACGCCCTTGTCCATCAGACGCACGACCTTGCCCTGGAGCTCCGTGCCCACCGGGTAGGTCTCGCCGATCTTGAGCCACGGATCCTCTTCGGCCTGCTTGAGACCGAGCGAGATCCGCTTGTTCTCGCTGTCGATGTTGAGGATGACCACGTCCACCGCGTCGCCCTTCTTCACCACTTCCGACGGATGCTGCACGCGCTTGGTCCAGCTCATGTCGGAGATGTGGATGAGGCCGTCGATGCCCGGCTCGATCTCCACGAATGCGCCGAAGCTCGTGAGGTTGCGCACTTTGCCGTTGATGCGCGTTCCCACCGGGTAGCGCAACGGCAGCACCATCCACGGGTCCTGCTCGGTCTGCTTCATGCCGAGCGAGATCTTTTCCTCACCCGGATCGACCTTGAGCACCACCGCCTCGATGGTCTCGCCGATCGACACCAGTTTGGACGGGTGGCGGACGTTGCGCGTCCAGCTCATCTCGCTGATGTGGACGAGGCCTTCGATGCCCGGTTCCAGTTCGATGAAGGCGCCGTAGTTCGTGATCGAGACAACCTTGCCCGTCACGCGGGTTCCCACCGGATACTTCTCGGCGACGTCCTTCCACGGGTAGCTCTGGAGCTGCTTGAGGCCGAGCGAGATGCGCTCGCGGGTCCAGTCGATGTCGAGGACCTTGACCTCGAGTTCCTGGCCGATCTGCACCATTTCCGAGGGGTGCGAGATGCGGCCCCACGACATGTCGGTGATGTGGAGCAGGCCGTCCACGCCGCCGAGGTCGATGAACGCCCCGAAGTCGGTGATGTTCTTGACCACGCCCTTTCGCACCTGGTCCTTCTGGAGCTCCTTCATGAGCTTCTCGCGCTTGCCGGCGCGCTCGGTCTCCAGGATCACGCGGCGCGACACCACGATGTTGCGGCGGCGCTTGTTGAGCTTGATGATCTTGAACTCGAACTTCTGGCCGAGCAGCTCGTCGATGTTGGGCACGCGACGGAGCGCGATCTGCGATCCCGGCAGGAACGCGTCGACGCCCATCAGGTCGACCACCACGCCGCCCTTGATCTTCTTGATCAGGGTGCCTTCAGCCGGCTGGTCGGTCTCGTAGGCCACGCGGATGCGTTCCCACACGCGCATGAAGTCGGCCTTCTTCTTGGACAGGACGACCGAGCCTTCCTGGTCTTCGAGGTGCTCCAGCAGGACCTCGACTTCGTCGCCCGGCTTGAGGTCGGGGAAGTCCTTGAACTCCTCGAGCGGCACGCTGCCTTCGGACTTGAACCCGATGTCGAGCACGACGAGGTTGTCGCGGATCTCGAGCACCTTGCTCTTGACGATCTCCCCTTCCTCGATCGAGGCCAGGGTCCCGTTGTACAAGTCCAGCATCCGCTCGTAGTCGGCGGAGGTGTACTCGTCTTCGTCGTACAGTTCAGGACGGCGGTTGGCAAGCGGACGCAGCTGCGCCTTTTGCGCATCGCGCTTCTCACGCAGCGTGGTCACACTGCCGGTTGTGGTGGTATCGAGCTCGGTCATAAGAATTGAAAAATCTCCAAATTCGCGGATGGGTCGCTCGCCGCGGCGAGGTTGAGGGTGACGACAACGAGTGCCAGATCGCCATCTTCTACTGATAGCGGTCCGAGCCGAATCATATAAGCTAGTTTGGACAGAACGTGACGTCAACCGTCGGAAGTGACGTCCTCGCGGTGAGTTACGGCCCTGGCCAGCGCCACGATCCGCTCCACCTGCTCTTCCTGCGTGATGTAGGTCGTATCCACCACCACGGCATCGCGCGCCGGTACGGTCTGCGTCGCGTCCTTCGCGTCGCGCTGCACCAGCCGGTCGGTCTCCTCGGCCACCTCGGTGTCGGTGGGCGAACGCCCCAGCCGCTGCACCAGCCGCCGGCGGGCCCGCTCCCACGGGTCGGCCACCAGAAACACCTTGAGTAGCGCCTCGGGGAACACCGCGGTCCCCATGTCCCGACCGTCCACCACCACGTCGTGGTCCCGGGCCGCATTCCGCACCTGCCCGTTCACCCAAGCCCGAACGCCCGGCATCTGAGCCACCAACGACACCGCGCGCGTCACCTCAGGCGAGCGGATCTCGTCGCCGACCGCTCGACCGTCGATGAGCGGCAGGAACGAACCGCCACCGGCCGGCTCGAGGGTGACCCTCGGGGCGTGGGTCAGCACGTCGGTCTCGCTCCAGGCCTCGGGGGCCGGGTCGGCCGCCAGCGCGGCAACCGTGACCGCGCGGTAGAGCGATCCGGAATCCACGTGCCGGAAGCCGAGTCGGTCGGCCACCCACCGGGCGGTGGACGACTTGCCAGCGGCCGCCGGACCATCAATGGCGATCACCAATCGAGGCGTCCCGACGCTCATCCGGATACCACCCCAGCCAGCAGGCCCCAGAACCCGGGGAACGACACGTCCACGCACGAGCGGTCGTCGATCTCCACTTCGGCCCCGTCGGACGCACCGAGCACGCCGAACGCCATCGCGATACGGTGGTCGCCGCGCGTGGTCACCGCCCCGCGGAGCGGCGCACGTGTGCCGTTGATGACCATGCCGTCGGGAAGCTCCTCGGCGTCCACGCCAAGGGCTCGCAGGTTCTGCACGACGGTCGCGATGCGGTCGCTCTCCTTCACTCGCAGCTCCCCGGCTCCGGTGATGCGCGTGGTGCCCTCGGCGCGCGCGGCCAGACACGCGGCCAGTGGCAGCTCGTCGATCATACTCGGGACCTCGTCGCTGCCGATGTCGGTTCCGACGAGCGCGCCCGCGGTCACGCGGAGTGTGGCCACGGGCTCCCCCCCACGCACGGTCTCCTCGACAAACTCGACGCGCGCCCCCATGCGGCGCAACAGTTGGAGGAACCCGGTGCGGGTGGGATTCACGCAGACGTCGCGCAGGAGCAGCTCGCCGCTGTCCGCCATCGCCGCGAGGGCGGCGAAGAAAGCGGCCGACGACGGATCTGCCGGCACGTCGACGTCGGCGGCGGGAAGCGAGGTCACGGGTTCCAATGACACCCCGTGGTCGCCCGTACGGACCGGGACGCCGCGCGCGGCGAGCATCCGTTCGGTATGGTCGCGAGAGGCGAGCGGTTCACGCACCGACACGGGCACCCCGGCCACGAGACCGGCGAGCAGGACGGCGCTCTTCACCTGCGCGCTGGCCACCTCGGTGTACCAGTCCACGCCGTGCAGCATCGCACCATACACGACCATGGGCAGGCCGTCGCCGCGCTCGCAGTGCACGCGGGCACCCATCGCCTCCAGTGGGCGGATGATGCGCCGCATCGGGCGGCGGCTGAGGCTCTCGTCTCCCACGAAACGGGAGGTGAATGGACGGGCCGCGGCCACGCCGGCCATGAGGCGTGTCGTGGTGCCGCTGTTGCCGCAGTCGAGATCGCCCGGCGGAGAGCGCAGGCCGGCCGGGCCCACGCCGGCGATGGCAATGCTCGGCCCGAGCGCGGGCACGTCCACTCCCAGGGCGCGGAGTACCGTCGCCGTGGAGCGCACGTCGTGCGAATCGAGGATGCCCCGCACGAGCGACGTGCCGGCTCCGAGGGCGGACAGGATGAGCGCGCGGTGCGAGATCGACTTGTCGCCCGGGACGCGGACACTCCCGCGAACGTTCATGGCTGGCGGTGGCCGATCACCGGAGCCACGCTTCGAGCGCCGTGGCGAGATCGGTCTTCTCGTCGCGGTACTTCACGATCATCGGCGCCTGGAGCGCGAGCCCGTGGTCGGCCCCCCACCCTGCCGTGACCGCGCGGGCTCCGGGCACGACGACGGCGCCGGCGGGAATCTCGAGGGGGTCGTCGCCGAGGGCGCGGTACACCGTCTCGCGCACGAGGTCGAACACCGGCGTGCCGCGCGTGAGCACCACGCCCGCCGCGAGCACTGCCCGCTCGCGCACGACGGTGCCTTCGTACACGCCGCAGTTGCCCCCCACCAGCACGTCGTCTTCGATCACCACGGGGCTGGCGTTCACGGGTTCGAGCACGCCCCCGATCTGGGCGGCCGCGCTCAGGTGCACGCGTTCGCCGATCTGCGCGCACGATCCCACGAGCGCGTGCGAATCGATCATCGTGCCGCTGCCCACCCACGCACCGACGTTCACGAACATCGGTGGCATGCACACCACGCCCGGCGCGACGTACGTGCCGCGGCGGATGCTCGAGCCTCCCGGGACCACCCGTACGCCATCGGCGGGGGCGAAGGTTCGCGCGGGAAACGTATCCTTGTCCACGAAGCTGAAGCGGACGCCGGCCCCCTCGGGAACGGACATGTCGGCGATCTTGCCGGCCCGGAAGCCGAGCAGGATGCCGCGCTTGACCCAGGGCACGGCGCGCCACCGCCCGCCAGCGTCGCGGTCCGCCGCGCGCACGGCGCCGAGTTCGAGCGCGTCGAGCAACTCGCGCACCACGTCGCGGGCGTGCGCGGGGAGTTCCATGCCCGCGGGCGTGGCGGCCAACTCGTCGATCCGTTCGGCGAGCGTGGGCATCAGGGCAGCGCGCCGGCGTGTTCGAGGGCCGCGCGGACGGCGGCGGCGTGCTTGGCATCGAGCGGCACGAGCGGCAATCGGAGCACGTTCTGGATGCGCCCCATCATGGCCAGCGCGGCCTTGGCGGCGAGCGGGTTGGATTCGATGAACGCGGCGCGCATCCAGGGCAGCAATGTGAAGTGGACGTCGCGCGCCGCGGCGAAGTCGCCGGCTGCGGCGCGCTCGCACAGCTGCGCCATGAGCCGCGGGGTGGCGTTGGATACGACGGAGATGATGCCGTCGCCGCCGGCGGCCATGATGGCCAGCGTCATCTCGTCGTCGCCCGAGAGCACGCTGAACGACTCCGGCCGCGCGGCCAGGATGTCGGTGATCTGGCCGAGATTGCCCGACGCTTCCTTGACGGCCGTCATGCTCGGGTGTTGGGCGAGGGCCAGCGTGGTCTTTGCCTCGACGTTGCTGCCGGTGCGGCCCGGGACGTTGTAGATGACGATGGGGAGCGAGGTCTCGCGGGCGATGGCCTCGAAGTGCGCGATGATGCCCCGCTGCGGCGGCTTATTGTACATCGGCGAGGCGTGCAGCAGATGCGTCGCGCCGGCGGCCTCCATCTCTCTCGACAGGGCAATCGCCTTCTTCGTGTCGTTGGACGCCGCACCGGCCACCACGGGGACGCGGCCGTTCACCTGCTCGACGACGATCTCGACCACGCGGCGGTGCTCGTCCACCGTCATCGTCGCCGCCTCGCCGGTGGATCCGCAGGGGACGAGAAAATGGATTCCCTCGACGATCTGCCATTCCACGAGGCGGCGGAGCGCCTCCTGGTCCACCGCGCCGGCGGCGGTGAACGGGGTGACGAGTGCGGTGCCGCACCCGGTGAGTCTGGCGGCGGTCATGTGGACGAGCCTCCGGTATCGGTGAGGACATCGCGCAGCGCGTAGATGCCGCGACGCCCGACGAGCCACTTGGCCGCGAGCAGGGCGCCCTCGGCGAACACGCGCCGGTCGCGCGCCGTGTGGACCAGGCGGATCTGCTCGAACTGGGCGTCGAATATGAGTTCGTGGATACCCGGCACCGAGCCGGTGCGCACGCTGGTGATCGGCACGTCGTGCCCGAGCTTGGCAGCCGCCACCTGCGCAAGAGCGATCGCGGTGCCCGACGGCGCGTCCTGCTTCTGCGCGTGGTGGGTCTCGATGAGGTGCACGTCGAAGCCCGGGGCGAGGCGCATGGCCCCGGCCGCCGCTTCGACGGTGAGCATGAACGCCGCCACGCCGAGCGAGAAGTTGGGGGCCGCGAGGAGCGCGCCGCCGACCTCGCGGACGAACCGCTCCACGGCGGGTCGTTCCGCGTTCCACCCCGTAGTGCCGACCACAATGGGACAGCGCGCGGCAGCGGCCACGCGGATGTTCTCGGGCGCCGCCTGCGCGGTGGTGAACTCCACCGCCACCTCCGCGCCGTTGAGCGTTTCGGCGGTGACCTCGCGGGCGTCGCCCCCCGACTTGTCGATGCGGGCCACGACCTCGAACCCATGCGCCGGCGCGAGCTGTTCCACCGCCCGGCCCATCTTGCCCATGCCGATGATCGCCAGGCGCGTCATGACCCGTTCCCCCCTCCGAAGAATTCGGCGTGAAGCCGCCGCATCACCGGGTTCACCTGATCGTCCTCCACCACGATCGTCAGGTTGATGCCGGTGGCGCTCAACGACAACATGTACACCCGCACGTCTCCCAGCGCCTGCAACGCGCGCGACATCGACAGGCCGCCGTCGCTCAGCCCGGCGCCGACCACGGCGACGATGCCGCGATTCCGCTCGATGGCCACGTCGCCCAACGCGCGCAGATCGACGATCAACGCGTCGAGATGGGACGCGTCGTCCACGGTGAGCGATACCGACACCTCCGACGTGGCCACGACGTCGACCGACGTCTTGTGACGCTCGAACACCTCGAACAGGGTGCGCAGAAACCCCTCGGTGAGCAACATGCGGGGCGACCGCACCTTCACCAGGCTCACCCCGCTCTTGCCCGCGATGGCCGTGACCGGCCGGCGCGGCGCGTCGAACGTGATCATCGTGCCGGGTGACTTCGGATGGCGCGCGTTGAGCACGTACACGGGAATGCCCAAGCGCACGGCGGGTGCAATCGTACTCGGGTGCAGCACCTTCGCGCCGAACGAGGCCAACTCCGAGGCCTCGTCGAACCCCACCCGCTCGATGAGTTTCGTCCCCTGTACGACGCGCGGGTCGCCGGTGAGCATGCCGTCCACGTCGGTCCAGATCTCGATGGCCTCGGCCTGCAGCGCGGCGCCGAACAGGGACGCACTGTAGTCCCCGCCCCCACGCCCCAGCGTGGTCGTGACGCCGGTGCTCCTGCACGACCCGATGAATCCGCCGAGCACCGGGATCTCCCCATTGCGCACCACCGGCGCGACCACGCGTTGCGCGGCTTCCGCGATCGCGTCGGGGTCCGGCTCGGCCTTGGTGAACGTGTCGTCGGTGATCATCACGCGCCGAGCTTCGACGTGCGCGGCCGGCAGCCCGGCGCGACAGAACGCGGCGGTGCAGAGTAGCGACGAGAGTTGCTCGCCGACGGCCGCGATGGCGTCCTGGCTGCGCGGCGTCAGATCGCCGAGCACCGAGAGCGCCCCGGCCAGACTGGCCAGTTCGTCGAACATGGCGCTCATCTCGCCCATCACGTCGTTGGCCTCGCGACCGGTGCCGAGCAGCGCTTCGGCTTCGTCGAGATGCCGCTTGCGCAGCGCCTCGACGCTGCGCAGGGCGATGATGAGCTGTCCGCGCGCCGACTGGTCGGCGATCTCGAGCAGCAGGTTGGTGGCCCCCGCCAGCGCCGACACGACGACGATCGGCGCGCGCCCGCGCCGCGTTTGTACGATCGCGGCGGCGCGCCGGATCGCCGCGGCATCGGCCACGGACGTGCCCCCGAACTTGAGGACGATCACGGCCGCCCGAGCAGCCCGCGCGCAGCCATGAGTTCGGCGTTCAGCACCGACGCGCCGGCCGCTCCGCGGATGATATTGTGGGCCATCGCCACCAGCTTCACGTGGAACACCGGATCGCGCCGCACGCGGCCCACTACGACCGCCATGCCGTTGCCCTCCATCCGGTCGCGCCGCGGTTGCGGGCGGTCGGGCTCATCGCGCAGCACGAGGGCGCGCGCGGGCGAGGTGGGCAGATGGCGGGCCTCCTCGGCGCCCGTCCATTCGCGCAGCACCGCCTTCACCTCGTCCGGGCCGGCGCTCTGCTCGAACTCCACCGACATGCAGACGGTATGCCCGTGCTCCACCGGCACCCGATTGGCGTGCGCGGTCACGGCGAATGGCGCCGGCCGGATGGCGCCCTGGCTCACGTGGCCGAGCATCTTGTTCACCTCGATCTCGATCTTCGGCTCCTCGTCGCGTATGAACGGGATGACGTTGCCAAGGATGTCGAGGCTGGGCACGCCCGGATAGCCGGCCCCCGAGACGGCCTGCAGGGTGGCCATGAACAGCCGCCGCACGCCGAATTTCTGGTGCAGGGGCGCCAGGACCATCGCGGCGGGAATGGAGGCGCAGTTCGCGTTGGTGACGATCGCCCCCGTCCAGCCGTGGCGATCGCGCTGCGCCGGCAGCACCTCGAGGTGGTGCGGGTTCACCTCGGGGATGAGCAGCGGCACGTCCGACTCCATCCGGTAGTTCTTGGCGTTGCTCAACACGATGCGCCCGGCGCGGGCGAACGCCGGTTCCACCTCGCCGGCCGCTGTGGCATCGAGCGCCGAGAACACCAGTTCGGCGTCCAGCGCCGCAGGGTCGCACGGCAGCACCGGCATGCCCGCCACGCCGGCCGGCGGCGCATCGTCGCCCACCCAACGTACGGCTTCCGCGTAGGACTTCCCGGCCGAACGCTCCGAGGCAGCGAGCGCGGCGATCTCGAACCAGGGGTGATCGGCGAGCAGTCGGACGAAGGCCTGGCCGACGGCGCCGGTGGCGCCGAGAATGGCCACGCGGCGCTTCTGCGAGGGAGCGGAGGTCATGGGCGGCGGGTCAGGACTGCAGGAGCGCGCGCGTCATGCGCGCGTAGGCGTCGACGGCACCGCGGAGTTCCGCGACGTCCACGAATTCGTCGGGCGTATGGGCGACGGTGATCGATCCTGGCCCATAGAGCAATGGCGTTCCCCACCGATCGAGGAGCGGGATGTCAGACGTGTAGGAAACCGCCGCCGTCTCGAATCCAGGAAGCGTGTGAAAGCGCTGCGGCGGGATGTGCGATCCCCAGTCGAGTTCGGCCCTGTCCTTGGCCCATCGTTCGACCTGGGCGCGCAACGGCGTCACGTCGCCCACGAGCCGGAACATGATCTCCACCTCGCACAGCGCGGGAACGATGTTGGCCTCGGTCCCGCCGTGAATGGTGCCGATGTTGAACGTGCTGGCGCCGAGCACCGGATCGGACGCGAGTTCGAGATCGTGAATCGTCGCAAGCAGACCGAGCATGGGCTCGATGGCCGACTGGCCCAGGTGCGCGTACGCCGAGTGTGCGGCGCGCCCGCGGGTGCGGATGATGACGCGCTGCGAGCCCTTGGCGCCGCTGGCGAGCTTGCTCTCGGTGGGTTCGCCGTTGATCAGCCAGTTGCTGGTGGCGGGCAGATGGTTGGCGGCGCGCGCGCCGTCGGAGTTCTTCTCCTCGCCCACCACGAACAGCAGATCCACCCGGTGCTCGCCTTCGTCGGCGAGCTGCTGGGCCGCGACCATCATGGCAGCGGCGATGCCCTTGGCGTCGCAGGCGCCGCGACCATAGAGGCGGTTGCCTTCGAGCCGCGGCGACACGTAGGGTGGCACGGTATCGAGGTGCGTGGACAGGGTGACGCCCTGACCCGACCGCGCTGCCCAGACGTTCGCGCGTCCGGGCGCGACTTCCTGCAATTCCACGTTCCAACCGCGGGCCACGAGCCAGCGGGAAACGAAGTCGACGGCGCCGGATTCGGCGCCGCTGGTCGATTGGATGGCCAGCAATTCGGCGGCGAGGGCGACGACGTCGGTCATCCGCCAAACTTATCAGGTTGGAGGCGCCACGGGAGCTACCACCCCGCCGCTATCCCGAACAGCATCTGGCCGTCGTTGTACGAGTGGGCGCCGCGGGCAAGGGCCCCGCTGTCGTAGTTGTCGGTGAAGGCCAGCGAAAGCGAGACCGTCCCGTTCATCTTCTCCCGCAGTTCCGTACTCGAACTGACCAGGAACTGCGAGACTCCCGTGGCGCTCGGTTGCCAGGACGTGGCGTGGGTAATCTGCACCCGGTCGTCGAAGGCGTGGTGGTACTTGGCCAGCCAGGAAAAGCGGGCGATCCGCTCGTCGGGAAAGTGGACACTGCTGTCCAGCGGGGTGGTCTGCTCCGCGGACAGCGACAGGCTGAGGCTCGCGGCGCTGGCGGGGGTTTGCTGGATGTTCCATTTGGCGCCCGCGCCCAGGCTGTACCGGGACGCGATGCGTTTCTCGAGGTTCGACTCGAAGGTCGTGGTGACGAAGCTCGAGAAGGGCGCGAGGGGGCGGAAGGTCATGGCCACCGTGCCGAGCCAGAGCCGCTTGATGACCGTGCGGGGACCCGATTGGACAGAGGCTTCGCCGTACTGGGTCTGCAACTCGGCACTGACGCCGAGCGCGGAGTCGACCCGGGCCAACCTGCCATCGGCGCCGAGCACCTGTTGCTGCGTGTTGCCGAAGAAGATGCTGGCGTTGGCCAGGGCGCCGCCCGACCAGAGCTTGGGGAGTTTCGCGGACGGTTTGGGCGTCGGCGTCAGGGCCACGGCAGGCGCGACGGGGACAGTGCTCAGCAGCACAAAGGCCAGTGCGGATGCGCCGGCCTGACGGAGTTCGAGGAACGACGGCATTTCGAAAAATACGCGCGGCGGCCGCAAGGGGTACCCCGCGATGGAGAGTTACGTAGTCGTGACATGGGAATGCCGGGGCCGGGTCTCGAACCCGGATGGGGTTGCCCCCAAGGGATTTTAAGTCCCTCGCGTCTACCAGTTTCGCCACCCCGGCGGGAGCGCGAAAAAAAGGAGCGGCCGCGGCCGCTCCTCATTCTACACCATCACGTATCAGAGCGGGAAACGGGACTCGAACCCGCGACCCCAACCTTGGCAAGGTTGTGCTCTACCAACTGAGCTATTCCCGCGTGCCCACCAATATAGCCCGCGCTCCCGCGGGCCGACAAGAACGTCAGCCGCGCTCCCCGAGCCCGTGCACGGCGTACCATAAGCTCCACGCGACGAGGCCCGAGAGCGAGGCATCGCCGCCGTTTCCGGTGGCCTTGCCCTCCCCATCCACGTACTGCGCGGCGAACCCTCCGTCGAGCGGCGCGCGCCGGAACCACTTCACTTGGGTCGACGACTCGGGGCCGATGAGCCGCGCGCAATGCTGCGCCAACTCGGCCGCCGGATGGGTGAGGGCTTTGGCGGTGCGCCGGTAGTTCGAGTCGTGGCGCTCCACGGTTTCGTAGAGGGGTAGCCAGAACGCCGACCCCACCGGATCGTCTTCCATGGACGCCGCACCGGCCATGTCGATGGACGACGCGAATACCTGCGCACCTTCACGCGATTCGAGAAAGTGGCGCAGTAGCGCCGCACGCACGGCCGCGGGATCCTGGACGTCGCGCGCCGTTTCCTCGTCGAGGGTCCGACGGAGCACGTCGAGCGCCATCGCCACGACGGCATTGCCGTGAAGCGTGAACGGGTGGGCCACCGGCGCCCCGGAGGGCCCGACCTCGGTGGTGTAGAGCGGCCACTCCGCGTCGCGGCGGTCGGTCAGCTCGTCGTGCGCCACGTACAGCGTGTCGCCCAACACGGGCTCGTCCACGATATGGTCATCACCGGTGTCACGGATGTAGCGCTCCACGGCCAGCGGGTAGCTCGCCGCCCCCTCCAGCGAGAACCCCGGTTCGAACAGGGTGCCGTCCAGATAGTGCACGCCGCGTCCCGGCGCGTAGCCATGGAGTTCACACGCCCGGAGGATCAACTCGCGAGCCAGGGGCGCGTCGGCCAGCTGCACTGCGCCCACCGTCCACATCAGCGCTTCCCAGTCGCGCACCGTCACGCCGGCACTGTGCCAGGGCGCCCGGGTGCGCATCAAGTAGTAATGGGCGTCATCGAGTGCCCGCCCCACGGCGTAGAAATACGCGAACAGCAGGTTCTGATTGATCAAACGATCGAGCGCGTCGTTTCCGGTGGTCTGTTCCAACGCCTGGATGGCATCGCGCGTGCCGGCGAGGAGCCCACGCCACCCGCGGCGGCGCAGCACCGCCACCGAGGCCTGCGCGCCGTCGCGCTCGGGACCGGCCGCCAGATAGAATGCCACCTGTTCGCGCGCTCCCGCCGGCAGGTCGAGATCACGGGCAATGGAATACCCGGGCGCCTCGCCACCGGTCACGGAAACCATCGCGTCCCCGTCAGCACCGAGGGCGAGCGCCACCAGCCCGGGTTCGCCGGTGCCGTCGAGCAGCACGAGGTCGCCGGCCACCGACGCCCGGTGCGCATCCGCGAACGGACGCGGCGTGCGCACCCGGAGTTGCCGGTGCCCAAGCGTGCCCTCGACGCCCACACGCACGCGGCACGCGGACCCGGACCGGTTCTCCACTGAGAGCGCGTACACGGCGCCGGCCATGTCGGCGTCGCGACCGAAGGGCGCGAACACCGTCCCGCGCAGCACCAGCGGTCCCACCGTGCACGTGAAGGTCGGAAGCCAGCCGAGGGCGCGCTCCCACGCCATGGGTGACGCCGCGAGGTCGTACGACGCGCCGTTCACGGCGATCGTGGGACGCAACAGCGCCGGGCCCTGGGCGTCCACGAACCCGGCGTGGCCGGCGAACTCGATCGCCGAGCGCGCGCCGCGATGAAGCACGCCCACGGCGTGCACGGCGCCATTGGCGGGATGAATGCAGGGCACCGCCAGCCAGTGATTGCCGGTGATCTGCCACGGCACGCGCGGGATGGGGAGGGGGACGGAGAGGGGGAGCGAAGGCAGGGGCACGGGATACAGGTTAACTTTGACGGGTTTCCCGATAGGATAATAAGCGCACGCCTTCACCCCAGCGACTCGCGTACCGCCATGATCCGGAAGCGCGCCGTTCGAACCCTGCTCGGAACTGCCCTGATTCCCCTGCTCGTCGCGGCCCTGCCGCGCGCAGCGCGCGCGCAGGCGGACCTCGGCCACCTCGACGACGCCACCGTCGCGCCGCGGGGCCGGTTCAGGGTGCAGATATCCTCGGCGTGGACGCGATTCGACTCCCGCTTCGCGCCCGCGGACAGCACGAAGCGAACCATTCCGCTGGGTGCGGAATACAGCTTCGATTCCCTCGGCGTGGTGCAACTGCCGGCGCTGGCCCCCACACAGAGCGCGATCTCGTCGCTCACCGGGTCGCCCTTCCACCTGACGCTGGGACACACGGCAGCAGCCGCCGACGCGCGCATTTCCGTCACGCCGATCAGCGTCGAATACGGCCTCACCCGCCGCCTCACGATTGGCGTGATGCTGCCGCTCGTGCGTACCCGTACGGTCATCAGCTTGCGAGTGAATCCATTAGGCACCGAAGGCAACGTCGGTGTGAATCCGGCCAAAGTGAATAGGAATGCGTTGGCCAGCGACAGCATGGTCGTTGCCCAGTTGGTCAATGCGGGGGCGACGTTGGCATCGACCCTCCAGGCGTGTCAGGCCAATGCAACCGCGAACGCCAACTGCCCGACCATCCTCCAGCGGCAGGGGGACGTGACCGCGCTGTTGCAGAGCACGTCGTCATTCGCGACGGCGTTCGGCGCGGTCTACGGCACCAATACACAGTCCTCGGGCGCGCCGGTGGTGCCGGTGGCCGGCAGCGCGGCCGACCAGCTCATTCGCACGCGCCTCACGTCATACGACTCGTCGTACCAGGCGTTTCTCAACAGTGGCGCCCTGATCACCGCCGCCCCGGCCGCGGCGGGGGGCGTGGTGGGCACGCAGGATCTGGGCACGCTGCTCCAGAATCCGGCGGTGGCGGGCTTCGACTCGCTCAAGAGCACCATGATGATCAGCACGGGCGACGTCGAACTGAGTGCGAAGCTGCAGCTGTTCGACGACTTCACCGATTCGGTGAAGGCGTCGCGTCCCGGGGCATTTCTCGCGCGGGCGACGTTCACCGGCACGTTGCGCCTGCCCACCGGGCAGCTGGCCACGCCCACCAATCCCCTGGTCATCGGCACCGGGCTGGGGACGATGGCCGCGGACGGCCGTCTCGCCTGGGACGTGCAGACCGGGGGGCGCGTCGGCCTCGCGGCGGCCGCCGAATACCTGCTGCCGTTTGGCAAGACCAAGTCCGGCGCCCTCCCGATCGGCGATGGCGCGCCGTTCCCGCCCTCCACGTCCGGCATCTACCCGTACACGCCGGGGGCGGTGGTGCGCGTGGAGGTGGCGCCGCGCTTCATGGTCGCGTCGCGCCTCGGCGTCAGTGCCTTATATGACTTCATGCATGTCGCCGCCAACACCTACGCATCGGCAGCCGCGGGGAATCTGGCAGGCGCCGTGGCCACGCTCGACGGCGTGACCAGTGCCGCTGGCACGCAGCAAGCCGCCGGGTTTGCGCTCACCTACTCCACGGTGCCCGAGTACGACCGCGGAAAGGTGACGTTCCCGGTGGACATCAGCTTCACGCACCTCGAAGCGCTGAGCGGCGCGGCCCGCATGGCCAAGTACTGGCGCGACCAGATCTCGGTGCGGTTCTACTTCCGCCGCGGCGCGCTATAGCGGGTCACGAGCCGCGTCGGGTCCTCGGCGGCTTGCCGCGGGAGGCCGCGGCGGCCGATGCCGTCTCGAGGAGTTCGGCCGCATGGGCCCGACTCAGCGCGCTCTCCGGATCGCCACCGAGCATCCGGGCGATCTCGGCCACGCGGGCATCGCCCTGGAGCACGGTCACGTCGGCGGTGGTGACGCCGCCCGCGGCATCCTTGCTCACGCGAATGTGGTGGTGCGCCCGCGCCGCGATCTGCGGCAGGTGGGTGATGGCGAAGACCTGATGGCTCGCGGCGACGCCACGCATGGTATCGCCCACTTGAAGCCCCACGCGGCCGCCGATGCCGGCGTCGACCTCGTCGAACACCAGCGTCGGCACGTGGTCCAACCGCGCGAGGATGGTCTTGAGGGCCAGCATCACCCGGCTCAGTTCGCCGCCCGACGCCACGCGGGCCAGCGGACGCGCGTCGTGCCCCACGTTGAGCGATACGCGGAACTCCACATCCTCCGCCCCCTCGGCGCCGATCCGGGCGCGCGGCACCAGCGCCACCTCGAGGTGTCCGTCCGGCATGCCGAGATCGGGCAGCACCTCGTCCACCGCCCGGGCGAGGCGGGCCGCCGCCGCGAAGCGTTTGCGCGTGAGCGCCCCCGCTCCGTGGTCGAGCGCCTTGAGAGCCGCGGCCTCGCGGTCGCGCAGCGACTTGAGATCAAGCTCCGAGGAATCGATGAGGTCGAGTTCGCGCCGCGCCTCGTGCCCCTGGTGCACCACATCACCGAGCGTGGGCCCGTACTTCTTGATCAGGCCGTACAGCACCTCGCGCCGCTGTCGCACCTGGGCGAGGCGCTGCGGATCCAGCTCCACGTCGTTCTCGTAGCGGTCGAGTTCGCGGGCCACCGCGTCCAAGGCGTAATAGGCCGCGTCGTACGATTCCTGCAGCCGGCCGGTGGTGGGGTCCAGCCGCTGCAGCTGGTGCAGCAACCGTTCGAGCGTGCCCAGCTGCGGGAGGATGCCCTGCTCCTCTTCGTTGAGCGCGGCGAGCGCGCCGCCCGCGAGCCCCCGGAGTTCGTCGGCGTTCTCGAGGCGGTTGGCCTCCTCCTCCAGCCGCGCATCTTCCCCCTCGACCAACTTGGCGTCTTCGATCTCGCGGGCCACGTGGCGCAGGTAGTCGGCGCGGCGCTGCGCCTCGCGGGTGCGCGTCTGGAGGTCGGCGATCTCGCGCTGCGCGACGCTCAGCGCCGCGAACGCCTCGGCAACGGCCGCCGCGTCGGACGCGGCGTCGCCGAACGCGTCGAGAATGGCGCGCTGCGATCCCTCGTCGAGCAGCGACTGGGCCTCATGCTGTCCGTGCAGGTTCACGAGCATCCGCCCGACCTCGGAGAGCAGCGTGGCGGTGACCGAGGACCCGTTCACCCAAGCGCGGGCCCGGCCCGCGGCCACCTCGCGCTTGAGCACGACCAGCGCGTCGTCCACCTCGATGCCGTGCGCGTCGAGCAATGGACGCAGGTCGGGACGGTCACCGATGTCGAACACGCCTTCCACCGTCGCTCGGTCCTGGCCGGTGCGGATCACATCGGCGCTGGCCCGTTCGCCGAGCAGCAGCCCGAGCGCGCCGACGATGATCGATTTGCCGGCGCCGGTCTCGCCTGAGAGCACGTTGAATCCCGGAGCCAACGGCAGCGACAACGAATCGATGATGGCGAAGTTACGGATGCGAAGTTCGATCAGCATGCCGGCGGTTGGTCGCGCTGCGGGAGCCCGCCCCACCCCAACTTCTGCCGCAGCGTGTTGAAGAAGCTGCCGCCCGGAAAGCGCACGATGCCGATGCCGTGCGCGGCGCGCTGTACGGTGAGCGTCTCGCCGATGGCGAACGTGGTGCCCGGCTGGCCGTCCACCGTGACCAGCAATTCTTCGGGCCCGCCTTCCGATTGCACGCTCACCACCCAGTCGGCGGGCAGGACGAGCGGCCGGATGGCCAGCGCGTGCGCCGACACGGGCGTCACGAGCAGCGTCTCGAGCGTGGGGAAGAGGATCGGCCCGCCGGCGGACAGAGAATACGCCGTGGAGCCGGTCGGCGTGCAGATCACGACGCCGTCGGCGGCATAGCTGGCGATGGTCTGCTCATTGGCGGCCACGCGCAGCGTCACGACGCGGGCGAACCCGCCCTTGTGCAGCACCACGTCGTTGAGGGCGAACCAGTCCTGCCGCGGCGCGCCCGACGGGTCGAGCACGAAGGCATGGAGCGCGATCCGCGTTTCGACGGTGTAGTCGCCGTGCGCGAAGCGGGTGAGGGCCGATTCGAACTGGTCGGCGGGCGTGCCGGTGAGGAAGCCCAGCCGCCCCAGGTTCACGCCGAGGATGGGCACCTGGTTGGCCTGGAGCAAGCGCGCGCCGCGCAGCAGCGTGCCGTCCCCCCCCAGGGTGAGCAGCGCATCGAGCGCCGCCGGATCGTCGAGCAGCGCGCCGGGCGCACCCTCCTCGAGCAGATCCAATTCGGCGAACAGCTCCAGGCCCAGCCGCGGCGCGATCTGCCCCAGCGAGCGCAACAGTTCCCCGAGGCCGGCATCGACGTAGCCCCGATGCCCGATCACGCCCAGGCGCGTCACCCGGCCATCGCCTCGCTCCGGTGCAGCGCACGCACGCGATCGGCGATTCCTTCGGGAGTGAGCCCGCACAGGGCGAG
>Ga0307372_10002848_pt1 | contig 28242 bp, 39 predicted proteins | sample OX1MG_FD_202533 | JGI IMG/M metagenome (GOLD analysis project Ga0307372, IMG submission 202533) | Soil microbial communities from Risofladan, Vaasa, Finland - OX-1 | ecosystem: Environmental > Terrestrial > Soil > Coastal area > Acid sulfate soil | place: Finland: Risofladan, Vaasa | collected... | reverse complement strand
ACAAAGGTGGGAATGACAGGCGGCAAGATCACGGTGCAGAACGCCGCGCAGAACCTCGCCACGATTCTAGCCAATCTTTTGACGGCTCTGGAAAGCCTGACGGTAACGGTAAGCGGCTCGACCGGGACGGTGAGCGCCGCGACGGTGACGGCATTGGAGGCTGTAGGGACCGCTCTGACGGCCCTGCTCTACTGACATGATCGTGCGCGCTCTGACGTCTCCTAACAGCGATTGGGTCTTCGGCGGCGGCGCGTCCAATTACTTGACCGGCGAGGCGGCCATCGAGCAGAACATCAAAACTAAAATTCTCATGTGGGTGGGCGACTGCTTCTACTCCATGTTCTCCGGCGTGGACTGGAAGAACCGCCTGGACATCGGCCAGCAGGACAATTTGATCCAGGAGATAAAGCAGGTAATCTTGGCCTCTTACGGCGTGACGGGCGTCAACTCCATCAGCGGCGTGTTCTCGTCCGCCGCGCGCCTGGAAACCATCAGCGTCAACATCAGCACCATCTATACGCAGTCTCAAGAGCTTACAATTCCAACGCAGCAGGTAGGAGTCTAACGTGGCGACAAACTCTTTAACGTCCTCGGGCCTCACGATCCAGCAGGTCTCCGACATCGTCGCGGAACTGACCGACGGATACACGACGATCTACGGAGCGGACATCAACCTGGACCCAGACACTCAGGACGGCCAGAGCATCAACATCTTCGCCACGGCGGTAGAGGACGGCCTGGAGCTTTTACAAGCCGTCTACAACATGTTCAGCCCCGCAAATGCCTTCGGCGTTCAGCTTGACAATCTCTTTTCCATCAACGGGATGCAGCGCCAGCAGGGAACCTACACTCTGGCCCAGGTCGCGGTGACGGCGACATTGGCCGTCTCGCTCATCGGCCAGGACGCGCTGGCAAGCAATCCCAACGCCTCCGTCTTTACGCTCTCGGACCAATCGGGGAACCAGTTTCAGCTAAAGACCTCCTACAGTTTCGGAGGCGCGGGAACCGAGACGCTCACCTTCGTGGCCGTGACGCTGGGCCAGATTGCGACGAGCCCGAACACGATCACCATCATCATCACGCCCTTCGTCGGCATCTCTGGGGTCAATAACCCTAGCGTGGCCAGCGATGTGATCGGAACCAACGAGGAAAGCGATGTCCAATTCAAAGTCAGACAGGGAAAGAGTTTCCAGCTCGCCGCTACAGGACCGAACGATGCCTTGCAGGCTCAACTGCTCAATCTCTCCGGCGTGGTCGATGCCTTCGTGCCGGACAACGACGCAGACTCCATCGTGTCGGGAGTTTTCTCTCACGGCATACTCGTCGTTGTCAACAACGCTTCCGCCGCCGACAGCGCCATAGCTCAGGCCATCTACGCCAAGAAGGGCGCCGGGGCCCAGCAGACCGCGCCGTTTACCACCACCGGGACCACCACGAACACCGAGGCGACCGTCACCAGCATCCCATCTACCGCCAACATGGCGGCCGGCATGGGGATTACCGGAACTGGCATACCCTCCGGCACGACGATATCAAGCGTGGACTCGGCGACACAGGTGACGATGAGCGCGAACGCCACGGCATCCGGCAGCGTGAGCATCACCATCTCGCCGACCGGGACGCTTAACCAATACAACATCACGCGCCCGGCGGGCAATGTATTCACGGCCTCGTGGTATGATGCCGTATCCGAGGACCTCTACATTTCCTTCACCATCAAGCCCATCAACGGGACGGACACGTTCAACACCACGACCATCGCCGCGAGTCTTGCGTCCGCGCTGGTCTACAAGCTCAATCAAAGCGCTTTCGTCGGGCAAATCATCAACGCCATGAACACCATCGCCCAGAACGCCTATATCACGACGGTTTATGTCGGAACGAGCTCAAGCCCGGCGGAGCAGCAGGTGAGCCCGTCGGACTTTTTGCACTACTTTTCCGTGGCGGCGGCGAACATCGCGATCTCAACTTAATATGCCAAACATGACCGATGACGCGCTGATTCAGTCATACATGAATTTGCTCATCATCCAGTTTGCCAATCCGAATGTGCAGCCGAACGCCGCGGCGACCATCAGCCTGCTGGCGCAGACGGCCATCGCTTCGCAGATCATGGCACAGGTCTTGGAGGGCTTCGCTCTTTCGAGCGCCTACGGTCAAACCCCTGCCGTGGGCGCTCAACTCGATATCCTAGGAAAATACGTCGGCGCGGTGCGCGTCATCCCCGGCTACTCGCCGAGCATCACCTACTTCGGCATGCAGGACACGACGGGCTCCTACAACTCGGCGGCCGGGGGCTATGGAGACGCCACGTCCGCGACTCCGCCGACGGACTACTGGCTCTCCACTAACCAGACCGATGGGAGCTACACGCTCTCCGATGCCGAGATGATCCAGCTTATTCTTTACCTAGCGGCGGTTAACAACGCCGACTACACGGTCGAGGAGCTTGACAATGTCCTATTCCAATTTTTCGGAAACTACGTGACGATGACCGAGACGGGACCTCTGGCCGTGACCTACACGCACTTGGCCGGCGATCCTGGGACTCTCTTCGGCATCGTGGATTATCTCGGCGTCCTGCCGCGTCCGGCGGGCGTTAAACTCACAATCTCAGGGTGATGAAATGGCAAAGCTAACGCGCAAGACGGCTAAAATATTCGCATCATCTGCGCCGTCAAACGACATCGAACAATTCGGCTCCAGGGAACAAACAGGCACGCCGAACTATAGCTCGGACCCCGCCGTCATCCAGGAACTCGCGGCCTGGGGCGTGGGCTGGACCGACGCACTGATCGGAGCGGACAACTCCGAGTATAAGCAAGACAGAAACGCCGTTGACTTCGTCGCCTCCTATCAAATCGCCTACCTCTTGCAGATGGGAGTCCCGGAATGGGACAGCGGGACGACTTACTACACGAACTCGTTTTGCTCTTACAATGGATCGATTTATCAATCGCTTGCGGACGACAATACGAACAACACGCCGCCAAATTCAGGGTCAACATCATATTGGAAACAATACCTAGGAAATATTCCTGAACCAACACAGACTGTATTGACGTCTGGTTCTGGGACATACACGATACCATCTGGATGCATCCGAATTTTTATTCGGATGATCGGCGGAGGAGGCGGTGGTGGCGGAACCTCTACCGATGGAAGCAATGGTGGAGATACTACATTCGGAATTTATACGGCCTATCATGGCAATGGTGGTCAATCTGCATCAGGCGGTTCTGGAGGTGCCTCCAGTTTTGGAAGTTTCAACGTGGCTGGCGGTGCTGGCGGTGACGCATACATTGGCTACGGGGCCTTGGGAGGAAGCGGATTCTATGGAGGTGCTGGTAAACAAGGAACATCTGCTGCAACAAATTCAGGTGCTGGTGGCGGAGGCAATACTGGAGGGGGTGGCGGTGGAGGTGCCGGAGGTTACGGCGAACTTCAAATCAATTCTCCAGTGACATCTTATAGTTATTCCGTCGGGACATCTGGAAGTGGAGCCAGCGGTGCTGGCAATGGGGGCAGTGGAGTGATCATCATCGAGGAGTTCTACTACTGATGGCTAAAATCGCAAGAAAGACCGCTCTGCTATTCGCCCCGTCCGCTGGGGTTAATGGCATTGAAACTTTCGGGGCCAAGCAGCAGACCGGAACATACACCGGGCAGCCGAATCCCGATGTGGCCATTTTGCAGTCGCTCTCGACATGGCAGAGCGGTTGGACATCGGCGCAATACGGCGGACTGCGCGCGCCCTACTGGCAGGATCGCAATGCGGTCGATTTCGTCAATCTATATCAAATCGCCTACACCTTGCAGATGGGCATCTCCGAATGGGACAGCGGAACGACCTACTACACGGACTCGTTTTGTTCTTATAACGGATTTTTATTTAAATCATCTCAAGACAACAATATTGGAAACCAACCACCGTCAGGTTCCTCAAATTCTTATTGGAACATAGTCACATATCCATCATTATTTTCTGCACCGACACGCACAGTTTTAACTTCGGGAAGTGGAACATACACACCTCCCAGTGGATGCGTTAGACTGTTTGTTCGCATGATCGGTGGTGGTGGTGGTGGTTCGGTTATCATTATAGTGAATGGCACAACTTACTATGTAAATGGTTCGAATGGAGGGGCGACAACATTTTCTACATTAACATGCGGGGGTGGGCCCGGCGGATCGGAAACTGGTGCTTCTGCACCATCAGCATCTGGAGGAGATATAAATATTTCTGGCACAGGAAATGTGAATCAATTTGTTCCTGGCATAAATGAAGGTGCAATAGGACTTCCAATTCCATCGAAATTTGGGGGTGCCACCAATTTAAATGCTAAGGCCAACAGTGGCTCCGGCGGTGCTGGCAATGCTCTATATAATGGGAACACTCCAGCATCCTGTGGGGGTTCAGGCGCATATCTAGAAAAGGTATTCACAACTATTGCATCAACTTACAGCTACACCATTGGAGGTGGAGGCGCTGGAGGTTCTGTAAACCCAGTCGGGGATACATATTATGGCGGCAACGGTGCATCCGGCATCATCATCATAGACGAGTTCTACTACTGATTTGAAATGAATTGCAAATTGGCGGCGGGAAGTTGAAAACGGAGCTAAATCTGTTACAATAAATCGACGCTCGGCGGCAAAATAAAGGAGGCGCGCAAAAGTGAAAATCTTAAAGGAAATCGGAATCGCGGCCATCGCCACGGCTCTCATAGCGCTGGGCGTCCATGTGGTCCGCGCGTCCTTGTCGGGAGTCGTTCTCAGCTCGTCTGGTGTGACCTACGATCATGTGTTTCCCATCAATCTCGTGGCGGCGGGCGTCACGGATGTCAGCGTCACCACGACCTACTCGTCCGGCACCTACGCCAATGCCTCATTCAGCACGGGGCAGACATCGACCGGGACCATCAGCATTCTGAGCACGGCCCTAAGCTCCACGGCTTCGGCCACGGACTCAATCGTCGTGGTCTCGACCTCGGGCCAGAACTACGATTCCATCTCGCTCTCGAATCCGGTCTTGCCGGGAGCGGTGAACATCCGCGCGGGCTTCGATTGGAACTACGGCATCAACACGACCTCGGCGGCCATCAGCATCGCCGACGCGCTCAACAACTACTCGTCTCAACTGGGCGGCGTGCAGTTCGTCGCCGCGGGCAATGTGGTCTACGCGACGGCTCCGGTGGGAGCGCTCTACAACGGGATCGTGGCGGAGGCCAGCGACACGACCACCATCACCGTCTCAAGCCCGACGTTTTTGGGCGGCCAGGATGCTCTCTTGGTCTCGGTCAACGGAAAGACTTTCAAGGCTGGAAAAGACTTCCAAGTGGGAGCCAGCACGAACGCCGAGGCGTCCAATCTGGCGGCCGCCATCAACGCGGCGGCAGGATCATGGGTCAGCGTCAGCACGAAGACGGCGCAAGGGAGCAACGTGCTGTCCTTTACCAGTGTGGGCGCGGGCAAATCCTTCCTTCTGGCCTCGTCCAACTCAAGCGCGGCCGCGGCCTCCGGGAATATGTATGGCGCCATCGCGCCGTCCTGGTCGCTCAACGGGAACGAGATCACCATTCCGAGCCACGGACTCGTGACCGGCCTCAAAGTGCTCTACCCCGTGACGGCGAATCCGGCCATCAGCGGCCTGACGGGCGGCACGACCTACTACGTTGGCGTCGTGGACGCTAACACCATCGGCCTATCCACGACCTCGGCCTTGGCCCAATCCGGCGATTATGTGACGCTGGCCTCGAGCAGCACGCTCTCGACCGCCGACAGCTACTCCCTGGATCCGCTGGCGTGGTCCGCCGGGAGCGCGGGCTTTGACTGGGAAGTCTCCAACGATGGGTCCAACTGGTCGCCGCTGGCGGTTTCCAGCGTGACCTACTCATCGTCCGGGGTTCAGGTCCTGGGGCTGGGCGCGCTCTACTTCAAGTATCTCGGCCTCAACGTCACGGCGCCGACGAGCGGAGCTCTGACTTTCAGCGTCGTAGCGCAAGGCCAATAGGCCCTCGGGGTGAGCTTATTGGCGTCTTGGCATAGGCCAGAATGGAGGGCGGTCATGATATCTGATTTCGGACGCGGGAAAAACGAGCCGCGCATCTTAAAAGGTATCTTGGCCGCCCTCCTTCTTTTGGTGGCGGGAACGGCTTATCCTCAGTTCTGCCCGACCTGTGTCCAAGCCTCTTCCGCGCCTTCAAGCGCCGTGTTCAACGTCTCCTCCGCGACAGTCCGCGGCCAGTTCACGGCCGGGAGCCTCATCACGCCGCAGTTCTCGGTCTCTACCATGACGGCCGGTGTCTTTATCGGCTCGGGCTCGGCCATCACGGAGCTAAACGCCTCTGCACTCGCCAGCGGCACGGTCTCGACCAGCGTGGTCTCTGGTCTCTACTACGGCATCACGGGCGTGGGCGACCTCAGCACCGGGACATGGGAAGGAAATCCGGTGGGAACGCAATACGGCGGAACGGGGCAGAATTTCGTATCGGTCTCAAGCGGGTCAATTCTTTATTTCTCTGCGCCGGGAGTCATGAGCGATTTACCTTCCGGACAGGCTGGCCGGCAGATATTGCAGACCGAAGGCGAGAGCGCGCCGGTGTGGGTTTCCTCGCCGCAGATTTCCGGGGCCAATTTCTACGATGTTCCGCTGGCGTCCCTAAGCGGCTCTACGCTTCCCGCCGGCGTGTCGGTGGGCTCGGGCTCCATCACGGCGGTAAACGGCTCGGCCGTCCTTGGAGACATCAGCGGGAACGCGCAGAACATCAACGGGACGCTCCTGCAAAGCCAGATTGCGACCGGAACATGGTCGTCCAGCTTCCCCGCATCGAGCATCACCGTAACGGGAGTGAGTCCTGGCACCTACGGCGGCTCACAGCAGAGCGCGCAGATCGTGGTTGGAACTGATGGCCGCCTGACCTCGGCGACGAACTATCCGATTACCGTGGCGGCATCAAGTGTAACTGCGGGAACGTTCCAGAGCGGTGTGATTTTGCCTGCGGCTCAAGTGGCGGACGGAACGCTTGGAAGCGGCGTGGTGGCCTCAAGCCTGACGGCCAACGGGGTAGTGGGCGGCAGCTACGGCTCTGCGGCGGTCGTTCCCGGCTATACCGTAAACAACGCCGGGCTGCTGACCAATATCTCCACCGTGGCCATCTCCATCCCAGCCTCGGCAATCAACACGAACATCCCGATCACATCAATCGGAACAGGCACGTTCTCGACCTCGCAAGCCGCATCGAGCATAACAGTAACAGGCGTCACTCCAGGATCATGCGGAGACTCTACCGATGTTTGCCAAGTTACTTTTCAAACCGACGGGCGGGCAAGTTCGGCGACGCCTGTTGCTATAACCGGAGCCTCCCCAACGGGCTCGGCGGGCGGCGCTCTAAGCGGGACATATCCGAATCCAGGGCTTGCGGCTACGGGCGTAACTCCAGCGACTTATGGCAATGCGGCCTATGTCCCTAGCTTCACCGTCAATGCGGGAGGGCAAATCACATCAGCATCTCAAATCTATCTGCCCTCGGCCTCAACTTATACGGCCACGACTAATTTTGCAAACCTCTGGTCCGTAGCCCAGACATTCCCCGGCCTCGCGTCCACAAGTTCCATGACCATCACCGGGAACCTCTACGACTACTCGCTCTCCGGGACGACGCTGGCCTTCGCTGGGGGTAATTTCGGCGTTGGCACATCATCACCGAGCTATCCTCTTGAAGTAAGCGGCTATGGACAATTCGATTCCTCGGCCGCCGTGGTAGGCGCTGGTGGCCTTGGTGTAACCTACGGCGTGACTGCGGCCAGCGCGACTTTTAGCGGCAGTGTTAACGCATCCACATTTACGGGAACATTTATCGGCACGGCCTCCATCGCGACCTACGCGGATACGGCCTCCAGCGCGACCTACGCCACGACTGCGGCCACAGCCTCTACCGCGACCTACGCGGATACGGCCTCCAGCGCGACCTACGCGGATACGGCCTCCAGCGCGACCTACGCGGATACGGCCACTGTATCGGAAATTGTAACCGCGCCGATAAATCCGGGGATGATTTTCGACTCCTCCGCCACCGATGTGATTAAAAATTCCGTCGAAAACAGCGTCCTCATTAACGGCAACGAATGCCAAAACTGGTATCGCACAGATGCAGGGCCTATCGTCTATTCAACCGCTACGGATGCTGGTTGTTATGACTGGAAAGAAGCGAATGGTGGTGTGGCCATTTCCACTACAAATTCATTTCTGAGCGACACTTATTTTCCCTATGTCTTTATCTACAACGACGAATACTACATGGCCTACAAAGCCACCGACAATAATATCCATCTGGCGACTTCCACCGATGGGGCAAATTGGGGTGAGGCGAATGGTGGCAACGCCGTCTTCACGGCCACGACTACAGCGGGTTCGTGGTATTATCAACTTTTCAATCCGGGAATTGCTGTCGTGGGAAATACCTGGTATCTTTTGCAGGAGGGAAAAACATCGAGCAGCAATTTCGAGATAGGCTTTTCTTCCGCGCAGTTTTCAGGGGATATAAACTTCAACCTAAATGCCACGGCGTCGCCGGTTTTCTCGGACCTGGCGGGGAATCCCTATCTGACCTATGTGCCGGACCGCAATGCTTTACTAGCGGTCTACGGCGACTTGGAGAGCTTGACATGGGAGTTGAAGGCGTCCTACGCTTATCTCTCCTCGGACTTGAGCCAAACGGCGTCGTGGATATCCGCCCCAGGCTTCAGCCTGGCGATATCGGGAATCCATCAGGCCGATCCGACCATGGCCTTCAACACCAATCCGCACAATCCTGTTTTTTCTTTCGGATCAATTTTGGAATGGGGATATAACCAGCTAGACACTTATCAGGTTGACAGCCTCTCGACGCTCGATCAGTTTTTTGACACGATCACCCGCTCTTCCGTCGGTATCGGTTTCCCGATCCAGAACAGCGCGAACGCTTATGACTTAAATACTGGCGTAATGATATCAACGAGCGGAGTAGTCTCCGGCACGGGGAGAATACAGGCGACCAATTCCTGTGCTTCGACGACATCGTGCAGTGCCACGTGTCCGGCAGGAACTTTCCTCGTGTCCGGCGGCTGCCAGGATGGCTCTTCCATAGCCGTGAACGGGGCTCCGAGCGGCAACAGTTTTTCATCCGGAGATTGGAATTGCAATTCTCTTTCAGCAACGACAATCAATGTCGAAGCTCTTTGCGACAAACTCGGTCCTTAGGAGACAATCATGAAAAAAACAATCCGTCTCGTCCTCATCTCGCTGGGACTTTTGGAGTGCGCGGCATTTGCACAGGCGTCGCCGTATTTTAGGCCGCTGGATATTTCGCACCCGCAGGTGTCCGCCGGGGCCATCTTCTCGGCCCAGGGCATCCAGCAGAGCGTGGGAGTCACGGACTTGGCGCTCATCACCCACTCGACCGCCGACGGCTCCATCATCCCCGCGAGCCTGCAAAAGTGGATCGCGCCGGAGGACTGGGTCCCGCTTCAAATCGGCGCGGGCGGCTCGTTCTCGGGCTCGGCCATCATCAACGTGGGGGCTTCGGTCAACGTCGCGCCGCAGATCGCATCCTTGGCCATCGAGGGACTGGGGAAGTCCAGCAGCGCGACGGCCAAGGCCCTGGAAGCGGCTCTCTCATCCCCGCAGAGCGGCTTTAGTTTCGCCTTCGGGCCGTCGTGGTATCTCTACCCAGTCGAGAACGGCACGGCCCTCGCGCCGTCGAAGATGCAGGGCAAGTTCGGACTGTTCGTCGGCGCGGCGTGGAAGTTTTGATGAGGGAAATAGCCATCGTCTGCCTGCTGGCTCTAGGCGGTTGCGCGCCGCGCGAGTGCGTCATTCCCAAGTCGGCGGTTGACTTTATTTCGTGTCAAAATCAACAAGCTGATTTCCTGCAAAAATGCCTGGAAAATGCCAAAGGAAGAACAGACATAAGCAGTGATTTCGCAAATGAACTCCAACGTGAGTGTCTCTTTGACTTTTCCTTCCTGCTGCAAAGTTGCAAATCCAGCTACGATATAGAAAAACCGCTTGATGGAGTATCGAGATGAGCGCGATGCCGAACAGCGCGGGCGTGGTCCTGCTGGCAATTCTTGTCGCGCCGTTCCTGCTCGCGGCGGCATCGATAATCGGAGCCGGATATTTTATTTGGCACGTAACACGGAAGAAAAACTGATGGACCCGAAGCCGCGCGACTACGAGAATTGGGGGAGCGAGTGACCGCGCTTGGAATCCCTGCCGGACTTACTATGAATTTCCTGCCGGTAGCGGGCGATGCCGGAGTCGTCAGCTATTCCGACCCCGATCTAGCGGAGAAGGGCATCGCCCGGGCCAGCGGCGGCGCGGCAGAGCATGTCGTGTGCTGCCTTGGCGGCTATCAAATCATCGAGGCCGATACGGACGGTGTTCGGTGGACAGACCTTCGGGACTATATGCTCCGTCACAACTGCACGATCACGATAAGGCGCATCCCGAATCTTGACATCATCGGGGCGCACAAGATGGTTGACTTTTGGATTTCGCGGGTGGGCTACCAGTATTCCTTTTCCGGCGATGCGGAGTTGGGGGCGATGCTCGTTGCCCGCAAGTTGGGCCCGACTGCGCTAAACCTGACTGAGGATGCTCTAAAGGCGTTCCATTGGGACAAGCTAAAAAAGCATGAGGAGTTCTGCTCTCAGCTATGGGCCGATGCGGCCAAGAGCGCCGGATACTTTAGGGATGATAACGACCTCGGGCTCGTTGCGCCATTGGGGATTTTGCAGAACAAATCGTTGAACAGCATCATGGAATGGAACCGCACGGACTGGTCCAATCCATGAATCGTAAGTGGATGGCCGGCGATGACTGGATTGTATTCCTAATCCCGCTTGTGACCATGGCCCTCCTCGCATGGATTTTGTTGTGATTGCCACTCTACTGAAAGGATTAAATGAGATGCCAACCATTGGGCCATGGGCTGGAGGAATAGCCGGAAGCGCAACCATCCTGCTTATCGTCTTTAGGGACGAGTTAAAATCAATTTTTTGGGACTGGCGCAACTCGCGCCCAGTCCAGTCCGTGGCAAGCACGAACGAATATCAGGATAAGCTCCTGGACCTTCTGCGCCAGGAGATCGCGGCCTCTTTCGCCATGGGCGCCGACATCCGCAAAAGCACGGACAAGATCGCCTCGGCCCTGGACAGCATGGCGGCCGACAGCAAGCGCACCGCGGAGGTCATGAGCCGGATAAACGACCGCACGATCCGCATGGAGGCATGGCAAAACACGCGCGGGCAGAACGGACATTGGCGGGAAGCGACATGAAGTGCGGCGCGTGCGGGACCGATGGCGGCATAGGCGGAGTTTTTTATTCGCACATTCTGCGGATGCATGTCTGCGGGCATCACTACGACGAGGAAATGTCAAAACGATACGGTGCCCGGCCGCAAATTTTTGGATCGGACTTGACAAGCGAAGCCGCATTAGCATAAGATCGGTTGCGATGAACGGAGTTTTGAAGTCCTACGAAATTGGGAGCCCGGTGTGATTTGCAACTCATTTCAAATCCACGGCTCCGCACCCTCCCATGGGCTCAAGCGCGGCAGGCACCTTCGGTGTTCTAAAGCGCATCTGCGGCCTCGTTCCCAATGTGGTCCCGAGTTGGTGGGAAAATCGGGGCGTGAATTTAGCAGGAAAGTGATCTCGGCGGCTTACCCGACCGCTGTCATCCCGTCGGCTCCGAACGGGGAGAGATTCGGGCACTTTTTTTTATGAAACGCGGAACCTTCCGTGCTCCTGATGGAAAATACTACCCGGAAAAATATCGCTTCGCCGCTTGTCTCATGCCGCGCATCATCCGGCACCACACCGATTTGCCGCCGTCCTCAGAGCGCATCAAGGCTACGCCGCAGTTCTCCAATTCTGCCGACTCCGCGGAAATCGCGGAAGGAGAGGCGGGCGACGGGGCAAAATGACACTAAAGAGCTGGTCAGGGAGAGACTGGAGGCAGGCCGTGCCCCAAGCGGAGAACTTGTCAACTCCGGGATCGTTAAGCGAGTCCTGCCGGGCAGCCCTTAGGCTGGAAAGCCAAAAGGGAATCTCCAAATTCACAGCATCGAACGAGCATATCGCTTGGCCGCCGCCATTTGACGCACTTCTCCGGATGGGGAACTTAGCATCATCGAGGCACCGGATCGAGAGGGATAGAAGATACCCGTTTGTAGCCGCACATGCCGTGGTCGGAGCAGAACCGATCATGGCAATGCCGGCTTGAAGTCAGGCCCCGGCGTTTAAAATCGGGCCAAGATCGCAAGAGTTCGCAGCCCCGTTTTGCTCGTAAGAGCGCACGCGTAAGGGGGCAGGTGGCCGGGCTCTGACCGCCGGGGCTGGAAACGGAACCGGATCGGCGAGTTGGTGACGATGGGGTCAGGTGAAACAACGGGATGATTTCTGGATCGAAAAAGAAAAAAGGAAAACGGATGACATTTGCGGAAGCCATAGAAAAGTTGAAGCTGCGCCAGGTCCGATCCGAGCAACGGCGCGAGAAGGGAATCGCTCTCGGACTCCGAAAGCCGGAAGACGATAGGCAGCCCATAAGCATCCTACGGAAATCCCGCAAGGTGACCAGTAAAAAATCTCCTCGTCAGAATATCTCGGATGCCATCTGTAGGAACCTGGGTCTTCTTGACAGCCTAAAAAACGGCCCGATGTGCCGCATCTGCGGCAAGGCTCCTGGAGTCCTGGGCTATCACATCATCCCGCAGGTCAGCGGCTACGCCGTGCGCTTCGAGCCGGACAATGTCGTCTGGGCCTGCGTGTCCTGCAACGGACGGGAATACTACATGCGCCTGCGGGGCCGCGGGCATGAGATGCACGAACTGCACAAGGAGATATTCGGGGCCGAGAGAGTTGACGATCTCTGGCGCCGCAGCCGCGAGACGTCGAACAAGTTCAAGACGCGCGACCTGCTGGAAATCCTAACGCGAGTTCGGACGGCCGTTATCGAGAACGGCGGGGAGCCCGCTTAAAATGGCAGTGCTTCCGAGTTTCAGGCCGACGCCCGGGCGATGCGGTTACTGCTGGCGGGATGCGGTTCCAAAACTCCGGCCCGTCTGCGGTTTCTGCCGTGAAAAAACCGACTTCGACACTTGCCAAGGCTGCGCTAAAAAGATAGAAAATGGAGACGAGTGCGCCAAGCAACTGGAATCGAGATTTTATACGTCGAGCGCACCGAGCCTGGACTAAAGGAGAAAACAAATGCACCATCTGCTTGAAGTCATCATCGCCCTCGCTGGAACTTCCGCCGGCGCGGGAGTCATGGCCTTTTTGGGCCGCGGCGTGGAAAAGGAAGCCTACGCCAAACTGAGCTCGGGGCTCATGGAGTGGCAGAAGCACGATGTCCACTATCCCGAGGACATCGCGGCGGTCCGGGCGGTCGTGGCGGCCGTTATTGCGCGTGTCCCGCGCTCAAGCGACCCAGCGGAAGATTTCGCGGCTCTGGCCGTGCGCGCGGTCCCAAGCCTAAAGCCGTTCGAGCCTCAACTGGCCCAGGCCGTCGGAGTGATCCTGACTCAGGCCAAGGCCCTCGAAGAGGCCAATGCCCAAGAGGCAACGGCGCCGGAAGCGGCGCAGACGGAGCCCAGCGCGGCCTAAAAATGCCAGCGGCACAACCAGTCTTGCGGAAGGCGTGGCTTACGCGCGGGATATCATCGCCCATAGACGGCGTCCTAGGCAAGATGGTGACGGACACGGCAGAGATATTCCAGTCAGCCGAGAGGCCATGGCTGGACGATCAGCCGATGATCTCGTGCATCCCAACAAATCCAATCGGCTATCTATGCACATGGACCATGAGCGCGGACATGGGCTTCAACACCTACGAGCTGCAGGATGTTCCGGGGCGCAACGGAATCAGAATCCACCCAGCCAATGTCTTTGACGAGCTCGAGGGCTGCATCGCCCTTGGACTTGGAGTGACGCTCTTTCAGGCAAATTCCATCCGCGCTGGAATCCCGGCGGTCGCGCGGCATGGCGTGGCATCGAGCGATGCCGCGATCCATAAGTTCGAGAGCATCTACCGGGACAAGAACGGGGAGCAAGTGCCGTTTCTGCTCATCGTCACATGATCATCCTGGATCGAAAACGCTGCGCCGCGATTGTAAACGGAGAAGGCTATCTCTGCGGCCTGCGGGCCTCCGTGACCCTGGGGCAATTAAGCCTTTGCGAGGGCCACTATGTCATGGCGCAGGTCGGCCAGATAACCGCCGTGGTTCAAAACAATGCCGCCCTCCAATAAAGACGATCATCGCCGCGTCGATAACTCCGCGATTCATCCGAGATGTTCCTGCGGATGGCGCGGCGAGGTAAGCGACCTCAAAGGCAAGACCACCGAGGACATGTGCATCGACGGCGCGAAACTTTGGCAGGCTCATGTGCTACAATTTGAAGTAGAGTCCGACGCTGAGAGGAGAGGACAGAACAATGGCTAACCCTATTTTGGAGTGCATCAATTTAAGCGGCAAAACGATCTACGCTTTTCTGGTCAATCGGCTCAACGGCCAGGTCTGGAATACCAACTCCAGCGCCTTTGAAGCCTTCAACGCCTCCAACTGGGCCGACTACGCCGTGGCCCTAGCCGAGTTTACCGGAAGCGGCTACTACTGGGCCGCGCGTCCGACAGGCGTGGCCACCTATCTCGTCTCGGACGTGTTCTTCGTCCAGGCCGGTGGTTCGCCGGCCAGCGGGGACGCGCCGGCCTTCATCGTCTCGCACAACGAGGGCGAGAACGTGGCGGCCATCAACGCCGACCCAGCCGCGGCTCCTCAGAATCTGGCGGCCGCGCTGGGCTCGGAAGTCCAGGGTGCCGTGGCCTCGGGCACCATCAGCAATACGAGCTTCCCGACCAACCTGACCGGCGCCAGCGACAATCTCTATGTCGGCAGATTGTGCTACTTCCTGACCGGCTCTCTGGCAAAATCCTACGGCACGATTCAAGCCTACGATCACTCGACCGCCGTCCTGACCGTGACCGCGCTCATCGCCGCCCCAGCCGTTGGCGACACGTTCATTATCGTCTAAGGAGACTCTGTGCTCTCTACATTCGGCGGCATTGTCCCAAACGGATCACCGCAGACTCTAACGCCGCCTATTGAGATTGACTTTGCCCTCCAGGCCATCGGACTCCCGCAGTATTTCCCAACGTCGCCCTATCAAATCCAGAACCTCGGCCTAGGCAACAGCGGCGTCAAGATCGTGATCCAGTTCCTAGACGAAAATGGAAACCCTCTGGATGTCTCGAAGGCCACCAAGCTCACCATCACCATCGCCCAACCGGACGGCAGCATCCAATCCGCGCCCGCGGCCTTCTACACCAACGGAACGGACGGCAAGATCGCCTGGGTCAGCGGCCCGAGCGACCTGCAAGACGCCGGGCTTTACTTTGTCCAAGGCTCCGTCCTGCGCGGGACCGCCGCGCTCGTGACCTACACGGGCCCTCTGCAAGTCGGAAGCTCGCAATTCAACTGATTTGCAATTCGCTTCAAACATTCTTGTAAATAATAGTCCTTGACATAATTACTGCCATTAAGCTATACTCTACTCGCTTCACAAAAATGCAAAAAGGGGGTAGCAATGAGCAAGAATCCGGCATGGGCGGCCTACAACGAGGCCGTGGAGAAGGCGAACGCGGAATACGACAAGACGGTCGAGCCTCTGCGTCAGAAGCACAGAGAGGGGCTGATCGCGGTCGAAAAGGAGTTCGCTCCGAAGTTCGAGGAACTGCGGAAGAATCAAACCGAGAAGAACCGCAAACTGCGCGAGGAGTTCGACGACCAAGTCCGCACGGCGGTTCAGAAGCGCAATGCGGCCATCAGCGCGGCGCAGAAAACGCTCTCGACCGAGACAAGAGCCAACATCGAAATCCACCCAGCAAACCGAGAAAAAGCCGTCGCCTAAAGGTCCGCACTTACACATGGACCTCTTCGGGCATCAGGCCCTCATAGAGACAAAGCCCCTTCGCGATTATCAGATCGCGCTGCGGGGTGAACTCACGGAAGCGGGTGTGGAGCATCGCCGCATCCTGGTCCAGCTTTGGATGGGCACCGGCAAGACCTTACTTGCCGCCCACATGGGCCGGGATGCGGCGCGGAAGGGCTACCGTGTTCTATTCCTGGCGCATCGCCGCGAACTGGTGTCGCAGTCTCATCGCACTTTCCGCGAGGACGCGGGAGCTGAGGCATCCATGATGATCTCTGGCGATGAATACGACCCGACCAACAAGATCGTCGTGGCATCCTTGCAGACGCTGCACTCATGGTCCGTGCGCCGCAAGAAGATGGTGCCGCCGCCGGCCGATCTCGTGTTCATCGATGAGTGTCAACATTCGGGGTCCAAATCGTGGGTAGAGATCGCCGAGCTTTATCCTGAAGCCTACATTGTCGGACTCACGGCAACGCCAAAGAGCAAGGGCGGCAAGGGCCTCGCAGCGCACTACGACAAGCTCATCTGCGGGCCGTCGATGCAATGGTTTATTGAGCGGAAATATCTTGTCCCTGTCCGCTACGTGGTGCCCCATGTGCCCGACCTCTCGCGGGTCAAGATCGGCTCGGACGGCGATTACCAGGAAGGCGAGCTTGAAAAGGCGATGGACCATCCCAAGTTGGTGGGCGATGTGGTGTCCAACTGGTTTCGATTCGCGCAGGGAAAGCGGACGCTCGTCTACGCCAGCGGGGTAAGGCACTCCCAGCATATCGTCTCCGTATTTAAGGAAGCGGGGATAGCGGCGGCGCACGTGGATGCTAAGACGCCGAAACACGAACGCGACCATGTCTACGCCGATTTCAAATCGGGCAAGGTCATGGTCCTGGCAAACGATTCTATTTATACGGAGGGGACGGATTTCCCATGCGCGGAAGCTCTGGCCATGTGCCGGCCATCGCGCTCGGAGACGCTCTACCTCCAAATCTGCGGCCGCATCATGCGCCCATATCCAGGAAAGGATTTCGGACTGGTGCTGGACCATTCCGGCGCGGTCTACGAACACGGCCGGGTGGATGCGCCGCGGGAGTGGTCCCTGACCTACAACAAGCCCAATAAGGGCGCCGAGCGCAAGATTAAGGAGCGCAGGAAGCGCAAGTCCATCATCTGCCAGGCCGTGCTCAAGGACGGCAATAAGTGCCTGACCTATTACGAGCCAGCGGAGCGCAAGAGCATGATGTGCCCCGCCTGCGGGCATACGCCGGAAATCAAGGGCAAGAGCGTGGCGACGCTGGAGGCGTGGCTGACCGTCCTTGGAGACGATGACGCCGCCGTGGACCAATCGCCGGAGAGCAAGCGTCTGTGGTATCTCGGGCTCCTCCATCACGCCAAACAGCGCGGCTGGAAAAAAGGCTGGGCTGCCCACGCGCACCGCAGGAAGTGGGGAACCTGGCCGGGAACGACATGGCGCAGCATGGCTCCCGTGGCTCCGGGGGCCGAATTGCGGGCATGGCTAAGAGAGGACACGGCGCGATACTGGGCGTCTAGGAAGCAGACGGCGGGAGCGGCATTCTAGTGGCAAAGCCCTTCACCTTGTCCAAATTGCCATAGATTAAGACATGAAAAAAATAAAATTCATATCGCTGTGTAGCGGAATAGAGGCAGCTTCTGTCGCGTTCGCTCCTCTTGGTTGGAAAGCGATAGCTTATTCAGAAATAGAAAAATTTCCATCTGCTGTTCTAGATCACCATTATCCTAATACTCCAAACCTTGGAGATTTAACAAAGGTTGATTGGTCAAAATATAAAAATAAAGCCGATCTGGTTTGCTTCGGGTCTCCATGTCAGGCTTTTAGCGTTGCAGGATTAAGGAGGTCTTTAAAAGATGAAAGAGGAAATCTCTCACTCAGAATCGTGCAAGCAGTTCACGCAATTAATCCTACCTATGTTCTCTCAGAAAATGTCCCAGGATGGTTGTCAACAAAAGACAACGCCTTCGGATGCTTCCTGGCTGGAATCGTTGGAGCTGATGCTCCGTTACGCTCCGGCCAGCCCGGCGGGTCCTGGACAAGCGCGGGCGTTGTGTTTGGACCCAAATATGGATTGGCCTGGCGAGTCCTTGATGCCCAATATTTCGGAGTTCCCCAACGACGCGAAAGAGTCTTCGTTGTCGCAAGTGCTTTGGGATGGCGAAGTGCCGCGCAAATACTTTTTAAGTCCGAAAGCCTGCGCCGGAATCCTTCGCAGGGCGGAGAAGCGCGGAAAGATGTTGCCGGGACCATTAGCGCGCGCACTAAAGGCGGTGGCGGATTCGGGACGGACTTTGAACTCAACGGGGGACTTGTCGCCAAAGCCTGCAATGCAAAAGGCGGCAGCGAAACAACACCCCCCCTTACCACAAATCCATACGGAGACCATGAAAGCCGTGAAGAATTGCTCATCGTCCACGCCCTCAAAGGCGAAGGATTCGACGCCAGCGAGGACGGAACAGGACGAGGAACTCCCATTATTCCAATCCAGGAGCCAGGAAAGCGGACAGGAAAGTCAACGGACGACCCAAGAGCAGGAATAGGAATCGGAAAACAAGGCGATCCGATGTTTACGCTTCAAAGCGGAGCGCAACACGCCATCTTCGATATGCGCGGCAACGGCGACGGCAAGATAAGCCCGACGCTGACCAAGGAAGCCGCCGGCGACAGGCCAAGCGATTACGCGCCGATGATTTTTGACCCATATAACAACAAGACTTCCGATAAATCTACAAGCCTTGGATCGAACTGCGGACAATCAACCGGACGATCTTTAGGTGTGGGCGCCCAGGTCCGGCGTCTCTTGCCCATCGAGTGCGAGAGATTGCAGGGCTTTCCCGATAATTTTACAGCCGTTCCCTATCGCGGCAAGCCTGCGGCGGATGGCCCGCGCTATAAAGCCATTGGCAATAGCTGGGCCATCCCGGTCGTGCGCTGGATAGGCGAGAGGATTGAGGCGGCCAGGAAATTAAAATGAGCCCCATCCGTCCCTCCGAGCGTAAACGCTACCCTAAGAACTGGAAGGCCATCAGCGCCCGAATCAAGGCCCGCGCCGGCGGCCGCTGCGAGTGCGTGGCCGAGTGCGGCCTGCACCCCGGCTGGCGGTGCCGGGAGCGAGACGGCCAGCCTGCGCTCTACGCCAAGGGAAAGATCATCCTCACCTGCGCCCACCTGGACCGCATCCCTGAGCACGTCGAGGACGGCAACCTAAAGGCCATGTGCCAGCGTTGCCACCTGAGATACGACCGCCCGCAGCACGCGGAGAACGCGCGCAAGACGCGAAACTTTAAGCGGCCCTACCTTCCGGGCATGGAGCCAAACGGCTGCTAAAATAAATTACCAAGCGGCCCTTGACAAGAACGAAGGCACTTTGTATAGTATGGCCTGTGAACGAAAGCCGAAAGGCGCAGCGGAGGGCAGATAGGATGGCCGCCAAAAACGAAGATCGCCCGCAGGAGGATAGGCCCATGTGCTTCGCCATGGAATCCTTCGCCTGCACCCATGAAGGATGCGCCCGCGCCCATGCCAAGATCGCCTTCCTGCAAAGGCAGATTGAACGCCAGCGGGACGCCTACCTGGAAGCCATCGAACACAAGAATAATATGCTCGACCGCGCCATCGGAGCGATAAAGGACAAGGACGCCCTGAACTGGATTGAGCTTAAAGCGGCGCGCGATTTGGAAGCAAGACTATAAAGGGGGAAACAAGAACGCGATGAAATTCACGAACGAGAAAAATCTGCCGCGGCCGCTGGTCCGCGCCATGAGCTGGGGCAAAGGCAAGAACTACTGCGACCTGAGCGTGACACAACTTCTCAAGCCGCCGCGCCAACGGGTGCTGGAGAAGATATTCGACGATCAGATCGAAGTGGACGTGGCCGACAACCTCTGGGCCTTCCTAGGCTCGGCCATGCACTACGTCCTTGAGCGCCTCTCCTACAAGCAGAACTCGCTGGCGGAGGAAAAGCTGACGGTGGAGATTTTAGGAAAGCGCATCGGCGGGACGCCGGACCTCTACTATCAGGACGACCGGGACGGCAAGTGGGTCCTTGTGGACCTAAAGACCACGAGCCATTGGAGCTTCATCTTCGACCCCAAGGGCAAAGAGGAGTGGCATAAGCAGACCAACATCTACGCTTACATGCTGGAACAGCACGGCTTCCACGTGGATCGCATCGAAATCTGGGGCATCGCCCGCGACTGGAGCGCGACCGAGCTAAAGCGCGACCCGGAACGCTACCCGAAGTCGGCCATCAGCATCATCGATATCCCGATCCGGCCCATGGAGAAGATAAAGAAATTCCTGGAGGACCGCGTCAAAGTCCATATCCAGGCCGAGGAGAATGAAAAGGCTCTGCCGCTCTGCACCGACGATGAGCGATGGGCCAAGCCGGGCAAGCTGGCCGTGATGATCAAGGGCCAGGTAAAGGCAAAGAAGCTCTTCGAGAACACGCTGGCAGACCGCAAGGAAGCCGAGCAGATGGCGACCAAAATCGGCGGCTTCGTTCAAGAGCGCCCGGCGACATACACGAAATGCCAAGACTGGTGCTCGGCCTCTGCCTTCTGCACCCAATGGCAAGAGACTCAGAAGCAGATGCAACGCCAGCCCGATCTCGCCGAGGCCGCGAAATGACCACAGGCATCAAATGCGCCTGCGGCTGCGGCAAGAGCGTTCCGCCCGTCCGCATCCGGCGCATCTATGTCTCGCGGGAGCATATGCTCCGAGCGTGGCGCCGCAAGCCTAAGACGCGACAATACCAGCAGGACTACTACCACCGCGTGACCAAGCAGAAACGCCAGGCCGCGCAGGCAAAAACCCAGGAGAAGCGATGGCCGCAGAAAACGCCGTAGACACGGAGCCTCTCTACAAGGTGGGGCACTATCAGATCGGGATGTTGCGCCAGGGCTACTGCCGCATCTGGGGCCCGGACGCGCCGGAGAACATCTTCGAGTTTCCGCGCGAACTCGCCGTCGCCCGCAGAATCTGCCTATGGCTTGCGGGAGCCTATCAGCGCGGGCGGCGCGATGAATTTGAAGCGAGTTGCAAATCGCGGGCAAGAGCATGAAACCAAAAGCCATCATCTGCGACCTCGACGGCACGCTCTGCAACCTAGACCACAGACTCCATTTCGTCAAGCAGAAGCCTAAGAACTGGATGGCCTTTGAAGATGCCATCGGCGCGGACAGCGTAAATGAGTGGTGCGCGAAAATCTTGCGGGCAATGGCAAGCGAATTTCTAGACATCATCCTCTGCTCTGGCCGCCATGAATCCGGCAGGATCGTCACTCAAAAATGGCTCTGGCATTATCAGATCGCTCATACTAAACTATTCATGCGCCCCGACGGTGACTCGCGGGCAGACTGGATCATCAAAGAAGAAATCCTCGACACGAAGATACTGCCTTATTACGAACCGCTTTTCGTGATCGACGACAGGAATCAAGTCGTGGACATGTGGCGCAGGCGCGGGCTCGTCTGCCTTCAATGCGCCGAAGGGAACTATTAAAAGGGGGTAGCATGGCAAAATACACACTCAAGGAAATCGGCAGCGAAGGCGATGATGCGTGGCTCAAGATGGAAGTGCTGGAAGGCAAGAATAAGGGCCAGGAAAAGAAGACCAAGGTCGCGGCCAGCATGCTCAACGGCATCAAGGATGGCGACAACATCGAAATCGACTGGATCAAGGGCGACGACGGCTTCTATAAGCCCAAGAGCATCAAGAAGATCGGCACGACTCAGGCCGCAGGATCGCCCGCTCCGCAGAATGGAGCGCAGAATCCAGCTCCGGGCGCCGCGCCATCTGCCGCATCGGCACCCACGCTCAGCGACAAGGCCATCCGGCTCAGAATCGCCGAGGCCAGCATTAACGGGGCCTGTCGCCTTATGGCCTTCCCGCCAATGACCGGCGGCCGCCAATTCACCCTTGCGGAGCTTTCCGAGGGAGCCTGCATCGCGGCCAAACTCATGCGCGATGAGGCGATGCAGTTTCTGGAGGGCAAATAATGGGAAGCAAAAAGGCTCTCATCGTCAAGCCCGAGGAAGTGCTGGAGCGGCTCATCGAAAATGTCCGCGCCGCCTTCGTCGAGACTTCCTTCTCCGTCCATCAAACGCTCATCCACGGCTACCATGAGATCGGCTCGGCCATCATCTTGCACTACGAGCTCATCGAGAAATCGGCCGGCGGCCGAAAAGGCTACGGGCGCGTGGACGTGATGGACATGGTCGCGGATGCCGTCGGCAAGTCCCGGCGCATGATCTACCACGCCGTGCGCTTCGCCGAGGCTTATCCCGACCTGAACAAGCTGCCCAAGGAGCTGCAGGGAAAGAACGCGACTTTCTCCATGATTGTAAACCATCTGGAGGGCCGCGCCGTGGACAGCCGGGAGCCGAAGGCCAAGGAGCTTGAGCATCCGGTCAAGTGCCAAGCCTGCGGGAACACTCACAACTGCGTCCCGAGACCGGGATAAAGGAGAAACAAACATGAAATTAAGACACGGCGATGTGGTGTTGGTCCCGGTGAACGCTATCCCGGCAGAGGCAAAAAAGAGTAATAAAAAGGTCTTGGCCGAAGGAGAAAAAACTGGCCATGCTCATCGGATTGACATTGGGGAACTGTTCGAGACGAAGGGCGGAGAACTTTATCTCAAAGTTGACGAACTGTCCTATGTCAGCCACGAAGAACACAAAAAGAGTCCAATCAAGCCAGGAGCCTACAAAGTAGTGATCAAGCGCCAGTATAACCCGGAAGGAGGATGGTCCAATGTCGCGGATTGAGACATTAACACCCGAGCAAGAAAAGCGTATCCCAGAAATAGTTGACAGATGGGTTTCCTTTGCGGTCGGTGGAGATACCAAGATTGACTGGGATAAGGCAAAGAACGGCTTAACATATCTCTATGGACTTTCTAAGAAAAAGTGCCCGTTGATATTTTACGCTGATAGTCCATTGGCATCCCAGATAACCGCTGAGGTTGTCATCAATTTGTTTAAGGATGGGAAATTGAGGGACAATCTCAGGAACAATCTCGGGAGCAATCTCGGGAACAATCTCGGGAACAATCTCGGGAGCAATCTCAGGAACAATCTCGGGAACAATCTCATGAACAATCTCGGGAACAATCTCGGGAACAATCTCTGGGACAATCTCAGGAACAATCTCGGGAACAATCTCTGGAACAATCTCGGGAACAATCTCGGGAACAATCTCTGGAACAATCTCAGGGACAATCTCGGGAACAATCTCATGAACAATCTCGGGAACAATCTCGGGAACAATCTCATGAACAATCTCGGGAACAATCTCGGGGACAATCTCAGGAACAATCTCAGGGACAATCTCGGGAACAATCTCTGGGACAATCTCAAGGACAATCTCAGGGACAAAAATATTTGGAGAGATTTTTCGTGGTTAGATTTAAACGACGCGGGATGGGTTGCTTTCTATGAGTTTGGAGAAGAAATCGGCGTTAAATATCCAAAAGAAATATCCGATGGACTGAAACTTTACGCCGAAATTCCACGCGCTGGAGTCATGTTCTCTATTCTGCTCGATGGGACTGCGGTATTATGTCGGCGACCAGAACTGGTTAAGCGCGATAGCCGCAATCGCTTACATTGCGCGGACGGCCCGGCAGTTCGATGGAAAGATGGGGTTTGTAATTGGTATTGGCATGGGACCGCTGTCCCTCCAAAGCTAATCATGGACTCCGATAATGTAACCCGTGAGGAAATTCTGGCCGAGAAAAACAGCGAAGTTTCGAGAGCCTATGCTGAAAAACTTGGATGGGAAAAGTATTTCAAGCTCACCGACGTTAAAAAAGTGGATGCGTGGCTAGACCCGCGCACCGGACTCCACTATGAGCTCTATGACTTCCAACAACGCTTGGGAGACAGGCAGCCAAAGTTGCTCAAGATGGAGAGCCCCGAAATCAACGACGGGACAAAACCCTGCTACATCGAGCCGGTTGACCCAGCTCTTAAGACGGCGCAGGCGGCGAGAAAGTGGCAGATACCGCGAGACGACGGACAATGGCCGAGCGTCGAGGAATGCAATGCGAACCCCGCGCTAGAGTTCGCCTGGGAGGCATAAGTGAAAATCCAGAAGATCGCCATCGACAAGCTCAAGGCCGCGGGCTATAACCAGCGGCGCAAGCTCACGCCGAAGGATCATGCCTACCAGCGCATAAAACGCTCACTTGAGGAATTCAGCCTAGTAGAACCATTGGTCTACAATAAGCGCAGCGGAACTATTGTAGGCGGCCATCAGCGGCTCCAGGTGCTTAAGGACATGGGCGAAACGGCGGTCGATGTGGTAGTCGTGGACCTTGACGAGACGCGCGAAAAGGCCCTTAATCTGGCCTTAAACAAGATCGGGAATGACTGGGACATGGAGGCCCTGCAAGCCGTTTTATCTGAGCTTGACGGCAAAGGATTCGACATCGGGATAACGGGATTTAGCGCGAAAGAATTCCGTGACATGGTAGACCTGAACAGCGAAATCGCGCAGGACGAAGTCCCCGGTCTGCCATCAAAACCTATCAGCAAGCGCGGCGATCTCTGGATTCTAGGCCAGCACAGGCTCTTAGTCGGAGATTCAACATCCAAGGAAGACTGGGGCAAACTGATGAAATGGATGCCGCCGGCCGTGATGTGCCACACGGACCCTCCCTACGGAGTGAGCTACAAGGCCAGCAGCGGGAAATTCGACATCATCGAAAACGACAACAAACGGGATGATGGGCTCCTCAGGATGCTTGTTGGCGCCTTCAAGAATCTCGTCGCGCACACCGAGGATGATGCCGCATTTTACATCTGGCATGCCTCAAGCACGCGCCGTGAGTTTGAAGATGCCATGCTGGCGGCAGCGATGGTCGAAAGGCAATACATTATCTGGGACAAGGGTTCAATCGGAATAGGGCACTCGGACTATAGATGGGTTCACGAACCCGCATTCTATGCCTCCAAGGCAGGCCACAGGCCACGCTTTGTCGGCGACCGCAAACAGCCGACCATCTGGCATGCCGCCTTCGTTAATATCGACGGTGTGGCCATAGACCTTGGTCCCGGAATCGTGCTACGAGATGGAGCCGGACATCAGCTCTGCATCGTTCCAAGCCTGCCAAAGGACAAGAAAGTTCGCTCGGTGCGCCTGCACGACAAGGCAAGTGCCCATATCGCCGCAGGAGATGCAAACGACACCACGGTATGGCGGGTTCGCAGAGACAAGGACTATGAGCATCCGACCCAGAAGCCCATAGAACTGGCCAAACGGGCCATTGAGAACTCAAGCCGGGAAGGCGAGATCGTTCTAGACGCCTTTATGGGCTCTGGCAGCACGCTCATGGCGGCCGAGATTACTAAGCGCAGGTGCTTTGGCATGGAGCTAGACCCCAAATATGCCGATGTCATTGTGAACCGCTGGCAGAAATTCACGGGAGGAAAGGCCACGAAATGAAAAATCTACCGCCGCTAAACACAATCATTCAAGGCGATTGCCTAGAAATTATGAGGACATGGCCTAATGGTTTTGCGGATATGATCTGGACTGATCCTCCGTATGGACATGGGAATCACGATGGTGATCTTAACTCCCAATTAAATAAGCATCGCGGCATTGAAGATAAACCAATCGCAAACGATGATGCCGAGTCAATGCGGGTGGTGGTCAGCGGTATGCTGGATGAAGCGGCCAGAATATTAAAGTCAGACTGCTGCTGCTGCTGCTGCTGCTGCTGCGGCGGCGGCGGCCCGAGACCGACATTTGCATGGCTGGCTCAACGAATGGATGAAGGGGGTCTCTCGTTTTTTCATTCCGTTATTTGGGACAAGATAAACCCTGGCCTCGGTTGGCGTTATCGGCGGCAGCACGAAATGGTGATGGTCGCGCACCGCAAAGGCGGCAAACTTCTTTGGAGCGACGAAGATTTTGCGCTTCCAAATATCATCCGCTCATCTAAGCCCCGCGATTCCGAGCATCCAAACGAAAAGCCAGTCGATCTGGTCGTTAAATTTCTCAAGGCACATACACAGCCTGGTCAGATTGTCGTCGATCCGTTTTGCGGCAGTGGCACAACGCTGGTGGCGGCCGAGAGGCTGGGGCTTAGTTGGATTGGCATAGAGCTTGACCCTAAATACTGCGCCATCGCGCAGGCCCGCATAGACGCAGAACGAGCGCAAGGGAAACTGTTTTGATTGCCAAAAAGGAGACATGATGCATGGAAACCAAGACCGAGCCGCAACAGGAAACCGAAGCGCCGGCATCTGCGCCTCCTAAAGAGGACGAGAAGCCCGAGGACATCAAGGATCGCGCGCGCAAGCCGCCCAAAGACGGCAAGTGCAAACGCTGCGGCCAGGACAAGCCGCTCAACCGGCTCATGCTCTGCTATCCGTGCTGGGTGATCGTAAACATCCAGGACACGGAGAAAAAGGCGGGCCGCGACTGGCTCCCCGGCATTGACCCGCATCCCGGCTGGTGCCAATGCGAGATCATCGGCGCGCACCCGGATCGCGGTTTGCAATCCTCTGCAAACTAATGGCCAAGAAAAAGAAGCCCCAAGCGCAGGTCGCTGACGCGCCTACAGCAGAGCCAATCCCGCAAAAGAAAACTACAGGCCGGAAGCAGATGTCACTCTCAGCGGAAATGCGAGACATGGCGCGGAGGCTCTTCTCACTCGGCATGAACATGGACGAGGTCGCGGCCATAACGGGCTATTCGCGGAGGGTCCTAGAGCGTGAGGCGGCGGAAGAAAAGAAGGCAGGCATGGCCCAGGCCGACGCGAAGGTCCTGGCGAATCTGCTCACCATCGCCACCGGGAACACTCCGCAGGCCGCCACGGCGGCGATCTTCTGGACCAAGGTCCGGCGTCGCTGGCACGAGGTTTCCCGCGTCATCCACGGCTTCGACCCTGCGGTCATGCGCGATTTCGTGGTCCGCACCGCGCGCATCTTCCGCGAGAGCATCCCGCGAAAGTGCCGCAACTGCGGACATCCGGTAGGGCTGGAAGTCGCTATCGGAAAAATGCGGCAGCTCTCCAGCGACCTGCAAGGCACGCTCCCCGAGCCGGAAATAGTGGCCGCCGAAGTCGTGGAAAATAAAGGACTAGAAAGCACTTGACAGGCGCAAGAACATCCTGTATACTATAGCTGTAGTAGATGGACGCCGAAAGGCGAAAAGGAGGACGAGATGAAAACCAAAAAAGCCGTGCATACGCCGGACAACTGCGCCGCTTGTAAGGCGGCGTTGGCCGACTACGAGCGCGTGAACGACCCGGCGTGGGCCGACTACAAGCGCGTGAACGACCCGGCGTGGACCGACTACGAGCGCGTGGAAGCCGCAGCGTGGGCCGACTACGAGCGCGTGGCCGACCCGGCGTGGACCGACTACGAGCGCGTGCAAGCCCCGGCGTGGACCGACTACGAGCGCGTGCGAGCCGCAGCGTGGGCCGACTACGAGCGCAAGAACGGTCCGGCGTTGGCCGACTACAAGCGCGTGCAAGCCCTGGCGTGGGCCGACTACCAGCGCGTCCTGGACGAGCACCGAAAAGAGGAGGGACGCTAACATGGAAACCGAAAAAGCCGTGAAGCATACTCCATCCGGCTGCGCCGCTTGTGCTGCCACGCCCGAACTGCTTGAGGCCGCTAAACAGGCAGAATCAGCGATTGCGGACATCATAAACGCCGCCGATAACGGTGAGCCTTATACAGCTAAGGAGTTAGCCGATGACTTCGGCCAATATACCGCAATGCTACACGCCGCCATCGCCAAGGCCGAGGAGGGACGCTAACATGAAAACCAAAAAAGCCGCAGAGCATACGCCGAAAAATTGCGCTGCTTGTAAGGCGGCCTTAGCTGAATACAAGCGCGTGACCGCCCCGGCGTTGGCCGGATACAAGCGCGTGAGCGACTCAGCGTTTGCCGACTACAACCGCGTGGAAGCCGCCGCGCAGGCCGCATACGAGCGCGTGGAAGCCGCCGCGCAGGCCGCATACGAGCGCGTGCAAGCCGCCGCGTGGACCGAATACGAGCGCGTGGAAATCCCGGCGTTGGCTGACTACAAGCGCGTCGTGGATGAGCACAAAAAATCGGAGGGACGCTAAGATGAAAACCGAAAAAGCCGTGCATACGCCGAAAAATTGCGCTGCTTGTAAGGCGGCGTGGGCTGAATACCATCGCGTGCAAGCCCCGGCGTGGGCCGACTACGAGCGCGTGCAAGCCCCGGCGTTGGCCGAATACAGGCGCGTGACCG
>Ga0307372_10002847_pt1 | contig 28244 bp, 20 predicted proteins | sample OX1MG_FD_202533 | JGI IMG/M metagenome (GOLD analysis project Ga0307372, IMG submission 202533) | Soil microbial communities from Risofladan, Vaasa, Finland - OX-1 | ecosystem: Environmental > Terrestrial > Soil > Coastal area > Acid sulfate soil | place: Finland: Risofladan, Vaasa | collected... | reverse complement strand
CGGGGAGAACTCGCAGATTTAAGGTGGGAATTCGTAAACCTCAAAACGAAAGTGGCCCACCTACCGGAAACTAAGACTGAAGAAGCACGTGATGTTCCCCTGTCGCCGCGTGCGCTTGACGCTCTGCTAGCACTTCCGCGCAGGATAGACGGAAGTGTTTTTGGGATTACTGATGTGAATATATCTCAAGAATTCGGAGATATCCGCAAAGAAGCGGGCTGCATAGGACTTACATTCCACGATCTACGTCATGAGGCTACCAGCCGTCTTTTTGAGCGTGGCTATGGTATTCATGAGGTCCGTGCAATAACAGGCCACAAGAATCTCGCGACGCTCTCGCGGTATACCCACATTCAAGCCGCTGACATTGCGAATAAAATGGCTCACGAAAAACGTTAACTAAGCATTATAGATTCCCCCGGCTAAAGCCGGGGTCCTTAACGTTACAGTTCCATACGGAACTGACCTGAATCCCGGCGCACTTGGTGTTCCACATACCGCTTGATGGTCGTTTCGTCTATCCCTACGCTGCTAACGAAGTAGCCCGGCGACCACACGATATTCTCCTTCCAGTACACCTTCTGCAACTATCCGAAGGTCTTCCTCATGTGCGACGACGACTGGCTTTTCGAGCCGCCCCATAACCGCCGCTAGGCTGTATCGTGGCAAAATTACCATCACCATGTGCAGATGATTTTAGTCAAAGCCAATCGCCTCAATCACCACGCTGGGCACACTACGCAGCAGCTTCGGCAATACTTTACGCAAATACGCACACACGCCAGGATTCAGTATCCGGCGGGGGTATTTGCACACCCACACCACGTGGTACTGCAACCGGTACACGCTATGACCGATCTTGACGACTTCCATTCCGTCACTATACCGCCGCCGGGCTCATTCATCCACGGGTAAACCCGTGGTGTTCTGTCTTCGACCGCATAAACAATCGAATTTACCCACTCACATAACCGTTAGAAGGTATACACAGCGTGCACTTAGCTGCAATTGCTGTGAGCTAAACCCCTCACGGCGCTTAGATCGTAGCAAGGGAGGCTATAACAACCCCCGCTCCGTGAAGCTCACGGCCTCCGCGCCGCCAATCACGAAGTGGTCGAGGGTGCGAATGTCCACGAGGGCCAGCGCATCCTTGAGGCGTTGCGTCAACCGGCGGTCGGCGTCGGAAGGTTCGGCAATCCCGCTTGGGTGATTGTGGGTGAAGATCACTGCGGCCGCGTTGTATTGAAGCGCCTGCTTCACGACTTCGCGCGGATGAACGGATGCCCCGTCGATTGTGCCGCGGAACAGTTCCTCAAACGCGATGACGCGGTGGCGATTGTCGAGATAGAGAACGCAGAATACCTCGTGCGGACGATCCGAGAGCCGGGTTGTGAGCCAGCGTTTGACCGTGACGGGATCGGTTAGCGGTTCGCCGCGCTCGACCCGCTCGCGCAGAATGGATTCCGCGAGAGTGATGATTTCCTCCGCCCTGGCTGGGCGATTTATCAAGTAATTCCCCTCCGCATCCCGGATGAAAAATTCGGTGGTATTCGATTTGGATTTCATGTGACGGCCTCCGTCTTAGTGAATGACGGGGCCGAAAGAGCCGGGGACCGACCAGTGTCACAGGCCGCGCAGCGCCGCAGGCTCGGCCTTGACACGATGAGGCCGGGACTCGGCTAGGAACCGGGACTATTCATTCACCGAGGAGGCCGGATGACAAAAGACCAGCGAAATTGACGGGGCGCGAGGGGTGCGCAAAAGTAAGTTCGCCCGGAGCGGAAGAATCGAAACTGACTAACGGCTGAAGCGGGGTGATGTGGTTGAGACCGTCACTGTATAGTGCGGCTCACCCGGAATCAGCATTTCGCACGAGCATTACTGAGTTAATGGTTCCAGACATTGCCGCCCATCATTTAGGTGCGTCGCCCGTATAGAAACGCGTGATCCCTACCCATCCGTTCGCTCATCTTGGCAACCATCGCCTCGTCCCCGCGCGAGACTGCCCAACCACCGCGCTTAAAGCCACCTCGCGTGCCCCCATCCGGACGGCCCAGCCCCTGCATGACGCCGTCAAGCGTCAGCTGACTCATCACGACTATCCTTCCCAAATATATCTCCCGTTCTTTCGGTCTCGGCAGCGCCACCAATACCGCTGTGAATGATGAAATCCACCTACTGCAACGAGACGTACTCTCCCAAATAGGAAAAGACGAATGTCTTCACGAAATGCACCCAGGAACTCTACTAGCGCTTTCAAACTTCCAAACACTAGGGGCCCTCCCTGCTAGTTCCTAGAACATCGCTCCCGCAACCGTTGCAAAGGTGCCAAGTAGTACGGCTACTGCCGTCCAACTTACAGCACGCCGGTTTAGCTTTGCGCTCAGGTGTATGTTGTCCATCGTTCCTCCTAGCCAAGCCATGTCTTGAGTGTGAATATCCCCGGAGTGGATTCCATCACCAGCCTCGATGGTTACCATCGAGGCCTTACGCCAACACCAAGCCGCCCATAAACCCGTTACTCCAGCAAGAAGTGCCAAAACCAAACTAAGCCAATGTAGGTACTTACTCACGCGATGGCCTGCTATCTACTTCCTTTTACCACGTATATTAGCGTCTCGCACCACAAGATAGTCACGCGCCCTCAAAGCGTGCGTCGATGCACCGAACGCGTCGTTTATCTTTGCGATAAATGAAGCGGCTATGTCTACCAGGTTATCTTGCAAATCAAATGTTGACGTCGATATAGGTAACTCAATCACGTTATCTGGGCACCAGTAATTATTCATTGCAATTCTGATTTCCACGCCTGATGGGCAATACAAGAACTCATTTTTGCCTCCAACGCCGGAGAGCGACACTAACAACTCGATTGGGCCGCGATAATTCATCACCCTATACAAGTTACTGGTAGCACACAAGAAGGCGTGAATTCTATCGATTAGAGACTCGCACCACAGGATATCATGTGAGTTCGAAACTAGCGGATATCTACCCCCGAATCGTTCGGCATAAAAGAATAAGCCTGCTTCGCCGACTTCGTGATAACAGGCGGTGGCAGAATCTGCCTCAACAAACGACGCAACTCCATAGCCTCCTAGAACTGACCGACCGCGCCCATCGAATATCGATGATGGGAAGCTATCGTTTGATTTTGTACCACCGACTCGTACTGCTTCCTCCGCGAGTCTTTTTATAGTCCAATCGTCGCGTATCAAAAGTTGCTTCGATGGGTACGTCGGAACGGCATGCATCTTTAACCATTGCCGATCCCGAAAATACTCAGACATTGTGTAATCAGATGGCATGGCGCTGCGAATCATTGGCAAGAAGCGCTTTCGTGCTCTGTCGATCAGGGCGTCACGCTCAACTTCAAGAGCCCCGCGTATCCCGAGCAACCAGCCGATCTTCGAAATATCCGCAAGTTGATTCGGCGAGTTTCTATTGCCAGTTCGTACGTATATTTGTGTATTCTTTTCGACAGCGTGAGCCTGCCGACTAATAGGTACTCGAATAACAACGACCGCTTTGTCGCCTCCAGTATTAGGGCATGCAATAACCTCCGGGATAACCGGAGGATAAATTGCACCTTCGCATATATTGAAAACCCTCAATTCGAGACGACTTCTAACTTCGATTCCGGTTATCGGCGTTATAGGCAACTCTTGGGCATCAGTCTCTACGCCAATAATAATCAATCCACCCAACGTATTTGCCATCGCGGCAATCGTTTTTGCGAGATCGTCCGGCCAATCCGCTTTGTAATCAATAACGGTACTTTCCGGAATTTTTTCCGCACAAAATTGCTCAATAGCATTCCAGGTAATATTTTCAATTGGGTCACTGTAGATCATTTAGTCTCGTCCTTGCTCATGTGCACGCCAATTTGCGTCCCACGCGGCATTCTTTATGAAATCAGGTATCGCATCTAGAATCCTAAGAAGTCTCTCTCCTGCTGGCGTAAGTCGATAGCGTTGTTCAGCCTTGGATGGACCTAGTACCAATCGAGAAATGATTAGTCCATTTACAATGCTTTCTATCCAATCTGGGGCTCCAGGAATTCCCGCCAATAGTTCAGCCATACCTTTTGGACTCTCGCCCAACATAAGCAGCAGTGATTTTGTCCTGTGCGAGCCAGCAAAGAATTCGAGTGCAGCGTCTATTTCGCTTTTCGATGGCCCCTTGCGAAAGGTCCAATAGTCCAGTGCTCTTCTTGTTGTCTTAACTTCGCTTCGAAAGGCATCTGCCTGTTCTTGTATAAATTTGTATAGTTCCTCTCGATAGAGAGTTACTTCATGCATTGAAATGGCTGCAGATTGGCTAGTGCTGCCATCATATTGATCATGATGAGATAAACAAAGGTACGCGATGTTGTTCGGGTCGTTGTTGGTTGCGTCATGATCTAGGTGCGCGAACTGACCGGCCTTTGGTTCGGAGTCGTTGTGCAGTCCAAAACAGATGCAGCATCGACGACGACTCTGAAGCGTCACGGCTGATCTTGTTTTCATCGGTATTGCTACTCTGGGCACTCCTTACTCCTTGCGACTTTTTTGAGCAGTCGTTGAATCTCCCATTCCGTCGTTAAAGTCAATTTTAATCCCCGAGCCCTCATTGCAGAATCTCTAGCGTTCTATGCAACATCCCGGTCGCGCTCCATGTGCAACTCCCAGCGGAGCTGCATGCGGGCTACTGCCCCGATTGGACCTGATCCATATACCCGTGGGTCCGACGAATCTCAGACGCTTCAAGACGGTAGGATTCGGCCAGTTCCCGGAGCGTGCCACCCAACCTGCTGAAGCCCTCGGCCTCGACCGCCTTGGCTTTTTGTTCGTATTGTTCGGCCAACGCTTTTTCCGGCTTTGCCTCCGGATCAACCCAGTGGGCACCCCTCAAGTTCAGAAGCGCAATTCGAAATCCATTGCGCATTCCTTGGGCACCTCTGTGGTCTAGCACCGCGGCAGCCGATTTGTGTATCCAAAGGCCCGATGGGTCAACCGGGGCGTGACTCAGGACCTCCCCGATTTTTGCCAAGGCCACATCCGTAAGCTTTGCCTCACCTGCCAGCCGCGCGGTCTCCTTCAGCCAGGCGTGCATTGCGGACGCATCAAATGAGCCGTCAGTCTGGAGCCCCGGCGGCACGCTCCAGCGCCTCAACAGCTGATAGGCATTCGTGGCTCGCTTCTTCTCCGACTCCGTCGGCTCCTTCGCGGGAGCGTCGATTGGTCGATATACAAAGCCTAGGATCTCCATGAACAATCCAGGAGTTGATGCCAGCGCGAACTCTAAGGTCTTCGGCGCCGCCTGTTGATGCGCCTCAAGCAAGTCGAGATAGAGCCACTCGACGCCGATTAGTTTTGCCTGGTCTACACCGGCAGTTTTTTGCAGAGCCTTTATCACTTCGACGATCTGAAAATCGTCTCCCACCCCAACCGGTTCGGTTGAGGCAGCGCCTTTAAGGAGGATGTCACAGACCTTGTTGCCGTCGAAGCCTTGCTTTTGGTGGAGCAACCTATAGACGCACGCGACCGCCGCCAGAGGACGGTCGTATTGCGCCAGCTTATCGATTGCATGGTCGATGCCAGACTGGGCCTGAAAGGCGTTCGCCGGCGCGTTACGCCAATACTCGCCCTCTTGCGTACCGAGGACTCGTTCAGCGCGCTCCCACGCTTCCGGCCCGAAGGGAAGTAGGGTGAAGAACTTGATTACGTCATTCGATGACCACTTGTCGAATGGCAGGATATCCACCCACTGCCATTGACCGGCAACAAGGCGGCCTATTACATAGCCGGCAACTAGATGTTGGTCTTCTTCCACGGACAGCAACGCCGGCAGAACGAGGCCATCCGTTGTCTTGTCACTAATCTGACCCAGAGAGAATCCCGCTTGCCGCGGCGACGGAGCCTTCCGCGCGAACTCAAGGGCGTGGGTCGGCCCGCCATCCTGGATAATGTCCCGGAGCGCGTCCTGTCGTGTCTTCTCCAGCTTCTCCAACTGAGTGGTGTAGTCGTCGCCCGGACCGACAAACTCAAAATCGCGGTTCGAGAACAACCGCCGGTACTTCAACATCTTGTCAACGGTTTCCAACGCCGAGGCTAAGGCACGCACACGGTCAATCAGCGCCTTAGGGAAAGCCCAGGGCGCGTCCGCGAACTTGCTATGCTTTTCGGCAAGCCGCAGCAGCTGATCAACAACATACTGTCGCTCGGCATTTGGAAGCTGGCGCACCTGGTCAGAGCCAAGGTAAGCGAGCAACTCCTCAAGGGCTGCCTGTGGCAACGACTCCAGGTGGCTTACGAGCTTGCCGAGACGTGTGCTGTCGCTTTTCGCGAGTTCAACGGCAAGCCCCGTAAGCCGCTGCACGCGCTCCCGATACTCCTGCGGCGGAACCCCGGTGGAGGGCGGTGGCTCGAATGGTCGCCAGTCGGGCCTCCGCGTCTGCGTTGTACTCTGGCGAACCGAGGGCAGAAGCTGAACGAGCAGATCCCAAGCAACATCCTCCTGTTCACGAATAACCGCGCGGATAGCGGCAAGTTGAGCGTCGAACGAGGCCGAGGTCTGGGGCAACCAGGGGAGGAATATTGTCGAAAGCGAATTGATAGGCCTGTTCGTCCAGCGGCCACCCTTATCGCGCACGGCGAGGTCGCTCAATATCACCGCCGCCCGAGAGAGGTATTGCTCTTCCCAAGCCAATGTCTCGAGGCCCCAGAGGACGCCAGCAATGTAGCTGCTCCCTGTGATTCCGCCGGTTTCCTGCGCAAAGAGCTCGTCCAAGGGGCATGGCGTCGCATTGAGCGCTTCCTGCAGTGCCCTCAAGAATGGGTCGGGTCCGGCCTCGGCGAGGGTGGGAAGTACTTGCTTGAGGCTCGCCCACCTTACCCAGTCGGCGCCAATTAGGAGTTCAGCAACTATTGACCTGGCGATGTTGTCCGGTTTGCCGTGGGTCGCGGCAGTTAGTACAGTACTGCGATTGAACAGCAGCGCCATGGAAGCGGCCAACGCACGGCGCAAGTTGTTGGAGAATCGCCCGACCTTTCCATAGACCGACGCCGCGTATCGCTTTTCCGGGTCCAATTCGAACTTCGGGTCATTCTCTCCAAGTACATCAAGAGCAGCGTTCTTCAGGTGGTCAAGGTAATCATCGAAGACCTGGGACCCATAGGTATCCCAGGCAGCGAGTCTGTTCTTCACCTGCCATAGGCCATCCCGGAATTCCAACGGGAAATTCGGCAGGGACAGACTTACTCGTAGGGGAGCGATGAAGGACTCGTAGTCCGTGCCCGCCACCAGTTCGACGATCCTCTTGTCCTCGGCGCTGCCTTCATGCCAGCTTCCCAGCAACTGGGCAATGACAATCTCTTTGAGCGGAGCTGCCACCAGGAACGCCATGGTCCCTGGCTGTGTGGGGCTCGTCTGTAAAAACACCGGAGGAACAGTTTGAAGCCCTTGGGGCATCTGCGTAGTCCCAGGGACTGCGAACGCCTCGCGGATTTCAGCCGAGATAGTTTCCACCGTGATGGAATCGGCGTTCTTGTTGGCTTCCCGTACCTCCTCCACCACCTTTAGCCACAGCGCGTTGATGTCGTCGGCCGAGAACTGCGCAATAAGGGAGTGTAGCAATGCCATCGTGACGCCGGCTTTGATATCCAGGTCATATCCGAACAGATGGAATCGCTTAAGGAACTCCCAAAGCTGCTTGTCCGTAACAGGATCGCCATTATTTGCCGCAGCGAGATGATGGCGGAACACCTCGAGCTTGTTGCGCTTCCCTCCACTGCTGAAGTAGGTGGTAGCAACCTTCTCCAGGAACGTCTGTTCATCCTCAGAGTGTCTCGCCCATTCGAGTATGGTGCGCGTGTCGTTGATGTCCGAGCTGCTCAGTGGGCCCGTTATCAAGGCGATCTGATCGGTTTGCTGCGTGAAGGCCTTGGGGTTATTGAAATCATCCCAAGCAGCCTTCATCACCTTGCCGAACTCGATGCGGGATATGATGATGGGGATGTCTTCTTTGATTTGGCCCAACAATCTGGCTGCTGCCCCGGTCTTTTCGTCGGTAGCAAACAGAATCATGTCATCTGTCTGATAGCCTTTGAGTTTCCCCTGGGTCTGAATCTTCTCGATTTTCCAGGTGGGAAGGCACGGTGCAAAACCGCTGGCGAGCATCAGGATGACGAACGTCGCCTGAACGCGAGCCTGAAAATCCACTCCGGCGCCTCCGGTGGACTTCGGGTTGCTCAGTCGGGTTGGTTTTGTCGTCGACGGCTTTTTCTTGCGGGCCTTGGACATCAGTCGCTTCGCCGGGTTCTTGGCGATCTTCTTCTTTTTGCGCACGGCGCCCTTGTTCCTTTTTCGGTTAGCCATGACTAGCTCCCTTCTGTTCGTGGCCCCCATGCGTACGAGACGGCCTTTCGTGCCCCGACATGCTAACGAAAATCCCGTGATTCAGCCCGCAGCCGGCCAAGCAGCGCCGTATGGTCCACCAGCTCCCGGGCCAATACCTGTCGCACGTAACCGTCATATTGCACCTTGCCCTTCACCCCCAGCAGGCTGGACCGCAACAGCATCCGGCGCCGCGGGTCCACCAAGTCCGGCCACACGATGACGTTGGTCATGCCGGTCTCATCCTCGAGGGTGGCGAACACCGTGCCATGGGCGCTCTCCGGGCGTTGTCTGTGGGTCACAATTCCCGCGACATGGACGTATTGAGTATTACGGTCCAATGATGCCACTGATTCTGCTCTGAAAAGCGTCACCTATTCCGGTAACAATACCACTAGGCATTACCGGTCCAAAAACAGCCACCCATTCTGACCACCAATGCATCGGTGATATGGATAGGGAATCAGCGAGTCTTCAGGGGCGCAGGGTTTGGATCTGCACATCGTGTTATTTGGTTGAACGTCCCCCATCGACCCGTTACGGTCAATCAGGCTAACGGCATCGAATGTCTGGTTGTCGGAGCAGACGTTGAAAGGTCGGGCTACGCTATGGAATATCACGTAACTGTTCGGATGGGGACAGCACCACCAATCCGTTCGTACAACGTCGACGTAAGCCAAAAACAACAGCCAACCCCACTGAGCTGTGTTCGATCGAATTTTCGCTTACTCGGATGGTTCATACAAGCCGAGAGAGTCCATCTAAATATTCGAAGTATACCGCTTAAATCGATCATACTTTAGCTTGTTTACACGATCACCTATGATAACCGACACTCGCTCTGGTGACAGCGAAGCCCACTCCTCCGTCCCAGCTAGAAGTTGCTGCATTGTTTCAGGCGCCAGATGTTGACCTAATTGGAGTCCGACCGTCGAAGGCAAAAGTTCTCGAAATGTTTCCCGCACATGTGCTGCCTTCGGAGCCATCACTACGAAATTTAGAATGAACTCAGGCCGCATGATGTACGGTACGCCACCTTCTTTAACTACCAATGCAGCCGTAAAGTTAAGCACCTGGGTTTCTTTTGTCAGCCACCAGGTTCTGAAACCAAAACCGTCATATTTTGCGGATTCTTTGTGCTTTTGTCGCTGGGCGTATGTCGCATATACCATTTTGGCATCATTGATTGATAGCTCATGTTTCTTATCCGCACGCTGCCTGATTAGTTTGTCCGCAAGGGCATGCATACCGTCTTGATCGACCCCTGTCTCGATTTCTTTGTTAGAGAGATACTCCATATGAAATCTTTGGACCAACAATCCACGAAGTTCGTTACGGCCCTTATCGGATTTCGCCCGCAAGGAATCGGGGTCAAGTAGCGACCCAATAAACTTGTCCCAGCTGATTCGCGCACCACCGCCAACCCGGTAGTAATAGTACGCACGGATCAGAATCCTGTCGCATTCCGAGACTTCCTCGGGAGAGAGATACGCCTCATTGGGAAGATAGTGATATCGATACTCTAGGTCGACTGCGTGCAAATGAGTGAATAGTTCGTTAAGAACAGGTTCTGTCAATACTAGCTTCGCTCCGATCTCGATACAAACTCTGAGAAGAGCCGTGACTTGTTGCCGTTCGGCCGGCAAATGCTGCTCTGAAATCGACTTCACCAACAAATCCGTCCCCACCAGCAAGCGAAAATTCCCTCCCATCTGATTAAAGTACTCAATCATCTTTGGGGCAGACTGAAGAGTCATGTACAGAAGCGAAGTGCGGCTAAGATAGCCTAAATATCTTCTTTCTTCGTCTGACGGCTCGTAGAATATACCCCTAAGAACCCGCAAGGAATTTGCAATCAAAGACGGAGAAACCTTTGACTTGCTTTGCGACTTTGCTAGCACCCGACACACCTGTTCTTCGACAATTTGATCTGATATATGGATGGTTGCGACCTTGTTGCTCAAGAAGGCCGCCAAGATTAATCCTTGCTCAACGAAGTACTCATGGACAGAGGCAAATATAAGTTCTACCCCAAGGCCCACTACCTCTTCGGATAATCCTTCTTTAGCTGTAGATGTGAGTCGCCTCTTGATCGAGTCGATAAATGTTTCTTGTAGAACTGACTCCTCAATCGCCCTCTCTGCAAGCTTTTTTCGCATCTCGAACGGTAAGCAGAACAAATCTTCTTTTTTGTGGTGTCGAACCCGCCATCCCTCTCCAGAACTTTTTTGTGACAACTCCTTTAATCTGCCATCCAAGTGAGGAATTAGAAGAAATGCGGCTGTCGGAAAAACCGCCTCAATTGTCTGCGCAATAATGGAACGCTTGAGAAATTTACCAGCATCTGGGTCCGTATCACGGAGTGCCCAATAGATCAGTGAGTCAAGGATTTTTTTATGTAATTGACTCTTCGAGAATCTGTCTTTGAGTTCGTAGTCCAAGAGCACAAACACCGTTGGATCTTGGACGAATTGATTAACTGCTCCATGAAGGAACTTGGCGCTGTTCTTTAAAGCATCGATGTCTGGAGCAAAGAATCCCAAGAATAGCCTGTTCGCCTGCGCATTCGAATTTACTAGCTGCTTGAGGCGCTCTCGATCCCGAATTACCAATAGCACTTCGTGCTCATCAAATATGTCTGAAATTAGCAAATCCTGCTTCGGCAAATGTTCGGTCGTGGAATAGATAATGTGTCGTGGTGTCCGGCCCGCCTTTCTAAGTGATTCAATCGTTCGATTGACCTTATTCTTTGCGCGCTCTGAGTCTGTAACACTAAATTGGAAAAACGTATCCGGCTTCTTTGCGGCGGAGACCCGTGGAAGATAGAAACCATCTGCCCCGCCATCGTGCATGCCCCCCAAAGGCACATATTCGTCACCGTATGCGGCACCGAATATTTTCTTTGCGACCGATTCAAAATGGTCCCCTGATACATTAGAAATCAGGTATTCGAACAACTTGTCACTTACGATCTGAATTTCCACTGTCATCTCCTACCAACGATCGTATATCTCGTGCTATGCACCAGCGGGTCCGCCACAATATACTTGAAATGGCCCGAAAAGAACTTTACTCGAACAGATTGGGCCATGATCTGCTGAGTGTCCGTTTTGGCCGAGTAGCAGACCTTCATGGCCATCACTCTGACTGGCTGTTCCTGGCCGATCTGGGACCTACATCACTGGTTCGCCAGCGGCATGCTGGTGGCTTTCAACCGTATAGGTGGCGCTTTTGAGACCGGAATGTGCGGCGGTATTGCTACCGGAATAGGTGGCGGTTTTCACCGGAATACGCACGTATTGCCCGTTCCGCATTTCCCATGTCTTCTCGTCGTTCGGCCGCTTTTAAGTACCAATATAATACGGCCTTGCATAATCCTGCAGAAACCACTTACCTTAGCGTATAGGTTACCAAGAGCCATTTGTGCTTTCGCATTCCCTTGTTCCACAGCCTTCATCCAATAGTGCGCCGCCTCGTAGTAACTTTGTTGCACACCATTACCATGATAAAGGTCTCCAAGAACGCGGTTGCACGATGCTGCCGATGACAGGCCATCATAATTCATGGCTCGATTTCAAGATAATAATCTATTGCCATATCTTTCTGTTGTGACCACTCTAAGTCGCGCACAAGCTTTTGTTCATCTGCCTGTACCTCATGTCCAGGTATAAAGGATTCCGCGTCCATGCGTGCTTCTGTACTATATACCGTCACCGATTCGCGGTGCCGTGACATTGCAACGTAGCCCCATTCTCTGTGTGCCATGTCGCCCGCTAAGACGTGCGCATAATCGATCGTCTGGCCTTGTGATTTATGCACTGTGATCGCGTACGCGTAATCGAGCTTATCAAAATCTACTGTGTCCAGCATGATTTCATGGCCCCGTTCCAGAGCCACATGAATATGTGCCAGACCTTCCGCATCAGCTGTGAGATCGAGGACTTTTCCATGGTCACCATTTATTACACGAATTCTCTCCCCTCCTTGATCCTGAAAATCATGTGATTTCAGAAACAGGATTTCCTCATCCGGGCAGATTCGCCGCCATCCAGTTGAAACATGGACTTCGCAATCCTGATCTTCGCTTGGTAGAAGCGCTCGCTCCCGCATTTCTTCCCTGATGGAATTGTTGAGCAAGCGGACCTCGGCCCGAGTGCCGGCTACAGCCAAGACACGCCATCCTGCCTGACGGTCATCCATATAGGCCGCTGCTAGACGTTCCGCCGCTTGGTCAAGGTTCTGATCGATGTGCAGACGTTCTTGTTGATGCAGGTAGGTCAGGCCATCCAAGGCGCGGCCTTCGCGAAAAGCTCGCGCCATCTCGCGTTCTCTTGGATCTAACTGGCGACGGACTTCAGAAAGCTCTGCAAAACCAATGCGCTCGCACAAAGCCCGGAAGGGTGCACCACTCTCGATCGGTTGCAACTGCTTGTAGTCACCAACAAGCACTAGCTTGGAGTTTGCAATTTCGCAACATTGCACCAGGTTAAGCATTTGGCGCGTTGATAGCATCGAAGCTTCATCCACAACCACGACTGTGCGGTTGTCGAGCACGTCTTGCCCATCGTCTAAGTCTTGGGTCAACTTAGCGAGGGAACACGAAGCAATGTGGGCTTCTTGCTGGAGGTTACGGGCTGCTAAGTTTGATAATGAGGCGCCCACGACGCGGAAGCCTTGCGATTCCCAGTCCTCCAAGGCAGCCGCCAATGTATGGGTCTTTCCGGCCCCCGCCCAGCCCTGCAACAAAGAAAGATCTTGGCCTTCGGTCAAATGGCGCACCGCCTGACGCTGGGCCTCGGTAAGCCTGTCATATCGCCGCCCTAAATTATCAATTCTATATATAGATCGATTGACTAGAGTTTTGGCCAGTGAGATCAATTCGCGTTCCATTTCGATTTGCGCGCGGGTTGTGTACCGAACCCCGGATTTCAGATACTCCTGCTCGGGATTCCGTTCACTATGAAGTCGGATCGCCAAGTCGCTATTTAGGATCTCCTGCGTGTGGGATTCAATCGTCATGGCGGACGCGTGACCTACGTATTCAATCGCGACCGCGCGCAGGACCTGCGGTCTGGAAACGGTAGAGCGCATATCTACTTCTGCCACGTACACAGCCTTAATGGTCTTGGCCGTCTCGGGAACGCCGCCATGACCTGAAACAGATAACTCGTTGATGTGTTCGGCGGTAAAACCGTATTCTTGGGCTTCTTGACTCCACTTATAGAGCAGCGCCGGACGGTCAACCCCCTGTTTGACTCCTCTGCTTTCGAATGTGGCAACCTCCATCCCGCGTGCCGTCGTCACTCCGTGTTCGGCGGCTTTCTCCAGTATTTCCTTCCGCCTGGAACTCCATTGATCGATAAGTTTTTCCGGAGCGCCTGTGAGTTTGAAGCTGCCTCCCGTGTCTTTCTCGATTGCAAAGCCCAACCCCCTCAATTGCCAAGCCAGTTCTGCACGGTAGAGCGCACCTGCAGCGTGCACGTGCGCGTAATTGAAATCTACACCTCGCCCTTCGGGTGTGAGATTGAAAGCGATGCAGTGGGTATGAACCTGCGGGTCTTGGTTTCTGGATGTTGAGTGCTCGTAGCACGCAAAAGCCAAACCTTTGTCGAGTATATGTGATTCGGCACCGCCATGCCCGTGGCGGGTAAAGAACGCCTCTCTCTGAAGATAATCCAGGCCGGCAGCTACTGCCTCGCGTTGAGCCTCTTGTATCTTCCATCGCATCGTAGGGGAGGCGACTGCCCAAACGGCACTCACGCTCTTTGGAGCGGACAGCGTGCAATCCCATCCGGGCTTGTGGTTCGCCCCCGCGTTCTGTGCCAGTTGCGTTCGCATGCGCGGATGGAATCCCAACATGCCTTGCAGCAGCTCACCTTCTTTCACCAGACTTTCGAGACCCAGTACGGCGGCGCCACCGCCTGCCCAATAACCAGGCGGCTCGCCGCCATGTTCATAGTAATCTTCGGCGGCCATCCCCTCGTAATATTGCGAAAGAGCGACCGTATCCCGGGCTTTGATGACATGCACGCTTAACATGTGACTTACTCCAGTTTTAGTATGTCGACCTGGGATACCGCGCTGTCCGACGCCAGCGGATTGGAAGACCGGTCCGCGACCGGCTCAAGGCTGAGGTCATCCCGTTTTAAAAAGCCCGGGGCCTTATCTTTGGGGGGATCAAATTTGGGAATGGTGGTCCGAACCCATTCCTGGGCGCCCGCTACCCAGACATAAGCATCGTGCAGCGGCAGGGCGCGCAGCTCGTGCGGCGTGACGGCCGCGCGCAGCTGCTCCAAATTCAGTGGTCCGCCAGCGCGTGGCGAGCTACCAACCGACTTAATCAGGCGCTCGCCAATGAGGTTCGAAGCCTCTTCGGCATCTTTTGCGCTCGCTGCTGTCATCACGACTTGGTTTACTAAACAGCCAAGCAGTACCGCTGTCTGTTCAGAACCATATACCGCGCGGATGCCGGCGAGTGATTGTGTGGTTGTGGCAAGCGACAGTCCGTATTTCCTGCCTTCGGTCACCGCTTTGGCCAGTGCACTAATGGCGGTATATTGCGCAATCTCTTCGAACACAACATGGATACGACGCTTAGTATCTTCCGGCAACCGCTGGACGGCATCTACGAAAATGGCCACGTCGATTGGAACGATTTCCGTAATGGCGCTATACGTGTCTGCAGATAGATTCAACCAAAGCCGTCCCGCATCGCCGGTGCGCTGCCGGCGCTCGTCGATACCGTATATCCAATTCAAAATTGCAAACCCGTCGCGCCCAACTGCTCCGTGGTAATATTTGAAACTACGAATTCGCCGGAAAACAGTGGTCCGATAGGCGGAGAATTCGCGATCCGTCGACTCACCGTAGGCCCCGGCCCCCGCATCTATCAGCGCTTGCCTGAGCAGCGCATTGCGATTAATGATCAATAAGAAATCGGCATTAGACCTCGCGCTCAGCAACGCGGCCGAGACACCTTCACGCGCGCCCGCAGCGAAATGCTGTACCTCACCACTAGCGCCCTGTGGCGGGTCGGGGATGATCAGGGCAGCCAGGTGGTCGGCGTGGTAAACCATGCCGCCGGCCGCCAACTCTGCCAGCGCAGATGATTTCTCGCTACGCGCGTCAAGGGGGCAGATGACTTTGTCGCCCGGCCTCCAAAACCGCGTGATCAGGTCGCCGTTGCGGTCGATAATCAGTCCGGCCTCGCCGCGTTTCACGGCGAGCGCACACTTCAGGCGGGCAATCTGCGTCTTGCCAGCGCCTGTAGTTCCATAAATCAGGAGATGCTGTGTTTCTGTCTCCTCTGGCTGCTTTGTGCTACCAATCCAAAGTAAGTCATCTCTTTTCCATATCCGTCTCCTGACACGTTTGATTCCCTTGAACTCTTTTTTTTGGGATTTGGGCATGGTTAGTAACCCGAACAGAAACATTATGCCAGCCGTTCCGCCAACGGCCTTGGCGGCCATGTTTACGCCCGCATGCATGAAAGTTTGGATTTCAAGTGCAGCCAGATGCTTTTCCTTCACCCCTTCAGCCACAGAGCGGTAGTCATAACACAACCACTTTGCACTGGTTACTATCGGTTTTACACCGTTTGATATCAATTTGATTGGATATGATGTGGATGGACTGGAAGCACCGCCTGAATGCTGCGAAGGAAACAATGCTGTCACTCCGATTGTTAAAGAACACTCAAGTGGATGATTGGAGACAAATAGTGCTGCACTATAAGTCATGTTGTTTTGTTGTAAGACGGTGTGTTGTAGGCTGTTTAGATCTGAGTTCGTCTCAACAACAAAACCGGTAACCCACCCCGTGGGTATGAAAATCAAACTCATTATCAGTACCGCGGAAGCTAAGCTCTTCCAATGTTCGAACTGGCTCATAACTACCTCCCTTGTCCTGACTGGATAGCTTTGATGATTGACTCATGCACGTTTGTAAGATTCTTTCTGGTGGCCTCCCTAAATGCCTGTATTTCAGACCTCAGTTCTTTTATTTCGTTAAGAACACCGGGGAGTGAGTTGACTTCCGCCGTGCCTGATTGGGTTTTTAGGCTGTCAGCCAGCAGTTTGCGCACGGCCGTGGACAGGGAAACACCTTTTTGTGCGGCATACGTTTTGAGCGTGCTGATCTCGTTTTGGCTTAGCCGCGATCCTATAGTTCTTGTCTTATTCATTGAAGTTTTGTGCTGGGCGTCAAATACATGGCAAATGAACCTTGTTTGGGCCCGATTGTGCAATTTTTGGACTTTTCAATCACTGGAATGCTCACCATATATTCAAAGGGGTGTTAACAAATGCAAACACCGGGGGGTGCGTAGGGTGTGCGTTTATAATTTATATATTCACATATAGTCGGATATTTCGCCTGGTTACACGCTGACCTGTAGGCACCAGTGCTATGTGCGTATATAGAACGAATGGAGAGGCTCTTGGAGCGTAGTTCTTTATTACAAGCTTTTCTGATAGAGGTTCCGCTCATTTCCGTTCTCCGATCTCTCCGGCCCGCATCAGGCGGAAAAGTATTGTGTTTGCCTTTGTGGGCCTTCCAACCCGCCTTTGTGTCTGGATGCGGCGACTAATCAACCAGGCTTCGACATCTACAATGAGCCATTTTGGGCGTGACGTAGGCAAGGAGAGCGGTGGTGGGGCTATACCGTTCGAGCACCATCTACGCCAAGTCCAGACGCTGACGCCAACGATTTTTGCGGCATCAATCGCACCAACTGTTTTTGAGGCAGGTCCAATCACGCCTTCAGTCTAACTGGGTCGACTTCAGCCAAATGCGTATAAATGAAGGTTTTTACGCGGTTAGGCGGCAACAGAATCGATTTCCGGTAAGTAAAATAGAAACAACGCTGATGCATCTTGTACCACCAAAATAGGAACTAACTATGGACATCGTCGATCGGTTTAATAAACTCTTTGATTCTCATCCTATCTTTTTTAATTCCAGTGAAGGGCAATCAATCTATCCTGTCATTCTCGATATTATCAGTATGCAATCTACGGATAGTGAGTCGACAATTGCTAGATTGGTGTATGAGTATTACGTTAACCAGCGCCGCTTAGAAGCGTTAGAGCGCACAATAGGAAGAGTGACGATAGATAATCGTGCTCGATTCGGTAGATTTATGCGCTGGTTACTTATTTATTCTGCGTTCACAACCATGGGGATCATAGTATGTGCATTATATTTCGCTACGCATCTGCTGCACTAATGATTAATGCATGTTATATGGATTCCATTAACAACATCACCATAGTAATTAACCAACGCCATTAGGACATGGTGGTAGGTAACTTGATTCCTTCGGGTCGAATCCCCCGCTGCTTGCGGCGAGTGATATAACTGGATTCGGATACGATACCTCGCGGTGTGCCGCGAGGTTCTTCATTAAGAATTACTTATCGCTTACGCCTCGTACAAGGCAACGCTAATCTAATACTCATTCCCAATCTGTTATTTATAGACCCATATTTCGTGGGCAAGCGGCGTCCGATTCAATTCACTGCGTATTGACTGCCACTGTGGCATCACACGATTCATAAGACTGATAAACCGATCGTTATGCGTTGGTTCAATTAGATGTCCCATTTCGTGGATTACAATATATTCGAGGAAGCTGCGAGGCTTTTTGGCAAGCTCCGTATTGAGGCGAATAGTACGTGCTTCAGGATTACAACTGCCCCATTTCGTTTTCATGCGCCGGACGAATAGCTGCTTTACACCAACACCAAATTCCGGCTCCCATTTTTCGATTAAACCCTTTGCGACCATCCTGATCTGGTTCCGGCACCATTCTTCGACGATCGCCGCCTTCTTATCGTAGCGCGTCCCCGGGCGTATTTTCATGACCATTTGGTTGTGTTGTAACTTGATTGTGGGCGGAGCGTCTTGTTGCTTGATTTTCAGCAGGTAACGCTTGCCCCATACATAATGGCTCTCGCGCTCGCTGTATTCGCGCAAGGTCTCACGTTCCTGGTTTTTGAAGCTCTTCTTTTGCCGTTTTATCCAGTCAAGCTTTGAAATGGCGAATATTCGAACCGTGTCGAGCTTCATTTGCGTGGGGGCCGATATACGCACTCGTCCCGTGGGTGGATGCACACTCAAATGGACGTTCTTGATATCCTTGAACAGCACATCGATTACGACATCGCCGAGCTTGAGCCGCGAGATCATCAATACTCCCTCTGGGCCTTGATGATGCGGAATATTCGTTCGACTTCATCCACTTTGCCACCAAACAGCGGGAGCAATGCAGCCTTAATGATGTTTTCTTTCCCCTGATGCCCACGCCATTCATCCGGGCGTACATGCCTAACCGTACGATCAATATTTAGTGCGAGATTCAGCACAGGATCACCACTAGATGTATAAGTACCTCGGTCGTCTGCAACTGCGTCATATACTTGAATGCCGACTTTCAGATTGTTGTAAAGAGCGCGTTTGCCCGGCGTGTCCAGCCCTTCCGGGGTCTCGTCACCATGACCGGCATCAACCCTTTTAGCAAGTTCGGCGATCTGCTTCAGGTATTCTTCGTATTGATCGGCTTTTTCTTTTCGGAACCGAATGATCTCATCCAATAGCCTGGACATCTTGTCATAGTAGGCGGGATCGTTAAGATGCTCTTTAATGATCTTCCTGCGGACATTATTCTCGATGGTTTCGGCTATCGCGTTTTTGTCCCCTTTTAGCCCCCCGAGTTGGCGCGTGATGGCGCTGGCAATACCCGTCTTCACAATTAAATCGAGCAAACTCATTTTGTCAAATGGCGAAATCTTACGCGGCTCATCAGCTTCGATATAAGTGTCTATGAGATGCCGCATATCGGCCTCATAGGTTTTGAGATCGAGAGTCTCGCCACTGGCGTTGCGAATGATTTCGCGGAGTTTCAGATAGTTATCCAGGTGTTTTTTAATGCGGTCGATGTCGCCGCTGGTATAACCGGCCTCTTCCAGTTCGTCAGCTATATTCGCGTAGGCGCGTAACAAGGCCACAGTCGCCTTGTAGAGCGCGGCGCGCTGAGGTTCGCGATCTTTCAGATCGGATGGATTCTCGGTATTACCGCAAAAGTAATGGATATGTTCTAGCTCGCCCCGCGGTGGCTCGACCGGTTCACACAACAAAACAATGGCCTCGAGAGCGCTGTCCAGCCTTTCTCTGCCTTTTTTCAGCCTGTCTTCGAGTAAGACTTCTGGAGCTACACCGCCGGCACTGTGATCAAGTTCCGAGGTGTAAACCGACATGGCGTTTTCGACCTTCTTAAATAGATCCTTGTAGTCCACGATGTAACCATAATCCTTATCCTCGCCATCCAGCCTGTTTGTACGGCATATCGCCTGGAATAATCCGTGATCCTGCATCGACTTGTCGATATATAGGTAGGTGCAGGGCGGCGCGTCGAATCCAGTGAGCAACTTGTCCACCACAATTAGCAGCCTCATGTTGGCTGGCTGCTTGATAAACACGTTTTTTGCCCACTCTTCGTAGGTTTCAGTTTTGGTCATCCCCGGTTTGGCTTCCACATCCTTCAATAGAGTGACATAGATGTTGTAGATAGTCTGCTTTTCCGTCTCAGTGTTGGCGCCGGTTTCCTCCAGCGTCACATCTCTCGCCAGTGGATTATAGGAAGTCACCACCGCGCACCGGCCCTTTAACGGCGTTTTCTGAAACAGGGCGAAATACTGGCACGCCTCGTAGATGCTGGAAGCCACCAAGATAGCATTGCCGCGCTCACTGGACAGTCGTGGCTTGACGCTGAAATCAAATACGATATCGCTCACCACTCGATTCATACGCGATTTAGAACTAAGCACCTTCTGCATCGTCCCCCACTGCTGCCGCAGTTCAGCCTTTTGCCAATCGTTGAGTCCTTTGGTCTTCGCATCGAACCAGGCATCAATCTTGTCCTGCGAGCCCAGGTGTTGATCGATATCACGCGCTTCATAAACCAGATCGAGCACCACCCCGTCTTCCACGCCCTCGCTAAACTTATAGGTATGGATATAGATGCCGAAAATTTCAAGCGTGGTGGCCTTATCCTTGTTCAGTAACGGTGTGCCGGTGAATCCTATAAAAACGGCATTAGGCATCATGGCCTTCATCACCCGGTGCAACTTGCCGCTTTGGGTGCGGTGACACTCATCCACGAAGACAAATACCTCGCCTACAGTAGGGCTTGGCTGAGCTTGCAGCTCCTTAATGAAAGCTTCGAAATCGTCCACGGCCTTATGGCCAAACTTATGAACGAGCGAACACAGCAGGCGCGGCTTAGCCTGGCCAAGTTGATTCATGAGATCGCGACCGCTACAGGTACGATAAATCTTTTCGCCGGACTCGCTAAACACGCGCTCTATCTGCTTGTCCAGTTCGTCACGGTCAGTAATGATGACGACTCGGGCATTGGGATTGTTCTCTAAAATCCATTTGGCCAGCAGCACCATCACGATGCTCTTACCGCTGCCTTGTGTATGCCAGATAATGCCGCCTTTTTTTCGGCGCACGTGGTCCTGCGCGGCCTTGACGCCAAAATACTGATGCGCGCGTGGCAGTTTCTTAATACCGCCGTCGAACAACACGAAATCGTGCATAAGCTCAATCAACCTGTGCTTCTCACAGAGCTTAAGCAAATATTTGTCCAGCTTGAAGCGGCTGTTGTCCGCCTCATCTTCTTTCCACTTCAGGAAGTATTTCTCTGGCGTGCCGATAGTGCCGAACTTCAGACCTTCGGAATCATTGCCGGCAATGACAAATTGTACAGTCGAGAAAAACCACTCATTGAATTCAGGTTGTTGGTTGGAGAGCAACTGCCTGATACCGTCACCTATGCTTACACGACTGTTCTTGAGTTCCAGCACGCAGATGGCGATGCCATTAAGGTACAGGACAATGTCAGGCCGCCGTTCAAGGTTACCCTTGAGTGTCACTTCCTCGGCAATGGCGAAGTCGTTCTTTTCCGGCTTCTCCCAATCAACGAGGTGTACAGTTTCAGTGACCTTGCCTGCTTCGATTTTCACCGGCGCGCCATAGCGCAGCAGGCTATAAACCGCCTTGTTATTTTCGTAAAGGCTGCGGCTGTGGTTGTCGGCTTCACGGTGCAGCATATCGAGCGCTCGGTTGATTTGCGCCGGGTTATAACCACCCTTCGCTAGCCAATCCGTGAGCAGCCCCTCTTCGATGTTGCTATTGCCTTCGCGGTCAGTCCAATCTCCAAGAAAATGGTAATCCAGTTCATCTCGTAACAGTGCGATGATGCGGTTCTGCGTAGCGCGTTCGGGTTTGCCGATGTCGTCCACTTTAGCCTTTAACCAATTTGAAGCTGATTTGGTAGCGGTAGAACGAAATTGTGGGCACAGAAACCAGTGCCCAACGCATCTTGGGGTCATCTTCTAGCGCTACGATTGCACCTTCTACAAGTTGGTCGCTCTCAGCAACTTGCTCTTTCACAAAGCCCATGTAGCGCAATACTTGACCGACAACTACATCACTTGCGCGCCCACGTTTCAGTTCAACGACCAACAATCGCTTCTTGTCCTTGCTGATAGCAAGGATGTCGATTGGTCCTGCATCTGTCGCATATTGTTGACCCACAGGCTCGCCGTCTTCCTCGAAGATTGAGAAATCCTTGCTTAGGATGGTTTGGTTCCAGTTAGCAACTAGGAAAGCTTCAAGGTGTTTTTCCATGGCAAAGGCCGCCGGGTCTTCGATATCAGGATCTCCGGTACCGATGGTGGTAGGTGCGGACGCTTCGCCCATAAAGCGCTCAATTTCAGCTTGGTGATCGGTGACTTTGCTCACCGTCCCTATTGACCCGGTCGAGTTCTGTAGGGCCTCACTCATGGAAGAGCGCGCGATGATGGTATCGAGCCAACGCACTTTGCGCCTGTGGGGCAGGATCTGCCCTGCGGCATAATAGTAATCGCCGATTATCTCGCCGACGCGATACGATCCCGCACCATCTGGACAGAGTACGACGTCGCCCTTCTTGATCCCCTTCGAAACCGTCCAAAGTGCCCCACAAGCCAGGCCCGCGCTGATTTTCGATTTATCGGGATGCTTCGCGAGGAACATAGGAATGAACTGCTTGTTGAATTGCCGCCATTCCTCGGGAAGCCTACGGCTCAAGTCTTCATTGATGCCGAAGTCAGCGCCAATAAAACTTCCTGCAAAGCATTCCAGAGCATAGATACTCCCGCGTCCGAGCATCACACGATAGTAACTTTTCATTTCAGGCGAATTCTCCCTGTGAGCAGTTCCTGCATCATGCCCGCCTTAAGCAGGCGGGCCTTGGCAAGTTTCGTAGTCAACACGGTAATCTCAGCATCCATGTCGGATAGGGTATTGGCAATGGCGGTCTGTTCTTTGATTCCAGGCAATATCACATTGATCTGGGAGAAAGCAGGCCATCTAAGACTTCCCCGTCGATCGACGGACGCGGTCGTCGCTGACTCGAACTGTTGCCGATAAGAATCCAGTTTCAGAAGCCTATATAGAAAGTAACTGTTCACTTGGTCTGTTACTGAAAAAACAACATAAATAGGGCTTACTAGAGCAACATCATAGAGGTCTTGTAGACCAATTGAACCCTCCTCAATATGATTTGATGGATAACCAATTTGCCCCCGCCGAATCATTTTGTATCCACTAGTGTCCCTACTAAACACTTGGTTCTTGAAATAACTCAGTGAGTCGATGAAGCCTAAGTGTTTGGAGCATGTCAGGACAGGCAATTGCTCGGCAGAGTTGTTCTTCTCTGAGCTTGGTAATCCGATTTCTGCAATTCGCTTCACCCCCCACTCCCCGCTAAAGCCTGGCAAGCGCATCTTGTCCGTTAGCAGTTGTTGCATGACTCCCTGTTTGAGGTAGCGCTTTTTGGCGAGAAGTTGTTCCAGGGATTCGATGAGAGCATCCGCATCACTCAACGCCTCGGCGATGGCTTCTTGTTCTGCTTTGGTGGGTGGGATTGGCATTACGACGGCAGAGAGCATGCGCCCATTAGTAAGGGCGCGAGTTGTGTAAGTACTTTTAGAAACTATTTGATGACGGACCATCCTTGATGAAAAGCAGTATTTCTTTAACCTGTCGGATAACGCATCATTCTTTGGGCGAGCACGTAGAACGAAGCCGCTAAAGACTGTATCAGGCGAGTCGTCAAGAAGAACGGAAGAAATCCCCACTTCTTCAACCGTTTCGGATGTTCTAGTAAAAAAGACGTCGCCCCGCCGCACGCCGAATGCATCCAATTCCTGTCGGCTGACATCAACAAGACCATGAAGATCAGACGCTAATAGTCCTGGATGTTTGTAAACGTCCATGTAATTCACGATTGGTGTTCCATAGCCAAAATATTTCTTGCTTTTGTTGAGCCCATTTTTGAATGAAAATAGAGTACCTAGCAGTGTATCAACCCATTCCTCTGGAATCACCCCAACCTCAGTCTGCTTATAACCGAGTGGGCATGCCGAATCCTGCTGCGGAAAATTACAGGAACCCACATCTTTCATTTCCATACGAACCCCATCTTCTCCAGGTGACGGTGCACCTTGGTCTCCAGCTCGGTCACACGATTGATCATCCGCGGCAGCGGGGTTTCGTAGCGTTCTACGAGTTCCTTTACGCGCTGAGACAACGCCTGGTTGATGCGATCCATCTCGCCGTGGATGGCTTTATCCAGCGCGGCGAGCCATTTGTCATCCACTACCAGCGCCTTGATCTCAGCCTCAGTGAGTTTGGGGTAGTGTGCGTACGTATTTGCGTCAAGGTTGGCCTCGGCGGTCTTGAGGCGCTTTTTGATGTCGGCTTCCACAGTGTTTAGCTTGAGCCAATCGTTGAATACGGCGGCCTCTTCTTTCGCTTCCTTGTCGTTATTGACCTCCTTTAGTCGCGCTACGACATTAGCCTTATTTACCTTGTCAAATTCTGAAAAGGCACCGTCTTCACTACCGTGCTCTTCTTCCAACTCAGCAAGTTTGGCGGTAATACCTTCCATCTCGGCAGCGAGCCGGTCGAGGACGGCCTGTTCCCTGGCGTAGTAGCGGGCGACGATGAGCGCCTTCGGAATCAGGTCGCAGGCCCAGCCCTTGTCCACTTGTTTTCCCGGTTTGCCGTCCTTGCCCTTCTTCGTTTCGATAACGCGATAAGTCTCGGTCTTCCAGCCATCCGCGGCGATGAGATAGCAGTCGTCCTGCATGGTCTGTGCCCAGTAATCCATAAGTAGCTGATAGACATCGTAGCGATTTATTAGCGGCTTGCTGGTGTAATGTGCAAGCAAATCTTCCGACAGTTCAGCAATAATTTCCTTGGGATGGATCCCAGTTTTGAGTCCTTTGAGGGTTTTTGTTGCCTTGGTGTGCCAAGCCGCAAAGTGCGCATTCATACCTGTGATGAACGCGGAAAATTCGGGGTGTTGATAGATAGTGGATTTGATGGCGCTCTTGTCCACGGCGAGGTCAAAGTACCCGGGCCGGTTCGGTTTGAAGAGAGCGGTTTTCAGATTCGGGCAGATATCCCAATAGGCACTTAGCGCCTCGACATCGTTCGCTGGAATGCCACCTTTCAGATGGCCTTCAATGTCCTGCAGATCTTCGGGCACCTGGCTGTCGATGTAGCGTCGCAGATTGAGGTTGAATTCGTTCTTTTCAATTTCCGCGAACGAAACCATGCGCGCGTATTTGGGAATGTCGAGCTGCTTGTTGAACGTATCGACAATCCTGTGAATATCCTGGGCACGCAACCGACTCTTGGGACCGTCCTTCATGTACCCCTGGCTGGCATCAATCATGAAGATACCCTTGCGGGCCTGGGCATCCTGCTTGTCAATCACAACAATGCAGGCGGGAATGCCAGTGCCGTAAAACAGGTTGGCAGGCAGTCCGATGATGCCTTTGATATAGCCCTTGCGCACAAGTTTGCGGCGGATGTCGGCCTCGGCATTGCCGCGGAACAACACGCCGTGAGGTAGGATGCAGGCGCCCTTGCCAGTGCTCTTGAGCGATCGGACGATGTGCAGCAGGTAGGCATAGTCGCCCTGTCTGTTGGGCGGCACACCAAAAGATTGAAAGCGCTCGTATGGGTCATGCAGTGTATTTAGACCAGTGCTCCAACGCTTATCAGAAAACGGCGGATTGGCAACAACATAATCAAAGGTCTTTAGAGTGTCGCCGTCCTTGAACTTGGGATCTGAAAGCGTATTACCCTGCACGACGAGCGCGGTCGGGTTGTTGTGCAAGATCATGTTCATGCGCGCGAGTCCGCTTGTGGCAGCGTCCTTTTCCTGACCATAGAGCGTGACGGGAGTGCCGGCCTCGTCACCCACTTTGAGGAGTAGCGAGCCTGATCCACAGGTTGGGTCGTAGACGGTGGTGGCCGCGCTGGTTTTCGCGTTACGGATGCCGCTGATTTGTGCCATGATGCGGCTAACTTCTGCAGGCGTATAAAACTGGCCCTTACTCTTGCCACTTTCGGTGGCGAAGTGGCGCATGAGATATTCGTAGGCGTCGCCAAGAATGTCGTCGCCTTCTGCCCGGTTCTTGGAAAAATCGAGCGCTGGATTCTCGAAGATGGCAATTAGGTTAGTGAGACGCTCCACCATCTCTTTGCCGCTGCCTAGCTTGTTGGCATCATTAAAATCAGGGAAATCGGATAGTTTGTTGGCGTTCGCAAGTGGCGCGATAATCTTTTTATTAATCTGATCGCCGGTGTCAGGTTTGCCCTTGAGAGCAACCATATCTTTGAAGGTTGAACCTTTTGGGATAGTGATTGGTGCGTACGGCTGACCGGCATATTTATCGCTGATGTATTTGATAAACAGAAGTACTAGGACATAGTCCTTGTACTGGCTGGCATCCATGCCGCCACGGAGCTCATCGCAAGACTGCCAGAGTGAGCTATAAAGTTCAGATTTCTTGATTGCCATTTAATACAACTATCGATTACACATAAGTTTTATTGGCTTGATCTATTTGCTCTAATGATATTTATGTTGTGCCAGTTTAAATATTCACAGGGTATTCTTTCAATTATCATACTTAGCAGCATCATTAAGATAGTATCGTGATGCGCATAAATGATGGCCATTGAATACGTTCTAGGTTTATTCCACGTGTGATGGGTTTTGCGGGCGTCAAAGGCGCCCATCATTTGCAAGGCGCCAATAATAGCGGCCTGTCGGTGTAAGTCGACAGGCTTTAGATTGCATTGCTGCATCATACATATGCTTCGCATCTACTGGGGTGACCAGAAATACACGATTTAGGCTTTGTAGGTCTTCAAATATAGCGACGTTGTTTATGTTCGGATTATTCGATTTCGGTTCGAATGTCGGATCCAATTGGATGTCTTCCGCTGGTAATGTAAATAGGGTTGGTAGCCTAAGTAAAATAGCTTTGTCGATCGGCGCTTTGCAGTATCTAAGTGGTAATACTTGCGTAACATGTGCTTTGAACAATGGCCTCTGATGCCACGCACCCAACGCCGCCTCGATATAAGCGTAAATTGCAGTTGCGCTTACTTTACCTAATATATCTGCCGCGCCACCATCCAAGGCATCAGCAAGCAAAGAAGTAAATACGCCACCTGCTTCGGTTTCAAGAGAGGGTTGATCTCCCCTGCTAGCTGTTAGGATAGAAATACCTTCGCGTAAAGTTGCTCTCGCATTGTCAATATCCGGCATATTGCCAAAATTTCCAGCGAAACAACAATCAAGAATTACGACTACTTCTTTAACTTGCGAGTTGTTCGCTAATTTTAGAATTTCCCCCATAGTTACGCCTACATCATAGGCTATTGCATCTTGAGTACAGAGATATCCATCGAGGTCATTTACAGTGCCATGGCCAGAGAAATATAAAAGTGCTACATCGGCAGGAGCAGAAAATAATTCCGTAATCCGCTCTCGAAGTATTACTCGCGTTACAGAAGTATCCGGTCCACCAGAAGGTGCGAGTAAGACTTTGCAATCAAAGTTTCTAGAGCCGTCATGATTAGTACGAAGCAATTTATCAATTCGCATTGCATCACTGACGCATCCTCGTAGTGCGCCAAATGAATACTGATCTATTCCGACACTAAGAGCTCGCCTCATGACCATACCCCCTATGAAAGCTAACGATTTCCATTGATGAGAGCTTTCAAATTATCCCAGGTCCATTTATATATCTTATCTACAGTCGTCGCCGCACGAGGCTTGTGACACTGTTTATCGGCACGACCCCACAAAAGGAAATATGGATGATCAAGTTCACGTGTTATTGAAAGCTCTTCCGAGACACCATCGGCACGATTGGTATACTCGCCGCAGATAACTATCGTAAGATCAGTATTTCGAATTCGATTTCGTACCTTAGACTTCCAGTCGCCTGTCATCAATTCCTTAACTGACCTATCTCTAATTTCAAACGGTGTATCAGGATGCTTTGCTTGGCCAGAAAGCAAATTCCGCAGGTCTTCATCATGATCAAAATCAAAACTAATGAACGCTCGCTTTACAGCCATAAATCACCTCAATTGCCATTTCGCATGTCTATTCGCCACATCACAGCATGATGTGAATCATGGGTAATGCCTAATGCCATTGCTTAAGTTCATCTACAATATCGCGGCAATATTCACCAGAAACTATACGTAGAATATGGGACATTTTGGGGACAACGCGGTATTAGAAATACACTCCCCCTGCTCATCATAACTCACGATAGCTCACGTAAGCTCTTGATTGTCTTATAGAGCACTGTTAATGTCCCCTCAGGCTAGGATTGCCATTGCGACTCAAAATCCCGTTCCCCTCAAAGGAGTGTCGGTTCGACTCCGACTCCGGGCACCACACTCGATTCCGATACCGAATGAAATACTGCGGCCAATGC
>Ga0307372_10002846_pt1 | contig 28245 bp, 26 predicted proteins | sample OX1MG_FD_202533 | JGI IMG/M metagenome (GOLD analysis project Ga0307372, IMG submission 202533) | Soil microbial communities from Risofladan, Vaasa, Finland - OX-1 | ecosystem: Environmental > Terrestrial > Soil > Coastal area > Acid sulfate soil | place: Finland: Risofladan, Vaasa | collected... | reverse complement strand
CAGCCTTTTCGAGCGCCTTGTTGATGCCACCCGCCGGAACAGCCCATCGCAAGCTGGACTTGAACTCCAGAGTATTACTCTCTCCCTTCAAGATCAGCTCGGGAATGTGGTCTCTATCTATAATGGCGTCGGCAGGTACAAGCGATTCAAGGAAAGTATTGATCTGCACCGCAAGAAGCTTACTTCGAGCAGCCAGGAATGCCTGATAGTTCTCGACTTCCCACAACTCTGGGTCCATTGGAACACTCTGGGCCTGGAGTGCGCCAGGATAGAGCTTCTGCACAAGCGGAAGATAACTGCCGGGCTTAGCTGCCCTGATCTTTTGATTAGCGGGCTTCGTGAGAAAAGCACGATTAGCCACTTCGTTGACAACACGCCGGTCCTTTGTCGTGTCGTAGCCAGATTTGTAAAGCACAGTTCGTGGAAAAATATGATGATCCTCGAGCCCGTTGCTCTTGCCGATTTCTCTCTTGTACAACGTTTGACCTGTGAACCAATCTTTGCCATTATTGGCTCGAGCAACAATATAGCTCATCTTACCCACGGCGGTCGCCGCGCCTTTGCCTAGGATGTCGCTGGATTCGAGTGCCAGTCGCCCGCGCTCACCAAGAATGGCCTCTTCCAGTGCTGTCGTCGGGTCAGGGCTGTCCAGGAGGCTGACATCCTTCTGAAGAGTAGACTCCGTGGCACCCGAGTATCGAGCCCAGATTCCCGCGAGGAACATCCACCTAATGAACCTCGCCTCTTGAGCTACGCTCCCGAATGACATTCCCGTCCGCGCGAGGTAGACAGTTATCGGCAGCAGGACTGAGCGAGTAGGGAGATCGCTGAGACTATCGACATACGCATCGTGGCGTAGCACATTTACAAGATACTCGAATGAGGCTGCCACCTTCTTCCATGCAGCTTTAAGGTCCTCTTCACCTACTCTGTAGAACGAACCTTCGAGCAGCACAGAGCCAGAAGCTACCGCAGCAATACAACGAACCAGGAAATCGAGGTCAATGCCGAAACCATTCAAGCCCATAACGGCGGAGAAATCACGCAACACCATACGCGCCTCAGGCCACACGGTACACATGTGAGCCAGCGCGAGGTCCGCTTTCGTCAACGGCGTTCCCGCAGAATTTACCTCATTGAAGATCTCGACAACATCCTTGACTGTGAGTTCCTCGCTCGTGAGGAAGTCAACTTGGTAAGAGTAGTTCCGGATGGAGTCGAGGCGGTTGAAGCGGGCGAGATTGTTCTGGACTAGAACCTTCTCTAGCTCACCCATTTTGTCTAGCCGGTCAAGTAGTTTGCTGAGGCCTTCCTTAAGGAAGTCTTGCACGCTAATCCACGCAGGATTGCCCGCCATGAGGGTCTTCTGCCAAAAGCGGAATTCTTCCGTTTGGACATTGAAGTACAGTTCGAAAAAAAGCTTCTCGCCACCATAGAAGGGCGGCGGCGCACCTTCGAAGAAGACATACAGGGTGGTCAGTCGTTGCTGGCCATCCAGAAGCAGCTGGCTGTACTGCCCAGTCTTCGACGTAGCACCACGCACTCCGCCAGGTTTCGCTGTCTTCCAGATAAGCAGGTGGCCGGTTGGGTAGCGCTTGTACAACGCCAGGGCGAATTTTCGAACCTGGTCTCGCGTCCACACGTAGCCTCGCTGGAACTCGGGAAGCACGATCTCATCCGCACGGATCTGGGCTACGAGTTCTTGAATCGTCGGCATGACTTGTCTCCGCTACTTGGGGTCATCGATGTGGACGGAGACGTCCTGCAGGCCGAGCTGCCGCAGACCTTCCAGCACGACGAGGTTGAGTGTCTCGCGCGGGATGCCGGTCATGCCGCCTTCGGCTCGAATGACCAGATCGACACTCACGTCGGAGCTGACTGCGCTGAGTGGGAGCACGGCGACCTTGACCAGGTCCCGAAGCTTGCTTCCCGGGACGCCCAGGACATGCAAGGTCACGCCCGCCAAGGTCAATGGCTGAGGCTTAGGTCCAGCTTCGCCATCCGCAACCCGGCCAGAGGGCGCTCGCTCATCGCCGTTCCCTGCGACCTGACCGGCGCCTTGGCTTCCGGCAGGTGCTTCGGCTCCGCCTGGTGCTTGTGGCTGAGCAGGCATGCGGGTGGCGATCAGTTCCTTGATGGCTGAAGCTCTTACCAGCCAGGTGCCTGGCTGGAACTGGATCTCGCTTGGGTCGACGAGATCATTGAACCGGAGAACGGCGTCCTCGGCCTCCCACGAAGATCCGCTGGAAAGCCCGAACAGACCTTGGTGCACGCCTTCGGCCAGGGCCTGGCGCAGGACTCGGGGGCTGGCGAGCTTGGGAAGGCGGGGCAGCCGGTAGAAGTAGCCGAGCAGTGTGTCGATCTCAACCGCGTCGCTGCCTTCTGGGAGGAGCCCGAAGCGGGCGGCGAGGAGCGCGGCGGGCGCCAGGCTGGTCTCGACCAGCCTGTCAGAGGAGCGAAGGTACTCCACCACACGTCCGCCGATCGTGGCGTCAACCCTGGCTGGCCCAAGGTCCATGTGGTCGAGCTTCGGCCCGCCGCCGTTACCTTCCCCGAGCAGGAGCAGATGCCGGTAGGCCATGGTCACCTGCTGGGGGAGGCGTTCCTCGGCTCCCGTCAGCCGCTTCGCGAGCTGCTCACGCTGCTCTGCGTTGAAGCGGCTCAGCCGGTGCCGGTCATCTCTCAGGTCGCGGAGCGCGGCAAGGGTGCGCGCCGTGGCCCTGGCCTTGGTGATGGCTGGGGCGTCGGCAGCGATGAGCATGGCGGCGTTCTTGTTAGAGCGCCAACTCCCGCCGCGATGCTCCAGGATTTCCCTCGCCGTGCGGGTCGTGCCCTCCGATGCATCTCCGCCTATACGCAGGCCGAAGTCGAGGATGCCGAGCACAAGCTGCTGACTGTCGGGCAAGTCGGCGGATGCCTCCACGCGCGGTTCGACCCGAAGTTCCGGGGTGCTGGGAGCCACCCTCCCGATCGCCTCACGCAGCAACGTCTCGATTCGGTCCTCGTTGATAGCGCCCTCACGCTCAAGTACCACCTTGTTGAGGTTGGGCTCGGTAGTGAAGCGGTACCGTCCGCCTTCCAGGCGCATGTACCACAGAGACCCTTCGAGGCCATCACGTACGTCCTCGACGAGCCCGCGCGACAGCCCGGGACGGCCAACCCCAATCAGCATCTGCACCGCTGACGCGCCCAGGACACGATCGGACCCGAACGAGTTCAAGAACGCGGTCGTGGCCAGCCCCGTAGCCAGGCCGAAGTTCTCCACCACGCCCCCCCGGCGCCGGTCCTCCTCCGGCGCCATCGAATCGGGACGGATGATGTCGGCGTTCAGGGCAGCCTTGTAACTCTCCCCAGCAAAACGAAGGACCTCCCCGCGGATACCCGGATCGCTGAGCGTGACATCACCCGGGTGGATCAGCAACGCTTTGCTCCGCCGCTGGGACAGAGCCTTGACGGTGTGGGCAAGCGTCCTCAGCGCACCCCTGGTCCGCTGAAATCCAGACAGCGAACCCCAGCGGTTAGTCAGGATGTCCACCAGCTCAGGGTGAAACGGGAACGCCGTCGCCAGGCGATCCCGGTAGCTGGCCTCCCGGTAGCTGGCAGGCACCGCATCACCCAGAGACTCGTACCAGTCGGCGTAGGCATCGGCGACTGCGCGCCGTTGCGTCTCCGACCCGATAGTCCTGAACAGGCGCCGGTGCAAGATCGGGAAGATGTCGTCACCCTCAACCGGGGTGACGATGTTCTCTGTACGGCCCACCACCTTAGACAGGCGCTCCTGCATCTCCTCGCCCGCCAGGCTCGCATAGTCCTCCAGATTGGAACTGGTGAGCGTCGCCACGACCGCAACGCCCGGAACACTGGCCGCTGCAGTGCAGAGTTCCTTGATGAAGGTCAGCGTGGTGGCAGCGAGGTTCCCATCGTGGGTCGGCACCGCGAGTGCCTTGGTGAGGTACTGCAGCAACTCGTCGAGCAGAATCAGGCACGGAGCATTCGCCTCCAGCAACTCGGCGATCTGCGTGGTCGACGAGCCACGCAAGTTCCTGTCCTGCTCCTCCACCTTGGCGAAGCCTGCCGGCCCGCTGAGCCGGTAGGCGAGCTGACCCAGCAAGGTCCGAACCTGACAGTCTTGGATGTGGGAGTCAATCTCTCCGGCCCCGAGCGCGCCGCCCTCAAGAACAACGACCTGCGCCTGAGGGAAGCTGGCCCGACCCAGTTTGGCGGCCAGCTCGCTGACAAAAGCCGTGCCAGCAACTCGGGCTGGGTCACGAAACAGGTGATAAGCGGCAAGCAGGGTGTGGGTTTTTCCGCCACCGAACTCGGTCTGGAGCCGATATACGCCAGCAGCAGACATGTCACCCGACAGACGGGCCGTCAACTCCCGAAGGAACGACAGCAAGTTCTCGGTCAGGTACGTCTTCTCGCAGAATGTCACCGGGTCGAGGTAGTCGGCGGGACCCCGGTTTCGGTCTACAAGGCCCAGATCCGCAGCGAACAGTGATTCGTCAAAGGAACCGTCCGCGATGTCACGTCTCGGCTCGGCGACCTCTAGCCAAGGCTTCAAGTCAGTCATCGCAGCGCCTCCTTTTGCGGCAGTATCGAAAATGCCATCACGAGGACTCGATATCGAACAGCGTGAGTTCCTCGAAGGTGGTAGTCGAGCGCGCCGCCGCTTGGGACAGGGCGTCCCGGTTACCCGTCAGCCCGAGCAGCATCGTGCGCTCCCGGTTGTCGTCAGGAAGGATCTCGGCAAGAGCCCGGGCCAGGGCCCAGAATCCGGGCTCAACCCCCATGCCCGTGGCGCCAAGCATCTCCTCCAGTTCGCGCCGCCGGCCAGCATCCCAAAGCTGGCACGCGAGATGCAGGACATCGATCAATGGCGGGGAGGCTGAGAGCTTGAGGCCCCTCCGGTCCTGCGGTCCGAGCAGGGTGAAATTCGAGCTGGATTGCCGGGCGAACCCGCGAGGTCGGCACAAGTGACCGAGATCGACGTCGAATGCTTTCTCCAGCTTGTACGCCTCATCCGCCGGAATCGAGCCAGTGAGATAAGCCCACCGCCAGGTCAAGTAGAACAACGACTCCGGATCCAACACTGACAGCGACTCAGCTCCCAACAGGCGCCGCATCGCATGACGTGCCACTGCCTGTCTTGCGAGCACCATCAAGTCTGAAACCTCAACCTCTTCGCCGGAGAGCTTCACGATCCGTGAGTACTGCGCAAATACCTCGAACGCAGGCCCGATTGCGGATACAAAGTAGTCCGCACCAGCGAGTCCCATTTCCTCAAACGCATCTAGCCGTTCCGCGATGCGATCTTCAAGTGCTCGAACCACATCATCGTAGAAGCCTTCCTGTTCAGCATGACGAGGACGGCAAACGAGCACTACAGAAGAGCCCAGGACCGCGCTAATGTGCGCCACGATTCGGGCCTCCCGTTCCGATCGCATTGGCCACGAGGTAGTGACCACCAAGTTCGCCAAGCGCAGAGCGCGGAGCAGTCTCTCCCATGCCTCTACATCTGTGTGCGCGAAGACGATCGATACCATGCCATCGTCCTTCACGACGCGGGCGATCTCGCCAAGTGCATTCTGAAGTCGATGCTCGAACTCATCATGGGAAATGTACTCGTCCGACTTTTTATCGGCGCGGCTCTCTATAACCTCTTGCTGCTTTGGCGTAAGCGGGGTTCCGAACACCCCAGGATGTAGATGCCCGATGCTACGCTTCAGCCAAACATAGAAGAAATCTGATAGATCACCGTACTGAATGGCATCATAATATGGGGGATCGACAATCACCGCATCAAACGTGGCATTAGGGAAGCCGAGATTCTGGGCATCGCCACGCCGAACTTTCGCTGGGTGATCGCTCGAACTTGAACAGTGGCGTATTGCTAGCTCTATCCAGCGAACATGGGCACCCCATATGCTTATGTCCTCCTGGAAAGGATCGGTTTCGATATAGTCCCATACCATTGCGATTGCTTGGCGCGCGAACGTACTGCGACTGGCTTCGACCGTGGTGCGCCACGTTGCGAACGTCGAGCCATAATCTGCAAGCTTGTCAACCATGAATCCGAGATAGGTTGCGATCGCAGCGGCACGTTCCCTTTCCATATTCTGAACAATCATCTGATCGTAGGCGGCGCGGACGACCTCGCAGAGGCACCCGAGAACGTATAGCTGACGGTCATTGAAAAGTCCACGAAAAGTGTCAATTCCATAGACTAGGTTGCCATAGCGGCGGTACTGTGACTTGACCATAGGCTCATCGGGCAGGGCTGAAGTACCGTCCGGTGTTTCCTCTAGTTCGTCCAGCAATGCTGACGCTAGCCGCTCAGCACCGTCGATCTCGTCGGGCCTGGGCGCACGATAGGTGCGGAACCCATGGTCGATATCGAGCACAGCATAAAGAGTGCGGCCAAGACCAACTTTGGTTGCGTACTCGCGAACCTCCCTGGCAATCATTGAGGCAGGGCACACCGGACACGTAACCGAGCTGGCCCTTACTGTCCCTACGGACAGGTCAGCGCCGCTCGGCGGTGGGCCGGACCGTATTGTGAGTTCTATCCTGCCGGGGCGACCGCTGACCTCGACCCACGCTTTCCGCCGACTACTGTTGGCTAGCCAGAGAGAAGAGAGTAGCGGGATCTCCGCGCGGCAGGCCGGGTTTGGGCATTTCATGGTACGCGCCCAGAAGTAGACGGTCGGCTTGTGACCTTGATCGTCTGCAGGAAAGACGCTGGCTAGCCGCGGCTTGACCTGATCACGGACCCAACCTGCCCATTTCACGAAATCCTCAGCGAGGGTATTCTCCCCGCGCTCGTCCGGAAGTCCAAAGCGCTGGGGATACTCAAGGACGCATTTCTCGATGAGATGGGCGACAGGGTTGAGGTCCACGGCGGTGGTGTCGCAGCCAAGGCGTAGCGCTTCGAGCGGGATAGCGCTGCCACCAGCGAAGCAGTCGAGGACCCGCGGCGGACCATCAGGGTAAGCGTCACTAATGAGCTTGCGGAGCGGATCGATACGGGCAGGGTTTGTCGACGCCTCGAAGGGGGATGCGGCAGCAAGAACCTTGAGAATCTCTTTCCGCTTACCGCCGTCCCTGGGATCGGGAAGAAGGGTGCCGAGCACTACTGCCCTACTCATGGCGAGGGGGCGGCGTGCCCACCACAGATGCATGGTGGAGATGTGGCCATGACGCAACGACTTTTCGCGGGCCGATTCGGCGTTGACCTCTTTCAGCGGCAACTCCTCTTCAATGAGACGACGATCGGTCATGCGGGTGCTCCTCTGGAGGCTTCGATAATGGGTTCGGGGGCGACTCCATAGCGGACGTCGAGCGATGGCTCCCACGCACCGGCAAGCGTTCTGGCAGGATTGCGTACCCGGTACAGACGGGGCTCTGACTGGGCGCAGTCGAGGACGACGTAGAGCCAGTAGTCGTCGCCTAGTTCCTGGCTCTTGGCGAACTCGCTCCAGGTCAGCTCCACCCGTCCAACACCTGAGCGTCCTTTGACCTCAATGCAGCGTCGTTCCAGGCCTAGGGTGGACAGGAGGTCGAAGCCGACGTAATCGTCCTCAACAGACCGCACCGTGGCACCGCGGCCAGTCTCATAACGGCGGGCCACCCGGACAGCGATCTGTTCGATCTCATCGTCCGCGAGCGTGCCCCCATCACCTGAATCGCCGCCTTCCTCGCCTTTGCTCGGGAGCGTCAGCGGGAGAAGCAGTGCGCTGCCGATCACGGTGACGTCCCCGCGCACGACGTTGCGGCCGCGCCGGGTTTCCTCCAGGCGAAGGCGCCGGCGCTGCTGGTGTTGTTCCTTGACGAGTTCGGCTTTGCGGAGCCGCCCCTCTGCGCCCTGGATGCCGTGGTCGATCTCTTCTTCCGCGGCGATGATGGCGGAGTCCGCCTGGGCAAGCAGGGAGTTGAAGGAACGCTTGAGGAAGTCTTCCTGGATCGCCGCGACGTGCTCTCGTTCAGTCTTCGCGTCCGTGAAGACCCGTTCGAACAGGTGCTGGCGTGCCCACATGATCAGTTCCGCGTCAGCCTCCGCGGCTGCGGGAACAGGATTCTCTGGCGGCATCTGGATTTCGTCGGCAGGCGGTACCACGTCAAACAGCGAGGCAGCCGGTGCGGCCTCGGTGCGGCCGTCGGGACAGACCCGAACGGCCGCGAGGGTGCGGCGGACGATCTCTTTGTTGCCGTCTGCGACATCACCGGTGAGGAATCTTAGGACAGCGGGCTCATCGATGTCGGGGTCGAAGAAGACCGCGCCCTTGGCAACCTCGGGCGCGGTGCGCTCGATCACGAAGCCGACGAGCGCGTCGAACAGCGGGTGGCCTGGGCCACACAACTCGGCAGCTGGCAGGGCTGCTTCGTCCTCGCTGAGACGCGGGCGCGTGGCGATGGACTTGTCGAAGGTCAGGCGCTTGTATTCGGGGACGATCTGGCGGAGCCCAGACGCGGTGCGGCTGCGGGCGACCAGGACATTCGGGGAACGGTCAACCCGCCAGGTTCCCGGGTCAAGCCTTTTGGTGATCTTCCCTCCGGCATAGGTGATGGCGTCGGCGAAGAACCGTTCGAAGTAGCTGGGGGGAAGACGACGTTCCTCGGCGCGAGCCGCGCGGTCACGCTCAGTTTCCCAGTCCATATGGTCGCGGGCTAGCGCGCTCTCCAGCAGTTCTTCGGCTCTGGCCTTGGTTGCCGGGTCGGCCTCTTCGCCGCCGAAACTCTGTGCGGCTTCCTCCTTGGTAATCTCCTCCGCGATGACTGCTTCGAGCACTTCCCGTAGGTTCGTGCCGATAGCCTGCCCCACGACGTCGAAGACTTTGTCGCCAAGGGCGACGCCCATGTTCTCCATCTTTTTCAGCAAGACACTGAGGACGTAGCCCTCACGGGTGTTGCTGGCGATGAGGTTGAAGATGTAAACGTCCTCGGTCTGCCCGATCCGGTGGATCCGGCCCATCCGCTGCTCGAGCCGGTTGGGGTTCCAAGGGATGTCATAGTTGACCATCAGGTGGCAAAACTGCAGGTTGATGCCTTCTCCGGCTGCCTCGGTGGCCACCATGATCTGGGCCGTCTCCCGGAAATACCGTTCCTGCTCGATACGCTCCGGCAGCTTCATCTGCCCGTGGATCTGCGCAACCTCGAAGTCCTTTGACAGGTTCTCGACCAGGTAGTCGAGCGTGTCCTTGTGTTCGGTGAAGATCAGCAGCTGCTTGCTCCGATCTTCTTTCAACCCGAGGCTAGCGACCACATCGAGGAGTTCGGACAGCTTGCGTTCGGACCGGCTGTCCTCTACCTCCTGGGCGAGGGCGAGCAATGGCCGCACCGCTACGCGTTCAGCTTCCAGCTCCGCCACAGTGTCAGGCAGCCATGTCTCAAGGGCTTGTTCCTCGGCCTGCCAGCGGGTTTCCTCATCAAGATCGTCAAGGTCTTCGACGTCGGTGAACAGAGTGGCCTGGAACGCCTTGCGGCTGCGCAGGTAGGCTGCTGGGTCTTCTAGCGCCTTGTCGATCCGGTCGAGCCGTCGTTGCAGGGTCCGGCGGATCGCTCTGGTGCTGGAGGCAACCCGCCGCTGCATGGTTGTCAGCGCGAAACCAGCGGTCCCCTTGGACCGGTCCCCGCGGATCTCCTTGAGCTTAGTGGAGACGAAATCCGTGACCGCGGTGTACAGGTCCCACTCATCCCCAGTGATCTCATACTCCACGCGCTGGGGATGACGATCCTTGAACAGCTTTTTGCCTGCCATGTCCCGCATGATTTCCTTGGAAACCTTGCGAAACTGCTGGGACGGGACCTCAATCTTGCGAGGGCACCGATCGCCCCACGCGTCAAGGTCCAGCAAGCGCAGGAGCGCCCACAGGCTGTAGTCCCGGCCCGAGTGTGGCGTCGCCGTCATCAAGATGAGCCGATGGCTACGGCGCGCGACCGCTTCGGCTGCCTTGTACCGCTCACTTTTCTTGCTGATCAGGCCTTTGCCGTCCACTGCGATCGTGAATCCGTGGGCCTCGTCAATGACAGCTAGGTCCCAGTCCTTCTCGGCCGCATCGAAGGTCTCGCGCGCCCGGTCGGTGCGCAGGAAGTCGCGGCTGACGACGATATGGTCGAACTGGTCCCAGGGGTTCTCGGTCAGCGAGGCGTCGAAATGGCTGGCACCAAGCTGCACGAAATCCAGCTGGAACCGCTCCGCCAGCTCGCGGATCCATTGCGGACGCAGGCTCGCCGGAGTGACCACGAGGATGCGGTCGCCTGCCCGCCGCAGGATCAGCTCCTTCATGTACAGGCCCGCCATGATGGTCTTCCCGGCTCCGGGATCATCAGCAAGCAGGAATCTCAGGCGGGGCTCATGCAAGAAGCACTCGTAGACAGCCTCAAGCTGGTGCGGCAGCGGCTGAATGTTAGAGACTGCCACCGCGGCCATCTCATATGCGAACGCGATATCGATACGGCGAGCCTCCACCCCAAGGCGGAACTGAAATGGGTCGCCATCAAACCGCAGCTCACTAGGGGTCTCAATGACCTCCACACTGGCGAGTTCCGCCTCAGCAAGCACGTGCTTTCCGGGCCCCGAGGGTCCGTCGAAGAAGAACTCCCAAAACGGGCCTGGACGCACCGCGACTAGCGACACAACTTCATTCCGCCCCGGAAACCGGACCTGGGTCCCGGCCGTCAGACGTTCTACGTCAACAACCATTGTCAGACCCTCCCAGTAAAGTTTACATCGCACTCCGCCCAGCATTGTCCCTTTGCCGCTCACTTACCCGGGAGGGAGCGCGTGACCTACCTTGAACAACTCCTCGCCGGCTACCAGCAAGGCCTGGCTGGGAACCCGTTATGGTCCATCCAAGCACTCCGGGTGGCCCTGGCTGAAACTGACGACGCCTGGCAACGCGGTAGGTTGCTGGGGTTCATAGCCCAGACGCTGGCCGGAAGCGTCGACAACGGCTCACTCATGTATGTGACGCCAAGCCGACAACGATCGGCAACCTGACCGGTTCAGGGCGTTGTGTCCGCATAGCTAGGATTGCCCCGCTAGTCCTTAGATGTACGCTCGGAACTTCGTCCGGACTTCTGCTTCGTCAGGCTCCGTCAGGTCAAGAAGTGGTTCATGAGGTGCCGGCCCTCCGGGAGCGTTTGTACTTGGCCGCTGAGCATACGCCAATGCGGGCACTGAGGGGCACAGCACCGATCCTCCGCCGCCGGGCTCGATCCGGCGCCGCGGCGGTCGTCGCCGACCTGGCCGCAGTTCCTGACCATCCAGGCGTCCGGCATCCTGGCCTGCGACTTCATGCACCTAGAAACCGTGCCGCTACAGCGCCTTTATCTCTTGTTCGTCATGGGGTCCAGACCCGCGTCGTGCACGTCCTCGGCGTCACCGCCCATCCGACCGGTGCATGGACCGCCCAGCAGGCCCGCAACCTCCTGATCGACCTCGGCGAGCGCGCCGGACAGTTCAGGTTCCTCATCCGTGACCGGGACAGCAAGTTCGCCGCGGTGTTCGACGACGTCTTCGCCGGTAATTGCGCGCGGGTAATCAGGACGCCGGTCCGCTCGCCGTCGGCGAACGCTTATGCGGAACGGTTCGTGGTCACCGCCCGTTCGGAGATCACCGACCGAATGCTCATCTTAGGCGAACGGCGCATTTACCAAGGCATGATACAGTTCTTTCGCCACATCACTCGTGGCATCGCCCTGTTGGAGAATAAGCGTTGGCTGATGCGATGAATCAAACGTGGGACGTCTTTATTAGTTACTCTACACGCGACCGCGAAGTGGTGCGCCAAGTAAACTCAGATCTGAAGCGGGCCGGATTGAGCGTATGGCTTGACGAAATTGAGATAGTTGCCGGTGAGAATATCGTGGCAAAGATCGAGTACGGAATCTCCAAGTCTAAGTTCTTCTTGGCCTTCCTGTCGCGGTCTTACGGCAAATCTGCATTCGCGCGCGAGGAGCTTACGTCCATTCTAATGACCGCGCTATCTGCTGGCGGCAACTCAGTCATACCTGTTCGACTCGACAACGCGCCCATCCCTCAGCTTTTAAAGGCGAGAAAGTACTGCGACTTTCGTAGTAGCTACATCGCCGGTTACCAAGAGCTTGCTAAGGCACTCGGACGGACGAGCAAGCTTCCGGATTTCCGAATCCTGCATGAGCAGGTTCGCGTGCGGCTTGTTCCCGAACGACGCTTGGCAACGTGGGACTATGACCGTAAATTTGAGATATCCGGCAGACGCACAGAACTTCGCGTCCTAGTAGTCCACACTGATGTCGTTCCAACGGAAGTATGGGTATCACCCGGCGAACTCCAGATTGAGCGAGTTCCAGGGTTCTTCGCTCTTAACGCAACATATGATCCACCTTTGCGAGAGCATACGCCTCTTCGGCAACAAATTCATTACGAACTTGAGGACGTGTATGGCGACCCACACGATTACTGGTTTTACTCTATTCCGACCTCTTTCGGGTCATGCGAAATCACGCTGACATTCCCCGGACATCGGATTCCCACCCATATTAAGACGGAATTTGAGCGCGATGGCTTTCGAACTCCCGGCCCTGTTCTAGCTCGATCTACGTCGGGATCTGACTTGGTATATCGTTGCCGAATTGAGGCCAACGAAAGTGAATTTCGACAAGTATTCTTCGAATGGGACTGGTGACTTTAGGGTTGGACCTAATGGTCTGTAAGATCGTTAGTTAGTGGCCTTGGCCGTGGGCGTGTTGACGCCCTCCTCACGGGTTACTGAGGAGAAGTCTACGGGCGGGACGTATTTTTCGAGGTACCAGCCATCGATCTGGCGTGCGATGATGCTAAGCGCGGCCAGATGCTCAAAGGCCGTGACCGGGTTCCAGTCGCCAGTCATGTGGTGGGCGGGATTGCGGATGAGTTGCATGCAACCCGAAGCGAATGCGACCGCACCTTCTTGTTGGCTGCGCACAGTTTCTCTCTTGGAGTGACCCGGGCAACGCAGGCGATTTTTGCCCCGCTCAGGCTCCTTAGTGCTGAAGGCTTGCGCCATCAAGTCCTTGCCGGAGATGTCGTGACGGGCAAGTCGGCGTTGAGCGAAGTCGTTGACAGCCGTGCTCGCGTCGCCGACGGCCGCGCGGAATCGGCGGGCTTTCCATTGCGGGCGAGCTGCCTGCCGGACTACCGGATGAAGCAACTCCAGCGGCAGGTCCAAGTCGAGGAGTTCGGAGTCGGTGCCGGGTACTTCTGGCCATCCGCTTATCAGGTCCAAGGCGCGTTGGACGCAGCTGACGGGGTGCGGCTCTCGTGAAGGTAGGACAATTCGGGTGTGATTTCTTTATGCGGCGATGGCCTGGGGCTGCTGGTAGCGGCTGTCGTGGTTGCGCAGTTTCTCCTGCTTGAGGTGGTAGTCGAAGTAGGCGTCGAAGTCGCCGTTGCCTTCGAGGGCGCGGAGCTTCAGGACGGCTTCGGCGCCGTCGAGGCTCCATCTGGCTCCCGTGACTTCCATCCGGTCCTTGATGAGCCACCTGGCTGCTCCTTCGATGAGGCCGCTGGCCACGGGCCAGCCGGCCTTGAGGAAGGCGGGGTAGTCGAGGTAGTCCTGCTTGTTTTCCAGGTAGCGGGCGCATTCGTCGGCGCCGGCGCGCTCGGCGGGGCTGTATCCCCAGGCAGTGGCGCGGCGGCGGATCCCTGCGCGGACGTCGCGGTGCTTCCCGTCCAGGATTTTTGCCGTCTGCTCCCTGATCCAGGCACGGGCCTCGGGCTGGCCGGGGTAGAAGAAACTGTTCGCGGCCTTCCAGAGGTACTGGGTGACGTGGATCAGCTCGATGAGGATCGTCACCTTGACCTGGTGCTTCGCGGCGAGGGCGCTGATGGCGGCGATCTGGGCGTTGTTACCGTCGATGACGGCGAGCCAGGGCCGGGCATGCCCGGGGTCGCGGCGGTCCGCCTCGGCGAACGCGTCCGCGATGACCTCCGCGATCGGGTTGCGGACCGACGCGAACAGCGTTTTTCCTTCCGCTTCCGGGCCGGGTGCGGGCCGCGGGGCGTCCCCGCGGCCGGGGCGGGCCGGGCCGAACAGGGCGGTCAGGATGTCGCCGGCGGTGCGGGGTGCGGGCGGGATGTCGGCGACGGCGGCCAGCTCGGCCGTCCGCTTGCGGGACTTGCGCAGGTCAGCCGGGTCATCGGGCCATCCGCTTTTCGCCGCGGCCGCCGCGCGGGCTTTCGCGGCCTTCGCGGTCGCGGGCCGCAGCGCCTCCGGCAGGACCATGAACGCCGACCCGTCGGCGGTGAGCAGCACACCGGTCTCCGGCGGGCACGGCTCCGGCCGCCGGGATGCATAGAACGCCCCGAAGTCGGCGGCGGCGCCGATCGCGAGTTCCTCGGCCTGCCGCTTGCCGAGGGTGATCGCGCCCTGCGCGCTGACCTGTGCCGCTGCCCGTCCGAACGGGATGATCGCGGACGCCATCGCGGCGCGTTTCTCCACCCCGGCCGAATAGGAGTGCAGGCTCGCCCAGTTCAGCTCCGCGTCCTGCGGGTACAGGTTCTCCTTCCCCCGCCTGCGGTAAGCGGTCCGGGACGTGGTCACCGGCCCGAAGATCATGATGCGCGCGTGCTCCTGCCCGTCCTCGGTGACCGCGTGCAGGTCCCCGTCAGCGTCCCGCACGTCCTCACGGCGCTGCTCGCGGGCCGCCCGCAGGTCCAGGTGCGCCTGCGCCACCAGCCGCATCAGCTCCAGCCCGCCCGTCATCGTCTTCTCTTCCAGCCGGTCATGCTCCAGCGCGAGCGCCTCCGCCGACTTCGCCCAGCTGATCATCGACTCCGCGTGCTCGCGGACCGCGCTGAACAGCGCGTCCTCAAGATCTCCTGCCCCCGGCTGCCCGGCGGCCCCGCCGGCCCGAGGGAAATGTGCAATGCTGGCGTCCACGGCCACCGTCTCCTCGTTCTTCGTGTGTTTCAGACGCCACAAAGAATGGGGACGGTGGCTTTCCCGTGCACGCACCACGGTGCCAGCCCCTCAGCCCGCCATCAGGACGGATCCCCGCAAGCCCCCTGCCTGCGGATCCTCCCCGGAGCAGCGGAGCTATATATCTATACGCCAGGACACTCCGGGAAAACCCGGTGCATCCTGGTACACCCAAGAATCAGTTACCTCCGCGAGAGCCACACCCCAGCTGACGTCAGACTGGTGGTCTCGCAAGTAGGCGCCGCCAATGACAACGCTGAGGTCGGGAGCGAGGGCCGCCAGGATCGCGTTGACGGTCGGGATGCGCTCGTTCAGCGCTCTGATAACCGCTCGCCGCTCCTTGGTGAGTACAGCCCGCTTGCCGCACTGATCGATCGCTTGCACGTGCTCCACCAGGAAGGTCGCAGCCCACCTGTAGTCCATGGGCGCAGTCTAGCGGCAGGCCCGCGACAGGCAAGGATTGTCGGCTAGCGTCCATTAGGATCGCTAGCCGGTCGTTGTGAGCAACCTTCGTGTGGGCCAAGTCCACCCGCTAATCCCAGATGTTGGACAGATGCAAAATCCGCACCCTCAGCGTCGATGCCCGGCTCGATACTTTAGGCACGCGGCCGATGTGCGATCTTGTAATTCCGGGCTAGCTCGCGGCCAGACCGGCCCGCTTCGGCCGACTGCTCCCGATGCGTTCCTACCGGCGACGGAAGCGGTCGTGCGCATGGTCGGTAAGGATCTCGATCACCTAGCGGACCAGCTTGAGGAGGCCGGGGCGAGGCCGGTTGGCGCTAACAGACCCGGCGTGTCTGTGCTGGTCGACGGCCTGTTCGGCTAATGGATTTGCTAACGAAACTCGGCGAGAGGTGAGACGGCGCGCGACACGGGAGACGCTCACGAGACCAGGCCCAGGTCAGCGGGGACGCACTGGAACGGGGGAGACACCGGAGACGGGCGTCGTATGTCTCATAACCCAGAGGCGGCAGTCGGGTACGAGCAGACAGGACTGCGCGACGACCTCGGTGGTGTCGGCGTCGCTGATCATGATGCCGCGTGCCGCGGCGAGCATCCGGAGGACGCACGGCCGATGTCGGCGAACGGAACGTAGATTCTCGAACGGAGCTGGTCCGCCGAGTCTGTGACCTTCCCGTGACGGACTCACGCCGAATGTACGCCGAATGATGCGCACTGATAGCTATTCGCGCTGGTCACGGCGGTGCGGTGCAGGGCCTGTAAAACCGTCGGCTCAGCCTACGTTGGTTCGAACCCAACACCTGCCACCACCTGCGAAAACGCCCCGCTAGCTGCGAATTCTCGTGCTAGCGGGGCGTTTCTTCTCTGTCCCGTCATGTGTCACCTTGTAGCGCTGTAGGGCGTTGCGTTGCGGTGTCCACGGACGCATAGCGGACGGGAATCGGGGCCAGGGAGCGGTGTGGGTAGCCGCTTGACGGGGTTCCGGTGCCCGTTCCGGGGCCTGTCTGGCCTTGACGTTTGCCGCCGAGTCGAGCGTGCATCCGTTGTGTCCGCCCGCTGGCCCGCGATTTCCCGGGATGCGGGCGGCCGGGAAGGCGGGTGCGCTGATGGCTGGGCGGGCGGTCCGGGAGACCGTGACGCTTGCGGGACGGGCGGACCGGGCGCGGCTGGCCCGCGCGTTCGTGGAGGGGCTGCTAGGCCCCGGTCACCCGAGCGGGGACGTGGCCGCGCTGCTCGTGGGCGAGCTTTTCTCCAATAGCCTGCGGCATAGCGGCTCGGGTGCCCCCGGCGAGACGGTCACGGTCGCGGTCAAGACGGCGAACGGCGTTATCCGGGTTGAGGTTACCGACCGGAGCGGGCCAGGGGTGCCAGAACCGAGACCGGCTGGCAGCGACGCGGAAGACGGCCGGGGGCTCCACCTCGTTGCCCGCCTTGCAGTGCGGTGGGGATGGCGAAGGCGCGGCGGACGGACCGTAACATGGTTTGAGCTTCCGTGCCCCTGCTGATGTCTCCGCCCGGCGACTGGCCGCACATGTACCTGGCGTGTACCTCAAACGGGCGAGAGCGCCAGCGTCTGCCCGTTGCGGCGAAGGTCGCCAACGCTGGCCGCCGGGCCAGGTATATGGCAGGTACACCGCAGGTATATCGCAGGTATATCTGCCGACCACGGCAATCGGTAGGGTCGCCGCCCTGCTTGCCCGGCCGTTAGCCGCGCTGTGCGCCGTCGGGCCATATCACGCGCACGGGGGTGCCGTGCTCGCGGGCGTACGCCACGACGTCGGCGGTACCGCCGAAGGCGCGTGCGGGTTCGCCGTCCCACACCGCGAACAACTGGTCGGCCTCATCGACCATTAGCCTGCTGGCGGCCATGTGGGAGTCAGGCGTGGAGGCGGTGAACGGAAGGCGGCGGATGGCGGCGGCCTGGGCGAACAGGTCGTCGTACTCGGGGTGCGAGTCCGCCGGGAGCCCGGCCCGGTACTCGGCGGCGGGGACGACGACTTCGAGGGTGCCGCCGAGGCCGGTGACGGCGCGGGCGAAGATCTGGTCGGCCCCGTCGGCCAGGCAGGAGAGGCCAGTGATGTCGGGTGCGAGTTCGGCGAGTGCCGCACGCAGCGCCTGATCGACCAGGCGCGCGGTCGGGCCGGGCAGGCCCCGGTGGCCGGAGATCGCGATGCGGTACATGCTCGGCGGAGTCTATTGCTGCTGGGCTTCGAACTCCTCGCGCAGGATGGAGTGGACCACGGAGTCCCGCCATGCCCCGCGCGTGTACAGGTGCCCTCGGATGGTGCCTTCCTCGATCATCCCGGCTGCCCGCAGGGTGCGGGCGGATGCCTCGTTGAGGGGGCTGCGCGCTCCCCAGATCCGGTGAAGGCCGAGTTCGGTGAAGCCGAGGCGCTGCAGGAGGCGGACGGTCTCCAGCCCCTTGCCCTGGCCCCACTGGTCCGGGCGGAGGGCGAAGCCGATCGTCGCGCTCTCGTGCTCGCCTGTGGCGAGCCGCGCGGCCCCGATCAGCTCCTCGTCCTTGCCCGCGACCGCGAGCATGTACTCGGTCCTGGGATCGGCGGCTGCGGACCGGATCGCGGCGCTGACGATCCCGGCGACCTGGTCTGCGGTGCGCGGCTCGAAGCTGAGGTGCCGGGTCGCCTCGTCGTTGCCGTAGACCTTGTGGAGCGGGGCGCTGTCGGCGTCGGTCAGCTCGCGAAGGATCACCGCGGAGCCTTCGAGGAGAACTGGGTGCATGTCCTGGTTCCGTGCTAGCGCGGCAGCGCCGCTGCGGGCGTCCGGCAGTAGGCTTCGATCTCTTCCTGGATGTCGCGGGCCAGCGGGGCGTCTGCGGCTCGCGTCGTGACGGCGCGGTGCACGTCCAGGGCACTGGTGACGACCCCGTTGATCCGCAGCGTGACGGGCAGGTCCAGGACGGGCTGGATGGCTTCCCTGGCTCCTTCGAGGTTGCCCGAGCGGATGCGCGCGATGGCGAGGTCGGTTCGTGAGCCTGCCTCGTCGCCGAAGGATTTCTCCTCGTCCGGTGCCTGCACGTAGGCGGCGATGGCACCGGAGGCGAACGCCTCGGTTTCCTCGCGCAGGCCCGACTCGTCGTGCTCGGGCAGGGCGGCCCCGGCGTCGCTGGCGTAGTAAAGCTGGCGCGGGCGGGAGAAGTAGCACATGCCGCCGATCTCGTCCAGGTCATTGCGGGCGAGCTGCTCGCGCAGGTCCGACGCGCGGGCGATGGCCTGCCGGCTGGCCGCGCCGTTGCCGAGGCGCGCCCATGCGCGTGCTTCCAGGCTGGCGAGCCAGACGGTGACCGACCCCGTGGTGCCGGGGAGCTGCTGGCCGATCTGGGCGTATTCCAGCGCCTCGCGCGGGCGCAGTGCCCAGTAGGTGATCAGGGACTGCAGTCCGCGCACCCAGGCGGCGAGCGAGGCGTGCTCGGCGTTGTTGGCGCACAGCAGGGCGGTCCGGGCGTGGGTCATCGCGGTGTCGGGGTCGCGCAGGTCGTGTGATGCCTTCGACAGCATTCCCGAGGTGAGCCCGCCGATGACGTACAGGTCGCGGGACTCGGCGGGGCGCTGGCGGCCTTCCAGGAGCGTGAACACGATGTCCTGGAGAGACACGATGTCGCCTGTTATCACCGACAGGGGCTGCTGCGGATAGGCGACCGCGAGACGGCTCGTCTCTGCCCACAATTGCTCGAGCGACTCACCGCCGATGTTGCTGGAACCTGCGGTGGCGCTGAAGCGCATTGCCCGCCGTGCTGCCATGGCAAGAATCCTTTCCGGATCAGACGGGGCGGAATCCTCTGTGATCCTGAAATCGCCTGGGATCAGCGTCCCTGGCGCCCAGATCACGGCCTGCGCCGGCGCCCTTGCCGGGGCGGGGCGAGGATCGTCCTGCCCGAGTATTAGTGATGTCTCCTGAGATGCGCGGTCTGCCGGCGCCAGCAACTGCTGGACCGGGTAGCCGAACATGTGCTCAAGAATCCGGCACGCGTCGGGATGAGGCAGGGTCCTCAGCTTGCCGCCGTACCAGCGCTCGAACTGGCGGGCCGAGACCGACATCTTCGCCAGCTCGTCCTCGCCCTCCTCGTCGGCGAGCTTCCTGGCCGCACGCTTGAACTGCACCGCGAACGTCTCGTACCGCTGCCAGTGCCTGGCAGTGATCAGAGTCCGCAAGAGCGTCGGTTCGCCCGGCATCGCATCCTCCCTGGCTCGCGCCTGACACCAGCGTAAGCCCCCGGACAGGCCAGAAACCGCCCTAAACGCAGGGCCGATGGCCAGAAGGCGGTACTCGCGACGGCAGTTACGTCGCCACGTCATCCAAGGTGGCGTAGCCCGTGACGGGAGCGGCGCGTGCTCAACCGGTAGCAGTCTGGTCAGGTCACGGTGAGCAGACAGGAGAAAGTCGCGGGATGAATGTAAGCGAGCCAGCCGCCGACGTACGCGCCGGGAAGCCGAACGCAGCGCGTATCTACGACTACCTGCTCGGAGGAAAGGACTACCGCGAGGCTGACCGCCTGGCCGCCGAGCGGCTTCTGGAGCTGGTCCCGGACGCCAGCGTCGCCTGTTATGACAACCGGCAGTTCCTCGGCCGCGCCGTCCGGTACCTCGTCGGCAGCGCCCGGCCGCCGGTACGCCAGATCGTGGACATCGGCAGCGGCCTGCCGACCCTCGGGCAGGTCCACTCCGTCGCCCACCTGGTCGCGCGGGACACAAGGGTGGTCTACGTCGATTACGACGCCGAAGTGCTGGAGGAGTCTCGCCGCCTGCTTTCAAACGAGCCCGGCGTTGCCGCTATCTGCCGGGACCTCCGCCAGCCCGAGGAGGTACTGAATGATCGTCAGCTCCTATCGCTTATTGACTTCAGCCAGCCTGTTGCCATACTCCTCATCGCAATTCTGCATTTCATCCCGGACGCCGAAGGCCCGCACGAGATCGTGCAGAAGCTAAAGCGGGCCATGGCCCCGGGCAGCTACCTTGCCATCTCGCATGTAACCGCAGATGACGCGACCCCGGACGTAGCCGCAGGGGTCGGGCACCTGTACGAGGGTGCCACCGCGCCGAGCGCCCCAAGGCCACGCTCGGAGATCCTGCGGTTCTTCGACGGACTTGAAATGGTCACTCCCGGACTCGTGAATGTCTCGGAGTGGCGCAACGACTTCATGCCCGAGCAGCCGGGCCGGACCATTTTCTACGCGGGTGTAGCTCAGAAGCTGTGAACGACCCCATTTCCAGATGACCTACGAATGTTAAAGGAGTTCTTGACATGAGCCAGGCCAGTGCCGTGGCCGCTCCGGGGGTGTCGGCCGGGGCCAGGGGCAAGGGGTTCACGGCCGAGCTGGACAGGCTGCGGGACCGGATGCGCGGCCTGGGATTCAGCTATGACGAGATCGCCGCTGAGCTGTCGCGCCGGTACCAGGCGCGCCCTCGTGAGGCGTATCGGCTGGCCTGGGGGTGGACCCTGACCCAGGCCGCGGAGCGGTTCAACGAGCGCGCCGCCCGCGAGGGCACCGACCCGCAGGCCCGCGCGGGGATGACCGGCGCTCACCTGTGCGAGGTTGAGCAGTGGCCCTACAGCGATCGCAAGCCGTCGGTGTACGTGCTGTGCCTGCTGGCCTGCGTCTACGACACCGACGTGCTGTGCCTTTTGGACCTGGCCGACCACGAGAGCCTGCCGCAGGCCGACCGGCTCGTGCTCACGCGCCGCTTGCGGGCCGAGGCGCCGTTCGGGGAACGGGTCCTGGCCCTGGCCGAGCCGCGCGGGCTGTCGGTGCGGGAGCTGGCCCGCCGGGTGCCGTGCGACGCCTCGCACCTGTCGAAGGTCGTCCACGGCAGGAAGAGGCCGTCCCTGCGGGTGGCGGCCCGCCTGGATGACCTGCTGGAGGCGGCCGGGGAACTGGTCGCGCTCGCGGAGACGCCCGAGGCCGCTCCCGGCGACGCGCCCGAACCAGGACAGGCCCCCGCCCGCCAGGCAGGCGACGCGCGGGCCGTGACCGGCGAGGGCATGTCGCTGACGCTGCCCTACGTCCCGGCCCGCCTGGTGATCGAGGTGTCCGGCCCGGCCGGCGCTGCCAGTCTGGCGGATGGCGGCAGCGTCACCGGGGCGGCGCCTGGCCGGCTCGCGCTGGTCCGGGGCGGCTCGCCGCAGGCGGACGGAAGTGAAGCCGGATGACCCGGGCCAGGCGGGTGACGCGGGTCTGCGGTTCCTGCCGCAAGACGCTTCTGTCGGGCTACAACCCGGGCGATTTCTGCACCCCTTGCCAGCGGGCGCTGTTCGACCGGCAGTACCTCGCCGACCCCGACGGCCGCGATGACATGGCCGCCTGGGTGTGGGACACCGGGCCGATGCGGGACGCCCTGGCGCGCCTGGACTTCCCGGCCGTCCTGGTCATCTACCGCTCGGCGGCCGGGCTGTTGCGCCGGGAGCTGGCCGAGCGGACCGGGCTCTCGGAGAGCGTGATCTGGTACTGGGAGGCCGGCCGTCGGCAGGGCATCTACGACATCCGCCAGCTCCTGCAGTTCGCTGACTCGGTCCGCATGCCCCGCCCGGCGCTGCTGCCGGTGATCCTCGGCCAGCCGGACGCCCTCAGCGACCTGCTCGCCGGCCCGGCCGCCACAGCCCTGGCCGCCTGCGCGGGGACGGCGGGCCATGGGTGACCGGCGGGGAGCCCCACCTCAGGCCGGTGCCGCCGATGACGGCGGGGTCGCACCTTGTGGGCTCGCGCTGGTGCGGGACACGGGACAGCGGCCCCGGGGCAGCGCGCAGGGAGGTGACGGGCCGGTGAGCGTGCGGGCGGTCGCGGGCGAGATGGCGAAGCTGCTGGCGGCGCGGCTCGAAGAACACGGGTACACAGTCGCGTTCCCGCCTGGGCGCGACCCGGCCGTCTTCAGGGTGACCGGCCTGCCCGCCAGCCCGTACGTGGAGGTAACCGCCGAGGACAACGGCCAGGCCGCCTGCCACTACACCGGCCGCACCACGGCCGAGGCCGCCGAGGTCATCGCCCGGCTCTCGGTTCCCGGCCAGCCCCAGGCCGAATCCGCGCCGGACACGGTGACCGCGACCTGGGACGGCATCGAGATCGAGTGGCACTACCAGCCCCCGGCCGGGCAGCCTGCCGGCCTGGACCAGGTCGCTGCTGCCCTGCTCGCCCACCTGGCCGTCCTCAACGGCCATCACGACCGGAAGGACGACCCGACGTGACAACCACCAGCCTCGCCGATCCCGCCGCGCCGGACGAGCTGCTGCGCCTGGTCGCCGACGGCCTGACCGGTGCCGGGCTTGACGTCCGCCCGCCCGCCGACGGGGAAGGCCGCCTGGACATTGCCTTGCCGGGTGCGCGCTGCACCCTGGCGGTGGGCGAGTGCGGCAGCGCCGAGTGGGAGTACTGCCCCTGGTCCCCGCAGGACGCTGACCCGGACCTGACCGCGGACCTGGCCACCGTGCTGCTGACCGGCCGCGCCGGGCCGCAGCCGCGCCTGGGCTCCGGTCACCAGTTTCAGAACGTCACGTTCAAGGGCATCGTCGGCCTGGAGCTGAGGGCCCGGGGCCTGGAGGTGGAACTGGCGGTCTACTGCGACGAGACCGCCTTCGACACCTTCGCCGAGATCATCGCGACGGTTCCCGGGCCGGGGGACGCCGGCGGGCAGGTCTGCGTGACTGACGAAGGCGGCCTGACCTGGACACGTGACTACCTGGCGGAGGCCGCCGCCATGGTTTCGCAACCGGAACCTTGCGACCAGGCCGCTGACCCGGCCAGCGTCGCCAGCTCGGTGGTGGAGGCGGTCACGCGGGCGATGTCGTGCCTGCGCCCCGCCGGGACCGGGAGGGCTGCTCATGGGTGAGGTGCTGACCGCGCCCGGTTCCAGGGTTCCCCACCACGGGCCGGTCACCCGTGACTGCCCGGTCGAGTGCCTGCTCACCGTCTTGTCGTTCCACAGCTTCAACCCGCTGACCCGTGCCTACGACGCGCCGTTCGACGAGCCGCGCACGGTCGGCGACGTGATCGACCTGCACGCCGGGGACCAGCTCGGCGAGATCCGGGGCGTGGGGCCGCACCGCGTCTCGGAGATCGAGGCCGCCCTGGCCCGGCTCGACCTCACCAGGCACAGCCACCAGCCCGCAGGCCAGGCGCGCGGGACGCAGTAAGGACACGATCATGCACTGCAAGACGAGCAACCGGACGCAGCACACGGGCGGGCACCCTCGTCTTGCCGCAGGCCAGGCACCTCACGGCCATCACCACCAACTCCCCGCCGCCAGGGCGGACGCGGCGCGGGCCGCGCCGTTCGCCGCCCAGTGGCCTTACCGGAGCTTCCTCGAACTGGGCGCGCTGGCGGGCGCTGTGCCCTGCGCCCGGCTGCACGTCCGCCTCGTCCTGCTGGAATGGGGCCTGGCCGCGCTCAGCGAGAGCCTCGAACTTGTGACATCGGAGCTGGTTACCAACGGGGTCCGGGCCTCCCGCGCGATGAGGCGCGACGCCGTCCGGATCTGGCTTGTCTCCGACCTGGGCCGGGTCGTGGTCTTCGTCTGGGACGCCAGCCCCCGGCCCCCCGCGCGGGCCGATCCCGGCGCGGACGCCGAGAGCGGGCGCGGCCTGCTGCTGGTCGAGGCCCTCAGCGAGCGCTGGGGGTACTTCGGCTACGACGGCGACGGCAAGGTTGTCTGGGCGCTGCTGGAGGCGGCCCCTGTTGCGCCTGGTGCCTCGGCCGCCGGTTTCATTCCCTAGGCCGCACGGCGGAAAGCGAGCACTCGTCCGTGCTGGGCGGGCGAGTGGAAGGAGTACCTGCGATGTTCGACAGCCTCAACGACCAGGCGCTGCGCGTCGCCCATGACGCCGCCCGCGTGCTGTATGACAACCACCGCGCGCTCGGGCTGGACGTGCTGGCGGTCAAGCTCGACACGCTGCGCGTCGACCTCGCCGTGGAACTGGAGAACCGGGGCAAGCCGCTCGCCCCGGCCGACGAGCGGCCGGCTCCCGCCGGCTGACGCATACCAGGCTCCCGCGCGGGACCAGCCCGCGCATCTTGAGCTGCGAAGGAGCACGATTGCCATGACCAGTGCAAGTCCCCTGACAGGTGCCACGGCGGCGCGGAGGCCGGAGCGTGCAGGGACTCGGGAGACCTTGCCGTTGCGAGCGCGGGGAGCGCACGGCCCCTCCTTCCCCGTGCTGCGGTGGAAGCCCGGTGCCTCACCCGGGCCGGAGACGATGCGGAGGGTCGCTGCGGCCCTGAAGCGGCTGTGAGCACCGTGCACTGGCGCGGGGCCGGGGCGGCGGCTGCGTCCCTACGGGCCTGCGGTCAGGGATGCGATGGCCTTGTCGTCGTGCCGCTTGGAGCGCGGGAATTTCCGGCCGTCGGGGTCGTCGTGCTGTTCCCAGTCCTGGCAGGCCCGCAGGAGGCGGGCGAGGGCGTCGGGGCCGGAGCGCGCGAGAGCGGGCCAGTCGTCCAGGCGCAGGTGCCGCGCGGTGTTGACTGTCCCGTCGGTGGCGAGCACGGCCCAGGTGCCCGCCGTGGCCGGGAGTGTGATGGTCAGCGCGCGGCTGGCTGCTTCCGGGTCGGCTGCGGCGATCCAGTAGCCTCCGGGCCGGTTGCGGTGTCGGCGCTGCCCGCGCTGGAGGGCGCGCAGCAGATCCCGGTGGGCGTCGCCGTAGCCGCCCCCGGCGGCCAGCCGCTCGCGGTACTGGCGCTGCTGGGGCAGGCGCAGCCCGGCGAGCCGGCCGTCGGTCAGCGTCCCGGTGCCTGGCCCGCCTGGCCCGGTGCCGTAGAAGACGTAGCTGTCGCCCAGGGCCAGCAGGTCAAGGGCACGCCCGGCGAGGCGGGCCATGACCACGGTGCTGGACGGGCAGCCGTCGCCGCCGTCCAGGCCCAGCGCTGCGGCCGTCGCCGTGATGGCCTCGGCGAGCACGCTTGCCAGCGGCGCGGCCGGGTCGTCGGTCAGGGCTGCTGCGATGGAGGCTCCCAGGCGGCTGGCGTACTCGCCCGGCGGGACGCCAGTCGGCTCGAAGGCGCTGGCCCCGTCCAGGACTACGATCGCGTTGCCGGTGACGATGATCCGGTCGGCGCCGTGCGGCGGCTCGGGTAGCTGGGCGGCGGCGGTGGGCACCATGTCACCAGGTGAACGGGCCGGCGGCCAGGCTGCTGGCGGTGATCTCGAGGCCGTCGTAGGACGCCCGGGTGACCAGCGACAGCGAGGCGTCCCCGGCGCCGGCGAACAGCTCCGCGAGGTGCCCGGCCAGGTAGTGGACCGCGCCGAGCGAGCCGACCGCGTGGATGCCCGCGATGTGCACGGTGACATGCTCGCCGATCTGGTGGCGGCCGACGTAGGCCAGGTCGGCGGCGGCCGGGTCCGCCTCGTCGGACGGGGAGCCGAGCCGCTGCCCGGTCGCCCGCTGGATGATCCACCAGCGCCCGCCGTCCTCGCGCATGTCCAGCGCCTTGTCCCGGGCGAGCAGCGCGGCCCCGACCGGCGCGGTCTTCGGCCCGCAGATCACCACCGCGTCACCGGGCGGGGCGACGGCGGTCCCGGGACCGATCTGGTAGCGGGTAACGGCCAGCCCGTACCCCTCCAGGAGGCGGGCGGTTTCCTCGCCGGCCTGCATGTCCTCGGCGGCCACCAGCGGGCGCTGCCGGTCGGTGACGCCGTGGCGCAGCGGGACGCCGACGCTGACCGGGCCGGTGCCGAAGAAGGCCCGCTCCGGCGGCGGGGCGGTTCCGCGGATCTGGGAGACGCGGCCCTTGGTCAGCCCCATCGCGGCGGCGATCTGGGTGTAGCTCATCCCCAGGTCGCGGTGCGCGTCCTCGACCGCCACCTTGCGGAGCCGGGCCAGCTCGGCCGCCCGCTGCTGGTAGACGGCCAGCAGCTCGGTCGCGCGGCGACCGCGCCGCACCGGGTCCGGGTCGCGGCGCACGTCATCGAAGTCGTCCGTGGCCCCCACGCAGCAGAGTTTAGACCCCTTGACGGTCAGCTCGCACGAGTCATACTGTGCGTTTATACCCCTATACAGCCTGTGCCCGCCAAAGACGCCGGGCTTGTTTATGCCCCTAAACAACCGGGGCTCCCGCAGGAAGCCGGCCTGGCAGAGGAGGCCACTCATGACATGTAACAGCACCGCGCCCGCCCAGCACCCGGCGGCTAAAGCCGCGCCCGTCCCGCTCGGGCTGCCCAGATACGGCGGGGGCGGGGCCGGGACGGCTGCCCTTTCGGCTGCGCCGCCGCTGGCGGGGCTGCGGTACGTGGAGGTGGAGACCGCCCGGTACTGCAACCGGACCTGCCCGTGGTGCCCGAACGGGCACACGGGCGCGCGGCGGGTCCAGCAGCTCATGCCGTGGCCGCTGCTGGCGAAGGTGGCCGCCGAACTCGGGGAGGCCGGGTTCGCGGGCTTCTTCGCGCTGCACAACTACAACGAGCCGCTGGCCAACCCGAGGCTGCACGACGAACTCGCCCTGCTGCGCGCCGCCGCGCCGCAGGCCCGGCCGGCGATCTACACCAACGGGGACCTGCTCAAGCGCGACGGCCTGGAGCGCCTGCTGGCGGCCGGGGTCAGGTACGTGCGGGTGACCCGCTACCCGCACCGGGCCGATGTCGCCCCCACCGAGGCGGCGCTGCGGCGCTGGCTGGCCCAGGCCGGGCTGGCGGACGCGCTCGGCTGGCAGCTCGGCCCGGTGCGGCAGGGGCTGGCCGCGCGTTGGGAGGACGAGGCCGCCGGGGTGCTGGTCGAGGTGATCAGCCCGTCAGTGGCCACCTACAACGACCGGGGCGGCACCGCAGCGGTCCCGGCCCAGGCCGGGCCGCGCACGCAGCCGTGCCAGATGACCGCGACCTCGCTGTCGGTCGACTACCGGGGCATCGTCAAGATGTGCTGCAACGTGATCCCCGACTCCGCCCCCGAGCACGAGCGCTACGAGGTCGGGTCGGCCGCGGCCGCGACCCTGGCGGAGCTGTGGAACGGCGCGGCCATGACGACCTGGCGTGCCCGGCACGCGGCCGCGGACTGGTCGGCCTCGCCCGCCTGCCGCACCTGCGTGCAGGCGCTGCCGGAGACCCGCCGGTGAGCGCGGCCCGTGCCCCGCGCGCCCGCGAGGTGGCGACGGCGTCGGTGCCGGGGCGGATCTGCCTGGCCGGGGAGTCGCTGGACTGGATGACCGGCGGGAACTCGGTCACGGCGGCGGTCCCGCTGCGCACGAGGGTGACCGCCTGGCGCGCGGCCGGCTCCGACGCCCTGGCGCTGATCTCCGGGCCGCCGCTGTACCAGACGCGGCTGGTGCCCGCCGCCCGCGCCGCTGCCTCGGTCTACGACGGCGACGTGCTCGACCACATGCAGGCCGCCGCCAAGATCACCCTGCCCGCCGCCGCTGACCTGGCCGGGGTCGTGGTTACCGCGAGCACCGACCTGCCGGTCGGGGCCGGGGTGTCCTCCAGTGCCTCCCTGACGCTCGCCGTGGTCGCGGCGCTGGCCGCCTTGCAGCACGGGGACGCGCCCGGCACCGCCGACGCGTGCACGCTGGCGCGGCAGGCCGAGACCGGCGAGCTGGGAACCGGGGCCGGGTGGATGGACTTCCTGGCCTGCGCCAGCGGCGGCGTCAACCAGGTATCGGCCGGTACCCGGCCGCACGCCGCCCTGATCACCGCCTCGCTCGGCCTGCCGGTCGTGCTGATCGACACCCGGCAGCGCCGCGCCACCGCCACAGTGCTGGCCAGCAAGCGGGAGCGCTTCCAGGCCCGCGAGCCGGCCATGATTGCCTATGTCGCGGAGACCGCCGCGCTCGTGGAGGCGCTGACCTCGGTGCTGCACAGTCCCCAGCCGGACTACCGCGAGGCCGGGAGGCTGCTCAGCGCCGCGCACGCGCTG
>Ga0307372_10002845_pt1 | contig 28251 bp, 31 predicted proteins | sample OX1MG_FD_202533 | JGI IMG/M metagenome (GOLD analysis project Ga0307372, IMG submission 202533) | Soil microbial communities from Risofladan, Vaasa, Finland - OX-1 | ecosystem: Environmental > Terrestrial > Soil > Coastal area > Acid sulfate soil | place: Finland: Risofladan, Vaasa | collected... | reverse complement strand
AGGATCTCTTCGAGTCTGTCCGCGGCCTCGCGCCCGAATCGACGGGTCACGGTGCGCAGCAGATCCAGATCAAGGGGACCTGGAGCCGCCTGGTAGGCCGACCGGGCGTCGAGGAGATCCTGCGGGCCGCCTGCGAAGCACTTCATCGCAATGAAATCCTCGCGTCCGACGATGCGGAGTGTCTCGTTGCGGAACTCGACCTCCAGGGTCCGGGAGAAGATCTCCGGATCCATGTTGCGAAGACCGCCTAAGAGCTCCACGTGATTGCCGAAGTCATCACTCAGGACGAGCATCCCAGAGACGGGGTCGTCTGCCTCTGCGGTACGGAGCTCCGTGTCGAAGCCCGCCTGTTTGAATGGCTTTTCAAGCTCCGCCAAGCGACCGGGGTTCGTGAAGAGTAACGCATCGACATCCGTGGTCGCACGTACCACTCCAAGTACTGTAAGAGCGAAGGCGCCGATGACCGCGTAGTCAACCTTCTCGCGTCGCAAAATCTCGACCACATCGAGGAGTAAAAGGGCGGACTGCCCGCCATTACTTGTTCTCACCGCCTGAACGACGCATGAGGCAAGTGCGGCGCTTGAGCGGCACGACCCGCCTCACGCAACTCGCTCGCCAACTGATTGTGCTCGAGAAAAGCCTCGAGTCTCTGCGCGGGAGTCAGTTCCCGGAGGGATTCTTTCAGCGAAGCATGAGTACCGGCGGCGATTTTCGACGGGAACGCCCGTGCCGAGGAAGGCCGGCCGGCAGAAACGAAAGCCCCGGCTTCCTGCGGGATAAGTCCGGTCTGGAGCGTAATGCGCAATCCAGCGCGTACTGCAATCCGCAGCAGCAGCTCGAGCGAAAGATCGGAGGTATGCCCATTGACGATCTTGCTGAGTGTAGGCTGCGGCACATCCAGCTGTTTTGCGGCAGCTTGCTGACTGATGCCGAGCCGCTCCGTGTAGCGCGCAATCTGAAGCGCGACGTCACTCCGCAATACATGCACTGTTTCGAAGTCGGGTGGCATCGGGTGAGCTCGGGTTTATATAGTGAATCTATTATAATAGGCCGCTGACCTAGATACCAGTATATCTATCAATGAGTTAGCAACAAGGTAGGGCCGCCTTAGACTGGCGATCCTGTTCGGGGCTGCAGTTTAACCCGCGAAGCCATCATAGCAGCTCATGTGAAGGGCACTGGGAGCTATTCTGGGGGCGAGTTAGGGCGCATGGATTCCGATCAATGACCGAGTCCGTTCCCGGGACGCGACTGTCTGCTTCATTGAAGTCAGAATGTCCGCTAACGGACGTTTTGAAGGACTGCTTCACGCCCTGAGTCAGTCCGTCAACTCTTTTTTGGCAACCATCCCGGCAACCAAAGGCGACCGGCGGAGCTGTAGGGCCCTGAGATAACGCGACTCGTCATAGGGCGTGTGGGTCTGCCAGCAGCGATACACGATGCGTATCCATTTGAAGGCCAGCGCCCGCACGGCGACTTGATGGGAACTGCCTTTGTCGCGCTGCTGTCGATAAAAGGCGCCGGCCCAGAACGATTTGTTGATCGTCTGTGCAGCCCATTCCACGAAGGTCTGGCGGAGAAAGGTCGGACACTGCCAGCGCCAATGCACCCAGCTCTTTTTCCCGCTGCGTTGCGTCACTGGTGCAATGCCCGAGTAGCGTTGCAACTGTCCAGCGTCCTGGAAGCGTTCGCGGTCCTCGCCAAAGGCGGTCTGCAACCGCGCCGTCAACGCAGGGCCACTGCCTGGTAGCGCGTTGAAGAGTGCGTAGTCGGGCAGCGTCGGTGCGATGGATGCAATCTCTTCATCAAACCGCTCGATCGCCTGCAGGAGGGCGTGAAGCTGGTCGACCAGCGCGAGGGCGAACAGCCGATGGCTTCGAATCACGGCGACGTCTTCGGTCAGGGGGGTTGCGTGTCGGATGCCGTCCACGCGTTCTGCGACGAGGTGGGCGCGGCGTACGTTGTGGTCGTGGAAGAAGCGCTCCAGCGTTGCCGTGCGGGCATGCTGGACCTGAGTAAGCGTCGGCCAGCGGGTAAGAAAGTCGCAGAACACCACCGTGTCGCGATGCTCGAACCAGTCCAGTACCTGAGGGAAGTACTGCTTGAGCGTGTTGCACAGACGATTGGTAGTGCGCTTCCTATCGTCGACCAGGCAGCGTCGCTGCTCGACGAGATAACCGAGCGTGCGCATCGCCACGCTTTGTGGGTGCAGTGGCGGGCACTGCTTGGGATAGCGCAGCATCAACTCCAGGGCCAACTCCGCATCCGTCGGGTCGTCCTTGGCATGGCTGGGCTTGAAGGCTTCGCGGTACTTGGCCAGCAAGCTGGGATTGACTGGGAAAAGGACCATGAAATCATACTTCTGCAGCGCGTAGACGATGGGCCCTTTGGTCAACTCCAGTGCCACGGCAATCGTGCCGCCGAAGCGTTGCTTCAGACAGCGTGCCCACGCGTCGATCTGGTCCGGCTGGTGGACAAACCTGCCAAACTCGCGGTCACCGCCGCCGCCGGGCTGAAGACAAAAGTCGTGATTGGCGTCGGCCCAATCCAGACCGATGTGGGCAGTAAACACAGGACCTGTTGGTGTACTCATGATGCACCTCACGGCAACTCAAACAGCAAACGAGACGTGCGTGCTCAAGCTCTGCGAAGCCAATATAGAGAGCCGATCAGACGGCGTACCCTGAGTGTTCGTTATCGAGCTTAAGCGCAGCGGCGGACTCGAAGCCAAAGCGGAAAACATCGAGTGTTCGGGTCGAAATATTCGTAGCCCACCGTTGCATGTCCCGACCTCACTGCCAGATACCTGGTAGCTGTGACATTGTCACTGAGATCAGGACGGACTACCTATAACGGGTCGAAAGCAGCCCTACGGGTAGTGCGGCGACTGAGCTTAGGCTAGCGCATCTACGCCTTTGCGTTCGATTACATTCAGTAATTTCAACGACGGACCGCTCGGTCGTTTCTCGCCAATCTCCCACTTCTGTACTGTCGACACACTGGTGTTGAGGACGGCCGCGAACACCGCTTGGCTCATTTGGGTCCGGCTGCGGATGGCTCGAATTTGCTTGGCAGAAAGTTCGCGTACCGGAGGTAGACAAAGGGCCTCCAAATCTCTGAGCGTATGCTTATCAATCGCGCCAATTCGAGCGAGGCCGCGAGCGGTCTCGTGTACTTCATTTAGTAAGCGACTTTTCTTCATGGCATATCTCCATCAATTCCCCCTCAGCAAGCGAGTGATCGAGGACGGTTGTGTCCAACGCAAGCAACGCTGCAGCAATCTTCTGCAGGGCCGCGAGCTCACGTACATCAACCGTAGCGCGATCGTTTTTCTTGAAACCGAAGATAAAAAACCATCGATCTTTAAGATTGCTGCCCAGAATAGTACGGGCTCCTCCCCGCTTTCCTCGGCCAGGCATGGGTACCCGTTTCTTGTACACATTGCCACCGAGGTCCGCGTCGATCAGTCCTGCAGCCATTTCCACCACAGCTGTACACAGTGTTGAATCCGGCAGAGACGTCTTACGACTCCATCGCGCGAAGGTTCGGGTTTTGAAGACCCTAGGCACGCACGCACTATAGCACTTAGTGCTATATCTTGGCAATGGCGGGTTTTCACTAGTTTTACGCAATGGACGTGGCCTCCGGCACGGCCTGCCGAGGGCCTGGCAATGGGTGTCTAAACGGGTGACCCTACCTGCCTGGCGGCGTCTAAGCTCTGAGGGTAATGTCAATCATCAACATCAGGAGGTGTGCCGTGAAACTCGATCCGGACAAGGTCGATGAGGCGGCCCTGGCGCTGCTTTATCTAACACTGCATGACGACGACCGCGCCTGGAAGGGGCTCGACTGGGAGGTCACTGACCGATTGCATGTCAAGGGGCTGATCGCGGACCCGGCGAGCAAGGCCAAGTCGGTGGTGTTCACGACGGAAGGGCTGCAAGCAGCAGAACGTGCGTGCCGGAAGCTGTTTGAGGTTGGCGGATAGATCCACCTATCCGCACGCTACGCACTGGGTTGCTACAAAGCGGACGGTTGCGACCGTCTCGTTAGGGTCGAAGGCAGTGGTTCGAGAATAGACTGTACCGAAAGGATTAGTATGAAAATCAATTCGAAAGACTTTCGGGTATGCGAAGGAGAGAAGGTCAACTTCTGGAAGTGGCCGACGATAGTCGAGCTGGTGTACAAGTCCAAGGATCAATATCAGAAATTTCTGGAAGAACATGTGGCGCAATTAAGCGCCTTGCAGCAACTGCTCTACGCATCCAACCGTCACGCGATCCTGCTGATATTCCAGGCCATGGATGCGGCCGGCAAGGACGGCGCCATCAAGTACGTGATGTCCGGCGTCAACCCGCAGGGCTGTCAGGTATTCAGTTTCAAGCACCCCAGCCCCGCCGAACTGCAGCATGATTTCCTGTGGCGCACTACCCGTGATCTGCCGGAACGCGGCCGCATCGGTATTTTCAACCGGTCATATTATGAGGAAGTGCTGATCGCGCGCGTGCATCCCGAGATTCTCCAGAATGAAGGCATCCCGGACGCGCCGCATGACGACAAAGTGATCTGGCACGACCGCTATCGCTCGATCAAGAATCTGGAACGGCATCTGCATTGCAACGGCACCCGCATCATCAAGTTCTACCTGCATCTCTCCAAGGAAGAGCAACGCAAACGCTTCCTGCAGCGCATCGATGAACCGGAGAAGAACTGGAAATTCAGTCTGGCTGACATTCAGGAGCGGGGGTTCTGGAAACAGTATATGCAGGCCTATGAGGAATGCCTGAGTGCCACCAGCACCAACGATGCGCCCTGGTATATAGTACCGGCCGATGATAAAGAGAACGCGCGGCTGATTGTATCCAGAGTTATTCTGGATACACTCGAAGGCCTGAAAATGAGTTATCCAAAAACCAGTGCCGTGCGCCGTCGGGAATTGAAGCTGATCCGCAAGCGTCTAACGAAATGATGTAACCTTATCTCGGCCGTTCAAGCGCCGGACCCGCGAAACTATTTTTCTCCGAACACGTAATAATATCTGAGCGGCGCGTGTCCAATAGCTATGCATCGGGCTGAAACCAGGAGTTCTTAAAGTGAAGGTCGTTCGTGGGATTGCGTTTGGCGTCGTATTGGCAGTGCTGGCAGGCGTAATGGTCGCAGGCCTGCGCTGGGTCACCGGCCTCGATGCGTTGCCTCTGGCAGTGGCGGCGGATATGCCGTCGCTGGCCGGCAAGCAGCCGGCACCGGCGTTTCCTACGGGACTCGACTGGATCAATACCGGCGGCAAACCGGTCACCATCAAGGAACTGCGCGGCAAGGTGGTGCTACTGGATTTCTGGACCTACGGCTGCATCAACTGTTTCCACATCATTCCCGACCTGGAGAAACTGCAAAAGACCTACGGCAACAAACTGGTCATCATCGGCGTGCATTCCGCCAAGTTCGCAACCGAGCGCAAGACCGCGCATATCGAAGCGGTGGTGCTGCGTTACGGCATCGATCACCCGGTGGTGAACGACAGGGACATGCAGATCTGGAACGAATACGGCGCCCAAGGCTGGCCCACGCTCACGGTCATCGATCCCGCCGGTAATGTCGTCGGACAGGTGTCTGGTGAGGGCCAATATGATTTGTTGAATAAGGTCATCGGCTCGCTGGTGAAGGAATTCAGCGCCAAAGGTTTGATCGATCCTAAACCCCTGTGGTTCAGCGGCATTCATCTGGAAATGCCGAAGACCGCATTGCTGTATCCCGGCAAGGTGTTGGCGGACGCAGCACATAAACGGCTCTTCATTGCCGATTCCAATCACGATCGTATCGTGGTGGCGACACTCACTGGCAAGGTGTTGGCGGTTATTGGCAACGGCAAGCCCGGTTTGCGGGATGACGACTATGCACACGCGCAATTTCATTACCCCCAGGGTATGGCTTTGGCGGGCACAGATACCCTGTATGTGGCGGACACCGACAACAACGCTATTCGAAAAGTTGATCTTGCGAAGCATACGGTCAGTACCGTGGCCGGCGACGGCAAGCAGACCTACATGACCGATCCGGTGATGCCGGCGCGCGGTGCGGAACTGAATACGCCCTGGGCGGTGTTGTTCCATGATGGATTGCTGTACATCGCCATGGCCGGTCAGCATCAGCTGTGGACCTATGATCCGATGACTAACACGATTAATTTGTATGCTGGCAGCGGCCAGGAAGGTATCGATGACGGTCCACCGGCACAGGCAAGTTTCGCGCAGTCCAGCGGACTGACCACCGATGGCAAGTTTTTATACGTGGCTGATCCGGAAGCCAGCGCTGTGCGGCAAGTCGGCTTCGGCCCGGATGCGCGAGTGCGCACGCTGGTGGGCACCGGGTTGTTCGACTTCGGCGACGTGGACGGCGTCGGCGATGCGGCGCGTCTGCAACACGATCTCGGCATCGCCTGGCAGGCTGGTTATCTATATATAGCGGACACCTATAACAGCAAGATCAGAGTATTGGATCCGAAGACACGGCGTGTGACCACCTTTGCCGGTGGCAACGATGAGTTCGACGAGCCGGGCGGTTTGAGCGCAGCCGGTGACAATCTATATGTAGCCGATACCGACCATAACCGCATCGCGGTGGTGGATATCAAAACCGGCAGAATTACCAGCCTGAAGCTCGACGATCCGCAGCATCTGCTGGCGCAGCCCTGAGGTTACAGGCCTGCCGTGCAGGCCCTGGGGCTTTTGACTACACTGGAGTCATGTCCAGTCCCCGCCCGCTTAAAAACGAGCCCGATCGCAAGCTGCCGTTGCTGGAAGTGCTCGCCTGGCTGGAAGCAGACGGTCTACTCACCGCTGAGCGGGTCGCCCTGTTGCGCGGTCTTGCGCAGCGTGGTGCCTATGATGATCAACATCCGCTGTCGGTCATCGGCAAACGCGGCTGGCCGGACGCGCGTCAACCGAATACACCGCTCACCGTCGAGAGCCTTACCGTATGGCTTGCCGAAAAGGTGAAGCTCCCGTATTTCCGCATCGATCCCCTGAAACTCGACATGCGCCGCATCACCGGGGTGATTTCCCAGGGTTATGCCTCGCGCTTCAAGGTACTGCCGGTGGAAGTCACAGTGGATGAGATCGTGGTGGCCACTGCCGAACCCTACGAGCGCGAATGGGAACGGGAGATCAATCAGGTCCAGCAGAAGAAGATCCGGCGTGTGCTTTCCAACCCGGATGATATCAACCGTTATCTGGTGGAGTTCTATTCAATCTCCCGTTCAGTGATTGGCGCCGAGAACCAGAATGTCGGCAACGCAGCCACCGGCATCCAGAATTTCGAACAACTTATAGAACTGAGCCGCGCCGGCAAGCTCGATGTCAACGACCAGCACGTGGTCAGCATCGTGGACTGGTTGCTGCAATACGCCTTCGACCAGCGCGCCAGCGACATCCATATCGAGCCGCGCCGTGAAGCCGGGCTGATCCGCTTCCGTATAGACGGCATGCTGCATCAGGTCTATCAGTTTCCGGTTGCGGTGCTGACGCCGGTCACCAGCCGCATCAAGATCCTGGCGCGCATGGACATTTCCGAGAAACGCCGTCCCCAGGACGGGCGCATCAAGACGCGCAATCCCAATGGCCAGGAAGTGGAGCTGCGCATTTCCAGCATGCCGACCGCGTTCGGCGAGAAACTGGTGATGCGCATCTTTGATCCGACGGTATTGCTGCGGAGTTACCGCGAGCTCGGCATATCGGAACAGGACGAGAAATTCTGGCAGGGGATGATCGATAACCCCCACGGCATCATCCTGGTGACCGGACCCACGGGCTCCGGCAAGACCACCACGCTGTATACCACCCTCAAGCAGCTCTCCAAACCGGACGTGAACGTGTGTACGGTGGAAGATCCCATCGAAATGGTGGACCCGGCGCTCAATCAGATGCAGGTCCAGCCCAACATCGATCTCACTTTTGCCAGCGGCGTGCGCACCCTGCTGCGCCAGGATCCGGACATCATCATGATCGGTGAGATCCGCGACGCGGAGACCGCCGAGATGGCGGTGCAAGCCTCGCTCACGGGCCATCTGGTGTTATCCACGCTGCATACCAACGATGCTCCGACATCCATCAGCCGCCTGCTGGATCTGGGGGTGCCGCCCTTTCTGCTGCAGTCCACGCTGTTGGCGGTCATCGCCCAGCGTCTGGTGCGCACCCTGTGTCCGCATTGCAAGAAAGAGACACAGCTCAGCGACGAGGAGTGGGGCAGCCTGGTGGCACCCTGGAAGGCGCAGAATCCCAAGCGCGTATACAACGCCATCGGCTGCCTGGAGTGTCGTAACACCGGTTACAAGGGGCGCGTCGGGCTTTATGAAATGATGGGGTTTACGCCGGCCATCAAGAAACTCATCACCGCTGATTTTGACATGGATGCCCTGCGTCAGGAAGCCATGCGTACTGGTATGAAACCGCTGCGTCTGCGCGGCGCACAGAAAGTAGCGGAAGGCGTGACCACGGTGGAAGAAGTGCTGCGCGTGGTGCCGCCGCCTACCACTCATTATTAATCGTTATTTTCCGATGCCCTGCTTATGAAGTCCGCCGATCTCAAGGCGCAACTCGCGAGTGGCTGTGCACAACTGGACGTCAATTTGCCGGCAGGGTCGGAACAGACGCTGCTGGATTTCATCGCATTACTGACCAAGTGGAACGCTGCCTATAACCTCACCGCTATACGTGTGCCCACGGACATGGTGAGCAAGCATCTGCTGGACAGTCTGAGCGTGCTGGCGTTCCTGCAGGGCAAGCGGATCGTGGATGTAGCTTGCGGCGCGGGCCTGCCTGGCATCCCACTGGCACTGGCCTGCCCGGACCGGCAGTTTGTGCTGCTGGACAGTCAGGCCAAGAAGACCCGTTTTGTAACCCACGCAATCACCACGCTCGGCCTGCGGAACGTGGAAGTGGTGCAGTCGCGCGCCGAGGACTATCGTCCTGTGGAGCTGTTTGCTACCGTGATCAGCCGCGCATTTGCGTCCCTGCTTGATTTCATGCAGCTCGCCGGTCATCTTGGCGCGCCGCATGCGGTTTTTCTGGCCATGAAAGGTCAGCCACCAGCAGGTGAATTACAGGCCTTGCCGGTCGGGTGCCATGCCACAGTGCATCCGCTCACGGTGCCGGGACTGAAGGCGTACCGCTGCGTGGTGGAAATCCATAAGAATGAGGAAGTGAGATGATCAGAATGTTTATATGTTTTATTTATAGTCTTCACACCTTGCCATAGAATGATTTAAATGGCTCGCATTATTGCCATCACCAATCAGAAAGGCGGCGTCGGTAAGACCACCACCGCCGTAAATCTCGCTGCCTCACTGGCCGCAACCAAACGTCGTGTATTGCTGGTGGACGTGGATCCTCAGGGTAATGCCACCATGGGTTGCGGCGTAGATAAGCACACGCTCGCCCATGGCGCCTATGAAGTGCTCATGGGCGAGACCCGCATCCGTAACGCGCTTATCAGCCTGGATGCGGCCGGCTTCAAACTGCTGCCTGCCAATGGCGATCTGACCGCTGCGGAAGTCGGACTCATAAGCGTAGAGCGCCGCGAAAGCCGCTTGCGGGAAGCGCTCGCGGAAATCCGCACCGATTTCGATTACATACTCATTGATTGCCCGCCCTCGCTCAACCTGCTTACGGTCAATGCACTGGTGGCGGCGGATAGCGTGCTGATTCCCATGCAGTGCGAGTACTACGCCCTGGAAGGGCTGTCGGCCTTGATGGCCACCATCGAGCGACTGAAGCACGTGAATTCGCAGTTGCAGATCGAGGGTCTGCTGCGCACCATGTTCGATCCGCGTAATAATCTGGCCAACGAGGTCTCCTCGCAGCTGATCCTGCATTTCGGCCAGCAGGTGTACAACACCATCATCCCGCGCAACGTGCGTCTGGCCGAAGCTCCGAGTTTCGGCTTGCCGGCTTTGAAGCACGATGGCACTTCCCGTGGTGCGCTCGCCTATTTGGCGCTGGCCGGCGAGATGCTGCGCAGGGAAAAACAGCGCGCGGCGGTTTCCGGCGTTGCTGCTACAATCTCCAGTTCTTCGAGGGAGGCGTGAAGGTGGGGGCGAAACGCAAAGGCTTGGGCCGTGGATTGGATGCGCTTCTGGGCGGCGCCTTGCCTGCATTAGACACGGAAGTTGGCTCCGAGGAGATGCGCGATATTCCGGTGGACCTGATCCAGCCCGGCAAATTCCAGCCGCGTATGCACATGCATCCGGAAGGCCTGCAGGATCTGGCGGACTCCATCAAGGCCCAGGGACTGGTGCAACCCATCGTGGTGCGGCCCACCAACACACACGCGGACGGAGTTCAATCTGCAGGCCCACGCCGCTACGAGATCATCGCTGGCGAACGTCGCTGGCGGGCTGCGCAGATGGCGGGCCTGCATAAGATCCCAGCGGTGGTGCGCGATGTCCCAGACCGGACCGCCATCGCCATGGCGCTCATCGAGAACATCCAGCGCGAAAACCTCAATCCCCTGGAAGAAGCCCAGGCTCTGCAACGCCTCATCAGCGAATTCGACATGACCCACCAACAGGCCTCGGAAGCCGTGGGCCGTTCACGTGCCGCGGTCAGCAACCTGCTGCGATTGCTGGAACTCACCGATGCGGTCAAGGACCAGGTGGAGCGCGGTGACCTGGAGATGGGCCACGCACGGGCATTGCTGGCGCTCAAAGGCGCCGCCCAGACCGATGCCGCCCGGCGGGTGGTGGCCCGGCACCTGTCGGTGCGCGAAACAGAAAACCTGGTGCGCCGCCTGCTCAAGGAAAACGGCGTCCCCGCCAAGGGACCACGGCGGGTGGATCCCAACATCCGCCAGTTGGAAACCGAGCTCACCCAGAAACTGGGCGCCAAGGTCAATGTGGAAACCGCAACCGGCGGCAAGGGCCGGCTCATCATCCATTATTCCAGCCTCGATGAACTGGACGGCATCCTGACACGCATCCGCTGAAGCGAGCCGTTGTTGTATAGCCGTATTAACGGCTTTTACCGCTTCAAATTCCAAATTCATTGAAGATACCCGCCCAGCCCGTTAAAATGCACGGCTCTCCACAAGCTGGGGCTTTTGGAGCTGCCACCCGCTGCCAATCCGGTAACGACGTGGCTTTTTTGTATTCAGGAAGCGCAGCTCATGGCCGGCTCATACGCCAAGGCCCGGCAGGGCACCTTCATCATCGTCGGCCTGCAGCTGACGGTAACGGTGCTGGCGGGTTTGGTAGCGGCCCTGGTGGCCGGACGCTACGCGGCCTGGTCAGCGCTGGTCGGCGGCCTTATCAATGTGGCGGCCAGCCTGTATATGGCATTGAAGTTGTTCGCCGGCGGCCCGGGTGTGGGGCCGCAGCAATGGCTTGGGCGCTTCCTGGTAGGTGAGGCCTTGAAATTCGTGATCACCATGGCGCTGTTTATCTTCGCACTCGTGGTATTGAAGGCGGCGTTTCTGCCGCTGATTCTGGCCTATATCGCCACCTACGTGGCCTATTGGGTCGGTTTGGCAAGGATCAGTTTTGGACAGGCAGTATGAGTCAGACAGTAGCAATAACTCCAAATGAGTACATCCAACATCACCTGACCTATTGGACGGTGGGGCATGGATTCTGGTCGTTGGACCTTGATACTTTGTTGGTATCTGTTTCGCTGGGCTTTGTGTTCTTTTTTTCATTCTGGATTGCCGCGCGTAAAGCCACCTCCGGTACACCCGGTAAGTGGCAGAATTTTGTCGAGATCATGGTGAGTTTCGTGGACAAGCAGGTGAAAGAAACCTTCCACGGCCGCAACAAACTCATCGGCCCTATGGCTCTCACCATTTTCGTATGGGTCTGGCTCATGAACTTCATGGACATGCTGCCGGTGGACTTGTTGCCGCGTATCGCTGTTTGGCTGGGGATGCCATTTGGTGTGAACCCCGAACATGTGTATCTAAAAGTCGTTCCTACAAATGACCTGAATATGACCTTTGCCATGTCCCTTACGATTTTTGGTTTGATGATCTTCTTCAATTTCAAGGTGAAGGGTGCTGGCGGTTATGCCAGAGAAATTCTTTTTCATCCCTTCAATCACTGGACGCTGATGCCAGCCAATGTGTTGCTGCGGATAGTGGAAGATATCGCCAAGCCTGTTTCGCTGTCATTGCGACTATTCGGCAATATGTTTGCGGGTGAATTGCTTTTTATTTTGATTGCGCTTCTGCCGGCTTTGATTCAGTGGCCATTATCATTCGTCTGGACCGCGTTTCATCTACTTATCATCACCATTCAAGCATTCCTTTTCATGATGTTGACGATTGTGTATCTGAGCATGGCGCATGAATCGCACGATTCACATTGATTTTTTATTTTGAAATATTTCACAGGAGAGCCTCGATGGATATCGTAAGTTTGATTGCAAATGTTCAAGGTATGACCGTTTTAGCTGTGTGTATCGTATTGGGCCTCGCTGCCCTTGGTACCGCCATCGGATTCGGCATCCTGGGCGGCAAGTTTCTGGAAGGTTGTGCACGCCAGCCGGAATTGTCCGGCATGTTGGCCGGGCGCATGTTCCTTATGGCCGGCTTGCTGGATGCGGTGGCCATGATCGGCATCGCGTTCGCCCTGTACTTTGTATTCCTGAACCCGTTCGTAAGCGCAGTGACGGCAGCGGCTAAAGCAGCAGTCGGACATTGATATGTTGCCTTTCGTATACATCGAGGTTAAACGACAGTGAATATTAATGCATCGCTGATCGCGGAAGCTTTTGCGTTCGGCTTGTTCATCTGGCTGACCATGAAGTTCATATGGCCGCATATCACCAAGGCCATGGACGATCGCGCCAGCAAGATTGCCGAAGGTCTGGCGGCCGGCGAGCGCGGCAAGCAAGAGCTGGAGCATGCGCAGGTACAGGCCACGGAGATCCTGCACGCAGCGCGCGACAAGGGCGCGGAAGCCGTGGAAGTAGCCAACCAGCAAGCGGCGTCCATCCTGGAGGAAGTCCGTAAGGAAGCCCAGGCGGAGCGCCAGCGCCAGGTGGAGGCTGCCAAGGCTGAAATCCAACAGGAACTGAATCGCGCCAAGACTGCATTGCGCGCCGAAGTGGCGAACGTGGCAGTCGCTGCCGCCGAGCGTATCCTCTCACGTGAGATCGATCCTAAAGCGCACAAGGCGCTGCTGGTTGATCTGGCGCGGCAGATTCACTAAAAAATCAAATATCCCATGGCTGAAACCCTCACCCTCGCACGTCCTTACGCCAAAGCGGTGTTTGAACTTGCCCACGAACGCAAAGAAACAGAACAATGGAGCAGGTTTCTGAAACTGCTGGCTGGCTTTACGCGCAACCACGAGGTGCAGGTGATGCTGGGCGATCCACGGGTCCCGGCAGCGGTACGCGCCGAGGTATTGCTGGAACTCTGTAGCAAGACCGGCCAAAAGCCCGATGTGCACGCCCGCAACTTCGTGAAGCTGCTGGCTGAATACCGGCGTCTGCCAATCCTGCCGGAGATCGCCGTGGAATATGCCGCCTTGCGTGAACAGGCAGAAGGCGTGGTGAATGTGGAATTGCACGCTGCCACCAGCGTGGATGCAAGCGAACAGGCGCGCATCAGCGCGGCGCTCAAGCAGAAACTCCATCGCGATATAAATTTGACCTGTGTGACCGATCCCACACTCATCGGCGGCGCCATCATCCGCGCCGGTGATCTGGTGATCGACGGTTCGGTACGTGAAAAATTGTCCCGCCTGGCGGCGGCCATCATTCGATAACAAAATTCAAGGACTCCAAGGATTACGATCATGCAACTCAATCCTTCTGAAATCAGCCAGCTCATCAAGGAACGAATCCAGCACTTCGATGCAGATGCGGAAACCCGCAATGTGGGCACGGTGGTGAGCGTTACCGACGGCATCGTGCGTATTCATGGGCTGCAGGCCGCGCAGTACGGCGAGATGCTGGAATTCCCCAAGAACACCTTTGGTCTCGCTCTCAATCTGGAGCGCGACTCGGTGGGCGCGGTGATCCTGGGCGATTACGAGCATATTTCGGAGGGCAACACGGTAAAGACTACCGGCCGCATCCTGGAAGTGCCGGTGGGTCCGGAACTGCTGGGCCGCGTGGTGAATTCACTCGGCCTGCCGATAGACGGCAAGGGCCCCATCAAGACCAAACTGACCTCGCCCATTGAGAAAGTGGCGCCCGGCGTGATCGAACGCCAATCCGTATCACAACCGGTGCAAACTGGACTGAAAGCCATAGATGCCATGGTGCCCATCGGACGCGGCCAGCGTGAACTGATCATCGGCGACCGCCAGACCGGCAAAACTGCCGTGGCGGTGGACACCATCATCAACCAGAAAGGCAAGAACCTCTTCTGTGTGTATGTGGCCATCGGCCAGAAGAATTCTTCCATCGCCAGCGTGGTGCGCAGACTGGAGGAGCACGGCGCGATGCAATACACCATCGCGGTGGCGGTATCTGCGTCCGAATCCGCCGCCCTGCAGTACATCGCGCCGTATGCGGGCTGCGCCATGGGCGAATATTTTCGCGACCGCGGCCAGGACGCGCTCATCATCTATGATGACCTCACCAAACAGGCTTGGGCCTACCGCCAAGTCTCATTACTGTTGCGCCGTCCACCGGGACGCGAGGCCTATCCGGGTGATGTGTTCTATCTGCACTCGCGCCTGCTGGAACGCGCGGCGCGTGTGAATGCCAATTACGTGGAGAAATTCACCAAAGGCGAGGTCAAGGGCAAAACCGGTTCGCTCACGGCACTGCCGATCATCGAGACTCAGGCAGGCGACGTCTCGGCCTTCATCCCCACCAACGTGATCTCCATCACCGATGGTCAGATCTTCCTGGAAACCGACCTGTTCAACGCCGGTATCCGGCCGGCCATCAACGCTGGCATCTCGGTGTCGCGCGTGGGTGGCGCTGCCCAGACCAAGATCATCAAGAAACTGGGCGGCGGCGTGCGCCTAGCCCTGGCCCAGTACCGCGAGCTAGCGGCTTTCGCCCAGTTCGCCTCGGACCTGGACGAATCCACCCGCAAGCAGCTGGAACGCGGCCAGCGCATCACCGAACTCATGAAGCAGAAGCAGTATTCACCGCTGTCCATCGCCGACATGGCACTGTCGCTGTATGCCGCCAATGAAGGCTATCTGGACGATATAGAGGTTAAGAAGATTGTGGCCTTCGAGGCTGCCATGCACAGTTATTTCCAAAGCCACTTCGCCGCGCTGCGCGACAACATCAATGCCAGCGGCGATTACAACAGCGAGATCGAGGCGAGCCTGAAGAAGGTGGTGGAAGAGTTCAAAAAGACCCAGGCATGGTGATTTTAATAGTTACCCTTCATCGTTTTTTCTCCCCTTCGAAAGGGGAGAAAAAAAAGTGAGGGGTTGGCCCCCTCACCCCAACCTCTTCCCCAAGGGGGAGAGGGGATAAGGAAAAAGAGACAGCTAAATATATGGCAGGCGCGAAAGAAATCCGGACGCAGATCAAGAGCATCCGCAGCACCCAGAAGATCACCAAGGCCATGGAGATGGTCGCGGCCAGCAAGATGCGCAAGGTGCAGACGCGCATGGCGGCGTCACGCCCGTATGCGGAGAAGATGCGCAAGGTGATCGGACATCTGGCCAAGGCCAATCCCGAGTATCGCCATCCGTTCATGCTCGAGCGCCCGGTGCAGCGCGTGGGTTTCATTATCATCGCCACCGACCGCGGCCTGTGCGGTGGCCTGAACGCGAACCTGTTCAAGACCGCGATACTGGCGCTGCGTGACTGGCGCGGTAAGCAGGTGCAAGCGGATTTCTGCATCTTTGGCGCCAAGGCCATGGCCTTCTTCCGCCGCATGGGCGGCAAGGTGCTGGCCCAGGCGACGCACCTGGGGGATACGCCGCATGTGCATGATTTGATCGGTACCGTGAAAGTCATGCTGGACGCCTATCGCGCGGGTGAAGTGGATCGCGTGTTCCTGGCGAACAACATATTCGTCAATACCATGAGTCAGAAACCCACTGTGACACAGTTGCTGCCGGTACAAGGTATCGAGGATGCGGATCTGCAGGCCCACTGGGATTACATCTATGAACCGGAAGCGCGTGAATTGCTGGACAGCGTGCTCACGCGCTACGTGGAGTCGCAGGTCTATCAGGGTGTGGTTGAAAATATCGCATGCGAACAGTCGGCGCGCATGGTGGCCATGAAGTCCGCTTCGGATAATGCCGGCGATCTGATCAACTCACTGCAGCTGGCTTACAACAAGGCGCGGCAGGCGGCCATCACCAAGGAACTGGCGGAGATCGTCGGCGGAGCGGCGGCAGTTTAAGAAGAGTATGTGGAATCGCGGTCGGGACGACCGCTCCCACATTCGATCGCAATATATTGTGTGAGCGATGGTCTCCGTCGCGAACTATAACTAATCAATGTTTTGTGTGAGGATGAAATCATGAGTTCTGGAAAAATCGTACAGGTCATCGGCGCGGTGGTGGACGTGGAATTCCCGCGGGATGCAATCCCCGAAGTGTATGACGCGCTCAAGCTGGAAGACGGCGGTCTGACGCTGGAGGTGCAGCAGCAGCTCGGCGACGGCGTGGTGCGCACCATCGCCATGGGTTCTTCCGAGGGCCTGAAGCGCGGCCTAAAAGTGCAGAACACCGGGGCGCCGATCTCAGTGCCGGTGGGCCAGGGTACCCTGGGCCGCATCATGAACGTGCTGGGCGAACCGGTGGACGAAGCTGGTCCAGTCAAGGCCAAGGAGTATTGGCCTATCCATCGCAAGGCGCCAAGCTATGAAGAGCAATCCGGCTCCACCGATTTGCTGGAAACCGGCATCAAGGTCATTGACCTGCTGTGCCCGTTCGCCAAGGGCGGCAAGGTCGGACTGTTCGGCGGTGCCGGCGTCGGCAAGACCGTCAACATGCTGGAACTCATCAATAACATCGCCAAGGAGCATTCCGGCCTGTCGGTATTCGCCGGCGTGGGCGAGCGCACCCGCGAAGGCAACGACTTCTATCATGAGATGGCTGAGTCCGGTGTCATCAACCTGAAGAACTTGAACGAATCGAAAGTCGCGATGGTGTACGGCCAAATGAACGAACCACCAGGCAACCGCCTGCGTGTCGCATTGACCGGCCTCACCATGGCCGAGTATTTCCGCGACGAAGGCCGCGACATCCTGTTCTTCGTGGATAACATCTACCGCTACACCCTGGCAGGTACCGAGGTCTCGGCGTTGCTGGGACGCATGCCCTCGGCAGTGGGCTATCAGCCGACCTTGGCCGAGGAGATGGGGGTGTTGCAGGAACGCATCACATCAACCAAGAAAGGTTCCATCACCTCGGTGCAGGCGGTGTACGTGCCCGCGGACGACCTCACCGATCCGTCACCCGCCACCACCTTTGCACACCTGGACGCCACAGTGGTGCTATCCCGCGACATCGCTTCGCGGGGTATCTATCCGGCGGTGGATCCACTGGATTCCACTTCGCGCCAGCTGGACCCGAACGTCATCGGCCAGGAGCATTACGATACGGCGCGCGGCGTGCAGGCCGTGCTGCAGCGTTACAAGGAACTCAAGGACATCATCGCAATCCTGGGCATGGATGAGCTGTCGGAGGAAGACAAGCTGGCGGTGCTACGCGCACGCAAGATCCAGAGCTTCCTGTCACAGCCGTTCTCGGTGGCCGAGGTGTTCACCGGTTCGCCCGGCAAGTATGTGCCGCTCAAGGAGACCATCCGCGGATTCAAGGGCATCGTCAACGGCGACTACGACCAGTTGCCGGAGCAGGCTTTCTATATGGTGGGCGCCATCGAGGAAGCAGTCGCAAAATCCAAGTCCCTGTAACCGGACGGATACACGCATATATGAACACCACATTCCATGTAGACATCGTAAGTGCCGAGCATGAGATCTTCTCAGGCACTGCACAGATGGTATTCGCACCAGCGGAGATGGGCGAGCTCGGTATCACACCACGGCATGCGCCGCTGTTGACGCGGTTGAAGCCCGGCAGCGTGCGCGTCAAGACCGATACCGATGAGCAGGTGTTTTACGTGTCCGGCGGTATCCTCGAGATCCAGCCACATCTGGTGACGGTGCTTTCTGACACCGCACTGCGCGCAAGAGACATCGATGAAGCGGCCGCGCTCGAAGCCAAGCGCCGCGCCGAGGAGGCGCTCGCCAACCAGACCGCCGAGGTGGATATCGTGCGCGCCCAGGCGGAACTGGTCGAAGCCCTAGCGCGGCTCCGGACCCTGGAGCACATCCGCAAGAAACTCGGCGGACATTAACTCAGGATGTTTTAGGACGATCCGGGCTCTTGCCGCCACATCAAACCCGGGCCCGCTTCAGCCGTCCGCCCATATAAAACGGAACCAAGTGCCACACTGCTACTGAACGTGAACGCCAGGTTCTGCCGTACTGCCTGCTGATGGCCGGGTTCGTCAGGCTGGCTGCTTTCAATTATCATACAAAGACATTCCTCGCGACTTTCAGGGCATTACATGCCGTTGAATATCATCATCCTGGCGGCTGGCCAGGGTAAGCGTATGCATTCCGACCTTCCCAAGGTGTTGCAACCTCTGGGTGGCATGACATTGCTCGAACATGTGGTGCAGACAGCAACCACGCTCAAACCCGACACCATCCACGTGGTCTACGGCCATGGCGGCGAACAGGTGCCCGCCGCACTCAAGCATTTGTCGGTTAGCTGGGTATTGCAGGCCGAACAGCTGGGCACCGGCCATGCAGTCATGCAGGCGCTGCCTGCTATTCCCGATGAGCACTTGATATTGGTGCTGTACGGTGATGTGCCGCTGGTGCACACACAAACCTTGCAGAAACTTGTGGACTCGGCAGCGCGTGGCGAACTGGCGGTGCTCACTACGCGACTAAAGGATGCAAGCGGCTATGGTCGTGTGTTGCGTGATGCCGAAGGCCAGATGCAGCGTATCGTGGAGCATAAGGATGCGACACCCGCAGAGCGCCGCATCGACGAAATCAACACTGGCCTCATGGCCTGCAATACAGCTGTGCTGCGAGGCTGGCTTGCGAAACTGCGTAACCACAACGCCCAGAAAGAATATTACCTGCCGGATATCATCGCCATGGCAGCGGCGGAGGGCGTGTTGGTGGATGGTATAGAGGCAGCCGATGCAAGCGAAGTGGCCGGCGTCAATGACCGCCAGCAGCTGGCAGTTGCAGAGTCCAGCCTGCGTTGGCGTATCGCCAGTGATCTCATGCAGCAGGGCGTAACCCTGCGGGATCCGATGCGCATCGATGTACGCGGCCGATTGGAGTGCGGCCGGGATGTGTGCATCGACGTCAATTGCCTGTTCGAGGGCAGCGTGCGCCTTAGCGATCGGGTGTACATCGGTCCCAACGCAGTCATCCGGGATTGCATGATCGGCGACGATACCCAGGTGTTTGCCAACTGTGTGCTGGATGGCGCCCACATCGGTGCGCGCGTGCGCATCGGGCCGTTCGCGCGCATTCGTCCGCAAAGCCAACTGGCGGACGAATCCCATGTGGGCAATTTCGTGGAAGTGAAAAACAGCCGCCTCGGGCACGGCAGCAAGGCGAATCATCTGAGCTATCTGGGTGACGCGGAGATAGGGCGCGATGTGAATATCGGCGCCGGTACCATTACCTGCAACTACGATGGCGTGAACAAGCACCGCAGCGTCATCGGTGATGGTGCTTTTATTGGTTCCAATACCTCGCTGGTGGCACCAGTGATGGTGGGTCCGGGGGCCACGATCGGCGCCGGTTCTGTGATCACCAAGGATGCACCAGCGGACACGCTTAGTTTGGCGCGCGCCGAACAGAAAACCATAGCAGGCTGGAAGCGGCCGAAGAAAACTTCATGACATTATCCTTTCTCCCCCTTCGAAGGGGGAGAAAGCAGGATGCGAGGGTACCCCCTCACCTCCCTCACCCACTAGGGGAGAGGCAATAAGGAACGGGAGATCATTCATATGTGTGGAATCGTAGGGGCAGTGGCCGGGCGCGACGTAGTGCCGCTGCTGATCGAAGGATTGCAGCGGCTGGAATACCGCGGCTACGATTCCGCCGGCATCGCGGTAATGGATGGTGTTATCAAGCGCGTGCGGAGCGTCGGCCGCGTAGCCGAGATGCAGGGCAAAGCGAAGGCCGAAAGACTCAGCGGCCACACCGGCATCGGCCACACCCGCTGGGCCACTCACGGCGGGGTCACGGAACCCAACGCCCATCCGCATGTTTCCCGGGACGAGATCGCGGTGGTGCACAACGGCATCATCGAGAACCACGAGGAGCAGCGTGCCAAGCTCCAGAAACTTGGCTATGTATTCGAGTCACAGACCGACACGGAAGTCATCGCCCACCTCATCCATCATCATCTCCAGCAGCACGGTGATCTATTCCGCGCTACCCGCGAGGCGGTGCGGCAGCTGGTGGGGGCGTATGCCATCGGCGTGCTCTGCCTCAAGGCGCCGGGCGTGGTCACAGGCGCGCGCATGGGCTGCCCGCTGCTGGTGGGCTTGGGGGATGGGGAAAATTTCCTGGCCTCCGACGTCTCCGCGGTGCTCTCGTCCACCCGCAAGGTGATCTTCCTGGAAGACGGCGACGTGGCGGAGATCAGCCGGAGCGGCGTGCGGGTGGTGGACCGGGATGACCGGCCGGTGGAGCGCAAGCCTTACCACAGCCAGGCGTCACTTTCGGACATGGAACTTGGCCCTTACAAGCACTACATGCAGAAAGAGATCCACGAACAGCCCAAGGCGCTCACGGATACCATCGAGGCAGTGGTCTCGGGTGGTTTCGATCCCAAGATCTTCGGCCAAGATGCGGCGGCGGTGCTCCACGACACGGACTCGGTGCTGATACTGGCAGCGGGCACCAGCTACTATGCGGGACTCACCGCGAAGTACTGGATCGAGTCGTTGGCCAAGGTGCCAGTGAGCGTGGAGATCGCCAGCGAGTACCGTTACCGCGCATCCGTTCCCAACCCGCATCAATTAATCATCACCATTTCGCAATCCGGCGAAACCCTGGATACACTGGAAGCACTGAAACACGCCAAATCGCTGGGCCACGATCACACACTCTCCATCTGCAACGTGCAGGAAAGCGCCATTCCGCGCGCATCCAAGCTGGTGTTCTATACCCGTGCCGGCGCTGAAATCGGCGTAGCTTCGACCAAGGCATTCACCACCCAGCTGATAGCGTTGTTTGTGTTCGCCACGACACTTGCCAAGCAACGCGGGCTGCTGGATGCCAAACGTGAGAAAGAATTCCTGGAGTCACTACGGCATACTCCAGGCAGCGTGCAATATGCATTGAATCTGGAGCCACAAATCCTCGAATGGGCCAAGCTATTTGCGGGTAAACAAAATGCGCTGTTCCTGGGGCGCGGCATCCATTATCCGATCGCGCTTGAAGGTGCACTCAAGCTCAAAGAGATTTCCTATATCCATGCCGAAGCCTATCCGGCGGGCGAACTCAAGCACGGTCCGCTGGCGCTGGTGGACCGCAATATGCCGGTGGTGGTGATCGCACCGAACGATGCGCTTCTCGAGAAAGTTAAATCCAACATGCAGGAAGTCCACGCCCGCGGTGGAGAGCTGTTCGTATTCGCGGACCTGGATAGTCACTTTGCCGAAAGCGCAGGTGTGCATGTCATCCGCACACCGCGGCACGTGGGTATCCTGTCACCCATCGTGCATGCCATACCGGTGCAACTGCTGGCCTACCACACCGCCTTACAGCGTGGCACCGACGTGGACAAGCCGCGCAATCTCGCAAAATCTGTGACGGTTGAATAGTTCACGCGGCATCTCTGGTGCTGTTGTTGGGAAACAATAAAGTCGTATACAAAATAAATTTATACCCCAGCTGTTCAAGGCAGCGACTGTTAGTAAGAATTCCGGTGTGGTAACAACTAAGATTCTGGCTTTCACACATTCAGTCGATTGGCTCCAATGCGTGATTAACTTGGTTATATCGCGTTTTTTCGCTAGTACCACCTAAGATTAAGCAGAGATTTGCGCTTGCCGGTCGATCCTGCAGATTATTAAAACACAGACCTTGATTTATGTATGGCTACCGGTTTGAAGGGAGCTTAGAATAAGTCCATGTTTCAACCCATAAAACCGGAGGCGCTCAGAATCGCGCCAACGCTGGACAAATTGTCCCGTCCGCTGCGGGATTTGCGCATCTCGGTAACTGACCGTTGCAATTTTCGTTGCGGTTATTGCATGCCACGGGAAATATTCGGCCCTGGATACCAGTTCCTGCCACGCACCATGGTCCTGAGTTACGAGGAGATCGCGCGCCTAGCAGGCATTTTTGCCCTGCTTGGCGTGGTAAAAATGCGCCTTACCGGCGGGGAGCCTTTGCTCAGGCGCGATCTTGAGACACTGATCGCGAAGCTTGCACTCATCAGGGGTATCGATGCCCTCAGCCTCACAACCAATGGGTCATTACTCGATGCGTCGAAAGCGCGGGCGCTCAAGGCTGCGGGGCTCGGGCGCGTAACCGTGAGTCTGGACGCGCTGGATGACCGGACGTTTGCCACCATGAGCGATTCCCAGCTGCCGGTGTCACGGGTTCTCGATGCCATCGCCGTCGCCCATGATGCAGGTCTTACTCCGGTTAAGGTAAATATGGTGGTACGCCGTGGGATTAATGACTCGTGCGTCGTTCCGATGGCCGCGCATTTTCGCAATACGGGCGTGATTGTCCGCTTCATCGAGTATATGGATGTGGGTCAAAGTAACGGCTGGCGACTGGAAGAGGTGGTTCCGGCGCGCAGCATTATCGAGCAGTTGCAGTCGCAATGGCCGATGGAGCCGCTGGCCGCGCGTTACCCCGGCGAAGTTGCCAATACCTGGCGTTACTTGGATGGTGCTGGTGAAATCGGAGTCATCGCATCCGTGACCCAGCCATTCTGTGGGAACTGCAACCGCGCGCGTCTGTCGAGCGACGGCAAATTATTTACTTGTTTGTTCGCGGCCAATGGTTTGGATTTGCGCGCACTGTTGCGCGCCGGATGTGACGACGGGATCCTCGTTGAAGCGATCCACAGCGGCTGGCTGCAGCGCGAGGACCGTTACTCGGAACTTCGGACCCGTGTCAGCAAGCCCGACTCCAAGATCGAAATGTCTTATATTGGTGGCTGACATGGATCGGATGGCGAAAGAGAATGCTGCGATCACGGTGGAATGTTGCGGTGTGCTGGAGGAACTGTGTGGTGGCTCCGAATGCCAGCTGACGTCCCTAGATCTGCCCGCCCCCATCTCCGCAGTGATCGAACGGCTCGCGAACGAACATCCCGCTGCCCGCGATATGCTGCAACGCAGCGCCTGTGCCGTGGGCGACCGCATCGTCAGCCGGGAACGGCTGTTGCAACTCCACGAACGGCTGGTGCTGCTGCCGCCGGTGAGCGGGGGCTAGACATGGCCGATGATCTGGCCGGCTGCAGTCATCTGTCTCTCTTGCCGCTGGATACCGCACAATTGCTGGCCCAGAGTCAGACACCGGAAGACGGTGCACTTGCGGTGTTCGGTGGTACGGTCAGGCGTTTCAACAACGGTAAAGAGGTGCGCGCCATCAATTATTCCGTCTACGCTCCTGTGGCCGAGCGGCAGCTAGCGGAGATCGAACGGGGGGCGATGCAACAATGCGGTGCACGCCTGTGCCTGGTGCGCCATCGGCTCGGCAATCTGCTCATCGGGGATTTGTCGGTACTAGTGGTGGTACGCGCCGAACATCGCGCCGAAGCATTTGCCGCGGCCCGCTACGCCATCGAAGCAGTCAAACACACAGTGCCTATCTGGAAACGCGAGGAATACAGCGACGGCACTCACAGTTTCGTTATGGGATGCGAATTACATGAAGAACATCACGGCTAAACCCGAGTCCCTGCGCAGCGCACGCGCCGGTGGCACCCTGCATATGCCGGCGGAATGCATCACTTTGCTGCGTGAGCGGCGTACGCAGAAGGGTGATGCCCTGGAGATCGCGCGCGCAGCGGCTATTCTGGGTGCGAAGCGCACCTGGGAATTGCTGCCACTTTGTCACCAGCTGCCGCTCACGGGTGTCCGCGTGGATTACCGTCTCGAGGACACGGGACAGGTGCATATCGAAGTGGAAGTGGAAGTGATTGCCGCCACCGGTGTGGAGATGGAGGCCTTGACGGCAGTCGCGGTGGCTGGGCTTACGCTGTATGACATGCTCAAACCCCATGCAGGTACGGCGCTGCAGATCACTGACATCCGGTTGCTGGAAAAGCGCGGTGGTAAATCCCAGTACCAGCGCAAGGCGCAGCGCAATCTGCGCGCTGCGGTGATCGTGCTGTCTGATACGGTGGCTGCAGGTACTGCCAAGGATCAGGCCGGGATCGCGGTGACAGAACGACTTGCGCAGGCGGAGATCGAGATCGCGGGGTACGAGGTGCTTGCGGATGAGCCGGCGCAGTTGTCCGGGCGTCTGGCTTACTGGCTCGCACAGCGCGTGGATATTTTGCTGACCGTCGGCGGAACCGGTGTCGGGCCACGTGACCGCACGGTCGAAACGGTGGAACCCCTCATCAAGGTACCCTTGGCCGGCATCGTCGAGACCGCCCGCGCCTACGGACAACGGCGCATGCCATACGCCATGCTCTCGCGGGCGGTGGCGGGCCTGTCCGGTGGAACACTGTTGTTTACCTTACCGGGCAGTACACGCGGGGCGTTGGAATGCCTCGAAGCGACACTGCCCGGTCTGATGCATGTGTTTGAGGTGCTGGGCGGCAGTCGGCATGGCCGCGACATGCAAGGACACACTTGAAATGCCGACAGACACCACGACGAAACCCGCACTCAGTGTCGAACAAGCCCGCGAACGCATCCTCTCCGGCTTGCGTCCAGTGGACGCGGTGGAGAAAGTCACATTGTCTGCGGCAGCTGGCCGGATCCTGGCGGAGGACCTTATCGCCCGTCTGCCGGTCCCCGCATTTGCCAATTCCGCCATGGATGGTTACGCGCTGGCTGGCCGAGATTTGCCGGTCAATGGCGATCGGCGTCTGCGGGTAATCGGCAGCTCGCTGGCCGGGCATCCATTTATGGGTGCTGTCGGCACGGGCGCATGTGTGCGCATCATGACCGGTGCGATGCTACCGTCAGGAACAGATACGGTGGTGATGCAGGAAGAGGTGCGGACTGCTGGTGCGGACATCGTAATCGGAGCCGGACATCGAATCGGGGAAAACGTACGGCTTCCAGGTAGCGATGTACCCACGGGCAGCCGGGTGCTTGAACATGGGCGACGTCTGCGTCCCGGCGATCTGGGGGTGATCGCCTCACTGGGGCTGCCGGAGGTGAAAGTGCGTCGCCGGGTGCGCACCGCATTTTTCAGCACCGGCGATGAATTGCGCGAACCTGGCGTAAAACTCGCGCCGGGGCAGATCTATGAGCGTAACCGCTACACGTTGTCAGCGACGCTCGCCAGCTTGGGCGCAGACTTTGTCGATTTGGGCGTGGTGCCGGATCAGCCCGAGGCAATTCGTGCCGCCATGAAGTCCGCATCGCAGGCGGACGTAGTACTAACAAGCGGCGGAGTTTCAGTCGGCGATACGGATTATGTGCGTCAGGTTCTGATGGAACTTGGCGAGATCACCTTCTGGCGTGTCGCCATGAAACCCGGTAAACCCCTGGCTTTCGGACGCCTCGGAAATGCCTGTTTTTTCGGATTGCCGGGTAACCCGGTATCGGCCCTGGTAACGTTCCAGCTGTTTGTCACGCCGGCGTTGCGCACGCTCGCAGGCGAATCCTACCGTGAGCCGTTGACGCTGCGCGCGCAAACACTGTGCGCTTTCGACAAGCGTCAAGGGCGCGCCGAATTCCCGCGAGGCACGTTGAGCCTTAGAGACGGAGTATGGTTTGTTGGCTCGGCTGGCAGCCAAGATTCGAGCGCGCTGAGCGTCATGAGCCGCGCTGATTGTTTAGTGGTGCTACCTGCGGAAGCGGCAACCATTCCCGCGGGCATGGAGATAGAGGTCATGCCTTTCGATGTGTTGGTATGATGGGCTATACAGGCATACAACGACAATAACTTATTCATAACTCTGTTGCGCAAACGCATTTCGTGACTATGGTGCGTTTTTCACACAAACTTTGAGAGATAAAGAATAGGTTTTGCCTAGCCGCAGAGGTTTGAGCATGCTCTGAATCAGCTCCGAGCGTGCTGTTTGCTATGCAGATCCACTTCCAGGCTCACGGACAGCAGGTTCCCTCGATCGTTGTGCTGTTGTGCTTCGATACCTTCCTTGCTGGGCAGGCGTGCGGCGAGTTCGCGCGCATGCGTGGTCGATAGTCGCAGCTGTATTCCTTCGTCTGTAGTATCCAGCAGCAATTCCGGTGCATTGTCGTCCAGCGTTACCCGATAGGTGAATTCGTGATGCGGCGCCAGCCGGGTACCAGCGCTGATTTCGCCTGTGGTCAGCAATACGTCAAGTTCCGAGCGGCTGAGGCGCACACGCACCGACCCGGGCGACAGGCGCAGGTTCATGACACATGCGCGCCTGCGTGGTCAGCGCGAAAGGCCGCCCAGTCCGCGGGCGTGTTGAGCGCAATGAATTCAAACCTGCCTTCCCGGGGAAGAGGTAAGACCTGCGCATTCAGGCTGGCGCAAAAGGCATGCAGCGAACGCCGGGAGTCTGGAAGCCCGTTGTCGCCCACCAGACGGTTGAGGCGTGCCAGAACATCGGCATCCACTGCGAGGCCCAAGGGTAAAGGGTGATCGGCGTAGTGACAGGCGCGAGCAGCGGGGCTGATGCTGACAAGGGCAGTCAAGGTTGTTGCGCTGAGTGCCGGCATATCCACCGGAACGATGAGCAGCTGGTTGATTTCCGGCGCGTCCGCCAGTCCGCAGAGTGCGGCATGAATTCCTCCGAGAGGTCCCAGGCCCGGTCGCTGATCAGGGAGAGTGGTATGACCCGCACGTGGCGGTCCGCTGATGACTATGGGTTGTGCGCCGCATTCCTGCAGCCGTGCCAGCATGTGCGCCAGCAGGGTCCGCCCGCGGTAAATCAGTTCCGCCTTGTCCTGTCCCATGCGCGTGGAACGGCCACCTGCCAGTACCACGCCCGCAAAACCGGATGCTTCCACAGCCCGGTCATTCATGCATGTGTCGGCCAGCGCATCCGTTCGGCACCGCTATAGACGTTGAAGCGACCGTCCCGCAAGAATCCCACCAGGGTTACGCCATAGCGGCGCGCAAGTTCCACCGCAAGGCTGGACGGTGCCCCCACCGCGGCCAGAAACGGAATGCCGGCGAGAATGGATTTATGCACGAGTTCAAAAGCCGCCCGGCCGCTGAAAAGTATCACCGATTCGGAAGCCGGCAGTTGCCGGTCAAGCAGCAGCTTCCCCACCAGCTTATCGGTGGCGTTATGCCGTCCCACGTCTTCCCGTTGGGATTGTAGTTTTCCTTCCAGATCATACAGCGCGCTGGCGTGCAGTCCGCCGGTGCGTGCGAACAACGACTGGGACTGTTCGAGAGCGCGATGCATGGAAAACAGCTTTTCCGGCTCGAGCACGAAGTCTCCCAGGGGTTTCTGCGGACAGCTGGTTTGCACCCAATCCAGTGCGGCTTTCCCGCAGATACCACAGCTCGACGTAGTGAACACATGGCGTGAGAGCCTTTCAGTATCGAAGTCAACGTGCGGCGCCAGATATACGGTAACGATATTGTACTGCTGGTCTTCCTCGACGTCGGTGCAATAACCGATGCGCTCGATGTCATCGGCGCCGTGTACGGCGCCTTCCGCGTGCAGAAAACCGGCGGCCAGCTCGAAATCGTTGCCGGGGGTGCGCATGGTGACTGCGATGGAATGCTGCTGCCAGCCGTCGGTCGTTGGCACCCGCACACGGATTTCCATGGGTTCCTCGCCGGCTACCTCATCGGTGAGATCTTCGCGCTTTGCATCGCGCCAACGTGTAATGCTTACGCGCTCGACAGAATGCCCTCGTTTAACACGCGCCCGGTCGAGCGCCAGCATTTCTTTTAGCACCGCCTCTTCGGTTTGTAATTCAGGCTGCATGCGACACGGGTTTTTTGCTCTCGTCGGGCCGCGGACGGCGCAGTTGGGCGATTACGTCGCGGTAGGCGGGAATCTTGGCGAGCGGTGAGCGCGCGTTGCCGGACACCAGTACGTTGCCTTCGGGCCAGTACATTTCCAGCGAGCCAGGACGGACATCGGCGGTGAATACTCGGCCGTTAAAGCGGCCGTACTCGTTC
>Ga0307372_10002843_pt1 | contig 28253 bp, 25 predicted proteins | sample OX1MG_FD_202533 | JGI IMG/M metagenome (GOLD analysis project Ga0307372, IMG submission 202533) | Soil microbial communities from Risofladan, Vaasa, Finland - OX-1 | ecosystem: Environmental > Terrestrial > Soil > Coastal area > Acid sulfate soil | place: Finland: Risofladan, Vaasa | collected... | reverse complement strand
ACCCAGATCACCATCGCCAACCGCGTCTTTCCCGGCTCGGCCAACACGGCCGAGGCCGCCGCCGTGGCCAAGCAGGAGGGCATCGCCCTGGCCCCGGTCACCGATCAGGTCCAGGCCGTGTTCCTCAAGTACTTCAACCAGGTCTTCGACCTCTACGGCCGCAAGGTCGTGATCGTCCCGGAGGCGTCGGACTCAAACAGCACCCTGGAGGCCCTCAACGAGAACCAGGCCCAGGCGTGCGCCGACGCCGACAAGATCACCAACTCGATGCACGCCTTCGGTGAGTGGGGGGTGGGCGACAACAACACCGGCGGCGGCGGTAGCGGTCCGTTCAGCGTCTGCGCATCTCAGCAGAAGCTGGTGGAGTTCGCCGGCGGGGCCTACTTCAACGAGGCCTTCTACCAGCAGAACAACCCCTACGTATGGGACCTGCCCATGGACTGCGAGCGGGTGGCCGACAGCGGGGCTCAGGCCGTCTCCAACCTGCTGCTGGGCAAGAAGGCCGTCTACGCCGGGGACGCCAACCTGCGTACCGCGACGCGCAAGCTCGGCATCTACGTGCCCAGCCTACCAGCCTACACTGACTGCACCAACCAGTTCATCTCCCAGATGGAGTCGCAGTACCACCAGCCGGCGAGCTCGGTGAACCAGGTCTTCACCTACGGGCTGGACATCTCCACCTTCCAGCAGAACGCCCAGCAGGCCATTGTCCAGTTCAAGGCCGAGGGCGTGACCACCGTCGTGACCGCCTGTGACCCATTCTCCCTCGCCCTGCTGACCAAGGCGGCGAAGGCCCAGAACTACCACCCCGAGTGGGTCATGAACGGCGTGGCCCTCGACGATACCGACTCGGTGGCCCAGACCTACGACCAGTCCGAGGTCACCGGCCACCTATTCGGCCAGTCCGAGGCCCCGCCCGAGACCGACTTCTTCGGGCCGACCTCGCCGGCGGGCAAGCTGTTCCAGCAGCTGACCGGCCACGAGATCCCGGCCGGCACCGACGGCAACTACGGGTCCCTGATCCGGATGTTCGACTTCCTCCAGGCCGCCGGCCCGGACCTCACCCCGCAGAACATGGCCAAGGGCATCCACGCCATGCCGCCCATGGGCGCCCCCGACTACAACTACGGCGGGTGGAACTTCAACACCGGCCCCAGCGGGAAGGCGGGCACTGGTGACCACACCGCCATCGCCGACGCCGGCTGGGTCTACTGGAACGGCGGCGCCACGTCGCCGGTCAATCAGAAGCAGGGCACCTTCGTACGGATGTTCAACGGAAAGCGGTACACCGACGGCACCTGGCCGAGCTCCCTGCCGGCCATGTTCACCGCCACCGGCAGCCAGGATCCGTCGTGTAGTTGCTGAGCCCGCTGGGCCAGAGATGATCCTCGACCGGTCGGGGTCCCTGCCCTGGGGGCCCCGACCGGGCGCGTGCCCCTGGGCAGCAGTCCGGCCGGCCCGCGGGCCGGTTCGACTAACCTCGGGCCACCGCAAAGGACTTTCTCCTGGAGGACGCGCGTGCCCGCGACAGTGGTCGTCGGAGCCCAATGGGGCGATGAGGGTAAGGGCAAGCTGACCGACCTCCTGGCCAAGGAGATGTCGCTGGTGGTCCGCTACCAGGGCGGCCACAACGCCGGCCACCGCATCGTGGTGGACGGGGAGGCCTTCGCCCTCCAGCTGGTGCCCTCCGGGGTCCTCTACGACTTCATCACCCCGGTCATCGGCAACGGGGTGGTGGTCGATCCCAAGGTTCTCCTGGAAGAGATGGACACACTGACCCGGCGGGGGGTGGACTGTTCCCGGCTGGTGGTGAGCGGCAACGCCCATCTGGTCATGCCCTACCACCAGGAGCTGGACCGGGTGACCGAGCGCTTCCTGGGCAAGAACGCCCTGGGCACCACCCGCCGGGGGATCGGCCCGGCCTACGCCGATAAGGCGTCCCGGGTCGGCCTGCGGGTCCAGGACCTCCTCGACCCCAAGATCTTCCGGGAGAAGCTGGACGTCGTCCTGCGGGAGAAGAACCTCATCCTGACCAAGGTGTACAACCGCCTACCGGTGTCGGCCGATGAGATCTGTGAGGCCTACCTGGGCGAGTACGCCGGGCGGCTGGAGCCGATGATCGCCGACACGGTGGGGATGATCCACGACGCCCTGGCCGCCGGCCAGCATGTTCTCCTGGAGGGGGCCCAGGCCACCTTCCTGGACCTGGACCACGGCACCTATCCCTACGTCACCTCCTCCAATCCGGTGGCCGGCGGCGCCTGCACCGGCTCGGGCATCGGACCCCGGGACATCGACCGCATCATCGGTATCGCCAAGGCCTACGTCACCCGGGTCGGCGCCGGCCCATTCCCCACCGAGCTGCATGAGGAGCTGGGCGACTACCTGGTGGAGCGGGGCCACGAGTTCGGCACCAATACCGGCCGACGCCGGCGCACCGGTTGGTTCGACGCCGTCATGCTGCGCCAGGCCGTCCGGCTCAATTCCCTAACCGAGGTGGCCCTGACCAAGCTCGACGTCCTGGACGAGCTCGAGACCCTCAGGGTCTGCGTGGCCTATGAGGCCGAGGGTGTCCGCTACGACCACCTTCCTTACCACCAGTCGGTGCTGCACAAGGTCACGCCCATCTACGAGGATCTGCCCGGCTGGAAGACGGACCTGACCGCCGTGACCCGGGGCGACCAGCTCCCGCCCGCCGCCCGGGCCTACGTCGAGTTCCTGGCCCACCAGATCGGGGTGCCGGTCAAGTTGGTGGGGGTGGGCCCGGGGCGGGACCAGGTCGTTCAGTTCGCCGCATGAGCGGCATCGATCGGATCTGCGTGGTCGGGGCCGGCGGGCGAGAGCACGCCCTGGCCCAAACCCTGTCCCGTCACGCCGAGGTGGTGGTCACCCCCGGCAACCCCGGCATGGCCACCCACGCCGGAGGCGTGAATGAGCACGGGGCCGGAGGCGTCTCTGTCACCTCCGAGCCGGCCGAGGGGATCGACGCTGACCTCTTCGTCATAGGTCCCGAGGCGCCCCTGGTCGAGGGCCTGGCCGACCGCCTCCGGGCCACCGGGCGGCTGGTGCTCGGGCCCGGGGCCGACGGGGCCCGGCTGGAGGGCTCCAAAGCGTGGATGAAGGAGATGTGTTCCCGGGCCCGGGTCCCCACTGCCCGGTACGGGGCCTTCACCGAGGTCGGCCCGGCCCTGGAGTTCCTCGATGAGCTGGCCTCCTCTGGCTGCTCCCTGGTGGTCAAGACCGACGGGCTGGCCGCCGGCAAGGGGGTGCTGGTCACCCCGTCCCGGGAGGAGGCGGCCGAGGACGTGCGGGCCAAGCTGTCGGGCCGCTCCTTCGGGGCGGCTGGCACCACCGTGGTGCTGGAGGAGGGCCTGGTGGGCGAGGAGGTGACCGTCCTGGCCGTTTGCGACGGGCGGGACTTCTCTGTCCTGCCGGCGTCCCAGGATCACAAGCGGGTGGGGGACGGGGACACCGGTGCCAACACCGGGGGCATGGGGGCCTATTCGCCTGTTTCCCACATTGCCCCGGCGGAGCTGGACCGGGCGGTACGGGAGTGCGTTGCCCCCATGTTGGCGGCCCTCCGGGCCGACGGGATCGACTACCGGGGCGTGCTCTACGCCGGCCTGATCCTGACGGCCTCCGGACCCCGGATCATCGAGTACAACGTGCGCCTGGGCGACCCCGAAGCCGAAGCGGTCGTGCCTCTCCTGGACGGAGATGTGGGTGCCTGGCTGGCCTCGGCCGCCGCCGGGGCCGTGGACGGGGACGCCCAGGTGTCCTCCGACACCGCGGTCACCGTGGTCATGTGCGCCGATGGATACGGCACCCCGGACGGGCCCAGGACGGGGGACGAGATCAGCGGGCTTGAGGCGGCCGGGGCCCTGGCGGGGGTCACCGTCTTCCACGCCGGCACCCTGCGGGACCCCAATGGCCGCTTCTATACCGCCGGAGGCAGAGTTCTGGCCGTGACCGCCAGGCGTCCCGACCTGGCCGCCGCCCGGGAGCGGGTCTATGAGGCGGTGTCCATGATCTCGTGGTCCGGGGCCCACTATCGCCGTGACATAGGGGCGCGGGCCCTGCGGAGAGAAGGAGCAGTTACATGAAGGTGGCCGTGCTCATGGGCTCACCCAACGACGGGCCCAAGATGGCCCCGGCGGTCGAGATGCTCGAGCGATTCGGGATCGTGGCCGACGAGCGGGTCATGTCGGCGCATCGGAATCCGGAGATGGTGGCCGACTTTGCCGGCTCTGCCCGGGAGAACGGGTACGTGGCGGTGATCTGCGGGGCCGGCCTGGCCGCCCACCTGGGCGGCGTGGTGGCCGCCCACACCACCCTCCCGGTGGTCGGTGTGCCCCTCTCCGGGGGCGGCCTCAACGGAGTCGATGCCCTGTATTCGACGGTGCAGATGCCCCCCGGCATCCCGGTGGCGTGCGTAGCGATCGACGGGGCCAAAAACGCGGCCATATTGGTGGCCGAGATGATCGCCATCACCGACGAGTCCATGGCCGCCAAGCTGGCCGAGTTTCGCGCCGGAGGCGCTCGGTGATTCCTCGCTACTCCCTCCCGGAGATGGACGCCCTCTTCACCGATGCCGCCCGCTTTGCCAAGTGGCTGGAGGTGGAGGTGCTGGCCGTGGAGGGCTGGGCCGTGGCCGGGGTCGTTCCGGCCCCCGATGCCGCCACCGTGCGGGAGGGTGCGGCCAAGCTCATCGACCCCGACAGTCCGGCCGGCCTGTCCTGGATCCGCCCCGAGTACATCCGGGCCATTGCCGAACGGGAGGCGGTGACCGACCACGACGTGGCCGCCTTCGTGGACGTGGTCCAGGCCGCCATCGGTCCCCCGGCCGGGACGTGGGTCCACTACGGGCTGACCTCCTCGGATGTGGTCGACACGGCGCTGTGCTCCACGCTGACCGCCGCCGCCGATCTGCTGGTCGGTGCCAGCACCGCCCTGGTGGCCTCGCTCAAGCGCCGAGCCCTGGAGTGGCGGGACCTGCCCATGGTGGGCCGGACCCATGGCATCCACGCCGAACCCACCACGTTCGGGGCCAAGGTGGCCCTCTGGGCTCTGCAGGCCGACCGGGACCGGGCCCGGCTGCGGGCGGCCCGCGAGGCGGTGGCGGTGGGCAAGCTCTCCGGCGCCGTCGGCACCTACTCCAACATCGATCCGGCGGTCGAGGCCCATGTCTGCGCCGCCCTCGGGCTGGTCCCCACCCCGGCCACCCAGGTGGTGGCCCGGGACCGCCATGCCCAATACCTCTACGCCTGCGCCTCGGTGGGAGCCAGCATCGAGGCCTTCGCCACCGAGATCCGCCATCTGCAGCGCACTGAGGTGGGGGAGGTCGAAGAGCCCTTTGCCGTCGGGTCGCAGAAGGGCAGCTCGGCCATGCCTCACAAGCGCAACCCCAAGACGACCGAACAGCTGTCCGGTCTGGCCCGGGTGCTGCGGGGCCACCTGGGCGCCGGCCTGGAGGACGTGGCCCTCTGGCACGAGCGGGACATCTCGCACTCCTCGGTGGAGCGCATCATCCTGCCCGACGCCAGCCTGCTGGCCTATTACGTCATGCGCCGCATGACCCGTATCATCGACGGGCTGGTCGTCTATCCCGAGCGGATGCTGGCCAACCTGGAGTCTTCCTTCGGTTTGGTCTTCAGCCAGCCCGTTCTCCTGGCCCTGGTGGCCGGGGGCATCGAGCGCGACGCCGCCTACCGGATCGTCCAGGCCAGCGCCATGCGCTCCTGGGCCGAACGGGTCCCGTTCCGTTCGCGGCTGGAGGCCGATCCCGAGGTGGCCGCTGCCCTCAGTGGTGGCGGACTGGCGGAGACACTGGACGAGGCCTTCAGCCTGCCCCGCTCCTTGCGCAACGCCGGTCTGGTTTTCCAAGCTCTGGAGGAGATAGCCGAATGAACGTGCGAATGAACGAGCCCAGCCCCGCCTACTCGGGCAAGGTCCGCGACGTCTACGAAGCCGGGGACGGGATGTTGTTGATGGTCGCCTCCGACCGGCTGTCGGCCTTCGACGTGATCATGGCCGAGCCGGTGCCCAACAAGGGCCGGGTGCTGACCGCCTTCACCGACTTCTGGCTGGACGAGTTGGCCGATATCGCACCGTCCCATCTGGTGGCGGTGGACCCGGCCAAGTTCCCTGACTCGGTGGCCGGCGTGCCCGACGTGGCCGGTCGGTCCATGCTGGTGCGCAAGGCCGACATGCTGCCGATCGAGTGCATCGTGCGGGGCTACGTGTCCGGTTCGGCCTGGAAGGAGTACAAGACCTCCGGCACCGTGCACGGCACCAAACTGCCGGCGGGGCTGGAGGAATCGGCCCGACTGCCCGAGGCCGTCTTTACCCCGTCGACCAAGGCCGAGTCCGGCCACGATGAGAACATCTCTTTCGAAGCCGCCGTGGACCTGGTCGGCCGGGAGATGGCCGAAGCGGCCCGGGACATCTCGCTGCGGGCCTACAACCGGGCCGCCGAGCGGGCCGCCGAGCGGGGCATCCTCATCGCCGACACCAAGTTCGAGCTCGGCCTCATCGACGGTCGGCTGTCCATATGCGATGAGGTGCTCACGCCGGATTCGTCCCGGTTCTGGCCGGCCGACCGCTACCGGCCCGGGAGCACCCCTCCCTCCTATGACAAGCAGCCGGTGCGGGACTGGCTGGAGGCCTCTGGCTGGGACAAGACCCCGCCCCCGCCCTCCCTGCCCGCCGACGTGGTCGAGGCCACGTCCACCCGCTACGCATCGGCCTACGAGATGATTACCGGACGCAAGCTGACTGACTGGTACGGGGTGCCCCATTGATCTTCGAGGCGATGGTCGAGGTCCGCACCCGGCCGGGCATCGCCGATCCGGAAGGGGCGACCATCGAATCGGCCCTGCCCCGGCTGGGTTTCAGGGAGGTCAGCGGCGTGCGGGTGGGCAAAGCCATCCGCCTGTCGGTGGACGCCCCCGACGAGGCGGTGGCCCGCCAGCGCCTGGCTTCGCTCTGTGACGCACTGCTGGCCAACCCGGTCATGGAGGACGTCGAGATCACCCTGACGGCGCTCTGATGGCAGCCACCGTCGGCGTGGTCGTCTTCCCCGGGTCCAACTGTGAGCACGACGTGGTGGAGGCCATCGGGGCCCTGGGCGGTACGGCCCGGATCGTCTGGCACGGGAGCGCCACGTTGGGGGATGTGGACGCAGTGATCCTCCCGGGGGGCTTCGCCCACGGGGATTATCTGCGCCCGGGGGCAATCGCCCGGTTTTCCCCGGTCATGGAGGCAGTGGGGGAATTCGCCCGCTCCGGAGGGCCGGTGGTGGGTATTTGCAACGGGTTCCAGGTCCTGACCGAGGCCCGGCTTCTTCCCGGTGCCCTCCAGAAGAACTCCGGGCTCCGATTCCTGTGCCGGGAGACCACCGTCCAGGTGGAAAGAACCGACACCGTTCTAACTTCCGGGACGAATGCAGGTGATCGGCTGGTGCTGCCTATCAATCATTTCGATGGCAACTATCTAGCTGATCCGGAAACGCGCCGGCGGCTCAACGAAGAGGGAATGGTCGCCCTCCGTTATGTTGACAATCCCAATGGGTCCGTGGACGACATAGCCGGCATTTGCAACCCTGAGGGCAACGTGGTCGGGCTCATGCCCCACCCCGAGAGGGCCTGTGACCCCCTGACGGGTGGGACGGATGGAGCCCGGTTGATCGGCGCTCTGCTGGGTACTCAGGCCCCTCGGGTGATTCCGGCCCGCTTGAGCACGGCCGAATCGACTCCGACCTCCCGCCAGACGGCATAGCTGATCTTCTTGCGTTCCCCATAACTGCGAGCCACTTTGACGAACTCCGTCTCCAGATCGGAGATGTCCACCGTCTCCCCGGTGGCGTTGAGTTCGGCCTGTAGGTCCACCCTGTCCTGGAGGAGATTCAGCCTGGTCAGGGGGTCGGCATTGGCCAGTTTGGCCTCGATCCCGTCCAGCTGCTTCTGGATGGACTCCTTGGTCTTCTTGCGGCCTCGGCGGGGCCGATTTGCCTCCATGGCCTCCAAATAGCGCTTGACCACCCGGCTCTGGTCCCGGCCGGCGGCCAGGGCCTCTTTGTGCTCCTGGGACATGGGACTACGGGATTCGGAGGATTGGTTCTCGACAGCGGTCATAGACCCATTATTACACGCGCCAAAACCTGTCAGTAACAAGTTGTCAGTAGCGCTAATCCGGGCAGGGCTGGCCCGGAAATGATGCTTTTCTGCCCGTCTTATTGGGCGCCGGACGGGGACGGGCGGGTCTGACGCCCCGGACCCGGCCCCAGGTAGCGTGGAATCCGTGGAGGAGACGGCTGGCGTGGCTGAGCCCCTCCACCGGGCTCTTGGGCTCACCGACGAGGAGAACCAGGCCATCACCGCCCTTTTGGGGAGGGAGGGGAATGAGCTGGAGACGGCCATGTTTGCCGTCATGTGGAGTGAGCACTGTTCCTACAAGTCCTCCCGGGTCCACCTGCGCCGGCTGCCCTCCGAGGGCCCTCGGGTCCTGGTCGGGCCGGGGGAGAACGCCGGGGTCATCGACGCCGGGGACGGCCTGGCCCTGGCCATCCGCATCGAGAGCCATAACCACCCCTCGGCCATCGAGCCCTACCAGGGAGCGGCCACCGGTGTCGGCGGCATCCTTCGGGACATCTTCACCATGGGCGCCCGCCCCATCGCCCTCATGGACCCGCTCCGCTTCGGCCCGCTGGAGGATCCCCGCAGCCGCTGGATATTCGAGGGCGTGGTCCGGGGCATCTCCGGCTACGGGAACTCGGTAGGAGTCCCCACCGTGGGGGGGGAATTGATCTTCGATCCCACTTACACCGGCAACCCACTGGTGAACGTGCTGTGCCTGGGAATCCTGCCCATCGACCGGCTGGTGCTCAGCGCCGCATCGGGGGTGGGCAACCTGGCCGTCCTGCTCGGATCGCGTACCGGGAGGGACGGGATCGGCGGGGCCTCGGTGCTGGCCTCGGCCGGCTTCGAGGAAGGTTCGGCGGCCAAGCGGCCCAGCGTCCAGGTGGGCGACCCCTTCGAGGAGAAGCGCCTCATCGAGGCCTGCCTCGAGCTGCTCCAGTCCGGCCTGGTGGTTGGCATCCAGGACCTGGGGGCGGCCGGCCTGACCGGGGCCACCAGCGAGACGGCCGGCAAGGGCAATGTGGGCATGGACGTGGACATCCGCTCCGTCCACCTGCGGGAGGAGGGCATGGAGCCCTTCGAGATCATGACCTCCGAGAGCCAGGAGCGGATGCTGGCCATCGTCACCCCGGCCGACCTGGACCGGGTCATGGAGGTGTGCGCCCGCTGGGAGGTGCGGGCCTCGGTCATCGGCAAGGTGACGGCCCCTCGGGAGCCGGCCGGCGGGGCTGGGGACCCCGACGGCACCGCGATGAGCGGTGAGCGAAGAGCCGTGGGAAGAGGCGGGGCTGGGGACCCCGACGGCACCGCGATGAGCGGTGAGCGAAGAGCCGTGGGAAGAGGCGGGGCTGGGGACCCCGACGGCACCGCGATGAGCGGTGAGCGAAGAGCCATGAGCGCCGGCTCCTCCAGTCTGCGCATCCTCGACGGGTGGGACGGGCCGGTGCTGGCCGACGTGCCCGCTCTCGCCCTGGGCGAGGACCGCCCTCTCTACCACCGGCCCCTGGCCCCGCCGGCCGACCTGGCCGAGCGCCGGGGGCTGCGTGCATTGGGCGCCCTCCGGGCGCCCGGTCCGGGGGAATCGGAGGATGACGTCAAGGCCATGCTGATGGACACCGGGCCGGTGTTCAGCCAGTACGACCACCAGCTGTTCCTCAATACCGTGGTCGGTCCGGGCTCGGATGCGGTAGTGCTGCGCCTCAAGGGTCCCGGAGTCAACTCGGTCGACTCCGACCCGCTGGGCCGGGCCGGCTCGGACCGGGGCCTGGCCCTTTCCACCGACGGCAACGGACGCTGGTGCTCGGTCGACCCCCGGGTCGGGACCGCCTGGCTGGTGGCCGAGTCAGCTCTGAACGTGGCCTGCGGCGGCGGCGAGGCAGTGGCGCTGGTCAACTGCCTCAACTTCGGGAATCCCGAGCACCCCGAGGTCATGTGGCAACTGTCCGAGTCCATCGATGGGATGGCTGAGGCCTGTACGGCCCTGTCCATCCCCGTCATCGGGGGGAACGTCAGCCTCTACAACGAGAGCGCCGGGGTAGACATCGACCCGACCCCCGTGGTGGCCGTGCTCGGCCTGGTCCCTACCCTCGAGCGCCGCCCTCCTGTCGTGGGCGTGGTGGAGGACCACTCCATCGTCCTGCTCGGCTCCCGGGAGGGGTCCCGGAGCGCCGGAGCCCTGGACGGCTCGGCCTGGGCGGCCCGCCGGGGCCACCGCCGCGGCACGCTGGTCCCGGTGGACTACGAAGCTCACGCCGCCCTGCTCGGCTTGGTGGCCGGCCTGGTGGTGGACGGAGCCCTCTCCGGGCTCCATGACATTTCCGACGGGGGCATCGCCCTGGCCCTGGCCGAGATGGCCGTCGCCTCCGGAGTGGGCGCCAGCATCGGCGGGGTCCGGGACCACGCCGAGCTGTGGTCCGAGGCACCCTCGCGGGTGCTGGCGTGCACCCCCGATCCCCTCGGGGTGCTGGAGCGGGCCGAGGCGGCCGGGGTCCCCGGGTTGGTGCTGGGCAGCGCCGGGGGTGCCCGAATAGCGGTGGAAGGGCTGTTGGAGCTGTCCCTGGTCGAGGCGATGGGGGCGTGGCGGTCCCGCCTGGTCGGATGAGCGACCTGCGGGAGTCGGCTCTGCGTCTGACCCAGCCGGTCCGGGGCCGGCGGGGAGCCATGGCCGGTGGCGATGTGGCCTCCGCCGCCGTCGTGCTGGGGGCCACCGTCCTCGGCCTGATCCTGGTTCTGGCCGGGGCCGGCTACCTCCTGCGCGCCTTCGGGGGCGCCCCGGCCCACAGCGTTGGCTCGGTCGAGTCGGCCCTGCGGCTGTACCTGCCCGGCGGGGCGCCGGCGCCGGATGTCCTAATCGGCCTGGTGGTGGTGGCCCTGGGTCGGTCCGTGTTCTCCCGCCGGCCCAACGGTACGTTGACGACGGCGGCGGCCCTGGGAGGCCTGGGCTTTTCCGCCCTGGTCATGCGAGTGGGCCCCTGGTCGCTCGGGCCTACCCCCTTCCTCGGTGACGGGGTGCTGGCCGTCGCCCTGGTCTTCCTCCGCTACTCGCTGCCGATGGACCCGACGCCCAACCGCCACCCATTGGTGGCCGGCCTGGTGGACCGCCCGGGGGGTGACACCCTGGATCCGTTTACCGACCGGGTCGATAAGGTCCACTACGTGCACCCCGAGACCGGGGGCGTCATCGGCTACCGGTCCCGTTTCGGGGTGGCCCTGGCCTCGGGCTGTCCGATGCTGCCGGCGGGGGCGATCGGCCCGTTCTCCGCCTCCTCGGAGGGCGACTCCGTGGAGGCCACCCTGACCGGGTTCCTGGCCCACTGCTCGGCCTATCGGCTGCGCCCGGCCATCATCGGCCTGGACACCCCAGCCATGGAGGCGGCCCGCCGTGCGGGTATGCACGCCCTCTATGTCGGGGACGAGGCCCTGGTGCGGACCGAGGGCTTCCGCCTGGATACGCCCTCCATGCGCAATGTGCGCCAGGCCACCAAGCGCAGCGCCAACTTCGGGGTCACGACCGAGGTTCGCCTGGAGGCCGAGGTGGACGCCGGCCTCCGGGCCGAGTTGGCCGAGGTGGCCGAGGAAGCTCTGGGCCTGGCGCCCGAACGGGGTTTCTCCATGACTTACAGCGACACCGCCCTGGGTCGCCCCGAGTGTGTGATCGTCATGTGCCGGGACGCCGAGGGTCGCCTCATCGCCTTCCAGCGCTATGCCCCCTGCATGGGGGGCCGGGCCCTCTCCCTTGACCTGATGCGGCGCCGGCCCCGTTCGCCCAACGGGGTCAACGAGCGCATGATCGTGGACACGGTGGCCTGGGCGGCTGAGCACGGCTTCGACCACGTGTCGCTCAACTTCGCCACCTTCAAGACCCTCATGGATCTGGGGGACGAGCGAAATCGCCTGCAGCGCCTCGAGTATTGGCTGGTCCACCTGCTCGACCGCTGGATCAGGGTCGAGTCGCTCTACCGGTTCAACGCCAAGTTTCACCCGGAGTGGCTGGCCCGCTGGGTCGCCTTCGCCTCGGTGGCGGATCTACCCGCGGTACTGGTTGCGGCCCTGGTGGCCGAGTTCGGTCCGGCCGGCACCATCTCTCATTCGTAGATCGAGTCGTCCTCCAGCGGCAGGCGCAGCCACGACAGCATCTGGCGCAGCTGTTGGTAAGCGGCCAGGCGGGCCGGGTCGGTGTCGGCCTCCTCGGCTGCCTCGACCGGCTCCCAGAGGCGCTTGATCATGGTCGGTCCCAGTTCGAGCAGGCTCCCGCTTCCGCCCGTGGCGTACTTGGCCAGGACGTAGCGGACGATGGCTCCTTCCGGGATGTCCATGGCCACGGCCAGTCTCCTGATAGTCGCCATCGGTTCCAGGTGGGCATAGAGGGCGACATCGGCCTTGAAGTTGGCGTCCGGGTCATGGGGCTCCCACGGCCCGGTCCATCTCTCCAGCTTGACGACGTCGGCCCCGCTGTCGTCTTCGCTGCTCACGTTGACCGATGCCACCGGGCCGTGACGCTACCGCTGGGCCCGGCCCGGGCCGGGGGCCGCCCCAGGGTCATCCACACCGCCGCTCCGAGGCCGGCCAGGAGGATGAGCAGACCGGCCAGGCCGGCGTCGTCCCAGCCGTCCAGACGGCCCCGGTAGGAGGGGCCAGGACCGACCCCCGGGGCGCCAACGCCGGAGGCGTCGAAGCCGGCCCCGGTCCCCGCGCCGGCCAGCACCAGGGGAGCGTCGGGCGCCACCACTCCGGGGATGGTCACCGAAGACGGCGCCGACGCCGACTCGATGTGCGCCCCCGGCGCGGTGCCGGCCTGGCCCGAGGCCAGGAGGGTGAGGGCCCGGCCCGGGTCGGAGGGCCGCCAGCCGCGTCCGTACCAGTCCTTGAGCAGTGACTCGGCCGTCTTGGCCTCCGGGGTGCGGCTGTCATCGGCCACCGAGCCGCTGGAGGGGAACCACTCCCACCAATCCACGCCCCGCCACCAGGAGCGCCCGGAGAAGGTCTCCAACAGGGCCTGGTACAGGTCGGATTGGAGCTGCCAGTCGGCCTGGCCCTGGAAGTCGAGGAACGGCTGGCGGGCGGCAAAGTCACCCGACATGTATCCAGCCTCCCCGAACACGATCGGCCGTCCCGTTCTCTGGGCCAGGCCGGCCAGTTCGCCCACCCAGTTGCGGCCCGGCGCGCTGGAGGACTGGCTCGAGGTCCAGTCCGTGAGCAGGCGGGAGAGGGCGGGGGAAGCTCCGTCGTCCAGGGGGAAGTAGGCCGAGATTCCGATCAGATCGACATCGGAGAGAAAGCGGGCCTGGCCGAGCACGTCCCAGTTCTCCTCGTAGGCCAGGGTCGCATGGAAGCGGCTGCGCACTGCGCTGATGACCGAGCGCCACTGGCTGGTGTCGGTCTCCAGCGAGGACATTTCGCTGCCGACGTAGAAAGTCGACGCCCCGTCCCGCTGGGCCAGGGTGGCGTAGTGGTCGACAAAAGCTCCATAGGCGGCAAAGAAGACCATCGCATCCGAGGGCTCCATCGTCCCCCTCCAGCCCCCTTGGCAGCCCGAGCAGTAGAAGACCGGGGTCAGGCTGACGGCCAGCCCGTCGGCCCGAGCCGTCCTGATCTCCGCGTCCAGCGAGGCGTCGGACTGGGTGCCCTGATAAGGGGCGAGCGTGTCCGAGGTCGGTCCGGTGGTCAGCCACCACACGAACAGCGAGACGGTGTTGAGCCCGTCGGCCTTGATACGGGCCAGGGCTCGGTCATCGGCGGCGCTGCCCATGTCCGGCACGGCCGCCCCGGCGGTCTGCCCGCCGGTGCCGTCGGCCACAGCCTTTATCCCGGCGGGGGTCTTCTGGGCCGGGGCGGCCGCCGCAGCCGGGGCGGCAGGCGGGGCGGCAGCCATGCTCGGGGCGGCCAGGGCGACAGTGGCAGCGGCCAGGGTGGCGGCCAGCGTTAATGCGGCGGCCAGCTTCATCGGCTGGAGGGACGCCCGGGGCGCGCTGGTCAGGGCCGTCCGGGCAGTCCGCACCAATGGGATTTCGCTCCCTGGGGCCGAAGTCCTGCCCGGTTAGCCTCGGGCGGCCATGGCGTCTCCAATCCGGCCGGTGCCGGAGGCCGTCATCCTGGGCACCGCCCTGGTGCTCAGAGTGGTCTGGCTGGTCGCCACCCGCCACCTCATCCTGGTCAACGATCCGGCCGATTACCAGCGATTGGCTGTATCCATCGCTGCGGGTCACGGCTTCGGCCGCACCGTCGTTGCTCCCGGCGGTGGGCCCACCGCCTTCCGGCCTCCGCTGTGGCCCTTGTTCCTGGCCGGCCTGTACTGGCTGGTCGGCGTCCATGTCACGGTGGCCCGGGCGGTCGAGGTGGTGCTCGGCACCCTGAGCGTCGGCCTGGTCGGTGTGCTGGCCGCTCAACTGTGGTCACGGGGCCCGGCCCGGGTGGCCATGGGACTGGCCGCCGTCTACCCGCCTCTCCTCCTGGCCGGCGGGTCTCTGTTGTCCGAGTCGCTGTCGCTGCCGCTCGAACTGGGCACCCTGGCCGCGGCCCTGGCCGCCCGGCGCTCTCCCCGGCCGGCTCGGTGGATCCTGGCCTGCGGCGTCGGCTGCGGCCTGGACATCCTGTGTCGGCCCGACAGCTTCGTGCTGCTGGTGCCCGTCTGTCTCCTGGTCGCGGTGCCCTGGATGTCGCCCGGTCGGGCCGCCCCGGCCGTGGTGGTGGTGCTGGCCGGGCTCACTGTCACGCCGTGGTTGATCCGCGACGCCGTAGTCATGCACCACTTCGTACCGGTGACGACCCAGGGCGGCCTGGTGGCTTCGGGGACCTACAACGCCACCTCGGCGGAGGACCCCCTGCATCCGGCCGAATGGCGCCCGGCCGATCTGGTGCCCGGGTACCTCCCTCTCCTGCGGGGTGACGAGGTGACAGAAGAGGCGGCCCTGCGCCGGGCCTCGCTGCACTACATAGCCGAGCACCCTCTCTATCCGCTGAGGGCCTCGGGGTGGAACCTCCTGCGCCTCTTCGACCTCACCGGCCTGTCCGATCCGAGGGCCTCCTGGGCGGCCAACGGTTACGGGCCCGGCCTGGCCGATCTGGACGCCGTCGGCCTGGCCGGGGTGGTCCTCCTCGGCCTGATCGGCGTGTCCTCCTCCCTCGGGCGCAGCTCCCGTGGGGAAGGAGCCTGGCCGTCCCGTCCGGGGACCTGGCCGGTGTGGTTGGCGCCCTTCCTCCTGGCCGCCGTGACGGTGCCGGTCCTGGGGGAGAGCCGCCTGCGGGTCGGCATCGATCCGTTTCTGATCCTGGCTGCCGTGCCCGGCGTCTGGGCGGTCGGTCAGGCGTTCACCCGCCGCCGGGTCGCGGCCCGGTGAGGCAAGCCCTTTGGGTCACCTCGGAGGCGCCCGACTTCAGAGTCGGCGGAGGCTCCATCCGCCAGGCCCATCTGCTGGCTGGCCTGGCTCGGCGCTTCGACCAGGTCGACCTGGTGCTGGCCGGCCACCTCTCGGATCCGGAAGTGGCCGGCCTGCTCGGCCCGGTGAGCGAGGTGGACTTCGAGGAGCGCCGGGCGCCTTCTTCGGTGGCGGCCCGCCGGCTTGAAGATGTGTGGAAGGCCGTGGTGGGGCGCCGGCCGGCCGAGGTCCACGACCGCCGCCTGGAGCGGGCCGCTCTGCGCCGCCACCTCGAGGACCGGGTGGCAGGCGGCTCGGACCCGCCCTACGACGTGGTCCACGTCGAACACCTGGGTCTGGCCGGGATCGTCCCCGCCGGAGTCGGCCGGCGGTCATCCCTGGACGTTCAGAACGTCCCGTCCCGTATGGCTGTTCAGGCCGCCGCCCTGGCTCCCGGTCGGCGCCAGCGCGGGTTGCTCCGGGCCGAGGCCGCCGCCGCCCGCCGTTTCCAGGCCCGGGCCCTGGACGGCCTCGATCTGCTCAGTGCGGTGTCGGCTGCCGATGTCGCTGACCTCACCGGGGCAACGGTTCCGGCGCCGGGCGGGCCGGCGGTGATGGTCGTGCCCAACGGTGTGGACCTCTCCCGCTTCCCGGTGGCGCCCCTTCCGGCCGCGCCCCGTCTGGTCTTCACCGGGACCCTCGACTTCCTGCCCAACGAGGACGGGATCGTCTGGTTCACCGACCACGTGCTGCCCCTGGTGCGGGACCGGATCCCCGATGTCACTCTCGCCATAGCCGGTCGAAGGCCGACCGCCGCCGTGCGGGCCCTGGCCGGGCGCCCAGGGGTGCGCCTTCAGATCGACGTGGCCGACATGGGCGCCGTGCTGGCCGGCTCCCGAGTGGCGGTGGTGCCGGTGCGGATCGGCACCGGCAGCCGCCTCAAGGCGCTGGAGGCCATGGCCGCCGGCCGGCCGGTGGCCGGGACCTCGGTCGGCCTGGAAGGCATCGAGATCGAGCCCGGCACCCACGCCCTGGTGGCGGACGATCCGGCGGCCTTGGCCGCCGCTGTCGTTGATCTGTGCCGCCACGATGAGAGGGCGTCGGGCATCGGCCGGGCCGGTCGGTCCCTGGTGGAGACGACCTATGCCTGGGCGGGCATCGAGGACCGTTTCGCCGACGCCGTTTTTGCGCTGACAGCCGGTTGAGCCGAGCGACAGTCGCCTGACCGGGTCAGCCCCGGGCAGCGGTCTCTTCGGCGTAGAGCCGCCCGGTGGCCGCCGCCATGTCCGTGATGTCGAAGTCGGCGGCCAGCCGCTCCCGGGCGGCCGCGGTGAGCCGGTCCCTCAGAGCGGCATCGGAGAGCAGGAGGGAGACGGCGCCGGCCAGCGATGCCGCGTCCCCGGGCGGAAAAAGCAGGCCGGTGCGGCCGTGGTCGACCACGTCGCGGTTGCCAGTGGCGTCGGACAGCACGACGGACACTCCGGCCCGCATGGCCTCCAACGGCGCGTAGGGGCAGCCCTCGTAGAGCGAGGGCAGGACGAGCACGTCCAGTTGGCCGATGACGGTGGCGGCCCGGCTCAGGTGACCGACGCGCCTGACCCGGCTGGTCAGGGACAGATCGCGGATGGCCCGGTCCACCTCACCGGACAGGGGTCCGGAACCGATCATCACTGTCACCGCCTCGACGCCCTGGCGAAGGAGGATGCCGGCGGCCTCCACCACCAGACCCGGGGCCTTCTGCGGAACCAGCCGGCCGATGAAGCCGATCAGCGGAACGCCGGCGTCGATTCCCAACTGCGCCCGCAGGTCGGGGCCGCCCGGCGGGGGAGGGGTCGGGTCGATGCCATTGCGGATGACCACTATGCGCTCCTCGGGGACGATGGCCCGGATCGCCACCAGGCGGGCCTCGCTCTCGGACACGGCCACCAGCCGGTCGGTCAGCGGCCCGAAGCCGCGTTCGGCCGCCGCCGCCGGAGCCCCGGGGTAGACGCCGTTGGGGGTGTAGATGCGCCGGGGCCGGCCGGCGCCGCCCGCGCCGCCCCCGCCCGCGCCGCCCCCGCCTGTACCGGACCGGGCGCCGCCGACCGTGGCGGCAGCCAGGCGGGCCAGCGCACCGCCGGCCGAGCTGTGCCCGTGGACCACGTCCGGTCGCACTCTGCGCACCAGCCGCCCGAGTTCCCACAGAGCGGTGGCATTGCGCGGGCTGAGCGGGAGGCGGCGCATGTCGATGCGATGGATGGTGGCTCCGGCCGCCTCCATCTCCTCCACCGCTTCCACCGCGGTCACCCCTCCGACCCGACTGGGGGGCACGGCCACGTGATGCTCGACGCCGGCCACGCGGGTGACGAGATCCGAGACGTGGCGGGCCGTGCCTCCCTCCAGCGCCTCGAGCACGTGAACCACGACGGTCACCGCCGCGCCAGCCGGCGGTAGAGGGCCAGGTAGGCGTCAGCGGCGTCATCCCAGCGGAAGCGGTCGGCCCGGGCCCGGCCCCGCTGGATGAGGGTGGCGCGGATCACCGGGTCACCGGCGGCCCGGGCCAAGGCGTCGGCCCAGGCCCGCGGGTCCTCGGTCCGTACCAGGAGGGCGGCGTCGGCCACCGTGTCCCGCAGCCCCGGGGAATCAGCTGCCACCACCGGAACCCCCCAATACATCGCCTCGAGTGCGCTCAGGCCGAAACCCTCATAGCGCGACGGTACGGCCACCACCGTCGCCCCGGCATAGAGGCCGGGCAGGTCGGCGTCGGACACCCGGCCCAGGGCCCGCACCCGAGCGTCCGAAGCCCCGGGAGCGACGGCTTCCAACTCGCCCGGCGTGGGCCCGACCAGGACCAGCTCGGGCAGGCCCTCACCGCGGTCGTCCCGGGCGCCGGCGTGGGCCTGCAGGAGGGTGACGAGGTTCTTGTGCGGCTTGGCCGTGCCCACATAGAGGAGGTAGGGCGTCTTGGGGGGGCCACCCGGTCCGCCCGGAGTCGCCCCACCGGGACGGCCGGCCGCGGCCCAGGCAGAGTGGTCGACACCGTGGGCGATGACGACGTCGGCCGGCCGCCCGAGGACCCTGTCCAACTCTGCGGCGGTGTAGTCGGAGACGGCCACCACCGCCCGGGCCCGGCGCACGGCCACGGGCATGGCCAGGCGGTAGTACCCGCGGGCGGCGGCCGACCGGGCATGGTCGGCATGGGTCAGGGGGTGGACGTCATGGACGGTGAGCACCATCGGCAGCCTGGCCGCCAGCGGCAGGGTGAGATGGGTGGCGTGGTGGAGCTGCACGTGGTGGCGGACGAGGAGTAACGGCAGCTCGAACTGTTCCAGTGGCCCGAAGGGAGCCGAGGCGACGGCCAGGTTGCCCGCCGTCCCACCCGTACCGGGTGGTGCGCCCGGGACGCTGAGGGTCGCCTCGCCCAGCCATCCTCGTCGCCTCCGGCCGACCAACGCCATCACTTCCTCATCGGCCGCCGCCCGCCGCCGCAGCGCCGCCGTCAACTCGACGGCAAATCTCCCGATCCCCGGCAGCCCGGCGTGCCGGCAGTCGACCGTCACCCTCACCGGGTCACCTGGCTGGGTCCGCGCCTCTGACCGCCCGGGCCCGGTCGTACAGCGGCGCGCCCGTGGCGGTGGCGGCCAGCTTGGCCAGGGCCCGGATGCCCACCGCCGCCCCCAGCAGGGGCCGGGCCGCCGGCATGGTCCTCTCGGCGAAGTACCGGTACATCCCCATATGGCTCTCCACCACCCAGCGGAAGCGGGCCTGGACGATGCTCACCCCGCCGACGTGGGTGACCGTGGTGGCAGGATCCAGCCACACCTCCCAGCCCGCCGTCCGGGCTCGGGCCGTCCACTCGACCCCTTCCCAATCGAGCCGGTAGCGGGGGTCCTGGGGGCCGATCTCCTCCACCGCCGCCCGGCGCACCAGGTAGCAAGCCTCGGCGCCCCGTCCGATCGGCTGCTCGGTGCTGTGGGGCCACCCGTGCCACCAGTAGCCGCTCGGCCCGTCTGTCTCCTGGCGTCGATGAGCCCCGCTGAGCCCGAGCCGGCGCCCCATCAGGGCCTCGGCCAGAGAAGGCAGGTCACCGGCGCTGGTTTGAGCCACCCCATCCGGGCCTACGAGACGGGGCACCACCATGGCGGCCCGGTCGTGTCGCTCCATGACGGCCACCATGTTCCCGAGGGCGTTATCCGGCAGCACGATGTCGGGATTGGCGATGAGTACGTAGGGCGCGGTGGTGGCCGCCATCCCGATGTTGTTGGCGGCGGCCAACCCGGCGTTGCCCGGCTGCCTGATGACCCGGACGCCGGGGCTCTCGGGGGCCTCGGCGCTCCCGTCGGTCGAGGCGTTATCCACCACCACCGCTTCCCAGGCCGGCCCGGCCGGCTGGGCGGCCAGGCTCTCCAGCAGGGCGGCCAGATGCCGTCCGCTGTTCCAGTTCACGATCACCACCGAGACGACCGGCGGGTTCACCGGCCGGCGGCGCGCCGATAGGCGGAAACGGTGACGACGCTGGCCCCTTCCGGTCCGTCGGCCCGGTGGGCCAGTTCGGCCGCCCGGTGCCGGCCGGCCTCGGCCCGCTGGCGGCGGTAGTCGGGGTCGGTGCCGATCCGCAGGAGGGCGTCGGCCACCGGGCCGACGGCGGGCCGGTCCACCCAGGCCGGCGCGGTTCCGAGGATCTCGCCCAGGGCGCCCACGGCGGCGCAGACGACCGGCGCCCCGGCCGCCGCCGCCTCCAGGCCCGGAAGTCCGAAGCCCTCGTAGGCCGTCGGGTAGGCGAAAGCCTGGGCTCCGGCCAGGAGGCCGGCCCACTCGGTGTCACCGACCGGACCGGCCCAGCTGATCCCTTCCGAGCCAGAGGGCGGGGACTCGGTACCCACCACCACCAGCCCCGCCTCCAGGCCCCGGCGCCGGGCCTCCTGCCAGGCGGCCACGGCCACCGGTAGGCGCCGGCGGGTCGCTCCGCCCAGGGCCACCACGTAGTGCTCCCCGCCGGCCGGCCGGGCGCTGGTGGCCAACTCAGAGAAGCCGAAGGGCAGCTCGGGAGCGGCCACCATGATCCGGCCCGGCTCGACGCCGAGGGATGCCTCGATGTCGGCGGCCACGTGGTGGGAGCCGGTCAGGACCACCGCCGCGGTGCGGGCGGCGTGGCCGGACTGGACGAGGAAGGCGCTGCGCTGCCGGTGGCTGAACCACTCCGGGTTCCGCTGGAAGGAGAGGTCGTAGATGGTCACGACCATGGGCACGGGCTGTCGGTAGGGCAGCCCGTAGAAGGGACAGTGGAAGACGTCCACCCCCTTGCTGCTCAGCCATCGTGGGGCCGCCCACTGCAGCCAGGCCACGCCGCCCGGGCGCGGTGCCCGCAGGCGGTGGACGCCGGCGCCGACCGGGACCGAGGCCGGGGCGGGGAGCCGGTCGTCCAGGAGCAGGTGGAGTGCTTCGATCCCGTTCTGCCGATCGGCCGCCGGGACGATCCGCGCCACCAGGGCGGCCAGCGCCCGCCCGACCCCGCCCAGGGGCCGGGCCTGCAGCGTCCGGGCGTCGATGGCCACCTTCACGCCGGCCTCTTCATGCCGCTCGGCCCGCCACTAGTCGGTAGACCTCCACGTGGCCCCGGAGCGTCTCGGCCCAGCTGAAGCACCCGGACCGCCGCCGGGCCGCGCCGGCGGCCTCCAGGCGCCGCGAGGGATCGCCCAGAATCTCGGCCAGTCGCCCGGCCATGGCCGGGCAGTCCCCGTCGGCCACCAGCGCCCCGCCGTCGCCCACCACCTCGGTCACCGCCGAGTTGGCGAAGGCGACCACCGGCGTGGCCGTGGCCATGGCCTCCACCAGGGGCAGGCCGAAACCCTCGTGCCGGCTGGTGCACACCAGCGCCTCAGCTCCCCGGTAGAGGGAAAGCAGGTCGGGGACCCAGCCGATCACGTCGATCCTCCCCCGGGCTTCGCTCCCCCCCGAACCCAGGGCCTTCTCCATCTCCGCCCGCCACTGCTCCGTGACCCGGCCGGCCACCACCAGGCGGTGGGGCAGGCCGGCCCTGACCAGCTCGCTCATGACCAGACCCAACTCAGAGAAGCCCTTGTGCGGCGCGTACTCCCCGACCGACAGCAGGTAGGGCCCTCGCTCCGGTTCCGGGTCGGCCCCCGCCCCTGCACCGACCTTTGCCGGCGCCGTCGCGTCATCGGCCGGCCGGTAGTGGGGGTCAGGGGCCAGATGGATGACCTGGACCCGGTCGGGGGATACGCCCAGGTGCTGTACGGCCTGCTCGGCCGAGTGGCGGCTCAGGGCGATGACGGCATCGGCCGAGCGCACCCGAGCGGCCCAGCGCCGCCAGCGCCGGCGCTCGACGGCATAGGCCGGGTGGGGGTCGGCCAGGGGCAGGACATCGGCGATGGTCTGGACCCACGGCAGCTTGACCTGCCTGGGAGGATCCAGGGCCGGACTGTGGAACACCCGATCGGCGCCGGTCGGATTGGAACCGTGGCCTCCGACCCGCCGGCCGAGCCGAGCCAGTCGGCGGGCGAGGAGGAACTGGTGCTCCGCCGCCGCCCATCGATCCGGTGCCCGGTGGGCGAGTGGGATCCGTCCGACCCCGGGTGGCAGCGGGCCGGCCGGCTCGATCAGGACCGACAGGTCGAGATCGGGGATGGTGGCCAAGCCGGCCACCAGTTGGCGGACGTAGGTGCCCAGCCCCCGATAGGACGAGGCGTCGGTGAGCGATCGACCGTCGATGGTCACCGACAGGGTCGTCACGCCCGGCATTCTGACTCTGGGCGTCAGCGATCACGGGTATGAGCCGGCGGCTCAGCGTTGGCCGGCCACCTCCCGGTACAGGGCCTCGTAGGCGGGCCCGACCGATTCGGCCCACCCCCAGCGGCGGGCGTGGTCGGCGCAGTGGCCCGGGGTCGGGCCTTGGCGGGCCAGTTCGACCGCCTCGGTCAGGGCCCGCGCCAGCCCGTCATCGTCCCCGAAGCGGGCGGTGCGTCCGACTTCGGGTCGGTCGGCCACTTCGAGCATCCCGGCCTCGGAAGAGCAGGCGACCGGCGTACCGCAGGCCAGCGACTCGGCCAGCACCAGCCCGAAGGCCTCGTCCCGGGACGGCAGGACAGTGACGGTGGCCGAACGGTAGAGATCGGGCATGGCGTCGGGACCCACGTCGGCCAGTTGGTCGGTCGCCTGGTCGAGCAGGGCGGCCCCGTCCGACCCCAGGCCCTCGATGGCCAGTGGATCGGTTCGGGCCAGAGAGGGGTCGACCGAATCCTTGATGCCGCTGACGACCCAGGCCGGGTCCCCGGGCCCGCACAGCACCAGCCGGGCTTCTGGATAGGAACGGCGCAGTCCGGCCAGGGCAGCCAGGGCGTGATGGACTCCCTTGTAGACCTCCGAGGCGTCGGAGGCGAAGAGAACCCTGACCGGACCGACTCGGGGTTGGAGGTTGGGCGTGAAGAGGTCGAGGCGGACCCCGGGGGGGAGGATGCGAAGGCTGCTCCGCCGCCTGGTGATCTGCGCCACCCGATCCGCAGCCGATCGGCTCAGGGCGGTGGTGACGTCGGCCCACCGCACGGCGGAGCGGAACAGGGTGGCAGTTCCGGGACGCAGGGCGAGGTCATCGGGACTGGGGTGGCCGAGGACGGTGTAGATGGCGCGATGGCCGGTCAGCTTGGCCGCCAGCGCTCCCGACGGGGTGAGCGAGTGGACGACGTCGTAACGCCGGCGGACCAGAGCGGCGGCGGCGGCGGCGCCGAAGCTCTCGGTCGGACCCAGCCGGCGCCGGCGCAGGGCGGGGGGATCATGGAGTTGGTGCCGGCGCACTACCACTCCTTGCTCTTCGGTCACCGCGGCACCGGCCCACGACCCGGTGATGAGTTCGACCTGGTGGCCGGCCCCGGCCAGGTACCAGGCCAGGTCGTGCAGCAGGCGCTCTCCTCCCCGTCGCACCTCCGGCCAGCAGAAGGGGTGGACCAGAGCTATGCGGAGGGGCCGGGCCACGCCAGGAATGCTCAGACCGGGCGGGCCAGGATGGCCACGTGAGGGTCCCCGGCCGTCAACCAGAGCAGGGCCTCCCGGCCCTGGGCGGAGGCGAGATGGCGTAGGCCGGCGCGGCCGGCGCCGGCGCGTTGGCCGGCGCCGGCTTTCATCCAGACCCGTTGGGGCCTGCTCTCGATGTGGAAGCCGGCCGCTTCAACCATCCGGGCGATGCCGGCGGCATTGGCCTTCCACCACCACGGGCGGCCCCGGCCGTCAAGGAAGGCGGCCGGCCGGCGCGACAGGGCCGAAAGGGCGAAGTCGATGCCGTCGACCAGGAGGAGGCGGGCCGACGGGGCGCAGATGGAGTGCACCGCCTCCAGGGCGCCCACGGGATCGCGAAGGTGAACGAGCAGGCTGCCGACGTAGACGAAGTCGAACAGTCCCACCGCAGCGGGGGAAAGGTCGTACACGCTGAGCTCCCGCCGCTCTACTTCTGATCCGAGGGCGTCCTTGACGATGAGGAACCCGTCGCCGGCGCCCTTGCGGGAGCCGATGGCACGTCTGGCCTCTTCTTCCGAGCCGGCCGGCCAGTCCCACTGACTCGGATCGGGCACATCGACGGCCAATACTTCGGCGGCGCCCCGCCGTTCCATCTCGAAGGCCCAGAAGCCGTCGAACGTTCCCACGTCCAGGCAGCGTCGGCCGGTGAGGTCGGGCCAGGGAAGACTGGGCGCCACCGCCCGGGTGTCGAACCAGCCCTTGGTGACCACCCCCGGGGCGAGCTCGATGGTGTGGTACCAGTCGCGCTCCTCGGCGGCCCGAGCGCGCTCATCGGGGGTCACGAGCGGCGAACCTACACTCCCGCAATGGACTCACCCCCCCTCGGACAGGGCTTTGTGCTCGAGGGAGAGCTCACCCCGCTGCCCCAGCTGTGGAGCGAACTGTGGCAGTCGCGTGAGCTCATGGCCATCCTGGCCCGCAAGGATTTCTACGTCCGCTATCGCCGGGCGTCGCTCGGTCTGCTCTGGGCCGTCGGGCTGCCGTTGTTCCAGGCGCTGGTGCTTGCCGTGGTGTTCTCCAGGGTGGTGCGGGTGCACACCGGGTCCAACTTCGCGGTGTTCGTGCTTACCGGGATGGTCGGCTGGACCTATTTCTCCAACACCCTGTCGGTGGCTTCGACGTCGATAGTGGAGGGCTCGGGTCTGTCGACGCGCATCTATTTTCCCCGGGCCGTTCTTCCTCTGGTCAGCGTCATCGCCAACCTCTACGGCTACGTCATCACCTTGGTGATAACCCTCGTCCTGTGCCCCTTCCTCGGAGTGGGCCTGGGCCTGCACACCCTGTGGCTGGTGCCCGCCACCGCCCTGGCTGTGGCCGTGACCGCCGGCACCTGCCTGGTCACCTCGGCCCTGCACGTCTACTTCCGCGACGTCCGCTACATAGTCACCGCCGCCGTGATCGGCTGGTTCTACCTCACTCCCGTCTTCTACCCGCTGAGCCTGGTCCACGGCGTGCTGCGCGCCGTGGTTATGGCCAATCCCCTCACCGGGGTGGTCGAACTGATGCGGGCGGCTACGGCGGGGGCCGATTCCGACTGGGCTACGACGGTCGTCGCCAGCGTGATCTGGATGCTGTTCCTGCTTGGAATCGGTGCGTCCCTCCACCGCCGTTTCAACCGCGTGTTCACGGACCTGCTGTGACCCTGCCGGTGGTGGAGATGCATCAGGTGGGCAAGCGCTTCACCAAGTACGAGGATGCCCCCATGCTGGTAACGGCGGCCCTGCGCTTCCGGCAGCGGACCCGGCGCTCGTCCCTGTGGGCGGTGCGCCATGTCGACCTGGAGCTGGGCCGGGGCGAGTGTCTGGGCCTGATCGGCCGCAACGGTTCGGGCAAGTCCACCCTGCTTTCGATGCTGGCCGGGGTCACCGCACCCACCGAAGGGACTCTGGCGGTGAGAGGCCGGGTGGCTCCGCTCATTTCGGTGGGGGTGGGCTTTCATCCGGAGTTGACCGGGCGGGAGAACGTATACGTGAACGGGATCATCCTGGGGATGACCCGCCGGGAGATAGATGCGTCCCTGGATGAGATCGTGGGCTTTGCCGAGCTGTCCGAATTCATCGACACACCGGTCAAGTTCTACTCATCGGGGATGTTCGTCCGACTGGGCTTTGCTGTGGCCGTGCAGGCCCGCCCCGACGTGTTGCTGGTCGATGAGGTGCTCTCGGTCGGGGACCTCTCCTTCCAGCTCAAGTGCTTCGACCGCATGATGGCCATCAAGGCCGCGGGCACGACCATCGTGGTGGTCAGCCACAACCTCAATGCCGTTCGCATCATGTGCGAGCGCACCGGCGTGATCAACGCTGGCGTCCTGGCCTTCATGGGCGACACCACCGAAGCCATATCCGTCTACCACGACCTGTTGGGCGAGGCCCGTGATCTGGAGGGCGGCCACACCCAGGACGGCCTGCGCCGGGAGGAGGGGGTGACCCGCTTCGAGGATGTCGAGCTACTCGGTCCGGACGGCATGCCGACCCGGCACCTCAAGGGTGGGGACAGCGCGACGGTGCGGGCCACCCTCCGCTTCGACCAGGTGGTATCCGAGCCGAACCTGGGGGTGGGCGTGGTCACCGAGTCCGGCGCACCGGCCTATTCGGACTCGGACCGCACGGTGCTGGCTGGACCGGTGGCGGCCGGCTCGGAGGTGACTCTCACCATGTCCTTTCGGGCCGCCCTGGTGACGGGCAGTTACACCCTCGCCCTCGGCCTCTGGGAGGGCGACGTGGCTCAGGTGGGAGCCAGCGCCCCCATGCCCTTCTTCGTGTCGTCCCGCCCGGCGGCCGACGGGGTGGCCGACCTGGAGGGCCGATTCGGCATCGAACGTTGAGCACCGGTTGCGACCTCGACATCGGCGTGGTGACGTGGAACACGGCCCAGCTCACCGTGGGGGCCCTGCGCCGCCTCCTCGATACGGACCAGGAATGCCGGTTCCGGCTGCTGGTGCGGGACAACGGATCGAGCGATAGCACGGCCGAAGCCATTCGGACCGGGGTGCCTGAAGCGGAGCTCGACGCCGATGGCCGCAACCTCGGTTTCGGGGCCGGCATGAACCGACTGATCGAGCGGGGGGAGTCACCCTGGTTCCTCGCCCTCAACCCCGATGCCTGGCCCGAGCCGGGGGCGGTGGGCGCTCTGCTCCGCTCGGCCTTCGAGCTGGCCACGACCGCGGCCGTCGCCCCCCGCTTGGAACGCCCGGACGGTTCCCTCGAGCATTCGACCCACCCCTTTCCTTCGGTGCGCATGGCCCTCATCCACGCCATGGGGGCCCGGCGCTGGATGGCGCCTCGAAAGTTGGAGCGGGACATGCTGGAAGGGTTCTGGGACCACCAGGAGCGTCGGCGGGTCGACTGGGCCGTGGGCGCCGCCCTGCTGATGCGGCGCACGGTGCTGGAGGAGATCGGCGGCTTCGACCCGGAATACTTCATGTACGCCGAGGATCTGGACTGGTGTTGGCGGGCCTACCAGGCCGGCTGGGACGTGGTGTTCGAACCCGACGCCCTCTTCCGCCACGTCGGCAACGCCTCGGGCAGTCAGGCCTTCGGCGCCGGTCGGATCGAGTTGGAGACGGCCTCGCTGCTGCACTTCTACCGCCGCGCCCACGGTCCGGCCGCCACCCGCGCCTACCGGGCGGTCAGCGCCGTGGCCTGCACCGAGCAGTGGGCGGCGGCCCGGATGCGCCGTGACCACGCCGGCGCCGAGCGGTGGTCCCGGGAGGCCAGGGCCATGGCCCGCGGCGGCGGTCCCCTGCGCCCGGAGCCGGTCGGGCCGGACAGCGGTCCGGGGCCGTTGGGGCACGTGCCAGGCTGAACTGTGCCCAGCCTGCGCTCCGACGGAGTCACGGTGGTGGTGCCGTCCTGGAACCGACCCGCCGGCCTGGCCCGGGCCCTGGCGGCACTTTCTGTCCAGGAGGACCCCGGGACGGACTGGGAGGTGGTGGTGGTGGCCAGCGCCTCGGACCCGGTGGCCCACCGGGTGGTGGCGGAGGCCGACCGGCCCGATCTGCGGGTGGTGGACGAGCCCGAGCCGGGCGCCTCCAACGCCCGCAATCGCGGACTGTCGGTGAGCCGGAAGGTGGTGGCCTTCCTGGACGATGACTGTTGGCCCGAGCCGGACTGGCTGGGTTGCATCACCGCCCCGGTGCGGAGTGGTCGGTGGGCCGGCTGTGGCGGGCGGGTCCGCCTGGACCGGGCCGTGCCGGTTCCGCGCTGGATGGGCGACGCCCTCCTGGCCTTCCTGGCCGAATACGACCGGGGGGAGGTGGACCGGACACTGGACAACGAGGACTTCCTACTCACCGCCAACGCCGCCTTTGACGCCGATGCCCTGGCCGCCGCCGGCGGCTTCGATCCCCGGTTGGGCCCCAACGCCGGGCGGCCGATGGTCGACGATGACGTCGATGTCTGTCGGAAGGTGCGCGCCGCCGGGGGGATCATCGGTTATGTGGCCGGCGCCGTGGTCACCCACGAGCTGGCCGAGTCCCGGTTGCGCCCCTCCTACCTGTTGCGCCGCATGCAGGCCCAGGGCCGCTCGGACTGGTTACTGGACCGCGCCGAGCTGTCCGGCCGCCCCGACCGGGGTGCCGGAGAGGGTTTGCGCCAGCTGGTCAGGGAGCAGCGCAGCATCCTGCGCCAAGGCCCGTGGCACCGCAGCGTGCTGTTGCACTCGGCCGGCTCGCTGGCCCGGGCCACGGGGTATCTGCAGGAGGCGGGTATGGCCCGCCGGCCGTCTCAGCCGGGTGAGTCGTGAGGGGGACGGGGCT
>Ga0307372_10002841_pt1 | contig 28261 bp, 30 predicted proteins | sample OX1MG_FD_202533 | JGI IMG/M metagenome (GOLD analysis project Ga0307372, IMG submission 202533) | Soil microbial communities from Risofladan, Vaasa, Finland - OX-1 | ecosystem: Environmental > Terrestrial > Soil > Coastal area > Acid sulfate soil | place: Finland: Risofladan, Vaasa | collected... | reverse complement strand
TACCCCTCGTCTCGGTAGGACTCGACGGCGACCGGGTCCCGGCGCTTCGACAGCTTCTTGCGGGCCTCGTTGACGAGCATGGGCAGGTGGGCGAAGGCCGGCAGCGGCGGCGTGGGCGCCCCCTCCGCGCCGGTGGAGCCGTCGGTCGTCCAGCCGAGGTCGGCCAGGGCCTCCCACATCAGGATGCACCGCGGCGTCGTCGGGAGCAGGTCCTCCCCCCGGATCACGTGGGTGATGGCCATGTCGATGTCGTCCACGACGTTGGCCAGCACGAACAGCGGCGCGCCGTTGCCCTTGACGGCCACGAAGTCGTCCATGGCCCGACAGGGGAACTCGACGTCGCCCCGGACCACGTCGGACACCACGGTGACACCCTCGTCGGGGGTGGCGAACCGCAGGGCGCGCCCCTCGCCCCGGGTGAGGCCGAGGTGGCGGCAGTGCCCGTCGTAGCCGGGGGTCAGGATCCCGGCGGCCGCGTTGCGGGCGGTCACCTCTTCGTGGGTACAGGCGCACGCGTACAGCCGTCCGGCGGCCCACAGTGCGTCGATGGCCTCGTGGTAGCGCTCGATGCGCAGCGACTGGCGGTAGGGTCCCTCGTCGGCGTCCATGTCCAGCCAGTGCAGTGCGCCGAGGATCCCGTCGACCCACTCCTCGCGGTTGCGCTCGGCGTCGGTGTCCTCGATGCGCAGGACGAAGGTGCCCCCCGTCTGCCGGGCCACCAGCCAGTTGAAGAGCGCGGTGCGTGCGCTCCCCACATGGAAGTAGCCCGTCGGCGACGGGGCGAACCGGACCCTCGGGGCGTCGGGCGCCACGCCCGCCTTACTCGTCCTCGACGATGGTGATGGCGCCCGTCGGGCAGCCGTTGGCCGCCTGGCGGACCGACTCGCGCAGCTCCTCGCCCGGGTGCTCGTTCAGGACGTAGAGGAACCCGTCGTCACGGACCTCGAAGACCTCGGGGGCGATGCCCATACACACGGCGTTGCTGGCGCACTCGTCGTAGTCCACAACAATTTTCACGGCGATCCTCCGGGAGTTCGGTGACGACGGTCCACTGTACCGGCCCCCGGGCTGCCCGCCGGGACAGCTCCCGACTGCTAGAACTCGGCCATGGACACCCGTCGCCACGCCACGCCGGATCGACCCCGAAGCCGCCCCCGCACCCGGGCAGCGGTCCTGTTCGGTGCGGTGGCCGTGGTCGCCGCGGCCTGCTCGTCGGGGTCCTCGGCCCCGTCCACCTCCGCCGCCCCGTCGACCACCGGGACCACCCGGGCGCCCGGGCAGCCGGTGGGACTGCCGGCCATCCGCCACGTGTTCGTGATCACGCTGGAGAACGAGGGGTACGCCGCCACCTTCGGCTCCCCGTCGTCGGACCCGTACCTCGCCACCACCCTGCCCTCCGAGGGTGCCCTGCTCCAGCAGTACCACGCCATCGGCCACTTCTCCAACGACAACTACATCGCCCTGGTCTCGGGACAGGCCCCCAATCCGGCCAACCAGGCCGACTGCCAGGTGTTCGCCGACTTCCCCGCCGACGCCACCCGGACGCCGAGCGGGCAGATGACCGGTTCGGGGTGCGTGTTCCCGGCGTCGGTGCCGACCGTCGCCGGCCAGCTGGACGCCGCCCACCTGACCTGGAAGGGCTACATGGAGGACATGGGGAACGTCCCGTCCCGCGAGTCGGCCGTGTGCGGCCACCCGGCCGTGGGCACGGTCGACACGACCCAGCGCGCCGTGCCCGGTGACGGCTACGCCACGCGCCACGACCCGTTCGTCTACTTCCACTCGATCATCGACGACACGGCACTGTGCGACGCCCGGGTGGTCCCGCTCGGCTCGACCACGGGAGCGCTGCCCGCCTCGGCCCCGGCCGGCACGACGGGCCTCGCCACCGACCTGGCGACCGTCGCCACCACGCCCAACCTCAGCTTCATCGTCCCGAACCTCTGCAACGACGGCCACGACGCACCGTGCGTGAACCAGTCCGGTGCGGCCACCGCGGAGGCGAACATGGACGCCTTCCTGTCGACCTGGGTGCCACGCATCACCCGCTCGCCCGCGTTCCGGAAGGACGGCCTGCTGATCGTGACCTTCGACGAGGCGGACGTGAGCGGTCCCGGGGCCGACGCCACCGCGTGCTGCAACGAACAGCCGGGACCGGCGTCGGCCCTGCCGGGACTCTCGGGACCGGGGGGCGGGCGCACCGGAACCGTGCTGCTCTCCCCGTTCATCCGGGCCGGGACGGTGAGCACCGTCCCCTACAACCACTACTCCACCCTGGCCACCGTCGAGGACCTGTTCGGTCTGGCCAAGCTGGGCCAGGCGGCGACCACCAGCTCCACCTTCGGAAGCGACGTGTTCGACCGCTGACACCCGCCCGGGCCCCCGACACCCGCCCGGGCCACCGCCGCCCGGTCCGCTGCGCGACCGGCACCGGGGCTCCCGTAGCGTGGGCGGCATGTGCCGCAACATCACCGTCCTGCGCGGACTCGAGCCGCCCGCCACCGTCGCCGAGGTGGAGGCCGCCGCCCGCCAGTACGTGCGCAAGGTGGGCGGCGTCCAGGCGCCGTCCGCGGCCACCGCCGAAGCGTTCGAACGCGCCGTGGCCACCGTGGCCGAGGCCACCGCCACCCTCCTGGCCGAGCTCCCTCCCCGGCGGAGCGCACCACGGACCGTGCCGCCACTCCGGCGGACGGCCGGCCGGACCAGCTGACCCTGGTCCCTACCCGAGGTCGAGGGTCCGGGTCAGGTCGACCGACTCGAGCAGGCGCCGATCGTGGGAGACGAGCAGCAACGTCCCGGTGAAGCTGCGCAATGCCGCCTCGAGCTGCTCGATCGCCGGCAGGTCGAGGTGGTTGGTCGGCTCGTCGAGCACCAGGAAATTGACGCCCAGGGCCTGGAACACGGCCAGCTCGGCCCGGGTCCGCTCGCCCGGCGACAGCGTCCCGGCGGGCCGGGTGACCTGCTCGGCCCCGAGGCCGAACTTGGCCAGCAGGGACCGGGCCTCCGAGACGGTGACCCCGCACCGGTCGCACACCTCGCGCACCAGGTCGCGGTCACCGCCCAGTGCCCGACGGTCCTGTCCCAGCACGCCCGGCACGACCCGGGGGCCGACCCACCGCTCTCCCGACACCAGCGGGACCGTGCCGAGCACGGTCCCCACCAGCGTGGACTTCCCGGTCCCGTTGGCGCCGGTCAGCCCGAGCCGGTCCCCCCAGTCGACCTGCAGGTCGATCGGCCCCAGGCGGAAGGCGCCCCGCTCGACCACGGCACCGGTCAGGCGGGCCACCACCGCTCCCGACCGGTCCGCCTCCTCGATGGTGAACCGGAGGTCCCACCCCTCCCACGGCTTCTCCACGGGATCGAGCGAGGCCAGGGCGCGGTCCGCCTGGCGGGCCTTGGCGGCCAGCTTCTCGGTCCGGTCGACCCGGAAGCCGCGCTGGGCCCGGTCGTTGTCCCGGGGGGAGCGCGCCTCCTTGGCGACCCCCTTCGTCGCCCACTCCCGCTGCTGCTGCGCCCGCCCCTGGAGCCGGGAGCGGCGCTGCTCGTAGGTGGCGAACGCCTCTTCGGCGTGGCGTCGGGTGGTCGCCCGCTCGGCCTGGTACCCGGCCCAGCCGCCGCCGTACTCGCGGGCCGTCCGGTCGTGCTCGTCGATCTCGACCACGGTGGTGACGGTGCGCTCGAGGAAGGCACGGTCGTGCGAGACCAGCACCAGCGCGCCCGCACGACCGGTGACCCACGACTGCAGCCGCCGGATCCCGGCGAAGTCGAGGTCGTTGGTGGGCTCGTCGAGGAGGGTGATCGAGAACCGCGACAGCTCGACGGCGGCCAGCGCCACCTTCGCCTCCTGGCCCCCCGACAGCGTGGACGTCTCGCGGTCTGCCGCGGACGCGCCCACCCCGAGATCGTCGAGCACGGCGTCGATGCGGGCGTCGAGGTCGGCGGCCCCCAGCGCCTCGAACCGTTCGAGGGCCACGGCGTAGCGGGCGTCGGCCGCCGGCGTGCCCGCGACCAGTCCCGCCGCCGACGCCGTGAGCTCGTCCTCGGCCGCACGGGCGCCGGTGCGCCGGGTGAGCAGCTGACGGACCGTCTCCCCCGGGACCCGCTCGTGCTCCTGGGCCAGGTAGCCGACGGTCGCCGTCGGCGGGTCGAGGGTCACCTCGCCGGCGTCGGGTGCGTCGAGCCCGGCCAGCAGGCGGAGCAGGGTCGACTTGCCGACGCCGTTCGGACCGGTCACGCCGATGCAGCTCTGCGGCCCCACGGTCAGGCTCACCCCGTCCAGCACGGTGCGACCGGCGCGGTCGGACCGCAGGTCGCGGGCGACCAGGGTGGCGGGGGTGGGGGTGGGCGCGGAACGGGGTGCGGGCATCGGGATCCAGGGCCGTGGGTGGGGACCGGGGACGGCGCGGTCCGGGCAGCGCAGGGGGGACCGGTCCGGCCACGTCCCCGGTGGCCGCGCCGAGCGTACCGGCCGCCGGCCTCAGCCGGTGCAGCAGACGTGGGTCGTCATCGGACCCCCGTTCCAGTCGATGGCGTCCATCACGGCCGCCGCCATGTCCATGGGACGGCCGTCGGCGTCGGCGTAGACCCGGTGGAGGTTGAGCACGATCCGCTCGGCGTCGCCCCAGTCGCCGAACGCGCCGAGGTCGGCCTGGCGCGCCAGCTCGAGCGGGGTGAGCCCCTGGCCGCGCCCTTCGGCGGCGAGGTCGAGCACGAACCGGAAGTAGCGCTCCTGGTCGGCCAGCACGTTCGCCAGGTCCGCGGCCGCGGTCAGGGGACCGTGTCCGGGCACGACGACGTCGGCCCCGAAACCGGCGATCCAGTCGAGGACGCCCAGCGCACCATCCACCGAGCCGGCGAAGGCGAGCGGGGTCAGCCCGGCGAAGAGCAGGTCGCCCGTGAACAGGACCCGCTCCTCGGGCAACCACGCCACGAGGTCGCCCCCGGTGTGGGCGGTGCGCCCGGGGTGGAGCAGGTCGATCCGGCGGGAACCCGAGTGCACCGTCAGGTCGGTCCGGGTCACGATGGTCGGGACCCGCCGGGTGACCCCGCCCCAGTCCGGCACCGGGTCCCACGCCGGCGGACACCCGTCGATGAGGGGGTCGGCGAGCAGGTGCTCGCGCATCACCTCGTGGCCGATGAGGGCGGCGCCGTCCGGGAGCAGCGAGTTGCCGTAGGTGTGGTCGCCGTGCTCGTGGGTGTTGACGGCGAACCGGATCGGCGCCCCGCCGGTGGCCGCGGCCACGGCGTCGAGGAAGCGACGGGTCCGCGCCTCGGTGGCGCAGGTGTCGACGATCAGCGTGCCGTCGCCGCCGGCCACGGCCCCGGCGTTGTTCAGCCACCACGTGCCGTCCGGCTGGATCCAGGCGTACACGCCGCCGGCCACCTCCACCAGGTGCCCGGCCGTGACCGTCGGATCGGCCCGGTGGGCGTGCCGGTCCTCCATGGTGCTACCTCCCGCCGTCGTCGTCCGGCCCGCCGGCCGCCCTGCGGTCAGGGCTTGTCGCTGCCGACCACCCACATGGCGAAGAACTGCGAGCCCCCGCCGTAGGCCTGGCCGAGCGCAAGTCTCGCACCATCCACCTGGTGTTCGCCCGCCTGGCCGCGGACCTGCATGGCCACCTCGAGGAACCGGAGCATGCCCGAGGCGCCGATCGGGTTCGACGACAGGACGCCGCCCGACGGGTTCCACGGGATGTCCCCGTCGAAGGCCGTGGCCCCGGACTCGGTCAGCTTCCACCCGTCGCCGAGTTCGCAGAACCCGAGGTTCTCGAGCCACATCGGCTCGTACCAGCTGAACGGCACGTACACCTCGGCGCAGTCGAACTGCGCACGGGGGTCGGTGACCCCGGCCTGGGCGTAGACGTCGGCCGAGCAGTCGCGCCCGGCCTGCGGGTTGATCTGGTCGCGCCCGGCGAACATCGTCGGCTCGGACCGCATGGCCATGCCGTGGACCCACGCCGGCGGGTAGGCGCCCGACAGGGCGTCCTCCGCGGCCAGCACCATGGCTGCCGCCCCGTCCGAGGACGGGCACGCCTCGAGGTAGCGGAGCGGGTCCCACAGCATCATCGAATCCTCGACCATCTTCATGTCGATGTCGGCCAGATGGAGGTGCGCATAGGGGTTCCGCATGGCGTTCTTGCGGTCCTTGACCGCCACCATCCTGCCGATGTAGTCGGGAGCGCCGGACCGCCGCATGTAAGCACGGATGTGGGGGGCGAAGTAGCCCCCGGCCCCGGCCAGCAGGGGCGCGGCGAACGGCTGCGGGACCGACAGCGCCCACATGGCGTCCGAGTCGGACTGCTTTTCGTAGGCGACCGTGAGCACCCGCTTGTGGATGCCCGACGAGATCAGGTGGGCCGCCACCAGCGCGGTCGACCCACCGACGGAGCCGGCGGTGTGGACGCGGAACATGGGCTTGCCCACCGCACCCAGGGCAGGCGCCAGGTAGATCTCGGGCATCATGTTGCCCTCGAACATGTCGGGGGCCTTGCCGATCACCACGGCGTCGATGTCCGACCAGGTCAGGTCGGCGTCGGCCAGCGCCATCTTGGCCGCCTCGCGCACGAGTCCGGCGATCGACACGTCGTCCCGCTTGGCCTTGTGATGGGTCTGGCCCACCCCGATGACTGCACAGCGCTCTGCCATCACGCACCACCCTCCAGGACGCACACGAGATTCTGTTGGAGACACGGGCCCGACGTGGCGTGGGCCACGGCCCGGTCGGCCCGTCCCGAGCGGATCCGCTCGGCGGCCTCGCCGATCCGGATCAGGCCGGCCGACATGATCGGGTTGGCGGCCAGCGCGCCGCCCGACGGGTTGATGGCCACCGAGTCGTCGAGACCGAGGGCCTCGACGAGGATCTGCTCCTGATGGGCGAAGGGGGCATGGAGTTCGGCCACGTCCACCTTGCCCGACGCCACCCCGGCCACCTCGGCGGCACGGGCCGTCGACGGAGACGTGGTCAGATCGCGGGCACCCAGCGCGTGGGTCTCGATCCGGTGGTCGAAACCGGTGATCCAGACCGGGCGCTCGGACCAGGCGGTGGCCTTGTCGCCGGCGGCCAGCACGACGGCGGCGGCACCGTCGGTGATGGGCGGCAGCGCGTGGCGCCGCAGCGGGGCGACCACGTAGTCGTCCTGCAGCAGGACCTCGGGTGCGACGTCCTTGCGCACCTGTGCCTTGGGGTTGGCCAGGGCGTCCCGGCGGCTCCGCGACGCGACAGCGGCGAAGTCGGCCTCGGTGGCCATTCCGGCGTCGATCATCGCCTGCGCCTGCAGCGCGCTGAGGCTCACGATGTCCGGCCACAGGGGGGCCTCGTAGTACGGGTCGAGCTGCAGCGTCAGGATCTCGTTGAGGTCGCCCAGCGACGAGCGGCCGAACGAGTACACGAGCGCGGCGTCGATCTCCCCCTCCTGCAGGAGCACCCAGGCCTCGTACAGTGCCCAGGCCCCGTCCATCTCGACGTGGCTCTCGCTCCGGGGGGGCCAGACGCCGACGGCGTCCAGGGCCATCACGAAGCTGAAGGGTCCGCCGATCAGGTAGTCGGTGGAGCCCGAGCAGATGAAGTCGACGTCGTCCTTGGTGATCCCGATGTTGCCGAAGACCTCGGCGATCACCGGCATCAGGCCCTCGACCTCGTTGCGCTCGTCGTCCCTGCGGACGTTCTGCGACTGGGCGAACGAGGCGATGGAAACGGGGCGGACGACCCTGGCTGTGGCGCTCACAGGTACTCCTTGTAGGTGTCGTAGTCGGCATCGGGCTCGCCGTTGGGCCGGAAGTACCGGACCGAGGCGAGGGACGGGGTCAGTTCGGACTCGTCGACCCACACCGCCTCGACCCGCATGCCCATGCGGATCTGGTCGGTGGGGATCTCCTGGATGAGCCCCATGAACGAGAGGTTGGCCCCGTCGAGCAGGATCTGGGCGCAGATGTAGGGGATCTCGATCGACTGCCCGGCAAAGGGCACGTTGACCACGCAGTAGGTGGTGACGGTGCCGGAGTTCCCGAGCAGCACGTCCTCGGTGGTCGGGACGCCGTCGGTCGGGCACGATCCCCGGCTCGGCACGTAGACCTTCCCGCACACCGGGCAGCGCTGGCCGTGGAACTCCGCCTTCTCGAGCCCACGGAGGAACTTGGACTGGGCGATCCCGGGGGTGAAGTCGAAGTCCAGCCCGATCGGGGTGGCGAGCGTGGTCACCGGATCCGTTCCGGTCGTGTCGTCGGCCATCAGGAGGCACCTCCCTCGACCACGAAGGCCTCGACGTCCGCCATCGAACCGGTGCGCTCGGCCTCGGGCCGGAACCGCGCCGTCACCCGGGCGCCGGTCGACAGCGCCTCGGGCCCCGGCGCGTCGATCACGTGCAGCAGGGCCGTGTCGGCGCCGTCGAGCGTGATGAGCCCCCAGGCGAACGGGGTCTGCAGCGGGTGCTTGCGCAGGGGGTGCGCCACCCACGCCCACGACTGGACGACCCCGCCCGGACCGACGTCCACCAGCTCGCCGACATCGTCGCTGGTGATCGGGTCGTACTCGGTGGGTGGCACGATCACCCGCCCGTCGGAGCCGGTGGCCCCGACGAAGCGGCCGTCGCGCAGTGCGGTCAGGAATGCGCCGATGACCGGCCCTGTCGAGCGCGAGTACGGATACTCGAGCCGGTGCTCTGCGTGCAGGACCTCACTGTCGGTCATGCCGGACCTCCCCTACGTGCGTGCGTCGGACGTGACGCACGAAATGTAGAACAGATTCCAGTTCTGTGCCTGTGCAGGCGGGGACGGGTCCCCGGAGCCGGGGGTTCGGCGACGGGACGGCCCGGTGCCGGCGCACCGCCCCGGGTCCCTCGACCCGGCGTCGACCGCGATCCGCACCGTGCGCGGGCGCTACCGTTCCCCCATGGCCGACCCATCCCGTGACACGACCGTGCCGACGCAGCCCAACATCCTGCTCGTCGTCTCGGACCAGGAGCGCCAGCGGTCCTGGCTCCCCGAGGGCACCTCGCTCCCCTGGCGCGACCGGCTCCGATCCGAGGGCCTCGAATTCACGAACTACTTCACCCACTCGTCGCCGTGCTCGCCGAGCCGGGCGAGTCTGTTCACCGGCCGCTACCTGCCGGGGCACGGTGTCATCGACAACGTGATCATGCCCGAGCACGCCGAGCTGCCGACGACCACGCCGACGGTCGGCACGCTGCTCGAGTCGGCCGGCTACCGGTCGTCCTACATCGGTAAGTGGCACCTGTCGCACGCGGCGCAGCCCGACATGGAGGCCTACGGCTTCGCCGACTGGGACGGCAACGACCGCCACTTCATGGGCTGGGCCGGAACCGGTGTCCACTTCGATCCGATCATCGCCTCCAACGCCGCCCGCTGGCTGTCCGAGAACGCCGGGCCGGGCCGGCAGGACGACCGGCCCTGGTTCCTTACCGTGGCCCTGGTCAATCCCCACGACGTCATGTGGTTCCCCGTCGACCAGCCCGGCTACGAGGAGCAGCACCCGGACCAGGTGGCCATGATCCGCAAGGTGCTCGAGTCCGCCGCCTGGAAGGAGGACGAGACCCTGCCGGTCTACCGGGAGCCCTACCCCGAGGTGTGCGAGACGTTGCCCGCGAACTTCGGCGACCCCCTGCACGCCAAGCCGGAGGCCCACCGCCAGTGGCGGTGGGACCAGCAGCACGGACTGTACGGCTACATCGACCCCGCGGACACCCGGAGCTGGCTCCGCCACCTCGACTACTACGTCCACCTCCACCACCTCGCCGACCAGAGCCTCGGCACCGTGCTCGGCGCGCTCGAGGCGTCGGGGGCCTGGGACGACACCGTCGTCATCTTCACCTCCGACCACGGCGACATGTGCGGCTCGCACGGTCTGCGGTCGAAGGGCCCCTTCGTCTACGACGAGATCATGCGGGTCCCGCTGTACGTGAAGGTGCCGGGCACGACCGCGCCGGGCACGGTCACCTCCGCCCTCGGGTCCCACGTCGACCTGGCCGCCACCCTGTGTGCGCTGGGCGGCGTCGACACGCGGGCCACGGCCGCCACCGTGCAGGGTTCGGACCTGACGCCGGTGCTGGCCGACCCGGAGGCCTCGGTGCGCGACCACATCCTGTTCGCCCAGGACTCGGCGCAGACGTCGACCCTCAACCAGGTCCGCTACGCGCTCCGCGGGTTCTACGACGGAGCGACGAAGTACGCCCGCTACTACGGCGTGGGCGGCGGCAAGCCGAGCACCGGGCTGTGGGGGAAGTCGCCCGGGAACAAGCTGTTCGACGTGGACTGCGCCTTCGACGACAACGACCACGAGTGGTACGACCACGGGGCCGACCCCCACGAGCTGGTCAACCTGGCCAACGACCCGGCCCGGTCGGCCGGGCTGCGCGACAACTACGAACGCCTGTTGGCCTACGAGCGGGACGCCTTCGTCACCTTCGACTGACCACCGCCTACGGAGCCCCGGAACAGGGTGCCGTCAGAGCGGGTCGACGGCCGGGTCGACGTCGTCCCGCACGTCGACGTCCACTCCCCCCGCGGCTGCGTCGCGGCCGGCGAGCGCGAATCCGACCAACGGGAACACCAGGACCGAGGCCATCCCGGCCCCCACGAGCGCGGTGGCGTTGACCGGGAGCATGTGGTGGGTTTCGAGGCCGATCTGGGTGATGACGACGAGCATGGGCAGCGTCGTCGACTGCAGCACGCCGAGTGCCGAACGTTGGCGCCACGGGAGCACCCGTGCGTAGACGAGGAGGGCGGGCAGGCCACGGACGACGAGGAAGAGCCCGAGGAAGATCGGGACCCGCTCCAGGATCGCCGGGCTGTCGACCAGGGCCCGGATGTGGAACTGCATCCCGCTGACCACGAAGAAGACCGGGATCAGGAAGCCGAAGCCGATCGACTCGAGTCGCGGCCGCATCGACGCGGACTGCGCCTCGGTGAACCCGATGCGCACGATCAGGCCGGCGGCGAACGCCCCGAGCAGGATCTCCAGGCTGAGGGACGACGCCACCAGGACCAGCCCGCAGATCACCAGGAGCACGATCCGGACCGGCAGCTGCGTCGACGTGCCGAGGTGCCGCTGCATCGTCTCGACCACCCGGGGCGGCTGCGGTCGGGCGGCCAGGTAGGCGCACCCGACGGCCAGCAGCACGAAGGCCACGAGCAGCAGGGCCTCGGTCCCGGGACTGGCCGCGCCCAGCAGCACGGTGACCGCCACCACGGGCCCGAATTCGCCGGCCGTGCCCGCCGCTCCCAGGAACCGGCCGAAGCGGGTGTCGAGCATGCCGCGGTCGTGGAGCATGGGGAGCAGGGTGCCGATGGCCGTGGTCGTCAGCGCCAGGCCGACCAGGAGGCTCGAGAGGGCGAAGTCGGTCAGGAGCAGCACCGCTCCGGCTCCGAGACCGAGCACCAGGCTGGCCGTCCAGCCCACCGCGCCGAGGACCATGGGCTCCTGACCGAGGTTCGAGAGGTCGATCTCGTAGCCGGCCATGAAGAAGAGGAAGCACAGGCCGAGCACGCTCAGGCCGTTGACGAACACGTCCGTCGACGCCCAGTGGAGTACCTCGGGACCGACGAGGATCCCGAGCACCAGTTCGAACAGGACGCTCGGGATGCGCCATCGTCGGAGCACCTCCGAGCACAGCGGGGCGACCGCCGTCGCCAGGGCGATCACGAACAACGACACTGCGGTCCCGTACGACATCGGGCCAGCGTAGGAGCAGGCTCCGTCCGCGGGGAAGACCGGCGCCCGACGCCGACGGCGGGTCAGGCGTCGGTGGAGAACAGGTTCCGCAGGGACTCGCGGTTGCCGTTCCACAGCTCGCGTCGCACGATCCCCCGCCGCACGGTGCGTGCCAGCAGCCGGCGCATCACCGTCCACCGGGGCAGGGCGAGCCGCTGGGACAGCGTCGTGGCCAGGGTCGACTTGCCACTGCCCGAGGCACCGTGGACGGCGATCCGGCCGACCACGTACCGGCTACCGCGCGTCGGCGACCGGGCGGGGTCCCGGCCGTCCGTCCGGCCGTCCGCCCATCCGATCGACCAGGTGGTCGACCAGGCCCCGGCACCCGGCCTCCACGAGGTCGAGGCACGACTCGAAGTCGGCATCGTCGCCGTAGTAGGGGTCCGGGACGTCCGGGTCGCCGCCCGACCGGGTCATGAAGCCGCGCAGGAGCACCAGGCGTCCGTCGTAGCGGGAGTCGCCCGCCTTGGCCCGGGCCAGGCTCGCCAGCGTCTGACGGTGGCTGCGGTCCATGCACACGACGAGATCGGCACCGGGGAGCCATGCCGTGTCGAACGGCCGCGCCCGGTGCCCGTGGTCGGCGTATCCCCGGCGCTCCAGCGCCGCCCGTGCCCGGGGGTCCATGGGCTCGCCCTCGTGCCATCCGCCGGTTCCCGCGCTCGACACCACGAGCCGTTCCCCCAGGACCGTCCCGTCGGGGAGCGCCCGATCCGCGGCCAGGTGGCGGAGCACGACGTCGCCCATCGGCGAGCGGCAGATGTTGCCGGTGCACACGAACACGACCCCGAGCGGGCCGTCCTCCCGTGCGCCGGAACGGTCGGAACGGTCGGGGCGGTCGGAACGGTCGGAACGGTCGGAACGGTCGGGGCGGTCTGTCGGCACCCGACCAGTCTGTCCGTTCCCGGCCCACCGACGCGCCCGGCCGGCGCCGGTCCTCGGAGCCGTGCCGGCCCCGGTCTGTCGCTCGGTCGGACGGGACCCCGGTACGGTGTCGCAACGGACGGCATTCCGCAGCGGCGTGCCGCGACCCCCGGGGAGGGACCGATGAGCGACACGGCAGCGAGCCAGCCCGGCCAGCAGATGGGCCACGGTGTGAAGCAGCGCGACATCATCCGCATGACGGACGAGGAGATCGACGCCTTCCTCCACGAGCGCCGGCCGATGACGATGTGCACCCTGAACCACGACGGCTCCATCCACGCCGTGGCCATGTGGTACGGCTTCCTCGACGGCGCCATCGCCATCGAGACGAAGGCCAAGGCCCAGAAGGCGGTGAACCTCGGCCGCGACCCGCGGATCACCCTCATGTTCGAGGACGGTGACTACTACGAGGAGCTGCGCGGCGTCGAACTGGTCGGCCGGGCCGAGATCGTCGAGGATCCGGACAAGATGTTCGAGCTCGGCGTCAACCTGTTCGAGCGCTACTACGGGGACTACACCGAGGAGCTGCGCCCGTTCGTCGAGACGATGCTCCACAAGCGCATCGTGGTCAGGATCGAGGTCGAACGCACCGTCTCCTGGGACCACCGCAAGCTCGGGCTCCCCTCGACGCGGCCGGCCTGAGAAGGCTCCGTTGGCCCACGCCATGGACCCCGAGGAGGTGGCGGACTTCCTCGAGGCCCTGCCTGCCCGCACCGGCAAGCTGGCCACCGTCCGTGCCGACGGCCGGCCCCACATCGCTCCGGTCTGGTTCGCCCTCGACCGCTCGACGGCGGCACCGGACGCCCCGATCGGTGACCTCGTCCTCAACACGGGAGCGGACACGGTCAAGGGTCGCAACATCCTCCGCGACCCGCACGTGGCGCTGTGCGTGGACGACGACCGCCCGCCGTTCACGTTCGTGACGGTGGAAGGAGTGGCGACCGTGAGCGACGACGCCGAGGGGCTCCGCCACTGGGCCACCGTCATCGGGGGCCGGTACATGGGGGACGACCAGGCGGCGGCATACGGCGCCCGCAACGGCGTGCCCGGCGAACTCGTCGTCCGGCTGCGACCCTCGCGCATCGTGGCCCAGGCCCGCGTGGCGGACTGACCGCCGGATGACGGCTCCCACGACGCCCGCCGCGACTGCGGTGGGGGCGGCGCCTCCGGGCGCCGCGACGCCGGACCCGCCCGGCTGGTACTGCTACAGCGCCCTGGCCGGGCTGGCCGAATGGGACGGCGTGGCGTGGACGGGCCGCGGCCATGTCGCCGTCGCCCCTCCGGTGCTGCCCGGACCGCCCGGCGCCTTCGCCTTCGTCCGCCAACGGTGGTTCCGGTGGATGGCCCTCGGCCAGGTGCTCACCGTCCTCCCCGCCGTCCTGAGCGGCACCACGGGCACGGCCTGGTGGTCGTGGATCTCCGTCGTCGGCTACCTGGCCTTCCTGTCCGGCGGGGTCATGGTCGTGGCCCGGTTCGTCGGGCTCGACCGGGTGGCGGACCGGCGGGTCCTGACGTGGATCGGCATCGGCTCGGGCGTGGTCGCGTTCGGCATCGGCTTCGGCCTCGAGGTCCTCGTCGACCACGTGGCGGGCTGGGCGACGACGCTGTGGATGACCGGTCCCATCGAGGAGGGCGGCAAGCTCCTCGTACCCGTGCTCCTGCTCGCGTTCGGGACCCCGAGGTTCCGCCTGCCCCCCGTCGGCCTCTACCTCGTCCTGGTGAGCGGGGCCACCGTCGGCGTCCTGGAAGGGGCGGAGTACGAGAGCCGCCCCGGATTCGCGTGGGCGCATCTGCAGATGGCGCTGGTACGCCCCTCGGCCGAGCTCCTCCATGTCTTCGTGGCCGGATTTGCCGCGGCGGTGATCTGGCTGGCGGCCTGGCGGCGCGGGCGGACGGTGACGGCGGCCGGCGTCGTCGCCTTCCTGGTCGCCGCAGGCATCCACTCGTTCCACGACGGGGTCATCACCTTCTTCCACGTGACGCCGCACTCGTTCACCTCGTCGCTGGCCCGGACCCTCGGGCAGGCGATCGACCGGGGTCTATCCGGGGGCGCGTTCGCCCTCGTGCTCGCCGCCCTCCTCTACCTGCTGGCCCGCCACGGTGCCCGGGAGCTGACCCCCCCGGGGCAGATCGCCACCTGCCCACCGTCGTGGCGGCCCCAGCTCAAGCCGTGGGGCTGCGACCCGCTCCCGGCGGCCGAGACCCCGGTCGCGTGGTCGGCGAGCCCGGCCCCGGCCGCGACCTACGGCACCTTCTTTCCGGGAGCCGCACCGACGACCGCTCCCCCCGGGTGGTACGCCATCGGCGGGGACCCGGGCCTCCAGGGGTGGTGGACCGGGGCCGGCTGGGCGTCCGTCCACCGTTGGGACGGGAACCGGTGGGCGCGCACGTGAGCACCGACCCGGCCACACGCGGCCACCGTCGGTCGGTGGCGGCATGGCGCAGGTGCGCCCCGGGCTGGTAGCACTACACCCGACCATCAACGCGGTGGTCGTCGAAGGGGGAGCCTCGCATGATTCTCGATCGCTACCGGATGGACGGGAAGGTCGCCGTGATCACCGGGGCCGGGCGCGGGATCGGCGCGGCGACCGCCGTGGGCCTGGCCCAGGCCGGCGCCGACGTGGTCATCTCGGCCCGGACCGCCGAGCAGCTCGACAGCGTGGCCGCCCAGGTCGAAGCCGCAGGACGCCGCGCCGTCGCCGTGCCCGCCAACCTCAACGACCTCGATGCCGTGGCCGGCCTCGTCGAGCACGCCCGGGACGCCTTCGGCCGGCTCGACCTGGTCGTCAACAACGTCGGGGGCACGATGCCCCAGGCCTTCATGGACACCACGGCCAAGACGCTGGAGGACGCCTTCCACTTCAACGTGGCCACGGCGCACACGCTCCTGCGCGCCGCCGTTCCGCTCCTGCTCGAGAGCGGCGGCGGGTCGGCCGTCAACATCTCCTCGGCCATGGGCCGCCTCGCCGCCCGCGGCTTCGTCGCCTACGGCACGGCCAAGGCCGCACTGGCCCACTACACCCGGCTGTCGGCCATGGACCTCGCGCCGCGGATCCGGGTCAACGCCATCGCCGTCGGCTCGGTGGCGACCTCGGCCCTCGACATCGTGATGCAGATCGACGAGATGCGCACCGCCATGGAGGACGCCACCCCCCTCGGTCGCATCGGCGACCCCGAAGACATCGCCGCCGCCATCGTCTACCTCGCCTCCGACGCGGGCTCCTACGTGACCGGCAAGGTCCTCGAGGTGGACGGGGGAACCGAGGCGGCGACGCTCGACATGAACATCCCGGACGTCTGAACGGCCCGTCCCTCGAGACACCGCCTTCGCGCCGCCAACCCGACAAGGAGCCCCCCATGAGCACCCCCTACCGCGTCGTCGCCTGGAGCACGGGCAACGTCGGCCGGCACGCCATCGCCGGCATCGACGCCCGGCCCGACCTCGAACTCGTCGGCGTGTGGGTCTCGAACCCCGACAAGGTCGGGAAGGACGCCGGCGAGCTGGCCGGGCTCGGTCGTACCCTCGGCGTGGCCGCCACGGACGACGTCGACGCCATCTTCGCCCTGGCGCCCGACGCGATCGTGCACACGGCCATGGCCGACGACCGGCTGTTCGAGGCCCTGGCCGACCTGCAGCGCATCCTGCGGGCCGGCATCAACGTCGTGTCGTCCGGTCCCGTCTTCCTCCAGTACCCGTGGGGCGTGGTCGACGACGCCATGATCACCCCGACCGTCGAGGCCGCCACCGAAGGGGGCGTCTCCCTGTTCGTCAACGGGGTCGACCCCGGCTTCGCCAACGATGCCCTGCCGCTGGTGCTCTCGGGCATCTGCGAGCAGATCGACGAGGTGCGCGTCGCCGAGGTGCTCAACTACGCCACGTACAACCAGGGCATGGTCCTCTTCGACATCATGGGCTTCGGCCGCCCGATCGACGACGTCCCGATGATCCTGCAGCCCGGTGTCATCACCATGGCGTGGGGCAGCGTCGTGCGCCAGCTGGCGGCCGGGCTCGAGGTGGAGCTCGACGGCGACCTGGTCGAGTGGTACGAGCGGGTGCCCGCGCCGGAGACCTTCGAGGTCGACGCCGGGACGATCGAGGCGGGCACGGCGGCCGCCCTGCACTTCGAGCTCCGGGGCATGAAGGACGGCAGGGCCGTCATCGTGCTCGAGCACGTGACCCGGCTCCGGGACGACCTCGCTCCCGACTGGCCCCAGCCCGCGGGCCAGGGCTGCTACCGGGTCGTCCTCACGGGCGAGCCGACCTACACCGTCGACATGCAGCTGATGGGCCGGGACGGCGACCACAACACCGGTGGCCTCAAGGCGACCGCCATGCGCCTGGTGAACGCCGTCCCGGCGGTGGTCGAGGGCGCGCCGGGCCTGCTCACCGCGCTGGACCTGCCGCCCGTGTACGGAACGGGCCTGGTCGGCTGATCCGCAGCGCGGACGGGCCGGCCCCCGGGTCCGGGCCCGCGCCGCCCGCGCCCTCCTCGTGCCCGGCGACCGCCCGGCCGGACGCCACCCCGGAGCACACCCAGGTGACCCGGACCCGGATCGGCCCGACCGGCCCGGTTGGTAGGGTCCGGCCCATGTCCCTCCCCCACGGTGCGAACCGATGAGCATGGCCGGGCACGGCATGGGCGGAGCCGGAGGCGGGGGCCAGTTCGGGTCCGTCATGCGCTCGATGCGCCGGGACGACTCGGTCAAGACCCAGCACGTCACCAAGGGGACGGCCCGGCGGATGTTCCGCTTCGCCCGCCCCTACCGGGGCATCCTCACCTGGTTCCTGGTCCTCGTCACCGTGGAGGCGTTCATCGGCGTCATCAACCCGCTGCTCTTCGGTTCCATCGTCAACAGCCTGTTCAGCCACCACCCGAGCAAGAACCTGGTGATCACCCTGGCCCTGGTGGCCGCAATGATCGCCGTCGCCGACACCGGCCTGTCGATCGGCATCCGCTACGTGTCGGCCTCGGTGGGCGAAGGACTCATCTACGACATGCGGGCCCAGGTGTTCGAGCACATCCAGAAGATGCCGATCGCCTTCTTCACCCGCACCCAGACCGGAGCGCTCATCAGTCGGTTGAACAACGACGTCATCGGCGCGCAGCAGGCCTTCACCGACACCCTGTCCTCGGTGGTCTCGAACCTGATCAGCGTCACCCTGGTGCTGATCGTGATGTTCGCCCTGTCCTGGCAGATCACCCTCATCAGCCTGGTGATCCTGCCGATCTTCGTGATCCCGGCCAAGCGGGTGGGTCGCCGCCTGTCGACGATCACCCGGGAGTCCTACGGCATCAACGCCGAGATGAACAACACCATGAACGAGCGCTTCAACGTGTCGGGCGCCCTGCTGGTCAAGCTCTTCGGCCGGCCGGACGAGGAGCGCGACGCCTTCACCTCCAAGGCGGGCCGGGTGCGCGACATCGGGGTCACCCAGGCCATGTACGCCCGGTTCTTCATCGCCGCACTGTCCCTGACGGCCGCGCTGGCGACTGCCGTCGTCTACGGCTGGGGCGGCATCCAGGCCATCGACGGGACCCTCAAGGTGGGCACCGTGGTCGCCCTGGCCGCCTACCTCACCCGCCTGTACGGCCCGTTGACGGCGCTGTCCAACGTCCAGATCGACGTCATGACCGCGCTCGTCTCGTTCGACCGGGTCTTCGAGGTGCTCGACCTCCCGCCGATGATCACCGATGCGCCCGACGCCCGGCCCGTGCCGCCCGGTCCGGCCACCATCGAGTTCGACCACGTCGACTTCCGGTACCCGACGGCCGAGGAGGTCTCCCTCGCCTCCCTCGAGTCGGTGGCCGTCCTCGACACCACCGTCTCCGCCCAGGTCCTCTTCGACGTCTCCTTCACCGTCGAGCCGGGCCAGATGGTGGCACTGGTCGGTCCGTCCGGGGCGGGCAAGACCACGATCAGCCAGCTGCTCCCCCGCCTCTACGACGTCCGGTCGGGCACCATCTCCATCAACGGACTCGACGTCCGCCGGGCCACGCTGTCGTCGCTCACCGACACGGTGGGGGTCGTGACCCAGGACGCCCACCTCTTCCACGACAGCATCCGCAACAACCTGCTCTACGCCCGTCCGGACGCCTCGCCGGGTGAACTCGACGCGGCACTGGCCGGCGCACAGATCGCCACCATGGTCGCCAGCCTGCCCGACGGGCTCGACACCGTGGTGGGCGACCGCGGCTACCGCCTGTCCGGAGGGGAGAAGCAGCGCCTGGCCATCGCCCGCCTGCTGCTCAAGGCGCCGGAGATCGTCGTACTGGACGAGGCGACCGCCCACCTCGACAGCGAGTCCGAGGCCGCCGTGCAGCTTGCGCTCGCCACCGCCCTCGAGGGACGCACCTCGCTGGTCATCGCCCACCGCCTGTCGACCGTGCGCGAGGCCGACCAGATCCTGGTACTCGACCACGGGCGCATCGTGGAGCGCGGCCGGCACGAGGACCTTCTGGTCGCGGGCGGCCAGTACGCCGAGCTCTACCGCATCCAGTTCGAGGGCCAGGACACCGACGGCCCGGACGGCATCCCCGAGGCGTCGTGAGCGGGCCGCTGACCGTTCGGCCCATCGGGCGGGTGGTGGGCGGACGGGCCGACGCCGTGGACGACCGCTGGGACACCGTGGCCGCCACCATCGAGCTCGATCCCGCGGTGGTCGAGGCGGCGGCGACCGACGGTCTGGCCGAGTTCTCCCACGTCGAAGTGGTGTTCTGCTTCGACCGGGTCGACGAGGACGCGGTGTGCCGGGGTGCCCGCCATCCACGGGGTCGCACCGAGTGGCCGTCGGTGGGCATCCTGGCCCAACGGGCGAGGGATCGGCCCAACCGCATCGGCGTGACCGTCTGCCGCCTGACCGGCGTCGGCCCCCACCGGATCGACGTCGTGGGCCTCGACGCCGTCGACGGCACGCCGGTGCTCGACGTGAAGCCCTACCTGGCCGAGTTCGGGCCCCGCGGTGCCCTGCGCCAGCCGGCATGGTCCACCGAACTCATGTCGGACTACTGGTAGGTCGCGCCGCCCGGGCCCGGGTGGAGGACCGACGGCCCGCTCACTCGGGCGTGAGGTTCCTGCGGACGGCCTCGGCACTCGACCTCAGGGCATCCTTGCTGCACGCCGTCGACACACCGGCGATCGAGACCGCCATGGGGGGTGCGGTGGCGTCGCCCGACGGTTCCCATCCGGAATCGGCCGACTCGACCAACGCCAGCGACCGCTTCCCCCGTCGGGTCCGGGCGGGCGTGGTGTCGGCTTCCGTCATCGACCCCCAGCCTATCGATCGGTCCCGACCGGACGGGGTCACCCTCTCCCACCTGGGAGGTTCCCGACGCCACGACGCCCCTCAGCGGGCGGCGGCCCGCTCCACCAGCTCTTCGCTGACGTCCCACAGGCGGGCGGCGGCCGCCTCGTCGCGAGCGTTGGCGGACGGTGCCTTCTCCTTGCACTTCACGAAGTACCGCCCGGTCACGCCCTCCACCTCGGGAGACGAGCTCAGGTAGACCGAGGTGCGCGCCCCCTGCTCGGGAGTGAGGCTGAACGGCGCGTAGACCTTGACCCCCCAGGCCAGGAAGCCGGCCGTGTCCCCGTCACGCGCGTAGCCGGTCGCCACCGAGCCGGGGTGGAGCGAGTTGGCGGTCACGCCGGTACCGCCCAGCCGCTTGGCGAGCTCCGTGGTGAAGAGGATGTTGGCCAGCTTGGACCGGCCGTAGACCTCCATCTGCCGGTAGGACCGCTCGGCCATGAGGTCGTCGAAGACCATGCCCCGCCGGGCGAAGTTGTGGGCCGTGGAGGCCACGTTGACGATCCGGGCCGGGGCCGACTCGACCAGGCGGGGACGGAGCAGGTCGGTCAGCAGGAACGGGCCCAGGTGGTTGGTGGCGAAGGTGGACTCGTAGCCGTCGGCGCTGAGCGAGCGCTCGGTCAGGATCAGCCCGGCGTTGTTGACGAGCACGTCGATGCGGGGGTACCGCTCGAGCAGCTCGGCCGCCCCGGCCCGGACCGACGACAGGTCGGCGAGGTCGAACACGGACAGGTCGACGGCGGACGAACCACTCGACGTGCGGACGTCGGCCACGGCAGCGGCCCCGCGCGATTCGCTGCGGGCGGTCACGACCACCCGTGCGCCGGCCCGGGCGAGTTCGACCGCCGTGGCCTTGCCGATGCCGGAATTGCCGCCGGTGATGATCACGGTCGTGCCGTCCATCGAGGGCACGGCGGGAGTGGAGCGGCGCATGGGGATCCTTACGATCGGGCGGGGGCCCGGGGGCCCGGGCGACGCAGAGGACCTTATTGCCCGCCCCGGGCCGCCGTCGGCGACGGCGCCGCCACGTGGGCCGGCGCACCGCCGGCGGTCGGTGCGGTGGCCGCGGTGGCCGGAATCGTGGCCGCGGTCGAAGGCGCACGCCGCCCCTTCAGGATGAACGCCGTGGCGGCGACGGCGAGGTACGTCACCCAGACCAGGGCCTGCAGGACCGTCGGGTGGTCGGCGTAGCCGAGCAGGCTGTGGAAGACGTCACCGATGTTGCTCGACTCGTTGAGGAAGCGGCTCGTGTCCCACAGCGGATGGTTGAGGAAGGGCAGCCAGCCGAGCTGCTGCATGTTCTGGACGGCGTCGGCCAGCAGCCCGGCGGCAAACACCATGAGCACGACGCCGACGACCCGGAAGAACAGGCCCAGGTCGAGACGGCGACCCAGCCGGAAGACGGCATAGGCGATGGCCAGTGCCACGGCCAGGCCGAGCACGCCCCCGACCAGGAGGCCGCGCCCGCCGACCGGGGTGCCCGCCTGCGTCGTCGAGGCGAAGACGATGGCCAGGGTGAAGACCATGGTCTCCAGGCCCTCGCGGCCCACCGCCTGGAAGGCCAGGATCCGCAGGCCCCAGCGGGTCCGGCCCTCGAGCGCGGCATCGGACCGGGCCACCAGCTCGGCCTTCATGGAGCGGCTGTGGGCCTGCATCCAGAACGTCATGTAGGTCAGGACGGCCGCCGCCAGGAGGTAGGTGACGGTCTCGAACACGGCCTGCGCCGTCGAATCGGCGTAGTGGTCGACGAGGAGGTAGGCGGTGATCCCGCCGCCCAGGATCAGGACCATGGCGGCGCCCACGCCCCAGAACACGTCCCGGAAGCTGCGACGCTGGCCGATCTGGTCCAGGTAGGACAGCAGGATCGCCACGATCATGCTGGCCTCCACGCCCTCGCGCAGGAAGATCACGAAGGTCGGGATCATCGCCGGGCGGAGGACAGGTTGGGCATAGGTGAACTCTTAGGTTTACCTAACTTACCAGGGAAGTCAATCCCGTCGTCCGCTCCACGGGGCGTCGGGCGGAAGCCGACGCCCCGTGGACCCGGACCGTCGAGCTGTCAGCCGACCTTGTGCATGGTGTTGTGGTCGGTGTGCGCCAGGAGGTCCGGGAACTCCTTCATCCGCAGCATCGTCGTCTCGGCGTACGACCAGGTGCCGTCGCCGACGGTGATGGTGGCCTCGTAGCTGACCGAGCTGGCGTTGACGGTGAGGTACTTGCCCTCGCCGATCGGGTACTGCGGGTCCCCCACTGCGGCCTTCAGGGTGAAGGTCGTGGTGTCGGCATCGGCCTGGCCGCCGGCCAGCACGGTGATGCCCCGGGGGACCACGAAGCCGCGCAGCACCTCACCCGTCGCCGCGTCCCACAGCCAGTACCCGACTTCGGTGTGGAACGGGTTCTCCTCGTCGTTCCGCCACATGGCGGTCTTGTAGTCCAGGCCGTAGAGGTGCTGGCTTCCGTTGTCGACCGGTCCGAACGGCTTGAACGTGACCTTCTCGAGATAGGGCGTGCTCATGACCTCGCCCTTCGCATGCGAGTACGAGGAGTCGAGGCCTCCCTCGCCCTCCCACTCGCCGACCAACGCCCACAGGGGGCCCCATTCCTTCGCCATGTCCTGTTCCCATCTTCCTCGGTGAACGGTTACCGGGTCCGAGCCTAGGCGGTGCGGGGGCGGGACCCCGTCGGACCGGTCGTGGCCTGCGCACGCGGCGCCCGTCGGCTCCCCGTGCCGCGTCGGAGGTGCCCACCGCCGTGCGGTCAGACGGCGAGGACCGTCACCGAACCGAGCGTCACCAGGCGGTCGTCGGCCCCGACGTCGTGGATCGCCACCCGGACCGATGCCCACCCGGCACGGGTGCCGAGGACGGTGCAGCGCGCCTCGACGGGACCGACCCGGACCGGCCGGAGGTAGTGGAGCACCACGTCGGCCGCCGCCACCCCACGCCCCCCGCCCGTGCCGGTCAGCTCGGCCGCCGCCGCCCGGCAGGCGGCCTCGTCCGCCAACATGGCCACCGCCCCTCCGTGGAGGATCCCCCACGGGTTGCGGAGCCGGTCGTCGAGACGGAGCCGGGTCACCGGTCCTTCGCCCGGTTCGATCGAGAAGAACTCCTCGGGGCCCACGGGGTCCACCGGGGGACCGGGCATGGCCAGGGCGAACGGCCGGTCGAACTCGAGGGTCATGGCGCCGGGTTCGAGGACGGCGCACGTCATGATGGCCGCCGCCACATGGCGGTCGGCGGCGCCCTCGTCGACCACGTCGAGCGAGGTGACGACCGAGGTGCGCCCGCGGCGGAGGACGTCGGCGCGCAGCCGAAGCGGTCCGACGTGGGCCAGCTCCGACACGGTCGCCAGGAGCGACGTCGTCACGATCCACTGCGGCAGCACGGCGAGCCCGCTGGTGAAGCCGCCGAGCGAGTCGAGGCTGGTCAGCAGGCCGCCCGTCCGCAGTCCCCCGCCCGGGCCCCGCTGGTGGTCGTCGACCGGCGCGCGGCCGCCCATCGCGGACGGACCGTCGCCCTCGGCCGGTGGCAGCTCCCACCGCTCCAGCCGGAAGTAGTCACTCACGTGGCGGCGGCGGTCCACCTCCGGGTCGTCCCCGACCGGGATCGCCACCTCCCCGTCCGGTCCGACGGTCGTCACGGCACCGCCCGGGCGACGAGGTCGGCGGGGGCCGCCGTCACGTTGGCCACCGTGGTGAGCCGGTCGTCCGCCCCCGCGTCGCGCAGCTCGACCACGGCGCCGGCCCGACCATCGGTCCCGGTGGCCAGCACCCGGGCCGAACTCACGATCGGGCCCACCTTCCCGAGTGCCAGGTAGGCGATCTGGAGGTCGGTCACCACCATGCCCGAGGCGCCACGGCCCTGTGCCGCCCCCAGTGCCTCGGCACCGGCCGCCTCGGCGAGGAGCGCGATGACCCCGCCCTGGACGGCGCCGAACGAATTGTGCAGGTAGGGCCGGGCGGGCACCGACACCCGCCCGGTGGTGGCGTCGAGCACGGTGACCGGGAGCGCGTCGAGGATGGGCGAAGCGAGCTCGCCGCCCCGGAACGCCCAGCGCGCCGGGAGCTCGGCCGCCAGCGGCACCGCCGACTCCGGATCCTTGGCCGGCAGCACGGCGAACGTCATCGAGGCCCAGGCCACCGGGTCGGGGACCCGGCCGTCGACCACCACGTCACGCCCGTCCTCGTCGACCGCGACCACCAGCGCCTCGATCACCAACGTGGTCCGGCCCCGGCGCAGGACCGAGCCCCGTGCCTCCACCCAGGCGCCGACCGGCGGGCCGATCAACCCGATCGACAGGTCGGCGGTGGCCATCCAGTCGGGGTGCAGCACCCGTGCGGCGATGGCACCGCCCACGATGTCGACCAGCGTCGCCAGCACGCCGATCCGCACCCCGCCGTCGGCCGAGGCCACCCGGGGGGTCGCCCGGGTCCGGACCCGGGCCGTCGTCTCGGTGGTCAGCTCCGCCTCCATGCCGAGGTCGCCGAGCAGGTGCACGGGCGGCGGGTAGCCGGCCAGGGTCACTCAGCGTTCCTGTTCGGTCGGGCGGACCAGGATCTCGTTGACGGCAGCGCGGCGGGGGCGGGTCACCGTGAAGGCGATCGCCTCGGCGATGTCCTGCGGCTCCAGCACCTCGACCGGTCCCCACATCGCCTGGAGCCCTTCGATGACTCCCGGTCGGTTGTGGCTGATGAGCTCGGTGGCGACGGCGCCCGGCTCGACCAGCGAGACCCGGACGTGCCGCTGGGTCACCTCCTGGCGGAGCGACTCGGAGAAGGCGCCCACACCGAACTTGGTGGCGTTGTAGACGCCGCTGCCCGAACGGGCGAAGCGGCCGGCCACCGAGCTCACGTTGACGATGTCGGCCACCCGGCGGGGGTCGGTCTCCGCCGCCGCCAACAGGTGGGGCAGGGCGGCGTGGGTGGCGTACAGCAGCCCGAGCAGGTTGAGCTCGACCATCCGGCGCCACTCCTCCACGGGGGCGTCCACGATCGGGCCGAGCAGCATCACGCCGGCGTTGTTGACCAGGGTGTCGAGGCGTCCGAAGTGGGCGACCGTCCGGTCGATCATCGACCGGGCCTGGGCCTCGTCGGTCACGTCGGTCTCGAGGACCAGGACGTCGCCGCCGATCTGCCCGGCCAGTGCCTCCAACCGGTCCCGCCGCCGGGCGGCCACCGCAAGCGAGGCACCGGCCTCCGCCAGCGCGACGGCCGTCGCATGTCCGATCCCGCTGGAGGCACCCGTCACCAGGGCCACCGTTCCGTCGAGTCGTTCCGTCATGACGCGTCCCCTATCACCTCGGTGCCGGGCCATCGGAGGTCCCGACGTCAGCGAGGCAGTGTACCGAGGCGGCCCCGTGCTACGACACGTGGAGGCCGGCGCGGGGACCGCTCAGGCGGCGGTGCGCTGCGAGTTCCGGCGGCGGCTCGAGTTCCGACGACGGCCGCGGGGGCGCACCGAGGTGTCGTACGGACGCCCGGTGGCGCCCGGGCTCTCGTGCAGCGCGCACCAGTCAGTGCTGTTGTAGCGCGACAGGCGCACCTGGCACGCCGGTTCCTGGCAGACGCGGCCCGTCCCGTACGACACGGGCGCCACGGCGCCCGACAGTCCCTCCGCCAGCATCGACCCGTCCCCGACCGCTCGCCGTTCCACCATCGCTCCGCTCTCCTCGCTCGCACGCCGGCGATGGTGCCGGCGGCGTACCGTCGCTGTGGGCTCCCACGCGGGCGCCCGATCCTGCGGGATGCATCGGCAGGTACTCGGCGGAACTGAAATGCGGGCAGGAACCACCAAAGGGGGTGGAGTCGGGGTCGTTGGTAGCTTCGGGAGATGGACGTCGACCGCGCGCACGAGGAGGGTGCCGTCCCGTGGTGGCGGGAGGCCGTCTTCTACCAGATCTACCCCCGGTCCTTCGCCGACTCGGACGGCGACGGGATCGGCGACCTGGCCGGCATCCGGGCACACCTGGCCGACCTGGCCTGGCTGGGTGTCGATGCGCTCTGGATCTCGCCGTTCTTCCGCTCCCCCATGGCCGACTTCGGCTACGACGTCAGCGACTACTGCGACGTGGACCCGATCTTCGGCGACCTGGCCGAGTTCGACCGCCTGGTCGCGGACGCACATGCCCTCGGGATGCGCGTGGTGATCGACTGGGTGCCGAACCACACCTCGGACGGACACCCCTGGTTCCTCGACGCCCGCTCGTCCCGGGACAGCCCGCGGCGCAATTGGTACGTGTGGCGCGACCCGTCGCCCGACGGCGCCCCTCCCAACAACTGGGTGGCGGCCTTCGACCTGAGCGCCCCGGCATGGACGTTCGACGCGCCGACCGGGCAGTGGTACCTCCACCTGTTCGACCCGGCACAGCCCGACCTGAACTGGGACGAGCCCGACGTCGTGGCGGCCATGCACGACACGCTGCGCTTCTGGCTCGACCGGGGCGTCGACGGATTCCGGGCCGACGTCATCCACGCGATCGGCAAGGATCCGACGCTCCCGGACGATCCACCCGAGGTGGCCGGCATTCCGCACTGCGCGCTCAACGACCAACCCGCCACCCACGAGCGGCTCCGGGCCATCCGCACCCTGATCGACGGGTACCCCGGCGGGCGCATGATGGTCGGCGAGGTCTTCCTGATGTCCACGGACGCCGTCGCCACCTACTACGGCCACGACGACGAACTGCACCTCGCGTTCAACTTCCCGCCCCTGTTCGCTCCGTGGTTGGCCGACCGATGGCTGCGCTGCATCGAGGACACCCTGTCGGTCCTCGACCCCCGGGGGGCATGGCCGACGTGGGTCCTCTCCAACCACGACAACCCCCGCCTCCGGACCCGCTACGACCGGGCGGCCGCACGCGCCGGAGAGGACCCCGCCACCGCCGTCCGGCGCAGCGAGGCGCGGGCCCGGGCCGCTGCCGTACTGCTCCTGACCCTGCGGGGGACGCCCTTCGTGTACCAGGGTGACGAGCTCGGCCTGGCCGACGCCGAGATCCCCGACGGCCGTGCGGTCGACCCGGGCGGCCGCGACGGCTGCCGGGCCCCGATCCCGTGGGACGCGACGCCGGACCACGGCTGGCCGACCCGACCGGGTGCGACCCCGTGGCTCCCCCTGGCGCCCGAGCCCGACGTCCGGAACCGGGCGTACCAGGCGGCCGACCCCACCTCGGTGCTCCACCTGTACCGGCGGGCCATCGCCGTCCGCCGCGCCACCCCGGCACTGGTGCGGGGGTCGTTCGAACCGCTCGACGTGCCCGCCGGGATCCTCGGCTACCGGCGGTCCTACGACGGGGACACCGTGGACGTACTGGTCAACTTCGGCGGGGGTGCCGTCGATCTCGGCGACCCGGACTCGGTCGGAGCGCACGTGGTGCTGTCCTCCGACGGACCGGGGCCGGCGGACGGGTTCACCGGGGTGCTCGCCCCGGACCAGGCCGTCGTCATCCGCCGCTGACGCACCGCCGGGCCCGGAGGGTGCGGTGCGCCCGCCGGTCCGACCGAACTACAGCCAGGTCTCCTGCCAGAAGTCGAGCGAGCCGCAGTCGCCGAGCGACATCGTGTGGTCGTCGTCATGGCCGCTCTGGCGGATGCAGCAGACGAGGGTCCCGATCCACGGCCCTCGGTCGATGCAGTGGACGGCGCCGCACCGCTGCCATTGACGCTGCTCCGGCAGGGCCAGGTCTTCGAGATCGAAGTCGTCGTCGTACCAGTCGCGGAGTGCGCGCTGCGTGTTGTGTTCGATGGTCACGGTTGGTTCTGCCCCTTGGTCGGTTCTCGTCCGGCGGACCCGGTGGTCCCTTCTCCTGCTCCTGTCCGGTCCGCTCGCCGGTCATCCCAATTCTCGGAACGCGGCGGAGGCACCTGTAGCCGGATGTCGGAACTGCAACCGAGCACGGCACTCCTGGAGCGGATGTCGACGCGATCGACGACGTGTCCCGTCACGCCGTGCCGTTCCACTGCGGTCCGTATCCGTCCGACCACGGTTCGTGTTAGGCAATACTCAATTGCTTCACCAAGATTTGATAAGAAGTCCCAGTTCAGATGCCATGTTTCCTGCACCCTTCGCATACCGAATGTTCAGATTTCTTACGCGTGAACTTCGTGTCACCTCATGATCGTCGATAGGGTGTGAGCATGGCGAACGAGGGGCTGACCGGGTTGGAGGACATCGTGCGGCGCAACATCGCTGCCCTTCGGGCCAAGGTCGGCCTGACCCAGCAGGGACTGGCCGACGAGATGTTCGTGCACGGCATCGGGTGGACGCGCGAGACGGTCGCCCAGGTGGAGACCACCAACCGGCGCATCGGACTGACCG
>Ga0307372_10002840_pt1 | contig 28262 bp, 28 predicted proteins | sample OX1MG_FD_202533 | JGI IMG/M metagenome (GOLD analysis project Ga0307372, IMG submission 202533) | Soil microbial communities from Risofladan, Vaasa, Finland - OX-1 | ecosystem: Environmental > Terrestrial > Soil > Coastal area > Acid sulfate soil | place: Finland: Risofladan, Vaasa | collected... | reverse complement strand
GTTCCACCCCGGGGCGGCGGGGGACGTGTTTCTCGGCACCGCGCCGCATCCTCGAGGGTGATCGCGGGCGGGCCGGCGGCGCTCTGGAGCAGATCATGGAACTGGGCATCCGCGGTAAGCGGGCGATCGTTTGCGCATCGAGTCAGGGTCTCGGCAAGGGTTGCGCGCTCGCGCTCGCCGAGGCGGGCGTGTCCTTGGTGATCAACGGGCGCGACGCGGCGCAACTCGAGACGACCGCCGGCGAGATCCGTCGCGCGACGGGCGTCGAAGTGACTGCGGTCGCCGCCGATATCGCCGATCCGGCCGGACAGGCGGCGCTGCTCGCCGCGTGCCCGCAGCCGGACATTCTGGTCAACAACAACGGCGGGCCGCCGTTCCGCGACTTCCGCTTGCTCGACCGCCCGGCGATGCTCTCCGGCGTGGCGATGAACATGCTCACGCCGATCGAGCTCATGCAAAAGGTGATCGACGGCATGATTGCCCGCGGCTTCGGTCGGATCGTCAACATCACTTCGATCAGCGTGAAGATGCCGATCGCCGGTCTCGACCTGTCGAGCGGCGCGCGGGCGGGTTTGACGGCGTTCGTCGCCGGCATCGCGCGCACGGTCGCCGGCCGCAACGTCACGATCAACAATCTACTGCCCGGATACTTCGACACCCGCCGCCTGCGCGACGGTTTCGCGGCGTCGGCGCGGCGTTCCGGCGGATCGGAAGCAGCGGTCGCCGCCGACGAGATGGCGTCGATTCCCGCGAAGCGCTTCGGCAACCCCGGTGAATTCGGCCAAACCTGCGCATTTCTCTGCAGCGTGCACGCCGGCTATATCACCGGCCAGAATATCCTGCTCGACGGCGGTCTGTTTCCGGGCGCGTTCTGAGGCGAGTCGCGGATCCGCACGACCTGGCCCCGGTCGTCCCGGAGCCGCAACAGCGTGAGCGCCGCAGCCGGGCTCGATGGCGCGGTGCGCCGGGCGGGCACCGCGCCCGCCGCCTTGCCCCAGCGTCAGCTCATAGGATCGCCGCGCGATCCACCGACCCGATGTCCGAGTAGCCGCAGAAGGCCATCGTCAGGTCGAGTTCGTTGCGGATCAGCTCGAGGCATTTCGTGACGCCCGCCTCGCCCATGGCGCCGAGGCCGTAGAGAAACGCGCGGCCGATCAGCGTGCCGCGCGCGCCGAGCGCGATCGCCTTCAGCACGTCCTGGCCGCTGCGAATGCCGCCGTCCATCCATACCTCGATGCGCGAGCCGGCCGCATCGACGATCGCCGGCAGCGCCTCGACCGAGGAGGGCGCGCCGTCGAGCTGGCGGCCGCCGTGGTTCGAGACGATCAGTGCGTCGGCGCCGCTGTCGGCCGCGAGCCGTGCGTCGGCCTCGTCCATGATGCCCTTCAGCACGAGCTTGCCGCCCCATCGGCGCTTGATCCATTCGACGTCGCTCCAGCTCAGGCGCGGATCGAACTGTGCAGAGGTCCATTCGGCCAGCGAATCCATATTTTCCACGCCGCGGGCATGGCCGACGATGTTGCCGAAGCTGCGGCGGCGCGTGCCGAGCATGCCGAGACACCATCGCGGCTTCATCGCCAGATCGACCAGGTTGCGCAACGTCGGCCGCGGCGGCGCCGACAGGCCGTTCTTCAGATCCTTGTGCCGCTGCCCGAGAATCTGCAGATCGAGCGTCAACATCAACGCCGAGCAGCCGGCCGCCTTCGCCCGGTCGATCAGGCGCTCGATGAAATCCCGGTCGCGCATCACATAAAGCTGGAACCAGAACGGCGCCTGCGTGTGCGCAGCGACGTCCTCGATCGAGCAGATGCTCATCGTCGACAGCGTGAATGGAATGCCGAATTTCTCCGCCGCCCGCGCCGCAAGAATCTCGCCGTCCGCGTACTGCATCCCGCACAGGCCGGTCGGCGCGATCGCCACCGGCATCGCCACTTCCTCGCCGATCATCCGGCTGCGCAGCGAACGGCGCTCGATGTCGACCGCGACCCGCTGGCGCAGCTTTAGCTTGCGCAATTCGGTCTCGTTGGCTTTGTACGTGCTCTCCGTCCAGGATCCGGAATCCACATAATCGTAGAACATCCGCGGCACGCGCCGTCGTGCCAGCACGCGCAGATCCTCATTGCAGGTGATCACGCTCATCGGTGGTGTTTGCGCCGTCGCTCCGCTACGCTGTACCGCTCAACAGTGTAGCGAATCGGGGCGGCACCCGCAGGGCGCTGCATTCTGGCTGTCGGATCCGCGGAGGACACCGCATCATGAGTGAAACCGAGCCGATCGTCGCGCGCCGCGGCGCGCGCGCCGCCCGCCACGCCGCCCGCGCGGCGCCCCTGCCGGAGAACCTGCGCCCGGTGATGCCCGGCATGCTGGGCGGACGATACAAGCCGCTCGCCGATGCCGATGTCGTACGCATCCATCGGGCGGCGCTCGACGTGCTCGAGCAGATCGGGCTCGCCGACGCGACCCCTTCGGGCATCGAGTGCATGACCCGCGCCGGCGCGCGCCTCTCGCCGCAGGGCCGCCTGCTGTTTCCCCGCGCGCTGGTCGAGGACACGCTCGCCCGCGCCGGACGCCATTTCGTATTGCATGGGCAGGATCCCAAGCACGACATGGAACCCTGGGGCTCGCGTGTGTACTTCGGCACGGCGGGCGCCGCGGTGCATATCGTCAACGCAAAGACCGGCGAGTACCGCGACTCGAGCACGCAGGACCTGTACAACATTGCCCGCGTCGCGGACACCCTCGACCATCTGCACTTCTACCAGCGCTCGGTCGTCTGCCGGGAGCTGGTCAATCCGCTCGAGATGGACATCAACACCGCCTACGCATGCGTTGCCGGCACGACCAAGCACGTCGGCACGAGCTGGGTGCGTCCGGAGCACGTCGAAGCGAGCCTCGAAATGCTGCATCTGATCGCCGGCGGCGAGGAACAGTGGCGCGCCCGGCCGTTCGTCAGCCAGTCCAACTGCTTCGTGGTGCCGCCGCTGAAATTCGCTTATGACGCCTGCCTGTGCCTCGAGATTGCGGTGCGGGGCGGCATGCCGGTGCTGTTGCTCTCGGCCGGTCAGGCGGGCGCGACCGCGCCCGCGGCGCTCGGGGCGGCGCTCGTCCAGGAAGTCGCCGAATGCCTCGCCGGGCTCGTCTATGTGAACGCGATCAAGCCCGGCGCGCCGGCGATCTTCGGCACCTGGTGTTTCGTCTCGGACCTGCGCACCGGCGCGATGTCCGGCGGCAGCCCCGAGCAGGCGCTGCTATCCGCGGCGAGCGCACAGCTCGCGCGCTACTACGACCTCACGGGCGGTACCGCGTCCGGCATGAGCGACGCGAAAATGCCCGACGTCCAGTCCGGTTATGAGAAGGCGTACAACCACGCGCTCGTCGGCAACGCGGGCGCCAACCTGATCTACGAGTCGGCGGGGATGCTCGCGAGCCTGCTGGGATTCAGCATGGAGAGCTTGATCATCGACAACGACATCATCGGCGCCGTGCAGCGCACGATCAAGGGAATCGACGTCAGCGACGAATCGCTGTCGATCGAGACGATTCGCAAGGTCTGCTTGGAGGGGCCGGGCCATTTCCTCGGCGCCGATCAGACGCTGCAGCGGATGCAGAAGGAATACGTCTATCCGAGTGTCGGCGACCGCTCGAGTCCGAACGAGTGGGTGGTGCAAGGCCGGCCGGCCGTCGTCGAACGCGCAGCGCGCAAGCTCGAGACGATTCTCGCGGAGCATTTCCCGGCGCACATCCCGGAGACGGTCGACGCCGCGATCCGCGCGCGCCTGCCGATCCGCTTGCCGCGCGAGGCCATGCGGCCCCCGCGCAGGGGCTGAGCACGCCGCTCAGGCGACCAGCGACAGCAACGTCGCGCGGCCGAAGCCCGCGTCGACGAAGTCGGCGAGACCGTTCAGGGTATCCTCGAGCGCGGGCGTGTCGTGGCCGAACAACGCCCGCATGACGGCCGCGCTCTCGAACAGGCCGTGAACGTAGAGTGCGAGGGTGGCGCCGCACTGCCAACCGCAGTCCTCGTCGAGCACCGCCGCGAGCGGCGAGCCGCCGCGCGGCGCGAGTGGCTTGGTGCCTCCGTGGCGGATTTCGTAGCCGCAAAAGTCGACGCCACCGAGCGGCGCCCAGGCACCCTCGAGCGGGCCGAACCGGTAGTGGCCGCGGCGGTAGCGTTTGGTCGCCGCGAACTCGGTCGAATACGGCAGCAGACCGAGGCCGTGCGCCGCCCCCTCGACGCCGTGCGGATCCGCGACTTCGGCGCCGAGCATTTGCAGCCCGCCGCAGATTGCGAGCAGCCGCTTGCCGGCCTCGACGTGCGCCGCGATCGCCACGTCGATGCCGGTGCGCCGCAACCATGCGAGGTCGGCGGCGACCTGTTTCGATCCGGGCAGGATCAGCAGATCGGCGCCCGCGACCGCGCCGGCATCGCGCGCCCAGCGCAGGCCGAGACCCGGGACGCGGCCGAGCGGCGTGAACTCGTCGAGATTGCTGATCTGCGGGTAGGCGACGATGGCCACCGCCGGACCGTGGCCGCCGCCGCGCGCGTCGAAGACCCCATCCTCTTCCGGCAATCCGTGGCCACGCCACATCGGCAGCACGGCGAGGGTCGGTACTCCGGTCAGCGACTCGAGCAAGCGCGGTCCCGGCTCGAGCAGGCCGGCGTCGCCGCGGAACTTGTTGAGCACGAAGCCGCGAATCAACGCACGGTGCTCGGGCGGCAGCAATTGATGCGTGCCATATAAGTGCGCGAACGCACCGCCCCGGTCGATGTCGGCGACCAGCAGGGTCGCGGCCGCCGCATGCGCCGCGACCCGCATGTTGACGATGTCCGTCGCCTGCAGGTTGATTTCCGCCGGCGAACCCGCGCCCTCGATTACGATCACCTCGTTGCCATCGATCAGTGCGTCGAGACAGGCCTGGATCGTCGGCCAGAGCAGCGACGAGCGCGCCTGCCACGGCATCGCCGCGAGCGCGTCGTCGCGCCGGCCGAGCAGAATCACCTGGCTGCGCATTTCGGTCTCCGGCTTCAGCAGCACCGGGTTCATGCGTACGTCCGGCTCGCAACCGGCGGCGAGCGCCTGGAAGTACTGCGCGCTGCCGATCTCGCCGCCGTCGACGACGCGTGCGTTGTTGCTCATGTTCTGCGCCTTGAACGGCGCCACCTTGAATCCCGCGCGCGCGTACCAGCGCGCGAGCGCGGTCGCGAGCAGGCTCTTGCCGGCGCCGCTGGTCGTGCCGCAGACCATGACGGCACGGCCCCGGCTACTCATCGGCAAGGACGGCGACGGCCGGCCGCCACAGATGCGCACCGTCGTGCTCGACCACGTTGACGCGCGTGCGGAACGCAAGCGACAGCCAGTCGCCGGCGAGCGCCTCGCGCACCGAACCGTGGCCGACGAGCCCATCCTCGCCGAGCACGATCAGCCGATCCGCGGTCAGCGCGAGCGACAGATCGTGGATCGCGCTCACGACCGCCACGCCGCAGCCGTGCGCCTGCTGGCGCAGCAAACGGGCGATGTCCTCCTGATGCGGCGGATCGAGGTGCGTCGTCGGCTCGTCGAGCAGCAGCACCGACGCCTCGACGGCGAGCACGCGCGCGAGGTGCACCCGCTGGCGTTCGCCGCCCGACAGGGTCGATACGCGCCGCGCCGCCCACCGCAGGGACCCGGTCGCGCGCATCGCCCGGTCGATCGCCGCATCGTCGTCGACGTCGCGATGCGCGAGCCAGCCGCCGTGCGCGAACCGGCCCAGCGCAACGACTTCGGCCGCGGTCAGATCGGTCGCGACCGCGGTCTGCGCGAGCCAGCCCAGGCGCCGCGCACGTTCGCGCCGCGGCCAGGCGCCGAACGGCCGCCCCTGCAGCCAGATCGTTCCGCTGCGCGGGCGCAGCAGGCCCGCAAGCGTTCGTAGCAGGGTGGACTTGCCGCTGCCGTTCGGCCCGACGATCGCGCTCCAACGGCCCGCCGGGATCTGCAGGGATACGCGATCGAGTACCGTGCGCGCGCCATAGCCGACGACGAGATCGCGGCAGGCGAGCGCGATCGGCCGCTCAGGAGTGCTGGGGGCGGGCTCAAGCATCGCGCGTGCGCCGCCATAGGAGCAACGCGAGGTAGGCGCCGCCGACGCAGGCGGTGACGGCGCCAACCGGCAATTCCGCCGGGCGGATGATCCAGCGGCTGACGAGGTCCGCAGCTTGCAGCAGCGCGCCGCCGCACAGGGGCGAGGCAATCAGTAGATAGCGATGGTTCACGGTAAGCGTTTCGCGCACCAGATGCGGCGCAACCAGACCGACGAAGCCGACGATGCCGACCTCGCCGACCGTCGCCGCGGTCGCCGCACAGACGATGCCGAGCATCGCGAGGCGCAGGGTCGGCAAGGACAGCCCCAGCGACTGCGCCGTGTCCTCGCCGAGCGTCAATGCGTCGAGGCCGCGCGAGAACAGCACCGCGGGAATCGCGCAGACGCAGAACACCACGGCGAGGAGCGAGGTCGACGACCAACCGAGAAAGCCGGTGCTGCCGAGCAGGAAGACCTGCATCGTGCGCCACATGTCGGGTTTGGTGAGCAGCAGCAGCGAGGTGACCGCGCTCAGCAGAAATCCGACCACGATGCCCGACAGGAGCAGATTCGAGGTCTGCAGCACGCCGCGCGCGAGCGCGATCGTCAGCGCGATCGCCGCGCAGGCGCCGACGACCGCCGCGCCGGCGAGCCCCAGTTGGCCCGTCCAGGCGAGCGCGCCCACCGACGCACCGCTCGCGAACAGCACGATCGTCACTCCGAGCGCCGCGCCCGAGGCCGTGCCGAGCAGATACGGCTCGGCGAGCGGATTGCGGAACACGCCCTGGGCGATCGCGCCGGCGAGCCCCAGCAAGGCGCCGACGAACCAGGCACCGACCGTGCGCGGCAGCCGGATGTCCCAGAGGACGACCGCCGACTGCGCGTCCGGCGACAGGATCCAGCGCAGCGACGTATGGATGCTCGAGGTGCCGACGAGCAGGCCGCCGAACGTGAGTACCGTCGTGATCGCGAGGCAGCCTGCCAGCCACCACGCGACCGGCGGACGCTCCTCGCCGAAGGCCCGCGGCAGCGCGTCGATCAGCGTCGAGCGCGTCGCACTCATGGCGCCACCCGCGCGAGGCATGCGGCGATTGCGCGCAATCCCTCGGCGACGCGTGGCCCGGGGCGCATGATCGTCTCGCGCACGCGCTCGGGGAACGTGCAGATCCGATGTTCGCGCACCGCCTTGATTCCCGCCCAGCCCGGCCGCTCGGCCAGGTGCGGCGCCGCGGCGCGCGAGATGAAAATCACGTCCGGATCGCGCCGCACGACATATTCGGGGTTCAGCAGCGGAAATGGGCCAAGTTTCGCCGCGACGATGTTGCGCACGCCGAGCTTCGCGAGCAGCCCCCCGATGTACGAGTCCGGTCCGGCGGCGTACGGCGCCGGATCGACCTCGAAATAGACCTTGGGTGCCGGGCCGCGGCGCTGGGCCATCGCCGCGTCGGCAACCGCGCGCACCTGCGCGCGGATGCGTGCGTTCAGCGCCGCGGCGCGTTGCGGCACGCCCAGCAGTTCACCGACGATGCGCACGGTGCGCGCGATGTCGGCGTACCGGTCGGTTTCGATCGCGAAGGAGGCAATGCCGAGCTCGCGCAGGCGCGCGCCGACCCGCTGCGAATTGCTGAGCAGCACGAGATCCGGCCGCAGCGCGACGATCCGCTCGATGTTCACCTCGTCCAGATCGCCGACTTTGGGTAGGCGCTTGACGCTCGGCGGCCAGTCGTCGAAGCGGCCGACCGCGACCAGGCGGTTGCAGGCGCCGAGCGCACAGACCGTCTCCGTCAGCGACGGCAGCAGCGTGATGATGCGCCGTGGATCGTGCGGCACGACGACGCTGCGGTTCGAGTCGTCGCGCAGCACCACGGCGCCCGCCGCGGCCTGCGCGAACACACCGTAGGCGAACGCCGCGCACGCGAGCGCGCCGATCATCGCCGGATGCCGGACGCGCGCCGACGCGCTCGCAATGCCGATCATGTCCCGAGAACCCCTGCGCGCACCCGCCGTGCGCCCGCCGGAAACGCCCAAATCGGTGCCGGGGGGAGAGACCTTGGTGGGTGCCGGAGAAGGAGGGTGATCGACACCGGCCAATCCGCACCGCCGTCGCCCGCCGCAACACGTGCCGCCGCGTGACAGGTCGGTATACGGGCTTGCGAGTGGGACGACCTCCCGGCCGGGTCGCCTTCCCACGCGAAACGCGTAGTGGCAATGAGACCCGGCTTGGCTCGCTGACCGTTGCGGGGGCAGCGCCGGACTGGCCCATCGGGGCTTCACCGGCTTCCCGTTTCACCCGCCGGCCTCGCCGGCCGACGGACTCCTGGACGCGCCGACAGTCTGCCCCGGAAACTACCCCCGGTCAACGCGGCCGGGCGCCCGGCCGGATCGGTCTGGCATTCAGCTGATCCCCGCCGAGCCGAGCGGCAGCGTGCCGAGCAGTTCCGCAGCACCGTTCCACAGCACCTGGATGCCGATGCAGAACAGCAGGAACGCAGACAGGCGCACGACGATCGTCGTGCCGGTCGCACCGATCAGGTCGGCAAGGCGTGCGCTATGGCGATACGCCAGGTAAATGAGCAGCGTCAGCAACATGACCGCCGCGAGCGTCGCGATGAAGAATTCGAACAAGGGCGGATAAAAGCCGCTGGGCCGGCTCGCGCCCAGGGAAACCGCGACCGAGATCGTCCCGGGACCCGTCGTCAGCGGCATCGTCAACGGATAGAACGCGAGCCGGCTCGGCGGGATGGCGATCGAGCGCGGATGCGGCGTCTCGCTGCGCCGCTGCTCGGTCGCATCCGGCTCGGTCAGCATGCGCCAGCCGGACATGGCAATGACGATGCCGCCGGCGACGCGCAGCACCGGAATCGAGATGCCGAAAAAGCCGAGCACGTAGGCACCGACGTACAGTGAGGCGGTGACGATCGAGAACGCGTAGATTGCGACCCAGCGCGACACCTGGGCGCGCACCCGCTTGTCGAGCCCGCGCGTCGCGCCGAAGAAGATGAACGCGCCCGACAGGGGATTGACGATCGAGAATAAGGCCGTGAAGGCGAGCAGGAACGTCTTCACGCCGCCCGCCCGTGCGCCGGCGCGCCGCCGCTCCCGCTCGAATCATCGGGTACGAGTGCCTTGAACATGTGCGCCTCCCCGTTCATCCGGCCGCCCGTTCGGCCGCCGCGATCGTTGTGATTTGTCGGCACAAGCATTAGTTTAGCCGCGATGCCGACGGCCATCGAATTTCACGCTCCCTTTGTCGCGGCCTTCGCGGCCTTCGCGGCCGTCGTGACCGCACCCGATGCGCAGCGGCGCCGATGAGCGGGCTCGCGGCGACGATCGCCTACGCCGTCGAACCGAACCTCTCGGCCGAGGAATTCCGCGCCGTGCTCGTCGCCTCGACGCTCGGCGAACGCCGGCCCGTCGCCGACCTGCAACGCCTCGGGCGCATGCTCGGCGGCGCCGACGTCATCGCGACCGCGCGCGACGGCGGGCGTCTCGTCGGCGTCTCGCGCGCGATCAGCGACTTCTCGTACTGCTGTTACCTTTGCGATCTCGCGGTCGAGGTCGCGTATCAGCGGCGCGGCATCGGCAAGCGCCTGATCGGGGAGACGCACGCCGCAGCCGGCGAGCAGACCTCCCTGTTCCTGATCGCGGCGCCGGCGGCGGAAGGCTACTATCCGAAGATCGGCCTGCGCCACATCCCGAGCTGCTGGACAATCCCCCGGGCGCGGTGAACGCCGTACCGGCACGCTTCAGGCGTCGACTCCGAGCTTTTGCAGATACTCGTCGTAGTTGCCCCTGAAGTCGGTGATCTCGCCGTCGGCATGCAGCTCGAGGATCCGCGTCGCGAGCGCGCCGACGAATTGCCGGTCGTGCGAGACGAAGATCAAGGTCCCTTGGTAGCGCTCGAGGCCGATCTGCAGCGACTCGATCGTCTCCATGTCCATGTGATTCGTCGGTTCGTCGAGCAACAGTACGTTCGGCTTCGTCAGCATCAACTTGCCGTAGATCATGCGACCCTTCTCGCCGCCGGAGAGCACCTTCACCGATTTCTTGGTCTCTTCGCCCGAGAACAGCAGGCGGCCGAGCGTCGCCCGCACGAGCTGATCGTCGTCCGCCTTGCCGCTCCAGGTGGACATCCACTCGAACAGCGTCATCTTGGTGTCGAACTCGGCCTGCGGATCCTGCGGCATGTAGCCCGGGTTCGCACTCTCGACCCAGGTAATCCGTCCCGAGTCCGGTCGCAACTCGCCGGCTAGACAGCGCATCAGCGTCGTCTTGCCGGCGCCGTTCGGACCGATGATCGCGATGCGCTCGCCGGCCTCGACCGCGAGCGAGACCTTGCGCAGCACCGGCGCCTGCGCGCCCGGAAAGCCGAAACGCAGATTCTCGACGGTCACCGCGGATCGATACAGCTTCTTGCCCTGCTCGAACCGAATGTATGGGTTCTGGCGCGACGACGGGCGCACCTCCTCGATCTTGATCTTCTCGAGCTGGCGCTTGCGCGAAGTAGCCTGCCGCGCTTTCGACGCGTTCGCCGAGAAGCGGCGCACGAACTCCTGCAGGTCGGCGATGCGGTCGCGGGCCTTCGCGTTCGCCGATTCGACGCGCTCGCGCGCCTGCATCGACGCCAGCATGAAGTCGTCGTAATTGCCCGGATAGATCGTCAGTCGCTGGAAGTCGAGGTCGGCGATGTGCGTGCAGACCTCGTTGAGGAAATGCCGGTCGTGACTGATGATGACCATCGTCGCGTCGTACTCGTTCAGCGTGCGCTCGAGCCAGCGGATCGAATGGATGTCGAGATTGTTCGTCGGCTCATCGAGCAGCAGCACGTCTGGGCGCGAGAACAGCGCCTGCGCGAGCAGCACGCGCAATTTCAGGCCGGGCGCCACCTCGCGCATTGGGCGCTCGTGCTTGGAGCCGTCGATTCCCGCCGCCGTCAGCAGTGCACTGGCGCGCGCCTGCGCGTCGTAGCCGCCGTAACCGGCGAACGTGCTCTCGAGTTCGGCGGCCCGCATGTAATCCGCGTCGCTCGCATCCGCATCGGCATAGATCAGGTCGCGCGCACGCATCGCCTGCCACATCTCCCTGTGGCCCTGCAGGACGACATCGAGCACGCGCTCGTCCTCGTAGCCGAACTGGTTCTGGTCGAGCTTGCCGAGCCGCATGCCGGTCTGCAGCACCACGTCGCCGGCGCTCGGCTCCAGGTCGCCGCCGAGAATCCTCATCAGCGTCGACTTGCCGCAACCGTTCGCGCCGATGAGGCCGTAGCGGTTGCCGTCGGCGAATTTGACGCTCACCTGGTCGAAGAGCGGCTTTGCGCCGAATTGAATCGTCAGACTAACGGTGCTGAGCATGTTGCGATCCGATGGCAAATCCGCGGCGGTCGGCCGGGCCGGCCGTTCACCGGAAAATTCGAACAATTTGTCGCCGCGCCTGCGACGGCGGCCCCTCGGGAAGGAGGACCGGCTGCGGCGGGGCGCGCATTGTACCCGAGCGCCGAAGGCTTGTTTACGGTAATTTGCCGACATCGCCGACCTGCGGCCCGGACGATCTGCCCATGCCGTCAATGAACCGGATATTTTTCTGCATACTGCTCGCCGGGGCGGCGCCATTGTGCGTCGCGAGCCCGCCGGCTCACGCGCCGCCGGCGTTTGCGCCGCCGCCCGTGACGATCGTGATCGACGCGGCTGCGCCCTCGCAGCCATTCCCGCATTTCTGGGAGAAGATGTTCGGTTCCGGGCGCGCGATTCTCGCGCTGCGCGACCGTTACCGGCGCGATTTGCGGGCAACGAAACGCGTGACGGAAATGCGCTACGTGCGTTTCCACGGGATTCTCGACGACGACGTCGGTGTCTACAGCGAGGACAAGCGCGGCCGGGCCGTCTACAACTTCTCCTACGTCGATCAGATCTACGACGGTTTGCTGGCTGCCGGTGTCAAGCCGTTCGTCGAACTCGACTTCATGCCGTACAAGCTCGCCGCCCGCCGGCTGATTCATCCGTTTTGGTACCGGCCGAACGTGTCGCCGCCGAAGAGCTACCCGCGCTGGGACGCGCTGATCCGCGCGTTCGCGCGGCACCTGGTCGGGCGCTACGGGATCGACGAGGTCGCCACCTGGTACTTCGAGGTCTGGAACGAGCCGAACCTGGATTTTTGGGGTGGCAGGCCGCGCCAGGCGAGTTACTTTCGGCTCTACGACCACACCGCACGCGCGCTCAAGGCCGTGGACCCGCGTCTGCGGGTCGGCGGTCCCGCTACGGCGCAGGCCGCCTGGGTGAGCGCCTTCATCGCGCACGCGATCAAGCACCATGTGCCGGTCGATTTCGTCTCGACGCACGTCTATGGCAACGACAGCGCGCGGAACGTGTTCGGCACGCACGAGCGAATTGCGCGCGATCGGCTGGTCTGCCGCGCCGTGCGCAAGGTGCACGACGAAATCGCGGCCTCGGCCCGGCCCGGATTGCCCCTGATCTGGAGCGAATTCAACGCCGCGTACGACAACGATTCGGCGGTCACCGATTCGGCCTACATGGGTCCCTGGCTCGCGACGACGATCAGTCGCTGCGACGGCCTCGTGAACATGATGTCCTACTGGACATTCTCCGACGTCTTCGAGGAACAAGGGGTGATCAGAAAACCCCTGTACGGCGGCTTCGGCCTGCTGGCTGAACGCGGCATCCCCAAGCCCGCCTTCAACGCGTTTCGCCTGCTGCACCGGCTTGGCCATCGGCGGCTCGAGCTCGCCGCGGATTCCGTGATCGCGACCCGCCGCGCGGACGGCACCATCGTCGTCGCGGTGTGGAATTATGCGCCGCCGGGTCGTCCCGGCCCGGCGCGCACGATCAAGCTGCGGTTCACCAACCTCACCGCCGACTCGGCGCGCATCACCCAGATCGATTCGCTGCACGGCGACCTGCGTCCGGCCTACGTCCGGATGGGCTCGCCGCGCTATCCAACGCCGGCGCAGATCGAGACCTTGCGACGCGCCGCGCGACTGCCCGCGGCGACCAAGGTCTTGTTGCGCAAATCCGCGCTGACGATGTCCCTGCCGGCCTACGCCCTCGCGCTCGTCGAGGTGCAAGGGACGGCCCGGCGGCGCTGAACCGGGCGGCCGGGGACCGCGGTTCGGGGCCGGCGGGGCGCATCGCCAGGGCGCGCAACGCTCGCGCATCGGCGTATGATCGCGGACACCGATGCCTCGAGCGCGGGGTCGCCGATTGGCCGGAGGGATAAGAGCGCTAGGGACAGACGAGCGCTCCGAGATCTCGTCGAATCCGGCCGGAGGGCGTCATGTCAGCAAGCAAGACCACCAATAATGACAACCCTAAGGAGTTTGTGATGCGCATTCATTTAAGCGTGATTCTTCTGGCGAGCGTTTTCGCGGCGACCGCTGCCCGTGCGGATCTACATCAATACAAGGACTACACGGTGAGCCACGCGGTGTGGTCGATCACGACGGTCAAGGTCCATGCGAACATGCGCAACGCCTATCTCGCCGGACTCAAGAAGACCTGGGTGGCGAGCATGGAAGTGGCGAAGAAATTGGGTCAAGTCGAGAATTACCACATCTATGTCAGCGACCTGCCGCAGAGCGGCAACTTCAACATGATGCTCGTGGCCAAATTCAAGGACGACGCGCAACTGGCGCCGAACAAGGCGCGGTACGAAGCGTTCATGAAGGCCTGGGGCTCCGAGCGGAACAAGGAGACCAACGAGATCGCTCAGAAGGACTACCCGGCGATGCGCAAGATCACCGGCGAGTACCGGATGCGCGCGCTGACGATGACCAAGTAAGACGAGGCCGAAACTAGAAAACGAGCGGCTTCGTGCGAATGCTGATGCCAAGTGTGATTAGCGTGTGAATTTCCGCGGTATGTGGGGCAACGTAGGGATACGTGAGCCAACGGCTGTGCATTCTGATGTGGCAGGCGGCATTGCCGGTCGCCCATTGATTTTACAGATCGAGCAGACGTCTTTTGCTCGAGCCATCCGTGTTTGCCGGCCGGGCCCGTGGCCTTCCAACGGATAGGTCACTTCCCGCATCCAAAAATCGCATTTTTGGTCTCAATCTTGAGTACCGAGAGAAATGTAGCTACAATGTAGCACCATGAAAAGGAAGGATAGTGTGGTCCGAGCGCGCATCGATTCGGACTTGAAGGCTCAAGCCGCCCAAATACTCTCTGGGTGCGGACTGGAATTGAGCGATGCGATCCGATTGTTCCTGCAACAAGTGGTACTACAGGAGGCAATCCCCTTCCCGATTGAAGCGATGCGTCGCGTCGAGCGGCTGCCAGCCGGTGAGCTTTGGGCCATGAAGGAGGCCGCGCAGGCGCGCGACCAAGCCCCCGCGCACAATGCACGGTCGGATTTGTCTGGTGAGAACCGGCTTTTGGTGCGCTCCAGTATGATTCGAGGCGCCCGCGTTCGCGGCTGGCCGTCGGGACGCGGCAAATGAACGGGCAGGCCTATGAACTCGCCTTGACCGAGGAAGAAATTGGCGCGGTCTTGAAGTTCTGCGGCCAGGAAGCGCTTCTGGTGGGCGGTCAGGCCCTTGCCGTCTGGGCCCAGTTCTTTGTCGTCGCACCCACGGGGGAACTCGCAGACAAGATCACGCTCGATGTGGACTTCGTAGGTTCCCGAGCGGTGGCGAATGCGTTGAGCGCGGCACTGCGGTGGCGGCTCTACGTCCCGTCGGTGGAGGATTCGACCCCGCAAACCGCGAAGGTGAGCATCACGCTTCCCGACGGCGGAATCAAACAAATCGATTTCTTGAAATCCATTGCGGGCCTCGACACGGCGTCAATCGAAGCGCGGGCCGTGGACCTCGTGCTCGCCAACGGCGCGCATATTCGGGTTCTTCACCCGCTCGATGTACTCGAGAGTCGGCTGCGCAATTTGGACCTGTTGCCCTCAAAACAAAACTCGGTCGGCCGCGCGCAAATGAAGCTCGCCGTCGGCGTCATGGCGAAATTTCTGCGCGTGTTGCTCGCGGAGGAATCGGTGCGGGTAATTCTCGAGGCGGTCGAGCGAGTCGCGGTCATTGCTTTCGATCCTCGGCTCTCTCAGGTACTCTTGGCGGAAGGAATCGATCTCCTAGGCGAGGTGCCGGCGCGGGAAATCAACTCAGTGCCCTTTCGCGAACGCCGCTGGCCGCAGCTGCTCGCGGCGCAAAGCCGTCTCGCGAAGAAAAATGCCGCCCTGATCAAGCGCCGCGTGCGGCTTCCAGAAAAAAACGCAATTCGACCTAAAGCTCCTGAAGGCCAATTCTTCTTCGACAGAAAATATCCCCAGTCCGATGAGAGGGAGATGTTGTGAACTGGCGCGCTCGGCCAACCCAGTCATTCGTGAGTCCAATTCGTCTGCCAGAAAGTAGCCATTCAAACCGCGATTCCGGAGTCGAGCCGGTCGGATCGGCGGCGCCTCAACTCATCGGCGTGGTCTTCACGTACTCGACCAGCTGCTCGAGCACCTTGCCCCAGCCCTGGCTGAAGCCCATCTTCTCGTGCGCCTCGGCGTCCTCCTTGGTGGTGTGGATAGCAGTGGCCGTGTACTTGCAGCCGCCGCTGCCGTGCGGCTCGAACGTGAGCACGGCGGTGAAGAACCACGGAGCGGAGGTCGGTTTATGCGGCCGGTAGCCGGGACCGAGCGCGGAGGTCCAGACGAGCTTGCGGTTCGGCACGACCTCCAGATAGCAGCCAGGCTCCGCAGGCAGTTTGTTGCCGTTTGGGTCCACCATCTGCGCGAAGAACTTGCCGCCGGGCTTCAAGTCGATCTCGCACTCGACGGTTCGGTATGGCTTCGGACAGAACCATGGCATCAAATGCTTCGGCGTGGTCCAGGCCTTGAACACCAGCTCCGGCGAAACGTCCACTACGCGCTCCAGCACGAGGTCCAGCTCATTCTTCGTTTTCATCGTCGTTCTCCTTCATCGTGAGCAGATAGTCGTCCAGTTGATCCAGACGGCGCTCCCAGAGCTTCCGCCGATCCGTCATCCAGACCTCGGCTGCCTGCAATGGTCGGGGCACGAGCTCGTATGTTCGTACGCGACCGGATTTTGTCGATTTCACCAATCCGAACCGTTCCAACACGCTCAGGTGCTGTGTAAAAGATGGCAGCGCCATGTCGAACGGACGGGCCAACTTGAGCGTAGACACAGGCCCACGGCTCAGTCGCTTCAGCACCGCCCGGCGCGTCGGATCCGCCAGCGCCTGGAACACCTGGTTCAGTTGGACGGTTTGATTAGGCATATACCTAACTATATCGGAGACCATTACTTAGGGCAAGACCTAAGTGTATACTGTCTCGCAGATGACCTCATCGTCGGGGTGCGCGTGCTTTTCGGTTGGCCATCAATCCGGTCCAAGTCACTCGTTTCGGAAATTCGCGCTGGCGTGGATTGTTCGGGAGCGCGAATCATTTCACTGACATTGAGTCAATCCTTGGGAGCAGCGCTTCTGATGTGATCTTTCGATAACCGCCGTCCCAAACCGGTCGTTCGCGACCGGCAGCAAAGGGTCATGCGGACCAAGCAAACTGCCGTCGGCGCTCTCGAGCTTGGGATTCACACTAAATATTCTTGGATATTGCTGCGTGTGACTGTACGTGTGAATCTAAGGGCAATGCAGGGCTACGTGAGGCAATGAAACCGCCGCTCTGTGAGCGTCGATTTCCCAAGACTTTCCCATCCGATCGATGTCTTGACGCCAATCTCGTTGCCGTGCGTGGCCTGGCGTTGCCTGGAAGTGGAGCGGGTGATGGGAATCGAATATATCGCGAAGCGAATGTCAGCCTATACGAATCAGAGGTTTGCAACTGCGGCACAGCCCTGCGTGCGATTCTTGTGTGAAAAACGCTGCCAGACCAGCCAACGCCAGCCAATCGCAGCGATGTGAGTTCGCCGATGCGGGCCCGCATGATCACAGCGCCAACACCAGTTTGATACCCGCTTCGACTTCGCGCAATGATTCCGCAGGCAATCGGCTCACCTTATCGGTCAAGAGACTCTTGTCTAACGTAATGAGCTGCGACACATTGACGACCGAGTCGTGGGGCAGGCTGCTGACACGCCGGGTAACTCGAACATTACCGGGAGCAGCTGCCAGACGCATGTTCGACGTAATCACTGCGCAGATCGAGGTGCTTATTGCGCTTTCGTTGAAATCGTTAGACTGGATTACGAGTACCGGTCTTCGGTATCCGGGCCCAGAGCCTTGCGGGTCTCCGAGGGATGCCCACCAGATCTCTCCCCGACGCACTACCACTTATCTTTGGCTATGGAGCGTGCCTGCGCGTCAGCAAGCAGCGGCTCGACGGCCGAATCATCTGCGCAATCTGCGTATATGGTATCGAGCTTCTCGCGAACACCCGAAAATCTTTCGCTATTGACGAAGGCAGACACCGCATTGGCATACAGCTCGCTGCGGGACCAGCCGCGCGTTTTGGCGAGGCGCTCCGCCTGCTCAAAGATTTCATCTGGGATCGAGATCGCTGTTTTCATCCCCAGAGTATAACCGTAGTTATACCGCCGCGCAACCAGACATCGACTGAGCGGATAGGAACCAGAGCATGGGCTTTCCACTCATCGAAGCGGCGCGGAATATGGTTGACAAGGAAACTATATGCATGTAGTTTACTAGGAAACCAAACGAGCCATCATGCAGCCGAAGTCTCCCGTTTCACCGCTCAGCGCCCACTTGGGATACTGGCTGCGCTTCGTTTCCAACCATGTCTCCTACGCTTTCGCGCGAAAGTTGGCGAACGAAGACGTGACGGCAGCCGAGTGGGTGGTCCTGCACGAACTGTACGGCGAGAAGGCCGTTGCCCCTAGTAGCCTAGCTGAGCGTCTCGGGCTCACGCGTGGCGCCATCAGCAAACTTGCAGACCGCCTGATACAGAAGAAGTTGATCTCGCGCGAGGACAATGCAAAAGATCTGCGCGCGCACTCGCTTGCGCTCACATCTGCGGGTAATGCGCTAGTCCCAACCCTGGCCGCACTCGCTGACGAGAATGACGCGGAGTTCTTTGGCCACATAACCGCCAGAGAGCGCGCCGCGCTTGAGCGCGTGCTCAGAAGCCTGGTCGCACATCACGGTTTGAAGTCGATCCCCATGACCTGAAGCAATCTTCAGCCCGACAAGGAACAAATCCATGGATTCCAAAAATCTTGAAATCGCCCGTCAATGTCTGGAAGGCGCCGAGAGCGGCACGATGACCTTTCCGCAAGTCGTCGGCACGTTGATGGCGGCTGCCTTCGACGGCTACCTGATCGATCTGAGACTCGGTCTCGCAGCCTACTATCTGCAGGACGGAGAGGGCTTTCAGCTGCCGACGCATACGAGCGAGGTTGCAGTCGCAACTGAGTTCAATGTAGACGTGGTAAAGGCGGCTATTCGCGAAGCGCAAGCGCTCGTGCCTGGGTACACCTATAGCGGCTTTTGCGACAAAGTGAAGCGCGCAGGATGCGCGGGATATCAGGTCTCTTTCCAGGGCCGTCGCGTGCTCTATTTCGGGCGCGCTGGCGAGACCCACACGGAGTACTTTCCGGGGACACATGCGGCAGTCAGCCCGTGAGCGCGGCGTGCGCAGGGCCAGACTGATTTTCCGTCCCAGTTGGCTGCGAGTCATGGCGCGCTGATCAATGCCCGTCTACGTTCGGAATCAGCGTGCGTGTGAAACCTCGGCCAATGCTGGCGAACGCCCGCGAGCGTACCGAGCACTTCGCAGCGGGCGGTGCATTCGCTGCCATTGGCCAGCGCTGGCTAAGATTGGAGCGGGCGATGGGAATCGAACCCACGTTAGTAGCTTGGGAAGCTACAGTTCTACCATTGAACTACACCCGCGACGCCGTTGCGGATTCTAGGGTCGCGCCCGGTGGAGGGCAACCGAGCGGCTCATCGGCAGCCCCGGCGCGCACCCACTCGGTCGGGCGGCACGCGTTGCGCACCACGGTTGGGCCCGAGCATCGTGGCTGCCGGCGTCCCGCATCCCGCAGCGAGGGCGCCTACAGCGCCGCGGTGAAGGGCGCGACGTCGCGGGTCCAGCCGAAGACATCCGGCGCCCGCCGCTCCTGGATCGCAAGCAGCGCTTCGCGAAGCTTCGCGGCGATCTCATCCACCCTCGCCGGCGCATATTCACGCCCGTCGCGATCCGCGAGCACGCTGATCGGACTGACGATCGCAGCGGTGCCGCAGGCGAACAGCTCTGTGCACTCGCCGCTCGCAACCTGCCCCAGCAGCTCGTCGATCGCGATCCGCCGCTCGTGCAGCTTGAAACCCAGATGGCGCGCGAGGGCGAGCAGCGAATCGCGCGTGATGCCCGCGAGAATCGCGCCGTCGAGTTCCGGCGTATGCAGTTCCCCGCGGATCACCGCGAACAGGTTCATGCCGGACAGCTCCTGGATGTAACGCTGTTCGCGGGCGTCGAGCCACAGCGCGACCGTGTAGCCGCGGGCGGCTGCGGCGCTCGAGGCGCGCAGTGACGCGGCGTAGTTCGCCGAGGCCTTCGCCGTGCCGACGCCGCCGACCGCCGCACGCACGTCGTTGCGCTCGACCGCGACGCGCATCGGTCCGGAGGCGTAGCTTTCGACCGGATTCGCGACGACCATGAAGCGGTATTCGAGCGAATTGCGCAGCAGGTAGCCGGCCTCGGTGCCGAAGATGAACGGCCGTAGATACAGCGACCGGCCGGTCGCATTCGGAATCAACGGCCGGCAGGCGCCGGCGACCGCGTCGATCGCCTCGAAAAACAGCGCCTCCGGCACCGGCGCCATCGCCAGTCGCTCGGCCGACCGGGTCAGGCGCTGCCAGTTGTCGCGCGGACGGAAAAGGTTCGGCCAGGAGCGGCCGACGCAGTACGCCTTCATCCCTTCGAAGACGAGCTCGCCATATTGCAGGACGCGCGCGCCCGGCAGGATCTCGATCGGGCCGTACGGCAGTAGTTCGCCGCCGCCCCAGCCGCCGTCCCGCCACTCGGCCGAGTACATGACCGGCGCCCACACCGCGCCGAAACCGAGCCGTTCAGGCGCCTTGAATTCCTCGAGAGCCGCGCGGGCGCGCGGCGAGACGGTGAAACCACCCATGCGTTCAGCGCCGCAGGTAGGCGTCGGTGCGGGCGAGCCAGTGCGGCCGCGGCGGACTGCATACGTCGACAGCCAGCGTGCCCCCCTGCAGCGGCTCGGCGGGCATGGCGGCCCCGCAGCGCAGCCGATCGTCCGGGATCATTTTTTTGCTCATGGTCGTGTTCGGCCCTTGTCTGTTACCCGTGGTGGCAGCGCTCAGCGGAAGCGCTCGTCGATCGGCACGCCCAGTCCCGTGACCAGGCGGTTGGTCTCGTTCGCGAGGCCGACGATCGCCAGCATCTCGGCGAATTGCGCCGGCGTCATCCCCTTGGCGCGCGCCGAGGAACTGTGCGAGGCAATGCAATAGCCGCAGCCGGTCGTGACGCTCACCGCGACGTACAGCAGTTCCTTGGTCACGGGATCGAGCGCACCGGGACCCATGACCTCCTTGATGTTCGACCAGATGCGCCGCAGTGTCGGCGGATCGTTGGCGAGCGCCTTCCAGAAGTTGTTGATCCAGTCGGTCTTGCGCGTCGCCATGATGTCGTCGTAGACCGCGCGCACTTCGGCACTCGCGTCCGCGTATTCGATCAACGGCGCCGAGGCGCTCATGCCGGGCCCGCTCACGGCACGATCGCGACGATGCGGGCCGGGAAGCCTGAGCCGTCACCGGCCTGCCGGATCGTGAGCACCGGCAGGCTCCGCCCCGGATAGTGATAGATGCCCTTTACGTCCCGGTTCATCATCATCCCTCCCGCTTTTCATCGAATTCCCGGCGGCGGAGGATAGCACGCGCGCATCGCTTCGCTTAACTCACGGCGTGGACCGGGTGAGACGCGCGTAGCCCTCGATCTCGACCAGCAGATCGGTGCGACAGATGTCCGCGCGCAGATAAGCGACGCTGCCGGCCGCGACGCCGCGACGCCCGATCTCGCTGCGCACCGCGTCGAGATCGGCTGCGCGGCGCAGGTACACCTTGAGGCATAGGGCGCCGACGCTCTGCCGCTGCGCGGCGCGCAAGCGCTCGGCCTGCTCGACGATGATCGAGAGGTTATCGAGCGCCACGCCCGCCTGCGCCGCCGCGTCCCCCGCATGCACCGTGCGATGGCCGACGATGCTCGCGGTGCCGGAGACGAACAAATGCGCTGCCTGCGAATCGGGCAGGAGGCAGGCGCGCGAGAACAGCGGACTGGCGCGCCCGTACCGCGGCGGATAGTGGTAGGCGCTGATCTGACGCGGATTCTCGATCATGATCGGCCGTACCGCCGCGGCGAGAAAGTAGATCGTCAACGGCCCGCCGCGGGTCGACCCGACCGCCGTCGCCGCCGGCGCCGAGCCGTCTGCGCCGAGACCGCGACGCTCGAACGCCGCTCGCCGCGCCGAGTTGAAGAGGCGATAGCGCTCTTCGCCGCCGACCTCGCGGTTGATGTCCGGCAGGTAATGCCAGACGCGGACGAGCCATGGGTGGCACGCACGTTCCAGCGCATCGAACACCATGCCGTAGGCCGTGCCGGTCGCTTCGCGCAATGCCTCGGCCTCGTCGGCGCCGCCGCCGCGGTGCATGCCACGCTCGTCGACGCGGACCGCGCCAAAAGTGATCCCGGCCGCGCTGCGGAAGCGCATCGCCTCGCTGCTCGCCGTCCGGGTCGATTCTTGCGGCGGGCCGCCCTCGGCCGCGCGCCAGACCTCGCAAAGTTCCTGGCTGCCGTCCAACGGCGGGGTACCGCAGACGGCCGTCGGCAAGTCCTGGCCGCCGAGCGGCGGCGGCGCGGCGCAACCGACGACACCGAGCACGCCGCGCCACCAGACATCGGGCCGGGCCGCGAGATCGGCGGGCGTGAGCAGCTCTTGAACGAATCCCGCCGCGCTCATCCCGGCGGCGACGACCCCGCGAACCCCGCAGAACCGTGCGCGCGGGTCTCGTCGATGCCCGTCATCGTACAGTCGAGGTCGCGGACCAGACCGTTGTCGAGGCCGTAGATCCAGCCGTGCACCTGCACGGCCTGGCCGCGGTTCCAAGCCTCGCGAACGATCGAGGTCTGGCAGACGTGCGTGACCTGCTCGATCACGTTCAGTTCGCATAGCCGGCGCTCGCGCGCCGGGTAATCGCCGATGACCGCCAGGGTGGCGTGGTGGCGCTCGCGCACGTCCTGCACGTGGCGCAACCAGTTGTCGGCGAGGCCCACCTTCTCACCGGCCAGGGTCGCGCGCACGCCGCTGCAGCCGTAGTGCCCGCAGACGATGATGTCTCGAACCTGGAGAACGTCGACCGCGAACTGGATCACCGACAGGCAATTCAGGTCGGTGTGCACGACGACGTTCGCGACGTTGCGGTGGACGAACATCTCACCGGGTGGCAGGCCGCAGATCTCGGTGGCCGGCACGCGGCTGTCCGAGCAGCCGATCCACAGATAGCGCGGCGACTGTTGACGGGCGAGCCTGGCGAAGAATTCCGGATCGCGGTGCTTGACCGTCTCCGCCCAGCGCCGGTTGCTGTCGATCAGATGTTGCAGCGATTGCATGGCGGCGGATTGTAGCCAGGAATCGCCCGGCGCGCGCTGCGCCGCAATGCCCCGCCGCGCGCCGGCGTTGGCGCCGACGCGCCGGTGCTGCGCCGCCGCAAACCACGTCCGCTACCGCTCATAGCAGCTGTTCGGGCGCGAACGGCGTCAGCAGCTTGACCACCAGCCGCTGCAGGAACGTCGTTTCGGGGTCGTGATACCAGATGCGCTCGGCGCCCGGGCCCTCGCCGATCCATTCGATCTTGTCGCTGCGGCCGATCAACTTCAGCTTGTAGCAGCCGTACCTCGCGATGGCCTCGAACAGCGCCGTGACCTGGCCGGCGATCACGGGGCTCTTGAAGACGATCCCGAGTTCGGTATTGGTGTGCGCCGACCGGGCGTCCATGTTCAAAGATCCGATGAACACCGTACGATCGTCGATCACGATCGCCTTGGCGTGCAGGCCGGCGCTCGAACGACCGAACGCATGAAAGCGCGGTCGGGCCTCGCCGATCTTCGGCCGCAGCTCGCGCAGATCCACCCCCATCTTCAGCAGCGGTTCGCGATAGCGCGAATAGGCGACGTCGACGATCGGCGCATCGGTCGTCGCAAGCGAGTTGGTCAGGACGTGGATGTGCACGCCACGCTCGACGAGGCTGCGCATCAGCGCCATCCCCTGCTTGCCGGGAACGAAATACGGCGAGATGATCAGCACGTCTTTTTTCGCCGACCGGATCAAGGCCGCGACGTTGTTCGCGATGGTCCTCTCTTCGGCCGGCGAGGTCTCGCTCGCGATCTTCACCGGCCGGTCGGCGAGAACCGTCGCCGGCACCCAATCGAACCGCAAATGCCCCGCAGCGATCTCGCGCCTCAGAAAATCGCCGCCCTCGGGACCCGTGCCGGCCGTGTTCAGTTCCGGCTCGCGCTCGGTCGGCACCGGCGCATCGACCGACGAGATCGGGTAGGAGTACTTGCTGTTCCAGAACCGGTCGAACGATGCGGACAGCTGCGCGACGATCGGACCGGCGGCGATGACGTCCAGATCGACGAAATTGTAGGTTCGACCGCGCGTGAAGTACTGATTGCCGATGTTGCGCCCGCCGGTGATCGCGATCGCGTTGTCGGCGACGAACAGCTTGTTGTGCATCCGGTGATTGATCCGCAGTATGTCGTATGCCGAGAACAGAAAGCGGCTCCACATCGCGAAGCGGCCGCCGGGGAAGGGATTGAAGAGCCGCACTTCGATGTTCGGCAATTCGCCGAGACGCATGAAGCGCCCGTCCTGTCCGGCCGTGTTCAAGTCATCGACCAGTATGCGAACCCTGACGCCGCGCTGCGCGGCCATGCGCACGTGCTGCAGGACGACCCGCGAGGATTCGTCGTCGTCGATGATGTAGTACTGCAGGTCGAGCGTGCGCTGCGCGTTGTCGGCGAGCGCGATCAGGCTGTCGAATGCTTCCTCGCCGGAGGACAGCAGGCGAATTCCGGACAATTTGCCGTCCTCGTCGTCGCCGCTGCGCGCGACGATGCGTCCGAGCCGCGTGCTGCCGGGATTGCGCAGTGCGTGCGACGCAAACTGGTCGACGTTCTTCGGCAAGGTCGCGCAACCGCCGAGGGCGAGGCAGGTCAGGAGCATTCCCGCCCAGGCATGGCGGCCGGATTTGCGCATCGCTCGATCATATCAGGCACACTTCGCGGCGATGCAATCGCGACGAACCATACGCAGCTTCGTGCTGCGCGCCGGCCGGGTCACCACCGCTCAGGAGCGCGCGCTCGCGGACCTGTGGCCGATCTACGGGATCGACGCGGTCGATGGACCTCTCGATCTCGATGCGCTCTTCGGCCGCCGCGCGCCGCGATGGCTGGAGATCGGTTTCGGCGCCGGCGAGGTGATCGGCACGCTCGCCGAGGCCAATCCACAGATCGATTACCTCGGCGTCGAGGTCCATCGACCGGGTGTCGGCCGGCTGCTGCTGCAAGCCGGCCGCGCACGGCTCGCCAACCTGCGCGTGATCTGTCGCGACGCGGTCGAGGTTCTGGCGCATAACCTCGCCGAGGCCTCGTTCGACGAGGTGCTCGTATTCTTTCCCGATCCTTGGCACAAGAAGCGGCACGTCAAACGGCGTCTGGTCGACGCTCGTTTCGTCGCCACCGTCGCCGGCAAGCTGCGCGCGGGCGGCGAATTGCGGCTCGCCACGGACTGGCAGCCGTACGCCGAGCAGATGCTCGCCGTCTGCACCGCCGAGCCGCGGCTCGCCTCCCTGAGTGCGGATCGAGGCTTCGTCGCGCGCCCGCAGTTCCGGCCGTGCACGCGTTTCGAGCGCCGCGGTCTGCGCTTGGGTCATCGCGTCTGGGACCTGGCGTACATAAGGCGGCAGGACTGACGAGCGGCGCTCGCGGCGGGCCCTCGCGGCGATACTTTATGCGGGGAAATGGCACGCGCTTTGCCGGCTGCCGGCGTTGTTGCTCCGCGCAATTCCCGCCTATTGCGCCGTGGCGGCAATCAGAGTTGAATGCGGTGAACATACGAGAATCCGAGGAGCGCGACGATGCACCTGGCCAAACCAATCGTGGAGCAATGGTATCGGGACGCCGCTGGCGATCTGTTCGAAGTCGTGGCGATCGACGACGCGGATCAGACGGTCGAGATCCAGTACTTCGACGGCTCGGTCACGGAAATGGACTTCGATTCGTGGACCGAGCAGATGCTCGAGGGTTCGATCGACAATGCCGAGGCACCGGAGGATTGGTCGGGCTCGGTCGACATCGGCGCCGAGGATCTCGAGCGGGAATTCGAGGACATCGCGCAGCCATCCTGGGCCGGCTCGGTCGACGGCGCGCTGCGGCGCTGAAAGCCTCAACTGCGGCGTGCGCGCGACGGCTGCCGTCGCGTCATCGATTCGCGAACCTCGCCCGCTCGCGCCCTTCCAGCTGCCGGATCCTCGGCCGCATCCACAGCAACAGCAGGATTCCCGGCGTCGCCGACAGAAACGTGACGAAGAAGAAGTGCGCCCAGCCCACGGAATGCACGACGGCGCCGGCGACCGAGGCGATCAATACTCGCGGCACGGCGGCGAGCGCGGACAGCAGAGCGTACTGGGTCGCGCTGTAGTTCGGTGTGCATTGCGCCATGAGGAACGCGATGAACGCCGCGAGGCCCATGCCGCCGGCCAGATTGTCGAGGCTCGTCGCCAGGATCATCAGCCATAGCAGTTTGCCGGCAAGCGCGAGCCACATGAACAGCAGGAGCGTCACCGCCTGCAGCACACCGAACGTCAGCAGTGAACGGAACATGCCCCAGCGCATGTAGAGCCAGCCGCCGAGCGCGGTGCCGATCATCGTCGAGACGGTCATGTTGACCTTGCCGGCGATGCTGAGCTGGGCGAGCGAGAAGCCCACGCCCTTGAGCATGAAGGCGCTGTACAGACTGAGCGCGAACGCGTCGCCGAACTTGTAGAGCAGCACCAGCAACAGAAAGCCCCAAGCACCCGGCTGGCGCAGAAAATCCTTCGCCGGCTCGACCACCGCCTCGAGCAGCGTCGGCGGCGGCCGGCCGGGCCGCTCCGGCTCCGGCGACCAGAGCGTCGCGAGCGTGGTCATCGCCATCAGCACGGCGACGATGCCGTAGGCGGTCCGCCAGCCGGTGCGCGCGGCAATCAGCACGATCACCGCGCCGGCGAACATCGCCGCGGTACGGTAGCCGAAGGCGCTGGCCGCCGCGGCGAGCGCCCGCTGCTCCGACGGGATCAGATCGACGCGATACGCGTCGATCACGATGTCCTGCGAGGCCGAGAGAGTCGCGACGATCAGCGCGATCAGTCCGAGGACGAAGGGCGCCTTTTGCGGGGAGGAGAGTCCCATCGCGCCGATCGCGACGGCAAGGCCCAACTGGTAGATCAGTATCCAGCCCCGGCGCCTGCCGAGCAGGGGCGGCAGATACCGGTCGAGCATCGGCGCCCAGAGGAATTTCAGCACATACGGCAATCCGACCAGCGAGAACAGGCCGATCGTGCGGATGTCGAGCTTCGCGTCGGCGAGCCAGGCCTGCAAGGTCGCGCCGGTCAGATTGAACGGCAGTCCCGAGGCGAAGCCGAGCAGCAGCGTCGCCAGCATGCGCCGGTCGCGCAGGGCCTCGACCAGGGTGGGCTTGCGCGCCGGCGTCAAGCGTTAGAGCTCGACGTCGTAATCGATGATGAGCGGCGCATGATCGGAGAATCGCCGTTCCTTGTAGATGGCGGCGCGGCGGATCCGGTCGCGCAGCGCGGCGCTCGTGACGTGATAATCGATGCGCCAGCCGACGTTTTTCGCGTACGCCTGGCCGCGGTTCGACCACCACGTGTACTGGTCGGCCTCATCGTTGACGACGCGAAACGCATCGACGTAGCGCCCACCGCCGAACAGTTCGTCGAGCCAGCGCCGCTCCTCGGGCAGGAACCCCGAGTGCTTCTGGTTCGATCTCCAGTTCTTCAGATCGATCGGCCGATGCGCGATGTTCCAATCGCCGCAGAGAATCGTCGGCTTGCGGCGCCGCTGCAGCCTGCGCAGATGCGGCATGAACGCCTCCAGGAACCGGAACTTCGATTCCTGGCGATGCGGCCCGGCGGATCCGGAGGGCAGGTACAGCGAGACCACGGTCAGGTGGGCGAATTGCGCCTCGAGATAGCGCCCCTCACCGTCGAACTCCGGCGCGCCAAAGCCGCGCTCGAGGCGCTGCGGTTCGCGCTTTGCGTACAGCGCGGTCCCGGCATAGCCTTTGGCCCGCGCATCGAAATAGGTGCAATGGTAGCCGCGCGGCCAGAATACCGGATCGGTGAGCTGCGCAACCTGGGCCTTGGTCTCCTGCACACAAACGACGTCGGCCTGCTGGCGGCCCAGCCAGTCGAAGAAGCCCTTGCTTGCGGCGGAGCGGATACCATTCACATTCAGCGTGACGACGCGCATCGCCGGCGATGATACCAGCGGCCTTGCGGACCCGTACCGGCGCTTGCGAAGCGGCGATTCCCTTGCGAGACTTCCGACCCTATGCCGCAGCCCTACCAGCGCGAATTCATCGACTTGTGCCTGCGGCTGGGCGTGCTCAAGTTCGGCCGGTTCAAGCTCAAATCGGGGCGCGACAGCCCGTACTTCTTCAACGCCGGCCTCTTTAGCACCGGCGAGGCGGTCGCCGCGGTCGGCCGGGCCTATGCCGCCGCGATCATGGCCTCGGACGTCGCGTTCGACGTGCTGTTTGGACCCGCCTATAAGGGCATTCCGCTGGTCACGGTCGCCGCCGCAGCGCTCGCCTCCGAGCACGGGCTGAATCCGCCGTTCGCGTTCAATCGCAAGGAGATCAAGGATCATGGCGAGGGCGGCGGCATCGTCGGCGGTCCGCTGCGCGGACGCGTACTGATCGTCGACGATGTGATCACGGCCGGGACGGCGGTCCGCGAGTCGATCGGCCTGATCCGTGACGCCGGCGCCCACCCGGCCGGCGTCGTCCTCGCGCTCGATCGTCAGGAGCGGGGCGCCGAAAGCCGCCTGTCGGCCGTACAGGAGATCGGGGAGCAGTTTGCCATCCCGGTGATCCCGATCCTGACGCTCGCGGATCTGCTCGCCCACGTCGCGGCCCGCGGCGGCGGTGAATACGCGGCCCTGCTCGCCTACCGGGAGCG
>Ga0307372_10002839_pt1 | contig 28276 bp, 26 predicted proteins | sample OX1MG_FD_202533 | JGI IMG/M metagenome (GOLD analysis project Ga0307372, IMG submission 202533) | Soil microbial communities from Risofladan, Vaasa, Finland - OX-1 | ecosystem: Environmental > Terrestrial > Soil > Coastal area > Acid sulfate soil | place: Finland: Risofladan, Vaasa | collected... | reverse complement strand
TCGAGTCGCGCAATTTTCTCCGCGCTTGTCTCTTGTGCCACACCGACACATTAGCTGGCTCGCGCATGAAAACAACTGCATTCTCAGGCATCTGAGAATGAATGTGCCCAGACGCTAAACAAATACGTTGTAAGATAGCGAGGTTTCTTCCGTGAAGCGAAAAGTTCTCATAATTGTGGAAAATCAAGCCGTCCCAACCGACCCGCGTGTTTGGAACGAAGCTCGCTCGCTTTGCGAAGAAGGATACGAGGTGACCGTATTATGCCCCCGACGCAAAGACTGCTCCAAACGATACGAGAACATCGGCGGGATTCACATCTACCGACACCCTTTGCCTAAGGAAGGGAATGGCCCCATCGGGTATTTGTGGGAGTATACCTGGGCGCTATTTTGGGAATTCTTCTATGCATGGTGGATCTACCTGCGGCATGGATTTCACGTTATTCAAGGTTGCAATCCTCCCGACGATATTTTCTTGATCGCGCTGCCATTCAAACTCCTAGGGGTCAAATACATTTACGATCATCATGATGCAAACCCTGAGCTATATCATTCAAAATATGGCAGGAGAGGAGTTCTCTGCAACGTTCTTCTCTTACTCGAAAAATTGAGTTACCGCTCGAGCGACGTAGTCATGGCGACGAACGCTAGCTACAAGGATCTCGCCGTAAGCAGAGGGGGTCTCGCGGCGGACGATGTATTCATTGTACGCAATGGCCCTGACCTGAGCACCCTTAAGCCTGTCACGCCAAATCCTGCGCTGAAGCATGGGAAAACTTATTTGATCGGCTATGTAGGAAACATGAGTTTTCAGGACGGTTTGGACATCCTGATACAAGTGGCACAGCATATCAAAAAGTCGGGGAGGCGGGATATCCATTTCACGTGTGTCGGGGCCGGGAGTGAATTGGAAAATCTCGAACAAATGGTACAAGAGAAGGCCTTGATGGACATGGTCAATTTTACCGGAAGAATTCCCGACCAGGAATTGATAGAGATCCTTTCAACTGCAGATGTGTGCGTGAATCCGGATAGACCCTGCGAGATGAACGATATTTCTACGATGATTAAGATTATGGAATATATGTCGCTGGCCAAACCGATTGTGCAATTCGATTCGAAGGAGGGTCGATTTAGCGCGAGAGAAGCATCGTTGTACGCGGAGAAAGACAAAGTCGATCAGGTTTCTGATTTTGCGACGAAAATTCTATGGCTGCTCGAAAGGCCTGAAGAAAGACAGAGCATGGGAGATTATGGAAGAAAGAGAGTGGAGGAAGAACTGGCATGGAAGTATTCTGTCCCACCGCTCCTTACTGCCTATCAGAGAGCTCTTCGCAAATCGGGCACTGAGACCGTTGTAGCGCAGGAAAAGATTGGCCCTGAAGAGCGCGGGGGGTTGCGAACGGGCATCAGACTGCGCGAATACTTCCGCTGTCCGGAGCGATTTGCTGACCTGGGGTTGAACGGACCGTTGTCCAGCGAGGTAGGTTTTTTTCAGTTCGGCCCGGAAATTACGTGTTACGGCCGATGCACCGGCGGACCACCATCTCGGGCGGCTGCGGCTCAGCTTCCCAGTCTATCGAATTTCATCCGGCTTGCACAAGGAAGGCTCGACTTACCATTTGATTTTAACGAGATCGTGGACAACCTCCGGCATGAGCAGTACGTACCGAGTTTGCTTCAATCAATGGGAAAGATCGCGGACAACGACACAGCAAGAAAGATCTACTATTTCTTACGCCCATATCTTCCCATATCAGTGCGCAGGCACCTTCAGCTCGTTCATTTTCAGGGATGGGAAGGGATCGCGTTTCCCCATTGGCCTGTGGATTTTACGCTCGAGTCGCTGATGGAACAAGTGATGGCGCTCGTTCTGAAAGGCCACAAGCTAGAGAGAATTCCGTTCATTTGGTTCTGGCCGAATGGTGCTCCCAGCTGTGCGATCATGACCCACGATGTAGAAAGCGCTGCGGGGCGAGATTTCTGTGGCGAACTGATGAATCTGGACGATTCGTTTGCCATCAAATCGGCGTTTCAGATCGTGCCGGAAGCGCGATATGACGCGCGCAACGGTTTTCTAGACAGGTTTCGCAGCAGGGGATTTGAACTCAATGTACACGACCTAAATCATGATGGCTTCCTGTTTCGCGAAAGAGAGAAATTCCGGCGGCGTGCGAGGGACATCAACCAATATGCGAAAGAATTTCGTGCGGAGGGATTTCGGTCTGGCGCGATGTATCGCAATCAAGATTGGTATGACGCCTTCGAGTTTTCCTACGATATGTCGGTTCCGAATGTGGCGCATCTCGAGCCACAGCGGGGCGGCTGCTGCACGGTCATGCCGTACTTCATCGGCAAGATCCTCGAGTTGCCTCTGACGACGATCCAGGATTATTCGCTCTTTCACATTCTGGGAGACTACTCGATTGATTTGTGGAAGCAACAGATCGAGCTCATCATGCAAAGAAACGGTTTGGTCAGCTTCATAACCCATCCGGACTATCTCATTAAGAAGCGCGCACAAAGCGTCTACCGGGAGCTGTTGGCTCACCTGACTCGACTGAGAGCCGAGAATAATCTGTGGATTACTCTTCCGGCGGAAGTGAACCGCTGGTGGAGAAATCGCAGCCAGATGTCGCTCGTGCAGGATGGTGACAAATGGCGCATCGAAGGACCGGGTAATGAGCGGGCTCGTATTGCGTATGCGAGTCTTCAGGGTGACCGTGTTGTGTATTCGGTAGACGCTTAACAAAATCCTTCCGTGCTAACCTGAAAACGACGCCAGAATGCGTAGGTTGCGATCCTATCAAATCAACAGTGAAAACGAATATGTACAGGGCAATTGTCCCATCATCCCGAATGGAGCGAGCGGGCCGTCAACTTGGAAGTGAATGATCTCTGAGCCAGAGCAGAACTTGATTGGCGCCCTCATTCGGCGGCAACACAGGGTAAAATATGTGCTCGATGCGCCCGCCTCGCACGATCAAGGTCAGGCGTTTGACAAGCCGCATTCCGCCCACTTTGAACGTCGGCAGGCGCAGCTCGCGGATATGCGATCAGCAAACGTCAAAATGTTCTCTCGGCAAGTCTGCGAGGGATTCCAGTTACTTTGGGAGAGAGGGCGACAGCACCCGTGCCGGTTTACCAGATTGCACCGCTGCGCGATCCGCGATGGGAGAATTTCCTAGGCAGGCAGCCTTGCGCATCGATCTTCCACACGACTGGTTGGCTGGAAGCCCTTCGCCGAACTTACGGATACGAGGCCATTGTCTATACGACGTCTCCAGCAGACAGCGAGCTTCGCAACGGAGTCGTCTTTTGTCAGATTGAAAGCTGGCTGACCGGCCGCCGGCTTGTCTCACTGCCGTTTTCAGATCACTGTGAACTGCTGCTCGATGATCCGCAGGAACTGCCGCTTATTCTCGGTGCAGTGGAAGAGGGAAGTGAGCGGTCGCAGGCGTGGGATTATATCGAAATGCGCCCGCTTCACCACCGCGAGCTCAAAACGAGTTTTCACGAATCTACATACGATTATGCGCTTCATCGACTCGATCTTTCCGCCAGCCTGAGCCAGCTTTTCGGTAACCTGCACAAAGACTCGACGCAAAGAAAGATCCGCCGCGCGGAACGGGATGGTCTTCGGTACGATGACGGGCGCTCGGAAGCGCTGCTCTCGAGTTTTTATCGGCTACTTATCCTCACTCGCCGCCGCCGCGGCGTCCCTCCGCAGCCCTTGCAATGGTTTCGCAACCTGATCGATTGTCTGGGAGAGGCGCTTCACATTCGCGTCGCATTCCACGGCTCGCGACCGATCGCAGCGATCCTCACACTTCGTTATAAGGACACTCTCCTCTATAAGTACGGCTGCTCGGATGCGCGATTTCACAACCTGGGCGGAATGCAGCTATTGCTCTGGCGGTCGATCCAGGAAGCAAAAGGCGCTGATTTGCGCACATTCGACTTCGGGCGTTCAGACTGCGACAACGCGGGCTTGATTCGCTTCAAAGAGCGCTGGGGCGCGATCCGTTCTGCGTTAATTTATTCGAGGTATACCATCTCCGCTGAATCACGCGACAACTACAAGCCGCGCGCATCGCAGTGGAACCTGCGAATCGCGAAGCGCCTGTTGTCGCATGCTCCCGGTAAGGTTCTGTCGATGGCCGGGGACGTCTTGTACAAGCACATTGGCTAGCCGGACGATCGACCGTTTGGCCTGTCGCCGATGCCGTGCGGATTCAACGCCGCCGGAGCGGGGAATTGAGGTGGTAGAAAAACATTTTTACATAAGGCGACATAGGCTTGCCGGACTTCCCCTGCAGCCATATCTAATAGCATTATTTACACAAGCTTGCATAAGATTTGAATGGCCCGTTGTTTGCACGGATTGGGCTCTGAGGGTAGGCATCAGGTCGAACGCAAAAGGAATGCGTGCACCGTGCGGGCGCGCCGAGCATTGCTGGAAACTCGCGGACCATGGGACTGAGAATTGGGTTCATTGCCAATGGCAGGAAACGTGATGCTTGAGTCTGCGACTGACGCATCCGCGGCGCGAATTGCCGCTCCAGAGAGCGATACGACCGCGCGGCTCACGCGCATTTGGCAAGAAATGCTTGGCGTTGAATCGATCGGCCCCGACCAGAATTACTTTGATCTCGGCGGGGACTCAATCCTCGCTGTTCAACTTTTCATCCGAATCGAACAGGAATTCAACGTCAAATTGCCTTTAGCGACGTTGTTCGACGCCCCGACAATTCGCGAGCTCGCCGAGGTCGTCCGACGAGAAACGTCCGCGACGGGCTGGTCACCGCTCGTGGCAATCCAGCCGGATGGCTCGCGCCCTCCCCTGTTCTGCATTCATGGAGCCGACGGAAACGTTCTCATCTATCGAAACCTTTCGCGGCATCTGGGAGCTGACCAGCCGTTTTATGGTTTGCAGTGCCGCGGCCTAGACGGTAGTTGCCCGCCGCTGACGAGGATAGAGGACATGGCGGCCGTGTACATCAAGGAGATTCGGAGAGCGCAGCCGCACGGCCCCTATTTCCTCGCTGGCTATTGCATGGGTGGGACCATTGCGTTCGAGGTGGCTCAGCAGCTGCAGGCCGCTGGAGAACGAATCGCCTTGCTGGCACTGTTCGACACGACCGACTGGTCTAAGATTCCCGTGCCGTCGTTCTGGGGTAAGAGCTACCGCGCAGCCGAGCGGCTCGTGTTCCACGCAGTCAATTTCTCCCGTCTGGATTCCAAGGGTAAAGCCAAGTTCCTTTCAGAAAAGGTGCGCGCGTTCCGCAATCGGATCCCTGTATGGCGGGGTATCTTGCTTGCACGGTTTGATCAGCATTCGCGCGCAAGCATCTCAGAGTCCCGCGTATCGGGACGGATCTGGCGGGCAAATGACGTCGCTTGCGTGAATTACGTCCCGAAGCCGTATACCGGCGTGATCGCAGACTTCCGGCCGATGAAGCAATATAGGATGTATGACCAACCAAGCGCCAAGTGGGATCTATTGGCGCAAGGCGGCCACGAGGTCGTTATCCTGCCCGTATATCCCGCCGGCATGCTTCTCAATCCATTTGTCGAACACCTAGCGACTGCGCTTAGGAAATCTATTGATGCCGCGATTCCCAGTTACCACGCCAGTTAGGGAGTCCGCTCGTTCATGATGGGCGAAGCATTGGAAACGGTTGCGAGCGTGGCCCGCGAGAGGAGTACGAGCGGGACGATCGAAGTACTTACGCCGATTTGGCAGCGCGTACTCGAACGATCATCAATTTGCCCCGAGGATAATTTCTTCGACCTCGGAGGTAATCCTCCGCTCGCCTGCAAAGTGTTTGACGAGATTGCCAAGTCGTGTGGCCGCGAGCTGGCGCCTGCAACAATTTTCCGCGCGCCTACGATCGCTGCTCTGGCCGCGCTTTTGGACCAGCCCGCGACGCCGGCATTCCCGCCAACCGTATTGCTCAAGGCCGGCGCTGAGCAGCCGCCGCTATTCATCGCACACGGCCTCGGCAGCAGCGTGATGGAATTCTTCGATCTCGTAAGGCACATTCGAACGTCTCGCCCGATTTACGGACTCCAGGCCAAGGGCACCGATGGTGCGGCACCGCCCTTTGTGCGCATCGAAGACATGGCCCAATTCCATCTCGATGCAATTAGGAACGTGCAACCGCACGGCCCTTATACCCTGATCGGTTATTCACTCGGGGGCGTGGTCGCGTTTGAAATGGCGCAGCGCCTCTCCGCAAGTGGGGAGGACGTTGCATTGCTGGCCATGATTGACTCGTACCCGCACACGGAACCGCCGACGCTTTGGAAGCGCATTCGCCTGATCGCCATCCAGCTCCGCTATCGCGTTTCGGATCTCATGCGATCGTCGATAAACCGGACCGTTGATGTGCCACTCAGTCGTGTTAAGGAGCGGGCGCGTTTGAGCGATTTTCTAGCGTGGACTCGATATCGCCCCAGCTTTTACCACGGCAAGATTACGTTCGTGCGAGCCGAGAGCTCCCGTTACCCCGATCCGGGGGCAACTTGGTCGCCCCTTGCATCCGGTCTCGAAGTCGAGACTGTCCTCGGTGATCACCACGGAATCCTCAGGATGCACTACAAAATCCTCGCTTCTGTGCTTTCTCGTCACTTGTGACGAGCATTCTGTTCGGAATGACATCGGTGATGAAATGTGACAACGCTGTTTTGAGGATTCTCCGGCGAGAGTCTCCTGAGACCGTGAACACATGAACGGTGCAGAAAGTTTGGTTCGCACGCTCGCCGCCGGCGGGGTTGACACGTGCTTCACGAATCCTGGCACTTCGGAATTGCATATCGTGGCGGCGCTCGACGGCGCAGCGGAAATGCGTTGCGTGCTGTGTCTCTTCGAAGGCGTGGTCACGGGAGCCGCTGACGGCTATGCGCGAATGGCCGGGAAGCCGGCGTGCACGCTCCTTCATCTTGGCCCCGGTCTCGCTAACGGCCTCGCCAATCTGCATAATGCCAGCCGCGCGCACGTGCCGATCGTCAACATCGTCGGCCAGCATGCGACTTTCCACCTGCCTCACGACACACCTCTCACGTCCGATATTGAAGCGATTGCGCGGCCCTATTCCAAGTGGTTGCGAACATCGCGCGCTGCGTCCGAGATAGGCCGCGACGCAGCCGAAGCAATCATCGCCGCACGCACACCCCCAGGCCGCATCGCCACGCTGATCGTTCCCGCAGACATTGCCTGGAGCAACGGCGGCACCGTTGCCTCAATCCCCGCTTTACCCGCGCCGCGCCTGCCCGATGATGCCATCATCGATCGCGCGGCAACCATGCTTCGCTCCGGTTTGCCGACTGGCATCCTGCTCGCCGGGAGCGCTCTTCACGGCAAAGGACTAACCGCGGCTGCACGCATCGCCGCGTCCACAGGTGCGAAGCTGCTCTCTCCCTATCCCTTCGCGCGCATGGAACGTGGCTCCGGCACGCCCTCAGTCGAACGCATTCCCTACGTCCGCGAGCAGGCCGTTGACCTGCTCAAGGAATTTCGCCAGCTAATCCTGGTTGGCGCATCGGCTCCCGTCGCATACTTCGCTCACCCGGGAAGGAATAGTGTGCTCACATCGCCAGACTGCGCGATCCACGCACTGGCGACTCCCGGCGACGATTATGTCGGCGCGCTCGACGCGCTGGCGGCAGCTTTGTCCGCAAGCGCAACGCAGCCGTTGACCGAAAAGACAGCGCGGCCGGCAGTGCCAACGGGCGATATCACACTGCCTGGTCTCGCGGCTGCAGTGGCAGCGCTTCTGCCTGAAAACGCCATCGTGGTCGACGAATCCATGACCTCGGGTCGGGGCATGATGGCGGCCACACGCGGATCTCCGCGCCATGACTGGCTCGCGAACACAGGCGGCTCGATTGGGATCGCCTTGCCACTTGCTGTCGGTGCGGCAGTTGCATCCCCCGGTCGCCGCGTGCTGTGCCTGACTGCCGATGGCAGCGGCATGTACACACCGCAAGCACTCTGGACCATGGCGCGCGAGGGCCTGAATGTCACGACCGTGGTTTTCGCTAACCGCGACTACGCCGTTTTGAAGCGCGAGTTCGCCAATCTCGGCTTTGGCGATCCCGGGCCGCGTGCACGGGATTTGTTCGAGATCGGCCGGCCCGATCTCGACTGGGTTTCGCTCGGGAAGGGCATGGGCGTGCCTGGCACTCGCGTCAACTCACTCGGCGGATTTGTGAAAGCTTTGCAACATGGTTTCGCAAGCGAGGGGCCTACGCTCATTGAAGTTGTTCTGTGACGAGCATCCCGTGCGCAACTCCGTTCTTTTCCGTGACGGAATTTATATTTGAGATCGCGGTGATTCCGAGTCCGTCTGAGCAGCGTCGTCGAGAAAAAAGAGCGTGTGCGGCGCACCGACGCTGAGAAGCGACCATCGAATCTCGGGCGCAAGAGTGTGAATAGGCGATACCATCTGAGTTAGGCATCCGGGTTCGGGGTCGTTGAAGATATCGTGATGCTCCGCGATCAAAAGGGGTTTCGCGAAGAAGAGATTGAATGCGGTATCCTGCACCGCGATTTCGCGTACGTATTTTCTGAGAGGAAAGCAGCCATATCTGTAGAACTGAATATTACGCTTCAGCGCCAGCGAATGCCTAAAAAACAGAGCTGGAGGCTGCACTTGACACCCACTGTCTTCACTCTTACTCTTAGGGCATGGAAGTACAATTGACCCCCGACCAGGAAGCGTTTGTCCGCCAGGCCATGGAAACGGGTCGGTTTCGCCGCAAAGAGGATGCTGTGCAGGAAGCGTTGTCCCTGTGGGAAGAACGTGAGCGCAAGCGGGCGGAATTTTTGGCGACTCTTGACGACGCCAAAACGTGTCTCGCACGTGGCGAAGGACGACCTATCACGCAACAATCCATGCGGGACCTTGCTGAGGAAGTTAAGAAGCGCGGCCAAGCTCGCCTTGCTGGCGAGCCACAAACGCTCCGCTGATGGCGCACCGCGTAGCGCCGCAAGCCGCCGCCGACCTCGATGATATCTGGTATTACGTCGCAAAAGAGAGCGGCAGCGTTGAAGTCGCCAACCGCCTGATCGATTCCATCACCGACCGGTTTTTTCTTCTTGCCGGGCATCCCTACTTGGGCCGCGTCCGCAACGACGACTTTGGCGTTAGCTCAAGGAGTTTTCCCGTCGGGGAGTACGTCATAGTGTATCGTGTTGAGGATGCAGACGTGTTCATTCTTCGCGTGGCACACGGCCGCCGTGATATTGAAGCACTGTTTGACCATTGACTACGGCGCACACCAGAGGTTTATCAGCCCGCGGCGCAACACTATTCTTTTGCGTGACGGAATTTATATTTTAGATAGCGATGATTCCGAGGCCGGCTGAGCCGTGACATCGAGAAAGAATAGCGTGTGCGGCGCGCAGGCGCTGAGAAGCGACGGAACAGCGAAAAGAGCACACGCATAAGCGGGGACTGCCGGTTCCTCAACTCCTGCGGGGTACCCGGTGGCCGCCGGGTGCGGAAATCATCAGGCTCAGATGGAACGCTCCCACTTGAAGTGACAGCCACTTCAGAATGTTCTCGTGCCCCGCAGATGCGTTCGCCCCAACGGTCTACCGGTTTGACATCTTACGCAATATGCGTAGCCCCTCGGTGCTGAGTTCACTGTTTCCACATGTCCGGCAAGGTGTGCTTGCGGCAACGCTCAACCAGCCCGACAAGTGGTGGTATCTTTCGGAACTCGCCGACCGTTTGGGCACAAGCCCATCGAGCCTTCAGCGCGAGCTATCATCCTTGGTGGCAAGCGGAATTTTGGTGCATCGTCGTGAAGGCACCAGGACTTATTTCAAAGCGGAGACCCAGTCTCCGGTGTTCCGAGACCTGCGGCAGCTTTTCAGAAAAACTGCAGGACTGGCCCCCATCTTGGAGCAGATGCTAAAGCCGTTGGGGATCAAGATTGAGTGTGCCTTTATATACGGTTCCGTGGCACGAAGCCGGGAACGGGCGATGAGTGATGTGGATCTGGTGGTCATTGGCCGAGCAGGTCTCGCTGGCCTGTCTCCAGCGCTCCGCAAGGCGGAGGAACGACTGGGAAGAGAGGTCAACGTCGCCGTCTATTCCCCGGAGGAGTTCCAGGAAAAAATCAAATCACGCGACCATTTCCTCACCGCCGTTTTACGAGGACGGAAACAGTTTGTGAAAGGAAGTCAGAGTGAGTTGGACGAAATTATTGGCAAGTAAAGAAGCCCAAAGACACAGGACCTCCAAGAAGGAATTGGACAACAGGCGCGCCCTGATCGCCCGCGACCTCGCAGACTCGGCGATCGCTGGCCTTTCGGCCGACCGGAGATTCGCGACCGCTTATAACGCTGCACTCCAAGCGGCAAACATGGCAATCGCGTGTGCCGGGTATCGGATCGTGAGCGAGGTTGGACATCACCGGGTCTCGCTGGAAAGCACCAAGCTTGTGCTCGGCAAGCCAGCTCCCCTCCGCGCTTAGGAAGTGAGAAATAGGGGTGTTCTTCGACCTGAATCGCTTTGATTCCTCTCTTCGTATAGTCGAATCCAAAAATCCGTTCTGTCGAAACATTATTGCCTTCAACGCTAGGCGGGCGGAATTTCTATCCTCGGACGGCGGGCATGGACAGCAGCCGAGATGAAACATACGCGACTGTCGATGGTGCGACTGCGTTTTCTGTTTCTGGCGGCCAAAATCTGGTGCCATGCCGGACGAGTGGGCGTCAGCGACAGCGATCATCACGAGGAGAAAGGAAGTATTCAGTGGCTGATGGATCGCTTACGGTCCATCACCAATGGCGGCAACGGATTCGCACCTGTCGTACTCACAGATCTCCGTTGCTGACGGACCATCGTGCATAATGTTCTATACACGCCAAACGAAGTAGCTCTAACAACTTACACCATCGGGAGAACGCAGCCACTGAGGTCAAAGTGCGTGGATAACTTCGGTGATATTTACCATAAGAGGGGACCTCGAACAATAACCAGGATTCATTCTCTGCCACGCAAGATGGCTGCGATGATGCGAGGATTGCAGCGACCGTGAAGCACGGCAATCACCACGAGAGGCTTTTGATCGGGCGCGTAAGCGATGAGGTAATCGCGTATCGTTTGAAACCGCAGCGGTCGTGAGGTGAGATCGGGCCGCTGGTGACCCTGATGGGGAAATGGCACAAGTTTGCGAATCGCGTTTAGGAGGTCTTCACGGATACGCCTAGCAGCGAGAGGATTATCCTCGGCGATGAATTCCCAGATTTCGGTGACGTCCTGCGCTGCGCCAGGGTGAAGCTCAAAACCCTGGTCGTTAGTCATTTCGGGGGGCGCAGCTTGAGGAGTTCATCTTCGCGCTGGCGCAAGCTCTCAAAGAAACTTTCACCGTCAAGGGGTTTGACCCGACCGTTCTTGATGTCATCGTAGCGGTTGTCGAGCATGTTGCGCACTTCGGCCACTTCGCCCAGGTATCCGGCCATAGCGTCTTCCACGAGATCGTCGGTCGGTCGACCGCTCTTGGAGGCCAGTTCGCTTAAGCGCGATTCTGTCTCAGGTTTAAGATGTACTTCCACGCCTATCAGTGTAAAGACTTGGCACGGTTCTGTCAAAAGCAATTGCATGAAGATACGGCGCTCACACAAATCCCGCGTACACGCAACGTACGCAACTTCGCCCAAATTTACGATTTCAGCATTTCTGCGGTGTGATGTTTTTCAACATCTGGCAAAATACCTACTCGCTCGCGAGATTGAACTTCGCCGGACGAAATCGCGCGACGGATCAACACCAGTTTTCACTCCGGCGCGAAGCGTTTTCCGAATTGTGTTGCTGGCATCGCGAGGCGCGTCGGGCGTGCCGTTCCTGGTGACAACGAGCGCAGAGCGTGATGAGGTTCCACTCGGCATCGTCTCCCAGCTGGCCCCGGGATTGGATGTGATGAACGTGGAGGTTCTCGGAAGATCCGCAGTTCTGGCATCTCCAGCCGTCCCGCGCGAGCACTTGTTTTCGAAGTTCCTCGTAAGCGTCCCGATCGAGTCGAAGGCGGGGCCGTCTTTGGCGCAGCGAGGTCACGAAGCCTTTCGCAATCCTTCGAGAAACGTCACTTTCATGGCCTTCGGCAGCAGCTCGAACATGCGATTGATCGACAGCAGCAAACTTCCTTTCTCGCTGTTGTCCTGACTCGCTCCGGCCAGGAAATCCGCGCAAATCATCTCCAAGCAATAGCCTCGCGATTTGGTTGTCCCCAGCATCAGCCCGGCCATCTCCAGGGCGTGTTCGATCACCGGGAGCTGGCTCTTGTACACTTTGAAGTAGACCAGCTCCCAGGGTTCGGTGTCTTTGCCCGTGAGGTGTTTCTCGACCGTGCGCTTGAACTCTTCCTTCGACAGCGCCTGGGCTTTGTGCACCCAGGTTGCACTTTCGAACCGCTGTCCCTCCCGCCGCGCGACCTTCGCTAACTCGGTCGCCTTCGTCCAGCCGACTTCCTTGAGCTGATGCTTCGGCACCTTCGTCAAGTGCTCGTGAATGGCCATCAGGTAGTACGCCTTGCGACGCGAATCGGGGAAGCGCTTCTCGAGGAATTCGTCGAAGGATCCGAACTGGTCAAGCCGCCAGTACTGCCCGGAGCGGACCTCGCAAAGGTAGCGCCCCAGTTCCACGAATTTGGTGTCTCGCTCGCGTTCGATGCGTGTCTCCCAAGCGAGGATCTCCTCGATCTTGGTCAACACGAACAGGGCTCTCTGGCGATTGAGCTTCGGGGGCATCAGCGTCTGTCCGTTAATCCGTAAACTGGTCAAGCCAATCAAGGTCACTCGCTCCCGGCCGACGAATGAGCTTGGATTCGATCATCGTCTGATTTTCGAGGCAGAGTCCGAGATGGGGGCAGCTGACGCAGCCGTTCTGCGGGAAGCGAATCCCGCTGTGCGGCAGAAACCGGCCCTGTCCCTCGCCAAAACTCTGGTCAGACGTAGAATCAGCGGCTTACTGCGTCGTCCGGCTATAATTCTGGTATACGTCCGGGTCATGTTCGATCTGCTTTTTCTCTGGATCGCAGCGCTCGCTCGGGTCTTTCATTGCCAGCGGAGTCTTGTTCTGGAGAATCTCGCGCTTTGACAGCCAAGACCGCAGATCGGGACCCATTTCCTAGTATTACGACGTTGTGTTGTTGGCGGCGTGAAGCCGAGAGGGGCATTCACGTGACTCCAGAGCCTCAGTGGCGTGAGAGTGCGGCCGTTCAAATAATTACGACTGCCGATGTACGTTTACAATTCAACCAATGGCGGGGCGTCCTCTACTTTTTGTATGTGGCGGAGATATAATCCCAGGATCGTCAAGCTCGCGACCTCCTGCAGGCAGCCATCGCTGGGAGAGAGGGAAAGGGCCGGCAGCAGCTTCGAGATTCGCTCGACAGCACCCTTCAGTGCGAAGAATATCCGCGGAAACAACGGGACGATATCGCGCAATACCTTCGCGCCCCACATCCTGACGTGCACTTGAAGCGCGTGGCCGATGCCATTTCTCAAATGGCTCAAGGTGCCATGCGTCACTACGAAGGCACCTACAAGCGGGAGAGGCAGGGGACCCGGCGCAGCGATGGGCGTCATTTGGGAATGCTGATCGGCTTCGCCGGGATCCTCAAAGGGAAGAAACCTTTGGATGTATCGTTGTAACTCCTCTATGGCGCCACATCTCACGGGGTGGTTCTGTGGCTCGGTTTCACCGGTATGGCCAGACGGCGTTTTACCGATGGTGGTGATATCTTTGCGCGTCGCGCGTGCTTGGCGATCGGTTTGGCTCTTGTCGGTGGCGGAGGAGCGTCGAATTCAATGCCAAATACATCCGCCAGATCGCTCGCCGCGATTATTTTCCTCTTGCCGGTAGCCGGCTTTTTATTGACCGAGCTCCCCGCCTGGGCGATCAGTTCCATAGGATCTACCTGGCGAAGCGTGAAGAGCAATTCCGGGTGATGGTCCAGGCGGTTGCCTACGCCGTATAGCGTTGCCGCCACGTGTTTGCACATGCCGGCCCAGTCGGGACACGAACAGGACATCTCGATTTCCTTGGGAACGGGAAATAATCCGCCATGGTGCGTCGTGACGATTTCCATGACGCCCTTCGATAGTTTCCCTTGCAGCAATTCGACCAGCGAACCGATCTGCTGGCTGCACTTTGTCTTCACCGCCTTCCAGGGCGCCGCCCCGAGCGGCTTGATCTCGATTGTGATGCGGTAAAGTTCCGACCCGCTGACTAGGGAAGTCACTTTCCCGGGCTCGATCTGCAAATGCACAACCGAACCGTTGCGCGCGTAGGTACGGCCGCGCGGCAGACGGTTGCTGTAGTCGCTGTACGATTCCAGATTATCGCACCATGCTTTGCCCCAGAAGGTGGTGGCGATGGTGCGGCCGGTAATTTCTACCGGGGATATCTTCTGCCCTTTCTTGGACAGCTTCTCCAACCTGCGCATCGCCTTGGCCCGCCGTTCAGCCACCGGAACATACGGTCGAAAACTCCACCAGGACATGTCATGCTCCTTGCGCCGGTTAAAACCGGCGAGGTGTAGTGAATGCAAAAGCCACACGACAGCGGAGTAGCGACCCACATCCGCCCCGAGTCATGCGGAGCCGCTCGCAAGGTCGGTGTCGACGCGAGTCGCTCATGATTCCATTGCTTTGTTTATATCGAGTGCTACGAATCGGAGCAGTTGGTCGTCGTTCATTTCAGTCAACAGGGTTTCACCCCCGGCGTCGAGCAGGTCGCGCGACAGCCCGGCTTTCTGTGCGAGCAATTCGTCGATCTTGTCTTCGACCGTACCGCGGCACACGAATTTGTGAACCAGAACGTTGCGCTTTTGGCCAATGCGGAAAGCGCGATCGGTGGCCTGGTTCTCGACGGACGGATTCCACCAGCGGTCAAAGTGGATGACGTGTGACGCAGACGTCAGGTTGAGCCCCGTACCGCCCGCCCTGAGCGACAGCACGAAAAACGGCGGGCCGTCGTCACGCTGGAACGCTTCGACCAGTTCGCGCCGCTTGCCCACGGCGGTCTGGCCGTGCAGGACCACTCCGGGCCTGCCGAACACACCGCTGAGGAAGTCCGCCAACGGGCCAATGATCTCTCGAAATTGCGAAAACACAAGGACCTTTTCCTGACGGTCAGCCAGTTCCTGGCAAATCTCCGCTAGCCGTTGAAATTTGCCGCTGTGCTCTGGCTCATATCCGTTATCCCCGGTCAGTTGCGATGGATGGTTACAAATTTGTTTCAGTCGCATGAGAGATGAGAGCACGATTCCACGCCGCTGGATGCCGTCGGTTCGGTCGATCTGGCTGGCGAGTTCCCGTACCGTTTGCAGGTACAACGCCGCTTGCCGTTTGCTCAGTCCGCAAAAGGCGTTGATTTCCGTCTTCTCCGGCAGGTCGGAGATGACGCGTTTGTCGGTCTTGAGCCGGCGCAGGATGTACGGCTGTACGAGCGTACGCAGCGGTGCGTACGGATTCGACTGACGAGCGTTCATTTGCTTCACGAAACTGGCAAACGCTTTGGCTCCGCCGAGCAGGCCGGGGTTGAGAAAATCGAACAGCGACCACAAATCCGACAGGCGATTTTCGACCGGCGTGCCGGTAAGGGCGATGCGGCAGTCGGCGCGGAGTTCCTTCACCACTCTTGTCTGGCGTGAGCCGGAGTTTTTGATGGCCTGCGCCTCGTCCAGGATGACCAGTTTCCATTCGCGCTCGCGGAGAAACTCGAGTCGTCCGAGCATGGTGTAGGTGGTGATGAGCAGATCCCGGTCTGGCGTCCCCTCGTCGCCGCTTCCGGCGCCGTTCATTTCCGACGGATGCGCGACGGCTACCGACAGCGATGGAGCAAAACGGGCCAGCTCCGATTTCCAGTTGGCGATCAGGGATGCCGGAACGACCAGCAGGCTGGGACGATCGGGCACGGTGCGGTCTCGCCGCAGGTGCAGCAGCAGCCCAATGACCTGGATCGTCTTGCCGAGTCCCATGTCGTCGGCCAGACATGCGCCCAATCCCAGCCGACTCATGAATCGCAGCCAGTGGACCCCGGTTCGTTGGTATGGGCGAAGCTCAGTCAGAAGGCCGGGCGGAGCACTATCACGCGACTCTTGCGAATGGCGCAGCTCCTCGAGTATCTGTTGCATCTGCCGTCCGGCAGAGATCCCGACCCATTCCTTGTCCGCTTCCGGGACCGCCGCCGCGGCGTCTCCCGGCATATTTGCACCGGACAGCATGCGCATTCCCTCGAAAAAGGTGATGCCGCCGCCCTGTGCCGCGCGCTCGACGCTTTTCCAATGCTGCAGCGCTTCAGCCAATTTGTCGCGATCTACTTCTACCCACTTTCCCTTGAGGGGCACCAAGCCCCCCGAAGATTCGAGAATCGCACGCACTTCCTGCTCGTCGAGCGGCTCGCCGTCGAGCGTGACGCCGACCGAGAAATCGAGCAGCGCGTCCGTTCCAATCTTGGCGCGATCACCAACCTTTACGTTGACCACTGGTCTCGGCGGGCGCGCAGCCTTCCACCAGTCGGGCACGCGTACGATCAACCCGCTTTCCTCTAATGCGGGAATGTCTTGGAGCATCCGGTAGGCATCGCCAGGAGTCCACGCCAGGGGATTGTAGACATCCCCTGCGTCCACTAACTGTTTTACCCACGCGCTGCGCTCAGCGGCGCGATGGATGGGTTGCAGCAGCGACAGCATCGCCGGGCGGTTCCTGGCTCCGGCATACTCCTCGAGCGCCCTTCCCAGCGGCAAATGCTGCACGCGCCCTTGCGCCGACAGTCGGCTGGCATAGGTCGCTAAAAAAGCGAATGGATGGTCGGGGTCCCGCCTGTTTTCCGCCAGATGAAACGACACCCTCCCAACCATCCACCACAGCGGATTCCTTTCCCGGAGATATTCCTGGACTCCGCGGCCTGAGTCGTGCACCTCCTGCCGCACCAGTCGGTCCAACTCTGTCCACCAAGACACCAGGACGCTGGGGGTTAGGTATTCCAATCCCCGCATCGGCGGTGCGCCTAAAACCATTGCCGCCATTTCCCCATCACCCAGTGGCGGAACGGGTGGGAATTCCGTCTGGCCGGCAATCTCCGGCGTATGACATAGCCGTGTCAGGTAGGTCTGGCCAAAATCGCGGGCGAAAGCGAGATCTGCTGGCAGGCTCGTCTGTAATTCCACCGTAGCCAGATGCAGAAGTCCCCAAGGTGAACCATTCGCGAATGCTCTGCGAACCCGTTTGGACAGAGACTCTTTGGACGAAGCTTGCTCGTCATCGGAAGCAGCCTCTGCGAATAATCGGCCGTGGGGAGAGATGTAGAGATTCATGGTTTTATTGGCGATGCAAGATACTTCCTTCTCCGATCAGGATAGGTTCCATGCCGTAATCGTGATCGGCTTCGCCGGAAGGCTCCTCTAAAGTTGGATTATCCTCCAGACAGGATTCAGCGGGAGCGTTTTCGTGCGCCATCGTGTGAGGGAACGGATGGCACGCACCGGTCTCTCCAATTATCCGGACGATCACCAGCAGTATGAAGCATTTTCGTTAGAGGTTTGTCCGATGGAATGTGACAGCAGATACAAAGACCGAGTAGCCAGCCCCCATCGCTGGGGGGCCGGCCCTCTCAGAACCGGACGTCACAGTTTCCCGTCATCCGGCTCAGACCCTTCGAACGCCTCTTTCCGGGAGACGCGGCCTCGATGTCGCCGCACGACTCCCCGAAGAAAGCCCAGTTTCTACTTCCGTGCTGCTCAAAGTATTTCTGTTTGAGCCAGCGGGGAGATTTTTTGGGGGTGCCTTCGCCGGGCCCATTGCCACAGATGAATGAAGATAGCGTTGTCAACGCGTGAAAAGGAGCGTTTACTCACCACGTGCCGATGATAGTTGGACCAACGTCGTATTTTGGGGTTGAGACAATCAATCAGAGCGGCGGCGGACATGCCCAGCGCAGCTTTGATGATTCCGCGGATACCATCCAGAAAGGTCTTTATGTTCTTTTTGGAGACTGACGGGGCGCGTGGACGTGACGAGCCCGCCCGTTTGCCCCTTGAACGACAGGCTGAGCGTGGGACGTTCGGGATCGTCGATGTAGTCCTGCTCGAAAGCAAAGAGATGGCGGTCTCCGCCCAGGCGGTTGATGACGCCAATGCGGTGGCCGTGCAGTTGCACGGGGAGCGCATTGAGTTTTTTGGGATCAAATTTCATCGCGGCGCTTTTCTTCTGTTCCGGGTTCTTCGTCTTCAGCGGCATAGAGCGAACGTTCGTCCGACCCGCGAGGGTCATCGGGATGCCGGTAGTCGCGGATGAGCGACTGTACGGCAGGCACAAGCGCGCGCGGAATGAGCAGGATGTCGTGGTCACGGACGCGGACAAGGTCGAGCAGGGTGTCAAAGCGCGGCACGATCTTGCCGGACTCGATGCCGGAGATGTGCATCTGCGGCAGGCCGCTGCGCCCGCCCAGCTCGGCTTGGCTCCCGTCGTGTTTCAGCCGCTCGGCCTTGAGCTGCTGGCGCATGCCGTCCGGAAGGCCCTTCAGGCGCAGTGGCTTAATATACGTCTTTATATTTTTGTCCATATTTATGTAGTATCGCAGATGTACACGCCATGCAATGGATATGCGAGATGAGTTCAGAAACAAGAACAAATATAATGTAACATATCAGGCTGGCAAAAGTTCGTCACCGACAGCGTGATTTAAGCCTGTGAAAAGGCGCTGGTCTACCGTGGGTGCGAATCCCACTATCGGCTAACCGCAGCGGGTTGGACGAGACGCAACGCGTCTTTAGTGAAGGCAACCGCGTGCAGTTCAGCGCCCCGAATCGAGAACAGCATGTCGCGAACTTCGCAAAGGTAGCGTCCCAGTTCCACGAATTTGGTGTCTCGCTCGCGCTCGATGCGTGCCTCCCAAGTGAGGATCTCCTCGATCTTGGTCAACACGAACAAAGCTCCCTGGCGATTGACCTTCGGGGGCATCAACGTCTGTCCGCCGATCCGCAAACTGGTCAAGCCAATCAAGGTCACTCGCTCCCGGCCGACGAATGAGCTTGGATTCAATCATCGTCTGATTCTCAAGACAGAGTCCCAGATGGGCGCAGCCGTTCTGCAGGAAGGGAATGCCACTGTGCCGGCAGAGACCGGCCCGCTTGGATCTGGGATGAAGTCATTTCGATCAATTGGCCGAACGCCCGCTCCATCGATGCGCTTCGTGCAACTTGCTTTTGGTAATTCCGCGCGGTAATGTGACGAGGCTATGACCTTTCAGGCGAGCGAGAAGACTGGCAGAAATGATCCTTGTCCCTGTGGCAGCGGCAAGAAGTACAAGCGCTGCTGCTTGGCGCAGCAGTCCACCTCCCGGAGTCTTTGGGCGCAACACCGGAATGCTTCCGACGAACTCACCCGGGACATGATGAGATTTGCTGCGCGTAAGTTCGGCGAGCAAATTGCGGAAGCCTGGCAAGATTTCTGCCTAACCGACCTCCCGGTGCCATTTGATGCAGATTCTCTTGAACAGCAGATTTTCATGCCGTACTTTCTGTTCCATTGGGACCCGCAAAGGCCCCGAACCGGAAAGGGAGCGAGCGGAAGGAGAGGCATTGTCACGCGATGGTATGAGCTGGAGAATGCTGCCAGGTTTTCAGACATGGACCGCCTGTTTCTTGAACAGGCGACCACGCAACCGATCAGCTTCCATGAAGTCCTATGGAGCGAGCCCGGCCAGCGTATTGGGCTGCGAGACATCCTGATTGGCACGGAGACCGCAGTGATCGAACGGTCCGCGTCCCGTGCGTTGCAGACGGGAGACATCGTTTACGGGCAGGTGTGGAATGTGCAAGGGATTTCCATCGTAGGCTGCATGGCCCCGATCTGCATCCCACCGAGTTGGAAGGGAGAAGTGATCGCACTTCGGAAGAAATTGCGGAGGAAGGTCGCCAAGCAAAACCGCGCTTTGATGGCCGATGATCTTGTGCGGCATGCGGAAGCAATTCGGCTGACTTACCTGACGATTCGAGAGGGGCTGAATAGGCCGCCGCAACTGGCGAACACCGATGGCGACCCGCTCGTGTTCCACAGCTTGAAGTTCCGCATTGAGTCACCCGAAGGGGCGTTCGAGGCTCTCGCGTCACTGGCCTGGGGGCAATCAACGGAAGAGCTTTTGGACGACGCGGAATTCGGCAAGGATGGAAAACTCCAGGGCGTTGTATTTGACTGGCGCAAGAAGGGCAACGCAAAAATTCCCAGTTGGGATAACACCATCCTCGGACATATCAAGATTTCGGGGCATTCCCTGATTGCCGAGGTGAATTCCGAGAATCGCGCCAAACGCCTCCGCGCAGAGATCGAGAAGCGGCTCGGTGCTTCGGTTGTTCATCAAAACACAACCGCTCAGACCGCCGACGAAATGCTCGCCAAGTCACCCAGGCGAGCCACAGCACAGGCGAAGAAGGATGAGGAATTCGTTGAAGGTCTTCTGGGCGACCCGGAAGCGAGAAGCCGAATCCAGGAAACGATCCAGAAACAAGTCGAGGACTGGGTTCATCTGAAGATTCCCGCTCTCGGGGGCCGTACACCCTTGCAAGCGGTTGGCGATCCCGATGGCAAGGAGATTGTGGAGTCCCTGCTGTTGGATTGGGAACGGCACGCCAACGAGGGCGCGTATCAGCAGGGAATCCGCCCGGACTTCAATGCCGTTCGCAAACTACTGAACCTCACCCCTGCCGCGTCCTCACGCTCGCCGGACCAGCGCCCTTGATTCTGGGGCGCTCGAAACCCCCAAAAAGCACGACGGGGTTGCATTTCCGTCCGCACTGCTCCATAAATTTCATCACCACGTCTTACTCCGGGCATCAGATAGGTGACAGACCCGCCAAACAAGGAGAGCGGAAAGGGCAGTGTTTCTGCGGAAAATCGCACGAGCTGCGTCACCGACGATTTGGCAGCGGTCACCTATAAACTGCCCGCAGCAGCGGGATTCCGCGCGGCTCATACCTCTGGCAGAAACGCACGAAACTCCCCACCACATCATGCTGTTGCCGCGTTTCCATCCCGCCGCGGCAGGGCAAATTCGCCTTACGGTTGCCACCCGCCGCCGAGAGCCTGATACAGCTGCACCAGCTCGAGCCGCTCATTCAGTTGCGCCTGCACCAGGTTCAATTCCGCTGCGAAATAATTCGTTTCGCTCGTCAGCACCTGCAAATAACTCGCGCCGCCATGCCGGTAGAGCACCATCGAAAGCCGGTTCGATTCTCCGGCCGCCGCGGTGAGCTGCTCCTGTTGCCGCAGAAATTCCCGATCTTTCCGGTAGCCGACCAGCGCGTCCGAAACCTGTTCGAACGCATTGAGGATCGTTTGCTGGTACGTGAGGACCATTTGTTTCCGTTGCGCCTGAGCCAGTTTCACGCCCGCGCGCAGCGCTCCCGCCTCGAAAACCGGCTGCGTGATATTCACCGCTCCGTTCCACGTCTCCGACGGCGCGGTGATAAACCGATTCAACGCGAAGCTCTCGAGTCCGCCCGTTCCGGTGAGCGAAATGTCGGGGAATAGGGACGCTTTCAGCACGCCGATCTGTGCGTTGGCCGCAATCAGACTGTCTTCTGCCTCGAGAATGTCCGGCCGCCGTTCCAGCAGCTCGGAAGGCAGTCCGGCGGGCACGGTGCGTGGCGCCGGCTGCTCGGTGAGCGGCCGGCCACGCGCAATCGGACCCGGATTTTCGCCCAGCAGGATGCTCAGCAGATTTTCTTGTTGCTCGATTTCCCGGTCCAGGTTCGGAATTTCCTCCTCCGCCGCGTCCACCAGTTGCTGCGCCTGGCTCACGTCGAGTAGCGACGCCGAGCCATGCTTTTCCAGCACGAGCGTCAGCCGCAGGGAATCGTGCCGCGTCCGGAGCGTGCGTTTGGCGATCGTAAGCTCGTCGTCGAGCGCCCGCAGCTGGAAATATGCCGCGGCCACGCTCGCCACTACCGACGAAATCACCGCCCGTTGTCCCCACTCCGTCCCGAGCAGCTGCGCCTGGGCCGCCTGCGTCTCCCGCCGGTATTTCCCCCAGAAATCCAGATCCCAGATCGCCGAAAGGTTCAGCCGGCCCGCGTTCACCTCGTAAGCGGGAAACACTTTCGAAATTTTCGGGTTCTGCTCGGTGAAGAGCCCCGCGCCCAGGCTCGCCGTGGGGAACTGGTTCGCCCGCGTGATGCTGAGCGCCGCTTGCGCCTCGACGACGCGCGTCGCGGCGATTTGCACGTCGTAGTTACGCACGATCGCGGTATGAATCAGCTTCCCGAGCGCCGGGTCCTGAAACACCTCCCACCACTTCTCGCTGCCCAGCGATTTCGCGGGTGCCGGCGTCGCGCCGCGATAGGTCGGCGGCACGCTCACCGGCGGCCGGTGGTAATTCGGTCCGACCATGCACCCGGCCAGAAAGACGAAGGAAAAGACGAGCAGCGCCAGCTTCTTCATTCAGTCACCCTTGGCCGGTGCTTCTCCCGGCGTCAGTTCAGGAGCGGCCGCACGCCGGGCGCCCGAAATCCGTTCGACCACGTAGAAGATGGCGGGAATGAGGAATAGGCCGATCGCGGTCGCGGCCAGCATTCCGCCGATGACCGTGGTTCCCATAATCTGGCGTGCGATCGAGCCGGCGCCGGAGGCCATCCACAGGGGAAGGACGCCGAGAATGAAGGCGAACGATGTCATTAGAATGGGCCGCAGCCGCAGCCGCGCTCCGCCCAGCGCTGCTTCCGTCAGCGATTTTCCCTGCTCGTACTGTTTCTTCGCGAATTCCACGATCAGAATCGCGTTTTTCGCCGCCAGGCCGATCAGCATCACCAGTCCGATCTGCGAATAGACGTCGTTGTCCATGTGCTCCATGTACGCCGGATAAAAATGCGCGACGTATAGCCGCCGCAAGAGCAGCACGGCGAAGGCGCCGAAGACGGCCACGGGAGTGCTTAAGAGAACGCTGAAGGGCAGTGACCAGCTCTCGTAGAGCGCCGCCAGAATCAGGAACACGAACAGAAGCGATAGCCCGAAAATTTGCGTCGCCGATATTCCCTTTCTTGCCTGCTGCTCCTGAAACGACATTCCCATGGACCCATAGCCCATCCTCGGCGGCATGGTTTGTCGAAACACCTGTTCGAGTGCCGCGGTGGCCTGGTCCGAGCTGTAGCCGGGCGCCGCGCTGCCGTTGATCTGGGCCGAGTCGTATTCGTTGTAGTGCATGACGAATTCCGGCCCCAGCTGCGGACGGAGTTTCACCAGAGCGGAAAGCGGCACCATCTGGCCCTGGTTGTTGCGCAGGTAAAACTTTCGGAGGCCGTTCACGTTCGCGCGGTACTGCGGCTGGCCCTGGACGTAGACCTGCCATTGACGCCCGAAGCGGTTGAAATAATTCACGAACACACCGCCTAGAAAGGCCTGGAGAGAGGTGTAGACGTCGGGAAGCGACACACCCATCTTCAGTGCTGCGGCACGATCCACCTGGGCGAATTGTTCCGGCATGTTGGGAACGAAGGTGCTGAAAACGGAGCCGATTTCCGGCCGTTTTCGCGCCGCAGCCAGGAACTTCTGGAGATTCGCGACCAGGAAGGGAGTGCCTTGCCCGCTGCGGTCCTCGAGAACGAAAGTGAATCCGCCCGAGGTGCCGACGCCGGGAATTGCCGGCGGCGAAAAGGTGAAGGCGCTGCCCTGAGGCAGGCTGCTGAGTTCGCGGTTCAGGAGGGCTTCAATCGCCCAAACCTGTTCGCTCATTTTCGTGCGGTCGCTCCAAGGCTGCAGCCGAACGAAGAAAAAGGCGGAGTTGGTCGCCTGGACGGTGCTGAGGAGGCTGAAGCCGATGACGCTGGTGACGTAACGCACGCCCGGAGTTTTCCGCAGTACCTCCTCCACCTGGTGCGCCGCGGCGTCCGTGCGTTGGAGCGACGCTCCGTTCGGAAGCTGCAGGTTCACGTAGGTGTAACCCATATCCTCATCGGGCAGGAAGCTGGTGGGCAGCCGCGTGCCGATCAGCGCCGCTCCGCCCAGAAACAGTCCCAGCAGAATCATCGCCACCGCGCTCTTGCGGATCAGTCCGCCGGAGACGCGAATGTAGCCGTCCGCCGAACGGACGAACGCGCGATTGAACCAGCGAAAAAAAGCGGCAAGCGGCCCGCGGCCCGGCTTTTTCGGGCGAAGCAGCAGCGCGGCGAGCGCCGGGCTGAGGCTGAGGGCGTTGAAGGCGGAGATGACGACGGCGACGGCGATCGTCACGGCGAACTGCTGGTAGAGCCGGCCGGTGATGCCGGGAATGAAGGCTGTCGGCACAAACACCGACGAGAGCACCATCGCAATGCCGATGACGGGGCCGGAAAGCTCCTCCATCGCCTTTCGCGCGGCGTCGGGCGGCGCGAGTCCCTCCTCGATGTGGCGCTCGACGCCCTCGACTACGACGATGGCGTCGTCCACAACCAGCCCAATCGCCAGAACCATGGCGAACATGGAAAGTGTGTTGATGGAGAAATGGAACACGGGGAACAGAATGAACGTGCCCACGAGGGAAACGGGAACGGCGAGCAGCGGAATCAGCGTGGCGCGCCAGCTCTGCAGGAAAAGATAGACGACCAGAATCACTAGACCGAGCGCAATGCCCAGCGTGATCAGAATTTCCTTCATTCCCTGGGTGACCGCGAGCGTCTGATCGAGCGAGACGGCGTAGTTCATGTCGGGCGGGAACTGGGCTTTCGCGCCGGCCATGAAATTCCGCACCTCGCGGGCATCGTCGACGGCGTTCGAGCTGGGCAGTTGGTAGACGGCGACGATCGCGCTCGGCCTGCCGTTCAACCGCCCGCGCAGGTTGTAAAACTGCGTGCCAAGCTGTACCTGCGCGACATCGCGCACGCGCACAATCCCTCCGCTCGGGCTTTCGCGAACGACGATGTTGCCAAATTGTTGCGGAGTGATCAGCCGGCCCTGCGCCAGAACGGGATAGGTGAATTGCTGCCCGCCGGGCGCCGGCTCGCTGCCGATCTGACCGGCGGGATTCACGGTGTTTTGCGCATTGATGGCGCTGACGACGTCTGGCACGGTGATGCCGAGCTTGGCCATCTCGTCGGGGTTCAGCCAGACGCGCATGGCATACTGCCCGGAACCGAAAATCTGCACGTTGCCAATCCCGTGCAGCCGCGTGATCGGATCGAGCAGGTTGATGTAGGCGTAGTTGGCCAGGAACTGAGCGCCGTAGGTGGAATGCGGCGAGTAGAGAGCCACCAGCATCAGCGGGGAAGTGACCGATTTCTGGACGATGACGCCGTAGCGGGAGACGTCCGAGGGGAGTTGGGGGGAGGCCTGGGTCTCGCGCATTTGGCTGAGAATCAGGTCGGTATCGGGGTTGGTGCCGACGGCAAAGTCGATGACCATCCTCATCTGGCTGTTGGAGGTCGAACTGAGCGAGTACATGTAGTTCATGTTGTCGATCCCGCTCATCTGTTCCTCGATCGGCGTGGCGACCGACTGGGCGATCGTTTTGGCGTCAGCCCCGACGAATGTGGCTTGAACCATCGTTTCTGGGGGAACGATGTCGGGGAATTGTGAGATCGGCAGGCGAAGGATGGTGATCGTGCCGACCATCACCGTCAGGATCGCGATCACGATGGCGACGATCGGTCGACGAATGAAAAATCGGGACATGGCTCAGCGCGCTCCCGCCGGTTGGTACGGCTTCGGCGTCACCGCCTCGCCGTCCCGCACCTTCTGTGCGCCCTCGGCCACCACGCGTTCGCCCGGTTTCACCCCCTCCGTCACTACCCACATCGTGCCGGTTGTCTCGCCCACCTGAATCGTGCGGATGCGCGCGTGATTGTTCGGGCCCACCACCGTCAGCTGATAGCTGCCCTGTAACTGGCTCACCGCCAGCTGGGGCACCAGCAGCGCCTCGTTCAGCATTTGCGTCAGCGCCCGCACCTGCGCGTATTCGCCCGGCCGCAGCAGATCGCGGGGATTCGGAAATGCGCCGACGATCTGGATGCTTCCCGTCGCCGCGTCCACTTGGCGGTCGGCGAACAGGATCCGGCCACGATAGGGATACGTGCTTCCGTCGGCCAGAATCAACGTCAGCGGAATCGACGCGGATCGCGATAGCAGATCGACCGCGCCCGGCGCGACGCGCCCCGCAATGCGCAGATATTGCTGCTCGCTGATCGGGAAATACACCTTGATCGGATCCACGTCGGAAACCGAAGTCAACACCGTCGAAGGCCCCACCAGATTGCCCACCTGCACTGCGGTGATTCCCGCGATGCCTGGAATCAGCGTGCGCACTTTCGTGTAGCCCAGATTCAGCTCCGCCTGCTCCACCGCCGCGGCGGCCGCTTCCACCGAAGCTTTCGCTGCGAGTTGCGCCTGCCGGTCGTTATCCAGCTGGCTTTGCGGTATCGCATGCGCTTGCGCTTCCGGAACATCCCGCTTCACGTCGAGCGTCGTCTTCGCCAGTTGCGCCTGGGCTTCCGCCAGTTGCGCCTTTGCCTGATCCACCACTGCCTGAAAGGGCCGCGGATCGATCTCGAAGAGCACCTGGTTTTTCCGCACCAGCCCGCCTTCGTGATCATGCTGACGGATCAGGTAGCCCGTCACCTGCGGCTTGATCTCTTCGTTCGAATATCCTTCGAGCGTGCCCACCCAGTCGCCGTAGACCGGCACATCCTTCTGAATCACCGGCGTCACTTCCACCATCGGTGCGGGCCGCGCGGGAGCTGAACGCACCTGCCGCGCGCATCCCACGCAGAAAGCCAGCGCGAGCGCGCCCGCTCCCGCGATCGCCCATTTCCATGTGTTCGTCGCTCGCTCCTTCAAGGGTTTTCTCCTCCTCGCGCTTCGTTTCGCGGCTGGCCGCCATTCCCGCAGTTCGGCCCGCCTCTATTCGCTCAGCCGTTCTCGCAAATACCCGGCGAGCACCACGCGAAACTCCTCGACGATTCCGCTTCGTTCTTCGATGTGCGACCGCGCGCAGAGCGTCAGGCAGCCGCGGATGATCTGGTGCGTCACCGATGCCATGCGCAGCGCCTCGGTCCGCGAAAGGCGCGGCCGCCTCGCCCGCAGCGCCCCCGCGATGCGCTCGCGAATGATCTCGTGCCGGCGTCGGCTGTGCGCCGTCGGCGGCAAATCGAGCAGCGCGAGAAACGCCGGATGCTCTTTCGCAAGTTCCAGCGGAAGCGCGATCATTCGGTCGGCCAACTCGTCCGCTCCGAGCTTCGTCGCCCGTGCGGTCAAGTCCTTCCACAGCGAGTCGGATGCCTCGGCGAAGCCGGTGCAGAGCGCCTGCACCACCGCGTCTTTGTTCGGGAAAAACTGGTAGAGCGATCCTACCGACGAGCCGGCGCGCTGCGCGATAGCGCACATCGTCGCCGCGTCGTGCCCGTATTCCGCGATCACGGTTTCCGCCGCCCGCAGTAGCCGCGCGACTCTCCGCCTGCCGCGCTGCTGGCGCGGCACGCGCCGCCGCGCGACACCGGTAAAATGTGAAGACACGCTCATGTTTTTAACACAACGCCCGCGTCCGCGCAATTCTTCCCGCGCCTCGGCGGCTTCTCGCGCGGCGCAGGCGCTGCTCGGGTTGAGTTGCAACTTCCATCGCTTGAAGCAGCGCTTGCTTTTCGCGAGGGTGTCCATGCACTTGGCAGTCGCACGGAAAAGTTTCCATGAGCTGCTGGGCGGCCCATTCCACAGTCGGGTTTGTGGTCACGGCGAAATGGACCGAGCGTCGGCGCTCGTGCCCGAGGATTACGAACACGAATCGGAGACGAAACGCAATGGCCGGAACCAGAAAGAAGTCCGCGCAGATACCAAGTCCGTCGAATGGTGGCTCAAAGAGGTGGCCGTACGTCGCTTTCTTCGGGTCCCTCCGACATCGAAGTTTCCAACGCTCTACAGATGCTTCAACTTCGTCGCAGGCGCAGTAAAAAATGAGTTTTTCAAGCTGCTAAAACGGTCTCAGAGATGTTGGCACGAAGGGATACTGCCAGGGATGTGTGGTAGAGGTGATTACCTTTGGCACAAGTGCATGCCTTCCGTCGAACATCAACATCGCATACTGTGGACAACAGCCAAAGGAGCATGTAGTCTCTTCCCCTGCACCCATCCCAGGAAGGAGCAAATCCGTGACTGACAACGGCGGAAAATCGGCGGACGATAAACCAACTGTCACGCTGCCTGGAATGGTTGAAAAAATCATCCCTTCCCAAGGTCCAAGTGAACCAGAGAAGGCACAGATTGCAGTGCAAAGCGCCGATGACCTGTACCGTGAGATTC